>Ga0306920_100001246_pt1 | contig 31479 bp, 26 predicted proteins | sample flu12Cox44000170_FD_204666 | JGI IMG/M metagenome (GOLD analysis project Ga0306920, IMG submission 204666) | Lab enrichment of tropical soil microbial communities from Luquillo Experimental Forest, Puerto Rico - flux4day.12C.oxic.44.000.170 (v2)... | ecosystem: Environmental > Terrestrial >...
GTATTCGTGTACCCGTTACTTGCCTGCTTACGAACTTACTTTCCACTGTGGTGGGAATGCCTCGTCAGGTGCCTCTTCTGGCGCCGCACCTACCTGCTTGAGGTTATTCACTGGAAGTGATCCGAATTGTTTGAGCCGAGATACGACAAAAAGCAAAGCGCCGCAGGCGAACAGCAGCAACCCAACAATGACCCCCAACAACAGCCGCATCGAACGAATGGTGGCCGTCAAAAGTTGTTCCGTAGCGGTACTCTCCTTTTGCGCGGAAGCCAAACGGGTTAGCTGGTTCGTCAAGCTATCGATCCGCTGCTCCAGCTCATTGTGGCGCCGCTGGGTCGCGCCGGCCAGAGTTTCAATCTGACCTTGTATTCCCTTCTGGCCTTCTTTGAGATTCGAGAGATCGTGGTACAGGCTCGCAAACGGGTGCGAGCCTGCAGTCCTGGTACCCTTCAGCGATACTGCTTTCGCTTCAGGAGCCGTGCCTTTCGTCCGAGAAGATTCGCTTTTCGCCTGGGCGACGCTGCCACTCGCGCCACGCGCTATTGCAAGTGCCAACGTCAAAAGCGCGCCTACGAAGAAAACATGATGAGCTCTGGAACTGCTCAGGTACCTTTTTTGGACCATTTCATTGCCCTTCCGCGGAGGGTCGCGAACGAATCAGTTGGCGTCGAAGGCTGTAGTCTCGATTGGGTCGGCGGGTCGGCCACGACGAAAAACTTGCAGATGCATTCATGGCGCGCAAGCCGTTCGCTGGCGATGTATGAACAAGTGCAATGGGGAGGTGATTGTTCAGCCAGCTATCGAATTCGTCGGCTAAACCATGCGTCAAATGAACAGGCGAAGCCATGAAACGTGATTTGTCCGACCCGGCCCAAGTATTGACCGTGAGAGAGCTTGCCGAGTACCTGCACGTACATCCAAGCACCATTTATCGGCTGCTCAAGACAAGGCAATTGCCCGCCTTCAAAGTCGGCAGTGATTGGCGGTTCAACCTCGAGGAGATCAACAGGTGGCGCCAGGAACGCGAGAAGAAGCCCGATATGTAGGCCTGCGAATTCGTGTTTATTCATGGTGGCTTAGCTGACAAAGTGCGCGGCAGGCGGACCAATGGGTTAACCTAGGCTATAGAGTTTTAAGTCCCGCCCAAAACTGATAAAAAGGCGAGGTGCGAGCTGAGAAACATTACGTTTTCGGCTCATTTCGTCTCGATCCGGCCAATCAGCAGCTGTGGCGGGATCGCCGGGAAATCACCCTCAGGCGCAAGACCTTTGAGGTACTGCGCCATCTCGTCGAACATCCTGGAGAATTGGTGAGCAAGGCGGCGCTGCTCGACGCGGTCTGGGCGGACGTCACGGTTAGCGACTCGATGCCGGCGATATGCGTCGGCGAGTTGCGCAAAGCGCTCGGCGACGAGACTAGGCCGCCGCGATTCATCGAGACTGTCTACGGCCGCGGCTACCGCTTCATCGCTCAAATCGCCCCTCCCCTTGTGTCGGCGGCGCCCCAGCCGAGAGCTCGGACACGGGTGCCGGCGCCGATCGTGGTTGGGCGTGAAGCGGAATTGGCGCAGTTGCGGGATTTGTTCCGCCGCGCAGCGGCTGGTGAGCGCCGCGTGGTATTCGTCGCGGGCGAACCAGGGATTGGTAAGACCACCTTCGTTAGAGCCTTCCTTGATTCCTTGGCAAACGAAGGCGGCGTCCGTACAGGTGTTGGCCAATGCATTGAGCAATACGGCGCCGGCGAGCCATATATGCCGGTGCTCGAAGCTTTGACGCGCTTAACTCAAGAGGTGCACGGGGACAGTCTGATCCAAACCCTGCATCGGCTGGCACCAAACTGGGTTGCCCAGATGCCCTCGTTGCTCAGCGATGCCGTACGGCAGTGCTTAGCAGGCCCGGCAGCGCGCGTTACCCCAAACCGGATGATACGGGAGATGGCGGAGGCGCTGGAGGCCTTGACGGCCGAGATGCCGCTTGTGCTGTGTCTCGAAGATCTGCACTGGAGTGATTCTTCCACACTTGAACTGATCTCAGCCATCGCGCGGCGAACCGAGCCTGCTCGATTGCTGGTAATCGCGACTTATCGCCCCATGGAGGCGCACGCAACCGGGTGCCAGCTTCGCAGCGTCAAGGCGGAACTCGAACTCCATCGCGACTGCGACGAGCTGCGTCTCAGATTGTTAAGCGAAGAGAATGTCCTGGAGTATCTCCGAACGCTCTTTTCGGTGCAGGATGGTCAAGAACCGCTAAGCAATCTGGCTCGTGTTATCCATCAGCGCACGGAGGGCAATCCGCTCTTCGTCGTCAATTTGGCTGATTACTTAGTCCCCGGAAAATCCTCAAAGGCCGGCCCAACCGGCGCAAGAGTTGAAACTCAGTGCGTGCTTGATGGCGTCCAAAATGATGTTCCGCAAAGTCTGGTGCAGTTGATTCAGCGAAACCTCGAACGACTGGGATCCCAAGAGCAACAGGTGCTTGAGGCTGCCAGTGTCGCTGGCGTGAAATTTTCAGCAGCAGCCGTCGCGGTAGCATTAAATCGCCCGCTTAGCGAAACCGAAATCTATTGCGAGTGCTTATCGCGCCAGGAGCAGTTTATTCAGGCGGATGGTGAGAACGAGTGGCCAGACGGAACAGTTGCCGCCGCCTTTCGGTTTGTGCACACGCTCTACCAGGAATTCCTCTATGGGCAGCTATCGGCTGGACGACGTGCTGAATACCACCGGCGGATCGCCGAACGAGAAAGGGCCGGGTACGGCGAACGAGCAGCGGAAATTGCCCCGGAACTGGCGCACCACTTCAGTCGGGCCAACGAAAAGGGCAAGGCAGTCGAGTATCTGCAACTGGCAGGTGAGACCGCATTCAGGCGCGGTGCTTCAGTTGAGATGGAGCACCACTATAGTGCGGCGCTTGAACTGCTGAAACAGTCAACCCAGGGGCCGCCGCGGGATCGGCGCCAACTCGAAATCCTGATGGGATTGGGAACTGCCCGGCTAGGTTCGAAGGGCCTCGCCCATCCTCAGACGCATCGCGCATTCAGTGATGCACAGCAGCTTTGTGAAACACTCGGCGAACCCGACCTGCTGATCGCGGCGGTGGGAGGTTTGTCCAGTTCGGCATTAGGCGGGGGCCGGATGGATCTCAGTGAAGATCTTGCGCAGCGTATGCTGCGCCTGGCAACGGTCAGCAGAGACCGCCGGCTATTGTTCTGGGCGCACCTTCATCTAGCGCAGGTGTTGTTGCTTCGCGGGGAATACGCAAAAACGCAGGAGCATCTCAACGACGCTGGCGAGTATCTGCACGCTTGTGATTCGGGAAGATCGGGTTTCAACGGACATGAGTCTCGTCCGGCGCTCGAAACCCATATGGTAATCTGGCAGCCAAGTGACACGTCTCCGGCGCTGAAAGCTTGGGAGGCGGATGTGGCTCTCCACTTGGGATTCCCGGACCACGCGCTCAGGCTCTCGCGCGAAGCCGTCCAAATGGCGGAGCATGGTGGGAATTGGTACTACCGCGGGGCCGTACACGTTTGCGCCTTCTGCCTTTACGATATATTGCGCGATGCGCGAGGGGTCCGCGAGCACGCTGATGCGCTGATCCCGATCGCAGAAGAAAGCCCTTACTTTAGGAGTTACACTGACTTTTGCGCCAGTAGAGCATTTCTTGCCTTCGGCCAGATCGAGGAAGCCAAGGACCGTTTATCGCGGGCAGTCAGCTTAAACGAGGCTGTCGGCTATCGATTACTGAGGTCGGCGGAACTGCTTACCGAAGCGGAGATTTGCGCGATTGAAGGGAAGCTCGACGATGGCCTGGAATTGCTAGCCGAAGCCATGCGCGAGGCCGAGCAGGTAGGCTATGCCAAGCCGCCAATAATGATTCTCAGGGCAAACTTGCTAGTTAGATCCGACTCCTCCGAGTCTGAGATCGAACAAGCTTACCGGTCGGCGATCGAATGCGTTCGTGCGCAAGGCAATAAATTCGCTGAACTCGAAGCTACAACACATTTTGCTCGATGGCTCAGTTCCCAAGGCCGCAACGCCCAAGCCCACGGCATGCTCTCCGCGATTTACAATTGGTTCACTGAGGGCTTTGAGACACTTGCCCTTAAAGAGGCCAATGCCCTGCTCGATCAAATCAAGAAGACGATCGGCCCGACGACTAATGGGAAAAGGTATTACCGGCGGACTAGCTACCCGGCCTCGCGCTTGACTGAGTAATCTCGCGCGTAATCAGAACGCAGACGAGGTGTCCTGTCATGCTCTACAGCATCGCCTCTTGCGCTTCCCAGTTACAAATTAATCGGCGCCCACCCTAGTCTGCTGTCACAGAGATAAGACTAATAACAAAGCCCTCTGTGTCATTCTGACCGGAGTGAGCAACGCGAACGAAGTGGAAGGATAGCATCGCGCTTTAGCGCGATGCCGGTACCGGTTTCTGAGTCCGCGAAGCGCTCTATAATTAATGCCGGTATTTCTGTGACAGGAGACTAATTGGGGGAAGATTAAATGAAAATTATAAGTTGTCTTTAAGATCTCCGGACTGATCCCACCTATCCTCTCGTCTCCCATGGGAGCGGCCTAGGACCGCCATCGAAGACCAAGGGAGGCGACATCGATGAAAACAAGATTATGGCTGCTGCCGATTTGCTTGCTGGCGGCGCTGCTGCCAACGCTCGGTGCGGCTCAGGTCACTGATCGCAGTGAGATGGACCAGTGGATGAAGATGACCGAGCATCAAACGGAGCCGCCGATCGGCGCCACCATCACCATGGCCAACTGGCAGCAGTACCAGACGGTGATGCCGCTCGGCATGATCAAGCTGTTTCAAGGAGGATACGGCTGGAAAATGCCCGCCGACGTGCAGATTCCGGTCGGTCCGCCGCGTTTCGACAACGTACCTAAAACCTGGATTACGGCGACCGAAAAATACAGCTCCCAGGTGCAGGTCAAGGTTCTGCCCAATGGCCATTACGTTCTCTTGAACTATTACGGCGGAACGCCTTTTCCGGACCCGCAAGAGCCATACAAGGGCTGGAAGATCCTGGCGAATGTCTTCTGGGGCGTAGGTCCCTCGATGTACGTCAACACGCCCGATCATCACGGCACGGTTTGGGCCGTCGACCGCTTCGGCGACATCGCACCTTCAACTTTCGACGTGGTTTATCGTCTGAGCGATTACATCACCGATCCGGGTTTCCCGCACACGTTGAACTATGCGCCCGGCACCTGGTCAACCCATTGGGTCATGCAGGAATCGCCCGAGCAGGCGAAATATACTGCCTCGCTGGAACTGCTCTACAAGGATCAGGAGACCAATCCTTTTGCCGACACTTACGTATTCGTGCCGGCGCTACGGCGCTCGTTGCGGCTTTCGACACAATCGCGCTGCTCGCCGATTTTCGGCTTCGACTGGGCCTACGACGATGCTAACGGCCAGGGCTTCAACGGCAGCACATCGGTTTACACCGGCGACTATCTGGGCGACCGCAAAATCATAACGCTGACAGACTTTTCGACCGACGGAGCCGTTTTCCCCGACGGCTACGACATGCCAATCGCGTGGCCCAAACCTTCATGGGGCAAGTGGACCGTGCGTCCGATGGTGATTAACGATGTCCGTCGGATTCCCAGCGAGGCCGCCGGGTACTGCTACTCAAGCCGCATCATGTACGTCGACAAAGAACTCTGGCATGGGATGTGGGTTGATCTCTACGACGCCAACCGGAAGCTGTGGAAGGCGATCTCTTATTACAATGACTTCCACGACCACCCGCCGCTCCGCCGTACGATCGACGGCGTTGCCTCAGTTGCCTATGACCTGCAGAACACACACATGACGGTGTGGTGTGGGTATGCGAATGCCGGCAGGCTGTTCCCTTACATCGATTTCGAGTCGCCGAAGGAATACATGAACGGCGTCAAGTACGGTAGCCCTTCGGGTCTTATGCAGATCCTGCGCTAACAGAGCATGACGCGGGAATGATGATTGACGATGTTTCACAAACATCCGACCGCAGTTTGTACCCGTCCGACCCAGTTTGTAGGAGTTAACCAACCACCACATTCGAACGCAGTCGGGAAGAGCAATGAATAGAACAACAAAATTGATTACTGGCCTGTTGGTCATTTTCCTGGTGGCAGCCCAATCCGCGACGCCAAATTCGCGAGCTGAGACGCGGCAAAGGTCGCAAGCGGTTGTGATGCTGACGCCCTGTGCGCTACCCACCGCGGACATCACAAGCAGGCTCCCTTGGTTCATCAGAGCCAGTGATGTCATTTGCATGAGCGTGACAGCAGAGGATCTGCAAGCCAGCGAGCGCGTCGGGGCCCTACTAATCGACGTGGGTGGGCGGTTGCAAGAGCAGAGTTCTTTCTCTCACCTGAAGACCGAGTACGATCGCGCGATGACCGCATATGGAGACGGAAATTATGCAGAAGCGATTTCTCGTCTCCAGGCAGCCACGGCGTCAGGCAAAGGACCATGATATAACCACGCACCATCCAGCGGAAAGTCGGACGATCGCGCGCGAACACACGGACCGAACACCAGGCGCCGACGGGCACGATTGTGCGGTAGCGTTCTTCGATGCGTGGCCGCCTTGTGCTAGCGTCGTGAAATGGAGGGTCTGACGATTGGCGTCTGCTCCGACAGATAGGGGCTCGAGCCGTCTCGCGCCCTCACTTCCTTTCTCCTCCCCGTTTCGCTTTCAGAGAGAGGCGCGCGACGACATCCTCGGGTTCATCACGAGGTGGGCTAAGCTCGGCGGAGTAGCAAGGTTTGACTCGCGTCTGTCCGTTGCGTACCTGGTAACCGCGCCCGAAGGGGTGCAGCGTATCCTCCAGGACAACAATCGAAACTACGGCAGGGAGGTCCGCTCGACAGCGGTGCTTCGTATCGTGACGGGGGACGCGCTGTTCCTGAGCGAAGGCGATAAATGGCGGACGCAGCGCCGAGTTTTCCAGCCGGCGTTCCATCGGCAACGGCTGGCAGGGATGACTGCGGCGATGGTTGATGCGATCGGCTCCATGCTTGAGCGCTGGGAAATGTTCGCCGCGCGCGGGGGCCTCTTCGATCTGAGTGCGGAAACGTCCCGGCTGACGCTCGATGTAGCCGGTCGTACGCTGTTTGGCGATGACCTGCGCGATGAAGCCGAACGTCTCGGGCGGGCGATGGTCGACATGTTTGTCTACATCAATCATGTCCTTAACCATTTCGTGGTCTTGCCGCGATTTATACCGACCGCGCGTAATCGCGCGCTGAGAAGGGCGGTGCGCGATTTGGACCGCTTGGTACACGAGGTGATCGAGCGACGCCTCGCGAACAACTCCGGCGACAATGGCGACCTGCTCGCGATGTTGCTCGAAGCGTATGGCACCGACCCTCTCAAGTGCGCCGAATTGCGCGACAATCTAAGGATGATGTTAGGCGCGGCGACGGAAACCACCGCTGTGGCGCTTAGTTGGGCCTGGTATCTTCTGGCAAAAAATCCCGAGGCCGAGAGGACGCTACGCCACGAGGTCGATTCGGTACTCGGCGCACGGAGACCAACCTTGGACGACCTGACGAGATTGGCCTACACGCGGATGGTGATTAACGAGACGTTGCGGCTATACCCTCCAGCGCATGCAATGAGCCGCATGGCGATAGCGGATGATGAGGTGTGTGGTTTCAGGATACGCGCAGGGGCACCCGTGATAATGAGTCAATGGGTCACGCATCGGAGCCCGCTTTACTGGCAGGAGCCAGAGAAATTTGAGCCGCAACGATTCGCACCCGAGCGCAGCCAGGGTCGTCACGACTACGCATACTATCCATTTGGTGGCGGTCCTCGAATGTGTATCGGCGATCGTTTTTCACTGATGGAGCAAACGCTCGCGCTCGCGATGACCGCTCAGAGATTTCGATTGCGGATTGATGATGAAGTCGTGCCGGACCCTGTATTCACCCTGCGTCCGGCTGGTGGGATTCGGGCATGGCTGGAGAGAGTGTCTGCGCCACCGGTATTACCCCAGACTTGAAAATACGACATGCTTACCGTCCTCGTCCACCGCCGCTATTTCGCCTACGTCGTTCCAGGGTATGGCAGGTCGGCTCAACGGGTGACAGTGGCACCCGTTTAATCAGACCCTGTCCTGTAACCATAATCGAAATTCGTAGGGATGACTTTTCGTGGCCTTCAACGGTGTCAAGTGCCGAACCTTCGTGCCGGGGGACTGAATGCCGAATGGCGGGAACGGTTGGCGAGCGACGGCCTTCAATAGCCTTTTGCTCGCTGGGCTTATCGGCGCACTCTCGATGCTCTATCACATACAGACGATCCTCGACATGCGCAACGAGCTCTACTTCACGCCGATGCTGAACGACGACAAGACGATAGTGGCTAATCAGACAACCATCCTCGCGCGCGTCGCGTCCGTCGAAGAGCATCTAAGCAATGTCGATGGCAGGACGGCGATCCATCGGGAGGAAAATCTGAGCCTCAACAACGCCCAATTAAAGCGGTTGGACGATATCTACGGGCTGCTGCAATGGAGCCTGGAAAGTCGGGCGAAATCCCTGCCGCCAAAGCGGGCGAAGCGCTGATTGAGGACCAAACGACATCCCACCCTCGCACCCCCTGCTTGCCGAAGCTAATTTGGATCGGGTACAGCCGCTTGCGACTCACCATGCGCTTGGCTATCTTGCACGCGCAAGGGAGGATCTTATCAATGGTGAGAGGGAATCTGCCGCTGTGCGCGGCGGTCGTTTCGCTACTAATCGGCCTGGTTCCTATGAGCGCTGACGCGCAGGAGCCAAACCCAAACGGTCTGACCGGACCGACACAATCGGCTTCTGATTCAAACTTAACGTTGGCTGATTTGCAAAATCGTCGGCAACAGATCGTCGTGTCGTCGATGAAGTTTTCCACCGACGACCAGAAGAAGAAATTTCTTCAGGTCTATGTACCCTACCAGATAAAACTAAAACAAATACTGGCTGGGGAACGGCTACTGATTGATGATTACGCCCAGAAGCAGCAAAACGGGGTGATCTCCAGCACTGACGCCAATCGGCTCATTAAACAGGCTCTGGCATTGGATGCCCGGCGCCAGAACGCGTTGGCGAGTTATTGTCGTGATTTGAAGCCCGTGTTGCCGGAACAACGGGTCTTGCGGGCATACCAGATCGAGAACCGCATCCACGCGCTATACATGAACCAAGTAACTTCAGAAATTCCATTAGTGCCCTGACCTAATCAACCTGACGTTTTTCAGTGCGCTCGGCCCTATTTGGCTGGGCGCACGTATTTTGGGTGCCCGTGCTTGCCGTTAGTCGGGCGCCGAAGCACAGCAGCGAATCCCTTACATGGCGGCACCTAATGACCGGCGGTTGCAAGGCTCTCCAAGCGTTGTTGCTTTGCTGCGAGGATGGCTTCGGAGCCGTCGCTGCGCTGTCCGGCTCGTTGTTGGGTTAGTCGAGCTCATTGCCACCCTACTAGAAGCACCACGCCTAATCACCAAGGCTCCCAGTAGACGCAAGGTCCTCCCGCGGGAAGCTGTAAGCGTTAATCAGCTTAACAGCTCAGCTCGTCCAGCAGCGCCTTCGCCTTTTTGAGGTCGGTGGTGTCGAAACCTTCGGTGAACCAGCCGTAGATTTCGGCGAGCATGGTGCGGGCTTCGTCGCGACGCCCCTCCGCATCGAGCAACCGTGCGAGGCTCGTGGCAGCGCGCAGTTCGAGAGCCTTTGCCTTCTGGCGCCGCGCGATTTCAAGCGCGCGCATGAAACAATCTTCCGCCTCTTCGCGGCTTTCCGAAGTAACTGTGCGTGGGGAATGCAGAATCAGTTCCCCTTTTAAGCGATGCAACTCTGCCTGGTAGAATCGCTCGTCGCCCAGTTCTGCGATAGCCTGGCTCACCAACATCATCGCCCGGCTGCTATTGTCGGCGGCTGCCAACGCGCCTGCGAAATGGAAACGAAAGTAGCTGATGGGAGCTCGCGCTCCCGTGGCCTCCCAACTCGGTAGGGCATCCTCGATTCCTGCGATGGCTTGTGATGGCCTCGACTTGGACTCGGCCGCACTCCGACAAAGTGCGGCGACCGCGCTCCAGAACGTCAGCCCCTGCTCCGAAGAAATTCTCAATGCGTCGGCGGCAAACTCCGCCGCCGTTTCGTCCCGTCCGAGCCATTGGTGCAGCATGGATGCGTATATTGAAGCGAACGCAAGTGTCATCGCGTGCGAGGATTCGCGCGCCTGCACCATGGATCGTTCATACAGTGCCACGGCCTTTTCTGGATAACCGCTGAACCAAAGCGCGCATGCCTCACAGCTTAGAATCGCCATACCCGGCTCCTGCCCGAAAACCCAGGCGTGGCCCCGGTGAGAGTTCGGGTCGTAGAGCTCAATGGCTCGCTCCAGATGGTCGCGCGCCTGCTCGAATTCCCCCATGTAAAACAGGGCGTACCCATAACGTATGTGCGCTTCCATTGCTGAACCGCTGTCGCTCAAGGCGTCTGCTAGTTTCAGAGTCTGCTCAGCGATATCGCACGTCGCGCGATACTCTGCCCGAACCATAAAGTAGATGGCCAATCCCATCATGATCGGAATTAGTTGTGGCGACTTGCCCGCCCGGCTGCACAAGTCGCGAGCCCGCTCGTAGGCCGCACGGGTCTCCGGCGCCGCGTAACCCTTGGTCGCCATCCACGCCATGCCAAGATTGGTTTGGAACGCCAGTTCGCTCTGTAACCTCTCGGGGCTCTCCGGCAGCGCGGCAATCAATTCAAGTCCGCGCATCAGATGATTGACCGCCTCAATATTCGCCGACCTCGCCAATGAACGCTGCCCCGCTTGACCTAAATAGTTGATGGCCTTCGCGCTGTCGTCACTCATGCGGAAATGATGGGCTAATTCGCTGAGATGCTCCTCCAAATGATCGGCGTACATGGTTTCTATCGCCTCACCCGCCTGCCGATGAAGCTGCTTGCGCTTGCTTCTGAGCAGCGACTCGTAGGCTGCATCGCGAATGAGTGCATGCTTGAAACGGTAGCCAAACCGGAGCGCTGGCGAATATTCTTCCAGGAGTTCAGCCTCAACCAGCTGATTCAGTGCGCCCGTCAGCCTTGCTTCTTCGATCGGCGCAATCGCCCGCAGCAGTTCATAATTAAACTCCCGCCCGATGATCGCAGCGTTTTGCGCCACTTCCTTCGCGCTTCCGAGCCGATCGAGGCGGGCCATTAAGGAATCGTGAAGAGTTGATGGGATAGCGATGGTCCCTGGGCGACTGCTCTGCTGATACATGCCATTGTGCTCGTGCAGCAGCCCGGATTCGAGCACCGTTCGCGTCAACTCTTCGATAAATAGCGGCACACCTTCTGTTTTGCTTGCTATCTCGTCCACTAGCGACGCTGGCAGCGCTTTGCCTCCGGCAACGAAGCGGACCACGACGCCTATATCGCTCCGCGCTAAACGGCCAAGACTTATGCTCGTCACCTGGGGCTGAGCCGGCCAGGGCGCCATGAACTCCGGCCTGAAAGCGAGCGCCAGAAACAAACGCGCGCGAGGCACGTGCTCTATCATCAGTTCGAGCAGTTCCAGGGTCGTAGGGTCGGCCCAATGCAGGTCCTCGACGATCACTCGGGTGGGACGTCGCTCGGCCGCTCGCAAGAGAAACGCGACAATCGCCTCGAAGGTCTTCTGCTTTTGACGTTGAGGCGTCATCGACAGACCCGGATAGCGATCGCTTGGCGGCAACGAAAGCAGCGTTGCAAACAACGGTACTGTGTCAGGTAAGGAAAAATCCCACTCTGCCAGCTTTTCTTCCAGCAGCGCTAACCTTCTCTGGGCATCGTCATCGCGCGTGAACTGCAGGGCGTTTTGCAGGAAATCGATCGCCGGATAGAGCGGAGTGTTCTGAGAATATGGTGAACAACGGGCCTCAAATTCGTTCATCCACTCTCCGCTGGTGCGCTCCTTCAGCACCCGGAGGAGCCGGGATTTGCCGATTCCCGGCTCTCCGCTCAGCATTACCACTTGCCCACGGCCTTCCGTTGCCTCTTGCCAATACCGCAATAAGAGTTCGACTTCACGCTCGCGGCCAACCAAAGGGGTGAGGCCGGAGGCGACTGCCTTCTCAAAGCGGGTCTGGATTTGGGTGGGTTCCCGCACCTCGAACAGTTCCAGTGGTGCGAGAACGCCCTTAAGGGGCGGAGTGCCGAGGCTGCGACACACGAAAAATCCCTCGATCAACCGGTAAGTCGGGCTGCTGATAACCACCTGACCCGGTTCTGCCACGCTCTGGAGCCGGGCAGCGATGCTGGGTGTTTCGCCCGAGATTCCCATCGGGTCGGGGTTGGTCTCGCCCCCCACCGCGCCGACCACTGCCAGCCCGGTATGAACCGCGATGCGCACGTACAGCGGCTTGCCCAGACGCTCACGTAGCGCGGCAACGGCCGCGACCATCTCCAGCCCGGCGCGAACTGCCCGCTGCGGATCATCTTCGTGCGCGAGCGGATAGCCGAAATAAACCAGGAGGCCGTCGCCGAGAAATTGCGCGATTCGGCCCTCGTACTGATCGATCACCTGAGCGCAAACTCGCCGGTATTCTCGCGTCACATCGCTCAACTCTTCCGGGTCGAGCTGGCCGGAGAGCGCGGTCGACCCCACCATGTCGCAGAACATAACCGTGAGCTGCCGGCGTTCGGCGCGTGATGAGTAGTGGTCGCCAGTGACACGCGGTGCACTGCTCGGAATCAGTGCGTTGCCACAACGGCCACAGAAGGCAAATGAGTGCGCGCTATCGAAGCCGCATTTCGGGCAGACCATTTTGATGTGACCTCAAATCGGGCAACTCCCAGTCACTGTGAAGCACCCTTTTGAGAATGCCAGCGAACACTGGTTCTGGGAAGCAGCTCCGATCTGTCAACCGACGTGGCGCGAAGCCCAATTTCCAGCGCGCCAGCTGAGAGAGCAGGACCCCCCGGAATTCCGTTGGGATGCCTAGCGCGAACACTGCCGGCGTACATGAAATCGCGGCCCTCGTAGTACCTGACCTGGATTGAATCAAGTGCGTCGCCATTTGAGATGTAGTGGCCCGCCACTTCTGCCAATCGGGTGAGCGCAACTGGACCGGTATTCGCTGCCGGCTTGCCGCTTACAAACCGCAGGCTAACGCTGACTGTGGATAAATCTGGCCGACAAAACGAGTCATAGTATGGACGATTCGACGGCGCCGTTATAAACGAGACATGGTGGAGTTGGGCGGCTGGGTTGTGTTCTGCTGCCTTACCAAACAATCTTCTGGGGTCGCTTGCTGTCTTCTTAATCCTAAAAGCGCCTCATCCAGAGCAACCTCTTTCCGACTCACCAAGCAGAACGGGTTTGGCGATGCTAAGTCCGCTGGGCGGCATTAGTCCATGAGGCAGATGGGATAGCTCCGCTCGTCGGCAATCAAATCGGAATCAGAGATTCTTTTGGGTAAGCCCACGTTGGGGTAACTGCAAAACTTTAGGAAGCTGCAATTCGCGCAGCATTTGGTTGCGGAGGTGAGGCCATGGTCGATTCGGTCGGAAATGAGCCTGGTGCCCGGATTAAGGTGATTGGGGCGGGTGGCTGCGGTGGCAATGCGGTCAACCATATGATCGCGTCGGGCCTGCAAAACGTCGAATTTGTTTCTGTCAATACTGATTCGCAGGCGCTGCGCAACAATGCTGCTTCAATTCAGCTGCAAATAGGACAAATGCTGACGCGCGGACGAGGTGCTGGCGGCAATCCTGAGCTCGGTCGCAAGGCGGCGCTCGAGGACGAGGAGCAGCTGCGCAAGTTGCTGGCGGAATCTGAGATGGTATTCGTTACTGCTGGAATGGGCGGTGGCACTGGTACTGGCTCGGCTCCGGTAATTGCGCGCTTAGCGCGTGAGTGTGGCGCGCTTACAGTCGGCGTCGTTACCAGACCGTTTCTTTTCGAGGGACGCAAGCGTAAGAGCCAGGCTGACGACGGCGTGCGTGAACTGAAGAATGCGGTTGATACGCTTATCACAATTCCCAACGACCGCTTGTTGTCGGTTGCGAGCAGAAGCACCACGCTGAAGGAAGCCTTTCAGAAGGCCGACGACGTTTTACTCCACGCCGTCCGGGGAATCTCTGAACTGGTGACTGTGCATGGGCTCATCAATCTCGACTTCGCCGATGTGCGTTCCGTCATGGCGGACATGGGGATGGCAATGATGGGCACGGCACACGCGTCCGGAGAAAATCGCGCCGTCGAGGCTGCACAGCGCGCAATTTCGAGTCCACTACTCGAAGATATGTCTTTCAAGGGTGCGCGTGGACTGCTGATTAATCTCACCGGCGGATTAGACATGTCCCTATACGAGGTTCATGAGGCGGCCAGCCTTATCCAGGAAGAGGCACATGAGGATGCCAACATTATTTTTGGCGCGGTGATTGATGAAGAACTCAAGGATGAAATTCGTGTAACTGTCATCGCGACCGGTTTCGGAGAACATCGCCAGGCGCCTGACCGCCGCAATTTTCGTCATTTGCCATCTGAATTTCCATCTACCCTTCCGCTAAGGGATATTCCCAGGGAGCAAGTCGAAACCCCGCCGCCTGATGTTTCCACAAATGGAGCGGCTCCACCCCCGATCGAACCTCCGCCAGCGTCTAACGTTTTGAATCTTGAACAATCACTATTTCCGACGATTGAGAACCAACTAGCGCAGAATGGCTCGATAATCGAGGCTGCGCCTGCAACGTCTGCATCACATAACGGCATGTTCAATGGCACTGGCAAGCCGATTCGGCGCCTCGGGCTTGTCGACGAGAGCATCCTGGATGCACCAGCGTTCAAGCAGCGCATCATGGACGATTACGGTGCCGGGGTAACTCGAACCGGGCGAGACGAACGTGAAGAGGTTGGCGGTCTCGATTCAGAGCAAAACTGGCGAGAACCGAGCCAATTCGCTAATGAACCGACCCAATTCACCAATGTTGCCATTCATGACGCACCAGGAATGCCCGAGCGACCCCACATTTCGGACTCGTCTGACCATTCGACGAATGAAGTTCCGGCCATAAGCTCAGACCGGGTGAGGCGCGAAGCGCCGGCTACGGGGCGTCAACTTGAGAGGGTCGAGCGTCGAGTCACCGCACTACTCAACCAGATCTGGTCGCCAACCAAGGTTCGCTGAATGCACCTTGCCTGATGCGGATCCCAACTCTTGCGTTGGAGACTGAGGAGCTGATTTATCAGCGCGGTGACAAACAGAAATTGCGTCACTGCGAAAATCGACGAGAGAACAGCATGCGGCGGGGTCGCGGGATTCTCGACCGACAAGGAAGACGTCCGCCGGGTGATCGAGTTCTGGGAAGGATCATCACTATTTTTGACATGGACCATCGCCGCTTGATGGACAATAAGCAACAGCGATGAAATGGCGGCTCGAACTTATACTCGTCTTTATTTTTGCCGCGTCCCCCGGCACAAGCGCTGCTGGCCACACGAAGGGCCGCGTTGTTCGGCAGGTTACGTCCGAGTTCAAGAACGGTGATTATGTTTGGTATCCGGAGATTTCACCCGCAGGGCCAGTGGTGATCATCGTCAGTCTTCCGGGACAGCGAATGTATGTCTACCGCAATGGCGTCCGCATCGGCGTCTCGACCGTCAGCACCGGAACAAAAAGCCATGCGACTCCGACGGGTATATTCACTATCTTGCAGAAAAAGGTCCGTCACGAATCGAACATCTACAAAGGGGCACGCATGCCCCACATGCAACGGCTAACGTGGACAGGCATCGCCATGCACGCCGGTCACTTGCCCGGTTATCCAGCATCACACGGGTGTGTGCGGTTGCCGGTAGACTTCGCCGAAAAGCTTTATTCTGTTACGCGCAACGGTACGAATGTGATCATTACCGACGACAAGTTTGCCCCGGGCGAAACGGCGGAGCCCGGCAAGTTACTATCGGGCAAGACGGGCGCGCCCTCAACTAACACACTGGCCCAGGGCCAGTATGAGTGGCATCCGGAGGACGCTCCGACTGGCCCGGTATCTATTATATTAAGTACTACGGACAGGCAGGTTTACGTCTACCGCAATGGCATTGAGATAGGACGCACCGCCGTGTCCACGACCGGTTTGGGCCAGGACCTCGGAAGCCACGTCTATTCAGCCCTGGACAAATTCGACACGAAGGGACGCCGGGAATGGATGTCGACCGCAAGCTTCGGCCGCGCCCACGCGCTTGACATCAATGAACTGGTTCAGCTTGTGACCATTACGCCGGAATTTCTTGAACACGCGCGCGCGGCGGTGTCGCCCGGGACGACACTCGTCGTCACTGATCTGCCTGTTAGCAGTCAGACCCGCAGCGGGCCTGGGTTCAACATTTTGACCACAGATTAAATCGACTTCATTTGACCTATCGCGTTGGGGTCGTTCAGGGGGCGACAACAGGAACTCCCTCGGAAAATGCAGCCGAAACCTGGCGACGTCGAGAGCCTACGAGTGACAACAGATAGTATGGAAATTGTCGCAAGTGGCAGTGACAAACGTTTACCATGCGCTCGGGTTCGATCCCTCACAGGCTATTTGCGTCATTCGGTGGACCGGCCACCAAGACAACGATTACTGTCAGCCCGGTTTACATGGAGCGCAGGGACCAAGGCTCTTTGCCCCGCGGCGAACCCATTTTCTTTCTGAGCGTGACGCTGAAGCCGAAGCTGTTCATCAGTGACAGTCAACCCAAGTATCGTTCTCTCGAACGAAGGATACTTTTGAGCCGAAGCCGCTGTTCTCTTCTCAAACACACCCCGCCAGGCACATGCGGCAAATGCGGCAGCCAATGCTGTTCGGCCCGTCGACCCCCTCTCTATCAGGGCTTGAAGATGGCGCGCTGACGTGGCTAATTTTGGCGTTGCGCTCAACACGCGCGACCCGGGCGACGCGGCCTGGCGCGCCTGTGGAACAAGACGCTGAGTGGCATCGTTTCATGAGGATCTTGGCTGACAGACGTGATCGGCGTTTCGCCTTGCCCTCGGAGAATATAGGCCAAGCCCGCGACAACGCTGCGAGATTCCATACCTGTTACCAATTTCCTGGAACGCCGGATTTTTGGGATGCCAGTCCGAAGACTTACAAAACGTCTTCGCACGCTTGACGTTATGTGAGAAGAATTGAGACGCTTTCACAATCTCCGATGCGAAAAGCGCGAGCTAAACGGAGTACGGCGTCCAAAGTCAGAGATCTTCGATGTTATCTATTCGATTCTGGGCGGCTCGGGCTATTCATTTTACAATCAAAACCGCCGTTGTTCTTGTTGTTATGTTCGTATCTTTATGTCTACTTTTGGCATTGGTCCGGTTGCTTACTCCATCAGACATCAAATGTATTTGGTTGAACTCTCAATACTTTTGTTAACTGGATGCTCGGCAATCCATATCGAGCATGATGGCGACGACAACGGTGACCGGCTCATTGCGGATCGAATCGCCAATACTGGTTTCATCGGAATAAACCACGCGCAGCCTGAGAGATTCATCCTCAACACGACTCGGCTTAGCACAGGACCTGTGTCTTCCAAGCGGAAATAAGAGAAGTCCTGACGAAATTTTCGACAATGCCTGTAAGGCTGTCCGAGATTGTGCGTACGATGATGTTGGTGCACATTGCCGCGGTGCTTGCCGGCTGTGGGTCATTCGTCCCGCCCAAGGTGGGGGACCTAACCTTTGAGCGCAACGCGGTCACAAAAGAAAAGAGCAACGTCACGCTAACCGTGGCCGTATTGACCGCAAGGGAAAGCCGGGAGTTCTTCGGAGTGCCGCTGGAGTCCAAAGGGATTCAGCCGGTCTGGCTCAAAGTAGAAAATCGCAACGAATACGTCGTCTACATTGTGCCGCGCAGCACCGACCCCAATTATTATTCCGCGTATGAGGCCGCCTACGTTAATCACCATCTGTTCAGCCGGCAGTCCAATGAAGCGATGGACGACTTTTTCCAACGCTCAAGAATCAGGCTGCAGGTTCCCGCTCATCACACGAATAGCGGGTTCCTGTTCACTAATCTCAGCGTAGGCACCAAGTTCGTCAATATCGAAATGGTCCACGACCAGGGGGCAATCCGCGACGGCTTCTTCTTTCAGCTTCCCAACGGCGCCTTCGACTACGAAGAGTCCCGCCTTGATCCGAGCCCGGTGCCGGTGCGGCCGCTGACGTTGAAGGCTCTGCACGACATCATCGAGTCCCTGCCCTGTTGCACGACGGATGCCACCGGCAGTAAAAACGGTGACCCCGTGAATTTCGTCCTTATCGGCAGCGACGACGACATCCTCGGCGCTCTGACGCGTCAGGGCTGGGATCCAACGCATGCGTTCGGTGCCGCCACGGCCTGGAGTACGTTCCGCGCCTATATTTCCGCCGATAACTATCGCTACGCGCCGATCAGTCCGCTGTATTTCTTTGGGCGGCGCCAAGACATTGCGATGCAAAAGGCGCGTAGCACGATCAGCCAGCGCAACCATCTGCGCTTGTGGAAGGCTCCTTATTCGTATGAAGGAAAATCGGTTTGGGTCGGCCAAATTAGCCGTGACATCGGGGTACACTTCGCCGTTGATGCACCGTTCTTCGTGACTCACGCGATCGAACCCGACCTGGACGAAGCCCGCTCTTACCTGGTTCAAGACCTGCTGGCCTCCGATTACCTGCACGGCTTCGGGTGGCTCAAAGGCGTCGGTCGGGCGCCGCAAGACCATCCCCGCGTAAACCTGACGGGCGATCCCTACTTTACGGATGGCTTGCGGGCCTTGATGGTGATTTCCTCCAAGCCGGCTTCTGAAGATGAAATCGAGTTGCTTGACTGGGATTCGGCCTCGGAATAGCCGGCATCTGGGATATCCGGCGATTTCGCGCCCTTCGGCGAACCACGTCCATGCCCGAGAACGAAAGCAGAAGGAGTCCAAAAACACTCAGCAGTGCAGCGGCGCGGTATGGCTTCATTCGAGGCCGAGGATTCGATGTGCCTCGGCTGGCTTCATTTGCGCGATCTGATCGTCCGAGTAACCTTTCTCGCGCAGTTCTGCCTTTTGAGCTTGTGTGATGAAGAACGATACCTGCGCTTCGAGCGAGGGCGAAGCCATAGCCGCGGCATCTTCTACGAGAGACTGGGACGGCAGGTCACCCTTGTCCCCAAGTTGCTGCTCTGCACGTCGGGTACTACCGTTGCGCAGCTTGCGCTTTTTGTTCGGCGAATTCTTTCGGTTTATTGGCATTCGGAACCAGGTCAGGTCTCACTGCCGATCGAGCTTTTCTATACCGCTCAAATCCATCGACCAGGGCAATGCGGAGCGGCACCAGATCTGGCGCCTCGGATGTAACTCTCCACGTTGCCTGATTGCACCAACGCGAAGCGAATAGGTCGCCGGATTATAAATCGCCGCCGCATAGATCGGGGTGCCGCAGTTGCCGCAAAAAGCGTGAGCGCGCTTTGTTCCACTCTCTGCGGTTTTGACGTAGATCTTCGGCTCACCCCTGAGCAGCACGAAAGTATCCGCCGGCGCTGGGATGTTGGCCCGATAGGCCGAACCCGTGAGCGTCTGGCAGTCGGTACAGTGGCAGATGCCAACCGTGTCCGGATCCACTTCTGCCCGATAAGCGATATTGCCGCAGTGACAGCCACCTTCAACCTTCATGTTGCCTCCAGCGGATGGAGCAATGCTCGTCCAACAAACATTGAATATGATTACTACGGGCTCATCTACGCTTGGCATCGACTACCCGTTCCGCCCGTTTATTTCGCAGATTGATTGCCTGGTGAAAAGACCAGCGCATCACCCGCGCTTTATCGGTATTCGCGGCGATAAGGATGCCTGCGACGTAGTTCGAGAATGAGCCGCTTGCACCACATGATGCGGAGGCGCCATCGCCACTGTCAATTTGTCGGCTAGACCCGTGAACGCGACCTTGTCCATATCGTCCATGCGCATCAATGCATATTTGAGCGCACGGTCTGAGACTGTCACCGCCCCTTGATAAGGATGCGCCAGTTCAAGAATCGCTACGATCGTAAGCCCCAGCAGACTTGCGAAGATCGCACACATCAAAGCCTGCGAGCGGAACGTCTCGAGCCCGAAAAAGTAGCTGAAGCCGATCGTGATGAACAGACCGAAATAAATCACCACCCACACCACCGACGGAAGGTTTTCCTTGCTGTATAGATACCGTAAGCTGTACGCATTGCTCAGCTGGGTTAGCTGGTCAAAGCTCTTGTCCACCAGAATGTCCTGGCGAGGATCGTTCTTAGGCTTATAATTAGTTACTATCTGCCACAACACCAACGGACCCATTGAGTCCTCAAAGCTTGCGTATCGGTAGTTCGCCATCTCCGGCCAGTCCACCTCTATGAGCTTGTGAGTGTAGATCCGAATCTCCTGTTCCATGTGCGTCGCGACGGGTTCGGTGAAGCCTTTTGAGAGCCGATAGAGCGAAGTCAACGCGGCCCCCTCGCCTTGCACTTCGGCCTGGGCCCGTTCGAACCGCTGCCAAGCCGCTACAATCACAAAGGCCAACAGCAAACCGTAGAATGCCCCGATCACGCCGAAGGTGAATCCGGCCACTTCGTGGTTTTGTTTCAGTCTCTCCAGCGGCACCAGGACACGCACCAGGTAAAGACCAAGTACGCTGACACTCGAAAACGCTACGAGAACGAAAATGATCTGTTCCCAAGTAGCCCAATACAGGAGAAAATCCATATTCAGTTCCTCGCTCTGAATGTACCTGACAGCAATCCACAACTAGGGACAGACTGCCATATCGTGCAGCCAGGGCCGAGCCGGACGCCCTTATTGAAGCAGACTGGAGCGATAATCGACCGGCGTCTGAGGACGAAATGTTAGCCGCTTTACGGCCCTGCTTGGCGGCGTTAAGGGTATTGGGGGTCCGCTGGTGGCCTTCACCCGACGTTCAGTGCTACAAACAGGCCGTTCAGTCAAACTTTTTGGGCGTGTCGATGCGGTGCTCGAATTGCGGGAGTGATAACCCGGCGGGTAAGAGATTCTGCGGCGATTGCGGCACACCGCTCGACAGCCCAGGGCCGATACCTCCTCGTGAACCACGCGGGCCTCTCCCTGGCGAGCGACGCCATCTTACGGTGCTGTTTTGCGATCTCGTGGGCTCAACAGAGATTGCTGCTCGGCTCGACCCAGAAGAATGGCGCGAGATCGTCGCTTCGTATCATCGTACCACAACTGAAGCCATAACCCGGTTCGGTGGCTACGTCGCCCAGTATCTCGGCGACGGCGTAATGGCCTATTTTGGCTGGCCTGAGGCGCACGACAATAATGCTGAACGTGCGGCGCGCGCTGGCCTGGCCATTATCGATGCCATCGCCAAGCTTAACCAACACTCCGTACGGCCAAAACTGTCTGCGCGGGTCGGCATTGATTCGGGTGCAGTAGTGGTAGGTGCGGGGACCAGCAACTACGCCGACGTATTCGGCGATACGCCCAACATTGCCGCGCGGGTGCAGGCGGCAGCCCCTCCTAACACCGTACTGATAACTGCAGATACCCATCGGCTGATCTCGGGGTTGTTCGTAGTTGAAGATTGCGGCGCCCAAGTGCTCAAGGGTATTGAGCGGCCGCTTCGACTCTACCGTGCAATCCAACCGAGTGGGGTGCGTAGCCGGCTCGAAGCGACCGCAAGCAGCGGGCTCACCTCGTTCGTTGGGCGCGAAGAGGAACTGCGCTTGCTGATGAATCGCTGGGAACGCGTGCGGGAAGGCGAGGGCCAGGTCGTTACGATTATAGGCGAAGCGGGCATCGGCAAGTCGCGTCTCGTGAGGCGTTTTCATGAGCGGATTGAAGAGAAACACACCTGGCTCCAAGCCGCGGCCCGCTCATTCTTTCAGAATTCACCGTTTTACCAGGTTGGCGATCTCATTAAGCAATTTCTGGATTTCAAGGAAGGCAACACACCCGAGGTAAGTCTCGCCCGGCTGGAACGCTCTCTGGAAGCTTCGGGGCTTAAGGCCGCTGAGGCCATCCCTTTGATCGCCCCCTTGCTGAATCTCGCTATTCCGCCAAAGTATCTTCCGCTAACAGTTTCTTCCGAACACCAGCGCCGACGCTTGCTCTACACGTTGGTACAGTGGGTAATTGGCGGAGTGCGCTTGTTGCCGTACACGATCGTGATCGAGGATTTGCAGTGGGCGGACCCGTCGACGCTGGAACTGTTAGCGCTTCTCGTTCAACAGGGAGTGAAATCGCGACTGCTGCTTCTCTTTACGGCACGTCCGGAGTTTCGCGCAGGGTGGCCACACCTCGCACACCACACGCAGATTGCGCTCGGTCGGCTGAGTGCGCTTAACGCCCGTTCCATGATTGAGGACATCGTGGCGCACAAGGCTCTCTCTGACGAAACCATCGAGACAGTTATCGAGCGCACCGGTGGCGTACCTCTATTCATCGAGGAATTGACCCGAGCGTTAATTGAAGGCGGTGAGGTCCAGCCGGGTGAGCGCTTGATTCCAGCGACCCTGCATGACTCGTTGATGGCACGGCTGGATCGGCTGGGACCCGCAAAGGAGATCGCGCAAGTCGGGGCCGTGATCGGTCCTGAGTTCTCCTACAAGCTGCTGCGCGCAGTCCACCCGGTACCCGAAGACGCCTTGCAGCTCGCGTTACGCAATCTGGCTAAGGCGGAGCTGGTCCACGTGCGCAGCCTCCCACCTGACTCCACTTACCAATTCAAGCATGCGCTGATCCGCGACGCCGCATACGAGGCGCTGCTCCGGAGTCGACGCCGCGAATTGCATGCACACATCGCAGAGACAATCGAGAAGAGCTTCCCCGAGCACGCAAACATAACGACCAAGCGACATTGACTGGTCTAGAGAAGATAATGGCTAATCAGGCCAAGATACAGATGGAACAACCGAATATTCTACGTGCACTCGACTCCCACGAAAATAATAACAAACAAGTGTGGGCTGAAGAACGCGAATTGAATCATGAGGAATTACGTCGGCTAGACGATCTCTACCAAAAGGTCGACCCGCTTCCGCAACACGTACGCCCAGGGCGTACCAAATGATGCAATGCCTTATTGCTCTAGAAGATGATCGACGAAGCGAGAATGCCCTCGACCTGTCTTTTATGTACTTGATTCCCTGCAAGCTATATCCAAGAACCAAGGGTGACTTAATTGGGTTGCGCACAGTCGTCTGGTCGAATCGACGCCGCTACCATCGCCTTCTCGACCGAGTCGGCACGCCTAGAATTTCTGCCACCTGCGACTTCACGGTCGGCGTCAAATCATCAGCGACAATGAAGGCGACCCCTTCGTGGCCCTTCGTAGAAGCAGGTGAGGCCGAAGCTGGGAAGCCCAAAAAGATAGCGCACGGGAGTTTAATAGGAGATCCCTTCATCTTCGATACACCTTCACGATCCCGAGTAGTTGTCCCGAAATCATACGAACTGGGAGACGGTGTCCCAACCGGGGTCGGCGGCTTGTATCCGCCCCGATTCAAAGCTGTTGCTCAGAAAAGGTGCCAAACGTGCTTGCACACGAATATTGCGACCAATCCTTTGTGCAGTAGCCTTATCAATAGTTATTGGGCCTAGACACACAGAATTGTGCATCCTGAATTGTGCATCCTAAGATCTGTCCGTTTCGTTGCGATAAGGTCCTCACCAAGCGCCTTTCTAGTTGACAAAATGATAACAAGGGCTATACAGTCTGTTTCCTGAGTGTTCCCATATCAACGGTCCGATTCGGCGGGTCGAGCGAGAAGTGTTGGTAAGAACAAGCAAGCCACGCAAGCGATCGACCCGAGGCTTGGACCACTTTTTCCATAGCGGACCTCAGAAGTTCAATTCATAAGGGGAGGAAAAGATGGCTATCAGACCACTCACTTTTATCGGAGATCGCAATGCACCTGACAATCTCAGCGCTGTTAGCGCTCGGCGTCCAATCCTTGGCTCGGGCAAAACACCTCGGGACATCATAAGCCTGGCAGGTCATTATAGTTTCTTCTCTGATGGAAGGGATGAGCCGCGAGTCCGGGTGCATCGTGTCAAGAATCACGACGGAGATATTTGGCGAATCGATGTTCCGCTTGATCCAATACTTCGCGGGGTCAGAGTGGGTGCTACGATGCAGCGCGATAAGCCCGAAGCACTGCTGAAGGACGTGGATGAAAATGTGCCGTTTACCGGGTTCCGGCCTGATTGGACCGACGTGCTTTTCGCTCCGCGCCCTGCACCGCACGAGGAACGGGCGGCCATGAAGCGAATCAATGGCCGCCGTGTCACTCCGCTGTGGGTGTTCGGCAACGACGATCGATGGCAATTCCGGGACGCGAGTTGGCCGTGGGGGTTGGTTGGGCGTGTATTTAATAACCGTGGTCAGAGCGGCTCTGGTACGCTCGTTGGGAACCGCATTGTTATAACTGCAGGCCATATGGTCCCATGGGGCGATAACCCCTGGTGGATGCTCTTTGTGCCTGCGTACTACGACGGGACATCACTGCATGGTGCGGGAGTGCAGTCGCATATATCCGATGCCCGCGGCTACGACTCCAACGTTAGCGGCTATGACTGGGCTGTTCTGCGCCTCTATGAGCCACTGGGATCTTCGCTCGGCTACTTCGGCTACAACGGTTACTCTGATTCATGGAACGACCAGCCGTGGTGGAGCATCATCGGTTATCCGGGCGCGGTTGCAAACGCAATGCGGCCGTCATTTCAGGGTGGCATTACGGTGGGCGATACCGACTCGGATTCGAACGGAGGGGAGGAACTCGAGTCAGGCACGGCGGATATCTCGCCTGGCGATTCCGGTGGGCCTATGTTCGGCTGGTGGGGTAATGATCCTCGAATCGTGGGGGTTGTCAGCGGAGAGGAAGAATACAGCTTTCTTGGGTGGACCTTCGACCAAGACAACATAATGGCTGCGGGGAGTGGTTTTACCAGCTTGTGCGCGTGGGGTCGGACCAACTGGCCGGCTTAGCTCGCATGGAAAAGATAGGCTGATCGTTTGTCGGCCTTCGAATGATCCAGACCTGGGATATTTTTCCCGGACGCGCCGGAAAGCAGTTATTGACAACACGGGTGCAGGCCTTGGATGCGATTCGACCGCGCAACCAGGCCTGCCGCCCGCGAATTCGCCGTTCTTTTCCTGGAGGCCGATAGCCTCCGTTTTCAGCACAACAGCCTCGTTTACTGTGCTGCTGGCCCAAAGGGCTGCTACCGCCCCGAGAGCCGCGAATAGCGCCGTCGTGGGGGCAGTGGCCATGAGCAATGTACGACCGCCCCGCTCTAGTTCTTCATGAATTGTTTCGTGGAGCTTGTCAGTATCGATTTCCAGCTCATCCGGCATAAAGATCTCTGAGCTGATTGGGTTCCCTGGTGGATTCATTTGGCTGAGTACGCTGGCGATGCCGCCCTATCCATTTGATCGGACGCATCACTACGTCAGATGATAGAGCTTCGTGTCTAGGCCAAGGCAATTCTCCGTCGCTCCCATGCTTTGCGAGAGCGCCGAACGGCCGCCTGAGGGTCGAGAATGGCGCTATGAGCTGAAGCTCGACGGATTCCGCGCGATTGGCCGCAAGTCCGGCCGCAGTGCGCAACTTTGGTCGCGCAATCAGAAAGACTTCACTCGCCGCTTTCGTGACGTGACAAAGGCCATTGCGGATTTACCGAATGACATCATCATCGACGGCGAAATTGTCGCCCTCGACGAAAATGGCAAGCCGTCGTTCAATCTTCTCCAGGGGTTCGGCGATGCCCGAGCAATAGTGCTCTATGCGTTCGACCTGCTCATGCTGCGGGGCAAGGACGTGAGGCTCTGGCGGCTTGAGGACCGCCGCGAACAGCTTCGTGAGACCATCCCGACGCTACCGGATACAATCCGCTATTCGGAAACATTCAACGTCCCGGTTTCAGCGTTGATGCATGCTGTGAGGAAGCATCAGCTCGAAGGCATTGTTGCGAAGCGGTCCGGGAGCCCGTATCGCTCGGGCGAGCTCTCGGCAGATTGGGTAAAGTGGCGCGCCAACCGAGGGCAGGAGTTCGTGATCGGCGGTTACATTCCGAATGGGAACGTCCTCGATTTGGTCCTGGTCGGGTACTACGTAGGCCGCGACCTCATGTACGCTGCCTCTGTCCGCGCCGGCATTCCGCCAGGGTTCCGGCGCGCCTTGTTCCGGCATTTCGAAGAGCTGCGGAAACAGCGATGCCCGTTCGTAAATCTGCCCGAGCGCACTGAGGGGCGATGGGGCGAGGGTCTGACAGCCGCCAAAATGGCACTGTGCCGATGGCTGGAACCGTTTATCGTCGTGCGCATCGAATTTCTCGAATGGACACCCGATAATCGATTACGTCATCCGCGCTTCGCCGGAATCCGCAGCGACAAGGATGCGCGCGACATAGTTCGAGAATGAAAGGGGACCCGAGAGGGAGCCGAGACATGTCCAAAGGGGGGACAGTCATGAAGCGTACGCCGATCACGGTTGTGGCCGTGATACTGAATGTGAGTATCTGGCCACCGGTGCATGCACTGGCATCTGCAGATCTCGTGCACGATGCCGCCGCTGGCATAGTAACGAACGGCTCCACCAGTACGCGAGCTCAGCTCCAATTCGCCAAGCACGACGAAGACGAGAGTGGCGCGGGCGACGAGGAAGGGGACCACTGGCATCACCACGGGCACGGGAGACATGGTGACCAGCACTTCTGCGGCCCGTATTTTAAGTCGAGCTCCGTCCCCTATTTCCGGGACTACTACTCGCAGAACGACTATGCGAACCTGCCGCCCGGCTTACGCAAGCACGTCCTGAAGACCGGACATCTACCGCCAGGGCTGGAGAAAAAATATGAGCGCACGGGCCATGTGCCGCCAGGATTGCAGAAGCGCTTCGAGTGCGGGCAGAGATTGCCTCCCGACTACTCGCCTTACCTTTACCCGGTGCCTGAGGTAGCTTACCAGAGGGTTGCTCCGCTACCGCCTGATAGCAAGCTCTATCTCTACGGCAATGATCTCATCCTGCTTAACGACCATACGAAAGCGATCATCGATATCTTACGCGGCGCTTACTGATATCCAATCGGGCAGCTTCGACAGCCGCGAAACCGCCGTTGGAAGCGGTTGGGGTCCGTGAGCGACTAGCGCGCCGGATAGTCCAAAAGTTCGTAGCGTGGTAAATCAGGATGAAGCGCTATCCGGTGGGGTGACCGGCTTCGACACGGCCGATTCCTGGACCTCTCTTCACCAAAACGCGCCTAGCCCTGAGTCGGGAAATATGCGTTGTTCCCAATGTGGCGCTCATAACCGAGAGACTGCAAAATTCTGCGACTCTTGTGGCGCAGCTCTTCGGCCCGATGCCCCGGCGATTGTCGAGAAGGGCGCCGGTCGAGCATCCCTAACCGGCGAGCGGCGTCATCTAACCGTTTTGTTTTGCGATCTCGTGGGTTCGACGGAAATCGCCACACAGCTCGACCCTGAAGAATGGCGCGAGGTGGTGGCTGGCTACCATCGCGCCGCAACCGAGGCGATTACCCAATTTGGCGGTTATATCGCTCAGTACCTCGGCGATGGAGTGATGGCCTATTTCGGGTGGCCGGAGGCACACGATAACAATGCTGAGCGTGCTCTGCGAGCTGGCTTGGCGATTATCGATGCCGTCACGAAACTCAACGAGCATAATGGGCGTCAAAAATTGTCGACGAGGGTCGGCATCGACTCGGGTGCGGTGGTGGTTGGTGCAGGTATCGGCAGCAAGACCGACATTTTTGGCGACACGCCCAATATCGCCGCACGTGTCCAAGCCGCCGCTCTTCCCGACACAGTCATGATAACCGCGGGTACGCATCGGCTCATCTCTGGACTGTTCGTTGTAGAAGATCGCGGCAAGCAGAGACTCAAGGGCATCCGACAGCCGTTTCAGCTATACCGGGTAATTCGACCCAGTGATGTGCAAGGGCGCCTCCAGGCCGTGGCGGCAGCCCACGCCTTGACACCGTTCATCGGACGCGATGACGAATTGCGTCTACTTATGAATCGCTGGGAACGAGCACTTGAGGGTGAACCGCAGATGGTGCTGATCAGCGGTGAAGGCGGCATCGGAAAGTCTCGTTTGGTGCAGCGCTTCCATCAACAGATCGCGGGTAGACCTTACTACTGGGTTGAGGGTGTGGCCTCACCTTTTTTCCAGAACACGCCCTTTTATCCGGTGGCCGGAGTCGTTCGGGAGCTGCAAGCGCAGTACCCAAACGTACCAGGCCAAGTAAGCGGGACCGCCCGGCATCAAGAGTACGGGACGCGAACCAGGCCGTCGGGGACGGGCGGCTCTAATGGGCACTCAGGAAGCGGAGCGTTCTCCGGAAAAGACGAGCAAACGCAGTTAGCAAGTCAACTCAGCGTTATCAAGTTGAATTCCTCGCGGGAATTGGCTGTCGCCATGGTGGCTCTTAGTCTCTCGGAGCCCGCAGAGCACACACTGTCACCGCCGCCGAAGCGCTGGTTGTTGTCCACCTTGGTCGAATGGTTGCTTGGTGTCGCCCAAGTCGTGCCGCTCGTAATCGCGATCGAGGACTTGCATTGGGCCGACCCGTCCACACTGGAACTGCTGCAACTCCCGGCGGAACAAGCTGCGTCAGCGCCGCTAATGCTCTTGTGTACTGCGCGCCCGGAATTTCGCGCCAAATGGCCGCCTCGGATGCACGATACACAAATCACACTAGGTCCGCTCAGCATGCACAACGCTCGCACTTTGGTGCTGCTGGTCATCGAGCAAAAGACCTTAGCTGAGGAAACCATCCGGACGGTTGTAGAGCGCACGGGCGGAGTACCCTTGTTCATCGAGGAGCTGACCCGAGCGCTACTTGAGAGTGACAAAGTAGAGCTGGCTGGACGCGAGATCCCGGCGACATTGCATGACTCGCTGATTGCACGGCTAGACCGGCTGGGCGCAGCGCGTGAGACGCTTCAGGTTGGCGCGGTGCTCGGCCTCGAGTTTACCTACAAACTGTTACTTGCGGCTACTCACCTGCATGAAGACGAACTCCAGCGTCATCTGCTCGCTTTGACGGATGCCGAGCTGCTCTACGTGCGCGGCCTGTTGCCTGACGCTACCTACCATTTCAAGCATGCGCTGATCCGCGACGCCGCATACGAGGCGCTGCTCCGGAGTCGACGCCGCGAATTGCATGCGCACATCGCAGAGACAATCGAGAAGAGCTTCCCCGAGCAATCGGCCGCACACCCCGAGATTTTGGCTTATCACTACACGGAGGCTGGACTTGTTGCGCAAGCAGTTCGCTACTGGCGCGAGGCCGGTCGAAGCGCTAACGCACGGTCCGCTTATGCTGAAGCTATCTCGCATTTCAACAGCGGGTTGGAACTAGTCAAAAGTCTTCCCGAAACCCCGGAGAGGACATCTGAGGAACTGAGGTTGCAAATCGCGCTCACGGAACCGCTCACCGCCACTAAGGGCTTCAGCGCACCTGAAGTCGAAAAAGCTTGCAGCAGGGCCTTCGAGCTGTGTCAGCAGATTGGAGAAACCCCGCAACTGTTTGCAGCGCTAGGAAGCCTCTATTCGGTTTACGCCAACCGCGGGGATTTTCAAAAGAGCTTAGAGTTAGCGCATGAAATGCTGCGGCTGGCAGAAAATCAGCAAGAGCCGTTGCTGCTGCTGTGGGCTCATTACTGCCTGGGTCACACCCTGTCCTTGCGGGGAGAGTTGGAGGCGGGCCGAGCACATATCGAACAAAGCATTTTGCTGTATGATTTCGAGCATTCGCGCGAATACGGCTTCGTACAAGATCCCGGTGCGACCGGCCTAGCCGGATTGGCAAATCTTCTCTGTTTGCTCGGGTATCCCGATCAAGCTCTGGAAAAGAGCCTCAAGGCACTTGCCCATGCCCGCAAGCTGTCCCAACCATTCACACTGGCCTGGGTTTTGGGCTCCGTGGGCGCGATGCACGCGCGACGCGGCGAATTCCAAGAAGCCGAGCTACTATGGACCGAGCAGGTCGAGCTTTGTACGGAACACAATTTTCCCTCGTTGCTGGCGTCAGGAATCGCCGGGCGTGCCATGGCGATGGTCGAGCAAGGCCGAGGGCAGGAAGTTATCTCACGTATACGAAGCGGTCTGGAACCATTGCCAGCTGCGCATGCGCCGCCGGAGCAGTCAGCCTATCTCCTCAGGCTAGCGTACGCATATAGGAGGCTTGGGTGGTCGAAAGAAGGCCTCGCGGTTGTGGTCCAGGCGCTGAAGCTTCTAAAGCAAACGAGCATTCCTGAATCAGCTGATCTCTATTACCTCAAAGGTGAGATGCTCTTGATGGAGGATAGTAGTAACCGGTCCGAGCCTGAGCAGTGTTTTCGCGCAGCGATCCAGATAGCTCGGACCCAGGGAGCGAAAACCAAAGAGTTGGAAGCCACTACAAGCCTCGCGCGATTAATTGCCGGCGAAGGCCGTCGCGACGAAGCGCGTGCGATGCTCGCCGAAATCTATAACTGGTTCACAGAAGGCTTCGATCTGTCCGACCTTAAACAGGCTAAGGCGCTGCTCGACGAATTGAGCCACTAAAGTTAGAGCTGCCGCTAACAGCCCAACTCAGCTTATAAAATCCCGTCAACGAGCTTCGAGCAAAGTTGATTCACAACAGAGCGGACCCTCGCGGACTGGTCTGCGCTGCTCGTTGGGTCACATCAACATCGGAATAGCAGTGACGATGAGGAACATAATCTCGGCGGCTACGGCGCAGATGAATAAGGGAACGGCCAGCTTGTGAGCGGGCGAATTCTGACGGCTCACCGCCCAGATCAACCCGGCGACGAGAAGCACTACAATTGGGGCATGAATGAAATGAAGTGTCGCGAAGTCGACTACATCTGTTGGGATGTGCAAGTAGCCTGGGATCATAGTCTATCGTGTCGGTGACAGATACATGGCAATGGCGGGCTCGGGCTCCAGCGGATCGGGGGAAGTTAAGCGAGCAGCAACAGGAATTCCGAACTCGACGGCGCGCAATAGCGCAATCTTGATCGCTTCCTGTGGGCTCGTCGCACCACCAACGAGAAGAAAGTTGCCGCTTTTGGTTTCAACAATTAAGTTACTCATAGGATGTATAAGCTATACTTAAACAGTCGTTCTACGTCAATGATTATTTTGGGCCAGCATTCAAGTGCCTACAGCTTCGGTGCAATAGTGAACAAATGACGAATGTGCGATGGCTCTCTGATGGCTCTTCACTCGTGCAGAGTAACTTGTCTCGACATCCAAGGCGTCGAGCACAGTGTCGAGGTCACGGCAGAGAGCCTCTACGAGGCCGTGGCGCGAGGCCTACCGCCTAGCGGCAGGCCGACTGGGCAGGCGACATCGGTGATTTTGATACTCCGGCTTGGCCCACTTGTGATGCTCAGATTTGGCCCACCACTTTTCGCTGCATTGTTCAGTTTCCCGTGTGAACGATAGCGTATCTCAATCGATTTTTACGTGCCCTTTTTTC
>Ga0306920_100001247_pt1 | contig 31474 bp, 28 predicted proteins | sample flu12Cox44000170_FD_204666 | JGI IMG/M metagenome (GOLD analysis project Ga0306920, IMG submission 204666) | Lab enrichment of tropical soil microbial communities from Luquillo Experimental Forest, Puerto Rico - flux4day.12C.oxic.44.000.170 (v2)... | ecosystem: Environmental > Terrestrial >...
ACTCGATATCCATGGCAAGGAACCCGTACCGGCAGCCGGGAGTGAGGCGGATGGGCACGCGGCACGCTTCCAGGCGCGCATCGATGAGGAGGCGAAGATCGAGCCCAAGGACTGGATGCCGGACGCCTACCGCCAGACGCTGATCCGCCAGATCTCACAACACGCGCACTCGGAGATCGTCGGGATGCTCCCGGAAGGCAACTGGATCACGCGCGCGCCGAGCCTGAAGCGCAAGGCGGTGCTGATCGCCAAGGTGCAGGACGAGGGCGGCCACGGCATGTATCTCTACAGCGCTGCCGAGACCCTTGGAATCGCACGCGCCGAGATGCTCGAGCAACTGCTGTCGGGTGCGGCCAAGTACTCGAGCATCTTCAACTACCCGACGCTCACCTGGGCGGACATCGGCGCTATCGGCTGGCTGGTGGACGGCGCGGCGATCATGAACCAGATCCCGATCTGCCGCTGCTCCTACGGCCCGTACGCGCGCGCCATGGTGCGCATCTGCAAGGAGGAGAGCTTCCACCAGCGCCAGGGGTTCGAGATCATGCTGACCCTCACGCAGGGCACTCACGCCCAGCGCGCCATGGCGCAGGACGCGCTGAACCGCTGGTGGTGGCCGTCGCTCATGATGTTCGGTCCGAGTGACGCCGACTCGAAGCATACTGCGCAGTCCATGCGCTGGAAGATCAAGCGCTTCAGCAACGACGAGCTGCGGCAGAAATTCATCGACATCACGGTACCGCAGGCGCACTACCTCGGACTCACCATCCCCGACAACGCGCTGCACTGGGACGAGGACGCGCAGCACTACCGGGTAGGGCCCATCGACTGGAGCGAGTTCCACGCCGTGCTCAAGGGCAATGGGCCCTGCAACCGCGAGCGCCTCGAGGCCCGCCGCCGCGCCCACGAGGACGGTCGCTGGGTGCGCGAGGGCGCGGCGGCGCACGCCGCACGGCAAGGCAACCGCGCCGCCACGGGCAGCGCGACCGGAGAGCCCACATGAGCGAAGCCGACTGGCCGCTGTTCGAGGTGTTCATCCGCTCGCGCTCGGGACTCGAGCACAAGCACGTGGGCAGTCTCCACGCCGCGGACGCGCGCATGGCGATCGAGCATGCGCGCGATGTCTACACACGCCGCCAGGAGGGCGTGAGCCTGTGGGTGGTGCGCTCGGCGGATATCGTCGCGTCGGATCCCGGCGAGGCGGAGGCGCTCTTCGAGCCGGCACGCGACAAGGTCTACCGCCATCCGACCTTCTATGCCATACCCGAGGAGGTCAAAAACCTTTGAGTGCGACGCCGGCAATGCGGAAGGCGGCCGATACGGCGCACGAGGAAGCGCGCTTTCGGTACGTCCTGCGCCTCGCGGACACCTCGCTCGTGCTCGGCCAGCGCCTCGGCGAGTGGATCGGCCGTGCGCCGGCGCTCGAGGAGGACCTGGCGCTCGCCAACCTCTCGCTCGATCTCATTGGGCAGGCGCGGCTGCTCCTCACCTATGCCGGCGAGCTCGAGGGCCGCGGACGGGACGAGGACGCGCTCGCGTTCCTGCGTGACGCTCCGGAGTTCGTGAATCTCACCCTCGCCGAGCAGCCGAATGATGACTTCGGCCACACTATCGTGCGCCAGTGGCTGATCGACGCCTGGCAGCTCGAGATCTACACCCGCCTCGAGCACTCGACCGATACTCGCCTCGCGGCGATCGCGGCCAAGGCGCTGCGCGAGACACGCTACCACTATCGCTTCAGCAGCGGCTGGCTGGTGCGACTCGGCGATGGCACGCCCGAGAGTCATCGACGCATCCAGTCCGCGCTCGATGACCTGTGGCGCTTCACCCCCGAGCTGTTTGCGCCCGACGAGGTGGATGAGCGCATGAGCGACGCAGGGATCGCGCCACCGCTCACCGAGCTCGCGTCGCCCTGGTCAGCGCGCATCGACGAGGCTCTGCGGGCGGCGACGCTCACTCGTCCCGCCAGCCAGCCCTATCCCTGGCACGGCAAGCGCGGCGTGCACACCGAGCATCTCGGCCACCTGCTCGCGGAGATGCAGCACCTGCAGCGTACTTACCCGGGTGCGCGCTGGTGAAGTCCATGTCGGTGCGTGCGATGTCGCAGACCCCTACGCACGAGCCCGAAGTGTGGAAGCTGCTCGCGCGCGTGCCCGATCCGGAGATCCCGGTGCTCAGCATCGTCGACCTCGGGATCGTGAGAGCGGTGCGGCAGGAAGCCGACGGCCGTATGCGTGTTGCGATCACTCCGACCTATTCGGGCTGTCCGGCCACCGAGGTGATTCGCACTCTCGTGCGCGCGGCGCTCGATGCCGGCGGCTACGCCGATGCGATCGTCGATGAGGTGCTGTCACCCCCCTGGACGAGCGACTGGCTGACTCCCGCTGGCAGGGAGAAGCTGCGGGCATTCGGTATCGCACCGCCAGAGGGTAGCGCCACGAACACGCGGCAGCTGCTCGGCTCGCCCGCCGTCAGCTGCCCGCGCTGCGGCAGCCGCGCCACGGAGCGCGTGAGCGAATTCGGCTCGACACCCTGCAAGGCGCACTACCGCTGCAGCGCCTGCGGCGAGCCCTTCGACTACTTCAAGTGTCTCTGACATGCTGAAGTTCCACTCACTGACGGTCGCGCGGCTGACGCCCGACGCCGAGGACGCGGTGGCGATCGAGCTCGCGGTGCCGCCGGAGCTGCGCGAGGAATACCGCGGCGCCGCCGGTCAGCACGTGGTGGTGCGAGTGTCGCTCGACGGGGAAGACACACGGCGCACCTATTCGCTGGTGAACGCGCCCGGGGAGTGGCCGCTGCGCATCGTGCCACGGGTGCACGCGCTCGGGCGCATGTCGCGCTACCTCGCGGAGCAGCTGCGCCCCGGGGATGAGCTCGAGGTGCTGCCGCCCAATGGCAGCTTCACGCCACGCGAGGCGGCGCCCGAGAGCGGGACCTACGTGGCCTTCGCCGCCGGCTGCGGCATCACGCCCGTGTTGTCGGTGGTCCGCGCGCTGCTCGCGCGCGCGGGACCGCGGGTGATCCTTTTCTATGGCAACACCTCATCCGCGCGCACCATGTGTCTCGAGGAGCTGCTCGCCCTCAAGGACCAGCACCTCGGGCGCCTGTCCGTGCATTTCGTGATGAGCCGCGAGCCGCAGGAAGTGGCGCTCTACAACGGCCGCATCGACGCACCGCGCGTGCGGCAGTTTGCCGCAACGCTGTTTCGCGCCCCGCAAGTGCGCGAGTACTTCGTCTGCGGCCCGGGCGACATGATCGAGCAGGTCAGCGCGACGTTGCGCGAGCTCGGCGTCGATTCCGCGCGCGTGCATGCCGAGCATTTCACGGTTGCCACCACCGACGCCGCGCCGCTCAGGGAAGGAGCCGTGGCGACAGCCGCACCGGGCGCGGCCGGTCAGCCGCCCGCACCCGCAGCCGGGCCCGCGACCGCCGGCACCGCCGAGGTCACGGTGCTCGTGGACGGACGCCGTCGCTCCTTCACCATGAAGATGGACGACGAGACCGTGCTCGATGCGGCGGCGCGCGCCGGAGTCGAGCTGCCCTTCTCCTGCCGCGCAGGCGTGTGCTCCACCTGCCGCACCAAAGTGGTCCGCGGCGAAGTGGCGATGGCCCAGAACTATGCGCTGGAGGATTGGGAGCTCGAGCAGGGCTACGTGCTCGCGTGTCAGTCGCGCGTGAGGAGCGCCTCGCTCGAGCTCGACTATGACGAGAAGTAGAGCCGACCCGCGGCCAGCGCGCGCGCTGCGTTCTCGCACGGAGCCATGCCGGTGAGCTACCAGAATATTCTCTTCGACATCAGCGGCGGCATCGCCCGGCTGACCCTCAATCGCCCGGAGCGGCTCAACAGCTTCAACAGTGCGATGCACGGGGAGGTTCGCGCCGCACTCGCGGCGGTGAAGAGCGCCGAAGCGCGCGTGCTGGTGATCACCGGTGCGGGGCGCGGCTTCTGCGCCGGGCAGGACCTTTCCGATCGCGCAGTCGCCCCCGGCGGGGCGGCGCCTGACCTCGCGGACTCGATTGAGAAGAACTACAAGCCGCTGGTGCTGGCGCTGCGCGAGCTGCCGCTACCGGTGATCGCCGCGGTGAACGGCGTGGCCGCCGGCGCCGGGGCCAACATTGCGCTCGCCTGTGACCTCGTCGTCGCGGCACGCTCGGCGAGCTTCGTGCAGGCATTCGCGAAGCTCGGCCTGGTGCCCGATTCGGGCGGCACCTGGTTCCTGCCGCGCCTGGTTGGCACCGCGCGCGCGCTGGGTTTGGCGCTACTCGGGGAGAAGCTCTCGGCCGAGCAGGCAGCAAGCTGGGGTTTGATCTGGCGCTGTGTCGAGGACGCGGAGCTCGCGGCCGTGGTCGACAGCCTCGCACTGCAGCTGGCTGGCGCGCCCACCCGTGGACTCGCGCGCACCAAGCAGGCGATCTATTGGGGCCTGAACCGCACCCTGCCTGAGCAGCTCGACATCGAGCGCGATTACCAGGGCGAGCTCGGCCGCAGCGCCGACTATGCCGAAGGAGTGGCTGCCTTCAGCGAGAAGCGCACGCCGCGTTTTACCGGGCGCTGACATCGAGGAGTGACCCATGAGCGATGCCGGCCAAGCAGCGGACTCCACCGCCCAGCAGCGGGCCGAGCGCGCTGCTGCGGCGCTCTACGAGCGTGACCGCGCCTCGCAGGCGCTCGGCATGCGCCTCGCCGGCGTGCGCCCCGGGTGGGCGCAGGTCGTGATGCGGGTGCGCCCCGACATGGTGAACGGGCACGGTCTCTGCCACGGGGGGATCGTCTTTGCGCTCGGCGACAGTGCCTTCGCTTTCGCCTGCAACTCACACAACGACTCAACGGTGGCTGCGGGTGCGTCGATCGACTTTCTGGCCGGCGCGCGCGAGGGTGATGAGCTCACCGCGGAAGCGAGCGAGCTGTGGCGCACGCGGCGCAACGGCATCTACGAGATCAGCGTCCGCAACCAGCGCGGGGAGCGCATCGCCTTGTTTCGCGGCCGCTCCTATCGCATCGACGGACAGGTGGTGAGCGAGGAGTGAGCGCCATGCAGCTTCAGAGTTATGTTGCCGGCCGGTGGCTCACGGGGGCGGGAGCGGGAGTGGCGCTCCGCGATGCCACCACGGGTGAGGTCATCGCGAACGCGACTGCGGACGGCCTCGACACTCAGCTCATGCTCACGCACGCCCGCGAGGTGGGCGGGCCCAACCTGCGCCGCCTCACCTTTCACGAGCGCGCCGCGCTCATCAAGGCTCTGGCGCGCTTCCTCACCGATCACAAGGATGAGTTCTACGCGCTCTCCTACGCCACCGGTGCCACGAAGGCAGACTCGTGGATCGATATCGATGGCGGCATCAGCACGCTGTTCGTGTACGCGAGCAAGGGGACGCGCGAGCTGCCTGACGGACGCGTCTACCTCGATGGTGCGGTGGAAACGCTCTCGAAGAGCGGCAGCTTCGTGGGACAGCATCTATGCGTGCCGCTCGAAGGCGCGGCGGTCCACATCAACGCCTTCAATTTCCCGGTCTGGGGAATGCTGGAGAAGCTCGCGCCTGCGCTGCTCGCCGGCGTGCCCGCCATCGTCAAGCCGGCAACGCAAACCAGCTATCTCACCGAACGCGTATTCCAGCGGATGATCGAGTCGGGGATCCTGCCGCCGGGCGCCGTACAGCTCGTCTGCGGCGGGGTGGGGGACCTCTTCGATCATCTCACCTGCCAGGACGTGGTCGCCTTCACCGGCTCCGCCGTAACGGCCGTCAAGCTGCGCCAGCACCCGGTAGTCACCGCCAACGCCGTTCGCTTCACCGCCGAGACTGATTCGCTCAACTCCTCCATCCTCGGTCCCGACGCCGGTGCCGGGAGTGCCGAGCTCGAGCTGTTCGTGCGCGAGGTCGTGCGCGAGATGACGGTGAAGGCCGGCCAGAAATGCACGGCCATACGCAAGGCGCTCGTGCCCGCGGCACGTGCCGGCGATGTCCTCGAGGCGCTGCGCGGCGCGCTGGAGAAGGTGGTGGTCGGCGATCCGCGGCTCGAGAGCGTACGCATGGGTCCGGTGGCTTCCCTCGGCCAGCGTCGCGAGGTGCTCGAGCAGCTGTCGCGGCTCACGCGGGAGGCCGAGCTCATCTGCGGTGGGGCAGGGCGGGCGCAGCCCGTGGGTGCCGACGCTGACCGAGGCGCCTTCCTCGCGCCGACGCTGCTTTATTGCCGCGACGCGGACCGCGGCCGTGCAATCCACTCGGTGGAAGCCTTCGGGCCGGTGTGCACGCTGGTCACCTACGATGGGGTGGAAGATGCCATCGCGCTCGCACGCCGCGGCGGGGGGAGTCTCGTTGGCTCGATCTTCAGCGACGACGATACGGTCGCGGCGCAGCTGGTGCTGGGTCTCGCTCCTTATCACGGCCGCATACTGGTGGCGAACCGGCGCAACGGGCGCGAGTCTACCGGCCATGGCTCGCCGCTCCCTCATCTCGTGCATGGCGGCCCCGGTCGCGCGGGCGGCGGAGAGGAAATGGGCGGCATCCGTGGTGTCCTGCACTACATGCAGCGCACGGCCGTGCAGGGCACACCGGACCTCATCACAGCAGCAAGCGCCCGTTGGGTGAAGGGTGCGCGCGAGCTCGATCCGGGCGTGCATCCTTTCCGCAAGCCCTTTGGCGCGCTCGCCATCGGAGACACCTTCCATTCGGCTGAGCGCGAGGTGACGGTGGAGGACATCGAGCGCTTCGCCGAGCTCTCGGGCGATCACTTCTACGCGCACATGGACGAGGCGCAGGCGGCGCGCAATCCGCTGTTCGGCGGGCGCGTGGCGCACGGTTACTTGCTCGTCTCGGCGGCCGCAGGCCTGTTCGTCGATCCCGCCTACGGACCGGTGCTCGCCAACTACGGTATCGACAACCTGCGCTTCGTAAAGCCGGTGAAGCCCGGCGATCGGATCCGGGTGCGGCTCACCTGCAAGGAGAAATCGCTGCGCGCGGGGGCGGGTTACGGTGAGGTGCGCTGGGACACGGCCATCACCAATCAGGATGGCGAAGCGGTCGCCAACTACGACGTGCTCACCATGGTGAGCGAGTCCGCTGCGCCGGCCGGAAGCTGAAGCGGTCGCGATCGGAGACGCTCACTGCAGCGCAGCGGCCTCACGGCGATTCGTGCTCAGGTTGGGGAAGGGGTGCAATAGTCCGGTGACTTTCACCGGAAACTGTAGCTCGGTGCCCGGGCCGTCCAACCCGGTTACGGTCAACCGGATCACGTAATCCGCAGCTCGCGTATAAGCGTGCGTGGTGCGCGCGCCCTCGGCGCTCGTGCCATCGCCGAAATCCCAGTGGTAACCGACGATTGGCGCGTCGTCGCTGGCGGCCTGCGCCGCAAGCTGGATGGTCTCGCCCGTTGCTGCCGATCCCGGCACTTCTGCCGATGCTGCCGGTACGCGCTCGGGAACGTCGTCATCGATCAGCTTGAGCATGATGACCGACTCGGGTGGCTGGTTCGTCAGCTCGATTGAACCGCCGGTCACCTGCCGAGTCTCGGCAGGGCGCAACACGTCAGTGGCTGTGAACCTGTGGCCCGGAGGCAGTCCGAGCTCAGCCGGTGTCAGGATGCGCGAGCGCGCGCCCCTGGTCCAGTTGAACACCGTCAGCATCCCTTGCCGTGCAGACTCTTTCAGGAAAAACACGCTCGGCTGCTCATCCTCGGGTCGATAGCTCAGCAGATCGATCGGCGTCGAGGCGCGGCCGAGCTTCGCCATGTTGAGCAAATCACGGTTCTGCACGAGTGCCAGACGCTCGCTGCGGGAGCCGAGCGTCGGCAGGTCGTCGCCGATTTCGTACATGCCACCGGAGACCGCGGAGAGTGCAATCGACGCCTCGGCAGCAGCGAGCGGCAGATCGGGCTTCACCTCCTTCATAGCGACCCACTGTTGCGGGCAGGTGTTGAAAGCATCGGGATCATTCACGAAGAAATTGCGATGCATGTAGAAGCGTGCCGCAATGCCGGGAGCCGCCTCCCGGGTTGCCTCGAAGCTATGGGCCGTGTCCTGGGAGATGCGGCCGGTGTCCACGAGCCCCACCGCGTTCAGCATCGGACTGCCGTCCTTGTCAAGAATCACGTCCTCTCCGACGGCATCCCGGAGGATCTGCAGCCCGATGCGCTGCGCCTGGAGAGCAGTGGTGTTCGGCCGGTAGCGATAGCCTTCGATGGCGGTCGTATCCATGAAATCGAGCTTGATGAAACGCACGCCCCACTCGCGCACCATCGTTCTGTAGGTCTGTCGCAGGTACTCCTGCGCGCCGGGGTGCGTCGTGTCGAGCGTGTAAATGACATCGGTATCCTGATCAAATACCTTGCCGCTGGCGATCGGCTCTCCCTGGGCGTTCTTCACCAGCCAGTCCTTGTGGTGCTGGTAAACCCACGCTCGGCTGGTGACCTCGAACACCCCGGTCCAGACACCAAAGGTCAGTCCCTGTGCCGTCACGCGGTGGCCGAGGGCGCGCATGCCGCCGGGAAACTGCACCGCGTTGCTCGTGGTGTATTCGCCTCGTGCGTACTGGTAGCCCTCGTCGACCTGGAAATACCGGTACCCGATGTCCTTGAGGTGTTGCGCGAGCCAGTCGGCATTGGCGCGCGTCTCGCCCTCGTTGATGGCCGCGTAGAACGCCGTCCAGCTCCACCAGCCGATCGGCGTGCTCGTACTCACACGCGCGTGGTGCAACGTACGGATGGCTTCGCCATATCTGAGCAGCTGGCGGTGGTAATCGCCACCGGCCTCGAGCAGCAGACGCTCCCCAGCGAGTTCCGCTCCGGGTGGGACGGGCAGGCTGAGTGCAATCTGATCTGCAGCGGGCGCATTCTTCAGATCGAAGTCGTGCTGGATCTCAGTGGTGCCGGTGGAATCGACAGAGAAGGCGGCAACCTTCGGCGCGCCGCTGACGTCCGCCTGCAGATGAATCACTGTCAGGAAGCGGTCGGAGCTGAGTGCACCGACGAAGAAGCTCTGCCCGCTCGTGCGGTTGTAGATGAGCTGGCTGCCGACTCCACGATGCATGCCTGCCGGCGCTGCACCGAGATCGTAGATCTTCAGCGGCGGCCAGTCCTCGCTGAAGCTGTCGGACAGCACACGGTCGGCGGCGGCGGGTCCGCGCAGCTCGAGAATGTCCTCACCGAGAGCCTCCACGGCGCGCAGTGCCTCGACACGCACTTCTCTTGCGGTCGTGTTGCGCAGGCTCACCTGGACGGTCACGTAAGCGTGCGGCTCGTAGATGCGCAGGCTATAGATGAGGTCCGGTGCGTCCGGCAGGCCGCTGCAGGTCACAATCAGCTCGGTGCCTGCGCCGAGGGCGTCGGTGAAGCTGGACTCCCGGGTCGCATGTCGCGGGTAGTCAGTGGATCGCAACCAGCGGTGATCGACCTCGGCGCCGCTACGCGCGCGGACGATCGTCGGTCCGTTCGGGAAAGCAACTCCGTAAATACCCTGCTGCGCATCGACCCGCAATGACACTTCTTTGGTGGCGAGCTCCTGCCCGGTGGAGACTGAGCTTGCCAGCAGAGCCGCCATAAGAAACAGCAAGGGCCAGTGGGCAGATATGCGCGGCGTACCGATGACTCGCATGTCGGTGACTCCCGTTCAACTCCCGGGCGCGAGAGTGAAGGTGTGCCCGCGCGTCGACACCGCCTTGATGAGGGTCCACACCGCATCGCCCGGGCGCAGGTTGAGCGCGCGCAGTGCATCCTGCGTGATCCGCGCGAGCACGATCGCTCCGCCGACATCGACCCGAACCAGCACGGCACCGAACACATCTTCGGAGATCGCGATGACGGTGCTGGCGAGCGCATTGCGCACGGAGAGGCCCTGCACCGGCTGCGTGGCGAGGATCACATCGCGGGCGAGGAGCTGCAGCCGCACACGTGCGCCGACCGGAACATCGCGCAGGCTCACGTACAGCGTGCCGGTGCCGACCGCGAGCTCGGCGCTGCCGGTCTCGGCGTTCACGCGCGTGACCAGTCCCTCGACCACCGCGCCCACCAGATCGGGGCCGATGATGCTCTGCAGCTCCGGGTAGAGGCTCATCTCATCCACTGGGCCCTCTGCCACGACCTGTCCCACGTCGAGCAGCACCAGGTGGGTCGCGAGACGCAGCACCTCTTCGTACTGGTGGCTCACGTACACCATGGGGATCGACAGGCGGTCACGCAGCGCCACGAGATAGGGCAAGACCTCTTCGCGGCGTGCGACATCGAGCGACGCGAGCGGCTCATCGAGGAGCAGCAGGCGGGGCTGTGACAAGAGCGCTCGCCCCAACGAGGCGCGCTGGCGCTCTCCACCGGAGAGCTGTCGTGGCTTTTTCGGCAGTAAGGGCTCCAGACCGAGCAGCGCGACCACCTCGTCGAATCCGGCGAACGTCGGGGCGGCACGGCGGCGCTGCTCGCCGTAGCGCAAGTTGCCGGCGACGGAGAGGTGGGGGAAGAGCCGTGCGTCCTGAAACACATAACCGATGCGCCGCCGCTCGACCGGCACGACGATGCCGCGGCGGATGTCGGTGAGACTCTCGCCATCGAGGCTGACGGTGCCCGCGTCCGGCGTCAGCAGCCCCGCGATCACGTTGATGAGCGTGCTCTTGCCGCTGCCCGAGCGCCCGAAGACCGCGATGACCCCGGGGGTGGGAGCGGTGAGCGTCGCATCGAGGCGAAACCCCGGCAGCTGCTTGAGCACGGAGACTTCGAGCACGTCAGCCGCCGCCCAGGTAACTACGCACGCGCCGCACCAGGAGCTCCGCGGCGAGCAATCCCAGCACGCCGAGCGCGAACGACAGTATGGCGAGGCGCAGCGCCAGCGCATCGCCGCCCGGGGACTGCATTGCGGTATACAGCGCGAGCGGCAGCGTGCGCGTCACACCCGGCACGTTGGAGGCGAAGGTGATGACGGCGCCGAACTCCCCCAACCCGGCGGCGAAGGCGGTTACGGCACCCGCGAGGATCCCCGGCAGCATGAGCGGCAGTGTGATGGTGAGGAAACGGTCGAGCGGCGCCGCGCCGAGCGTCCGCGCCGCATCTTCCAGCCTGCGGTCGACGTGCTCGAGCGAGAGGCGGATGGCGCGCACCATGAGCGGGAAGGTCATGACCGCGGTCGCAAGCGCCGCGCCTGCGGTTGTGAATGCGAGCTGGATTCCGAAATGAGCGTGCAACCACGCTCCGAGCGGCGCCCGCACGCCGAACAGCAGCAGCAGCACGTAACCCACCGCCACCGGCGGCAGCACCAGCGGCAGATGCACGAATGCATCGAGCAGCAGCCGCCCGGGGAAGCGCGCGCGCGTCAGCACCCAGGCGGCGAGCACCGCAAGAGGCAGGCTGAAGCCGACGCTGCGGGCGGCAACCTCGAGACTCAGGCGCAGGGCCTCCAGCTCGGGAGAGTCTGGCGAAGCGTTCATTCGGGCCGGACGGACGAGCGGTTTGTTGTTGCTGCCCGGACTGTCTCACACGAAGCCGCGGGACGGCCAGACCCGCCGCCCCGGTCCGCCGCCGGCGGCAGACGGGCTCGATCCTGCAGGCCTGCAGGCTCAGGCGACCAGGGCGGACTTGATCGTGATGGGTGTGCGCCCGGCGGGCGTCAGCGCGTAGGCCGCCAGACCTTTCTGTTCGAGCCACTCGCGGTTGAAGAGGCGCGATTGGTACTTCGCGCCACCATCGCACAGCACGGTCACGATGACGTGGCCGGGACCGAGCTCGCGGGCTACCCGCAGCGCAGCAGCGACGTTGAGGCCCGATGTCGAGCCGAGGAAGAGGCCCTCCTCGTAGAGCAGGCGGTAGACGCAGCGCACCGTGTCCGGGTCTTCGATCAACACGGCATCGTCGATGGCTGCACCCTCGAGGTTCGCCGTGATGCGGCCGATGCCGATGCCCTCGGTGATCGAGCCGCTGCCCGTGGCCGCGAGTGTGCCGCGGCGGATGTACGCGTAGAGGCTGCTGCCCGGCGGGTCCGCGAGCACGCAGCGGATGGCGTGCCTGCGGGACTTGAGAAACTCGGTCACTCCGGCGAGGGTGCCGCCGGTGCCCGTGGCGGCGACGAAGGCATCGATGCGTCCGTTGGTCTGCGCCCAGATCTCGGGCCCGGTCGTGCGCACGTGCACCTCGCGATTGGCGGTGTTGTCGAATTGATTCGACCAGATGGCACCCTCGATCGATGCGGCGAGGCGCTGCGCGACGCGCTGGTACTGGTTGGGATTGCTGTAGGGGACCACGGGCACCTTGTGGACCTCGGCGCCGAGCATCTCGAGCAGGCGATATTTCTCGGGCGATTGGTTGTCGGGCATCACGATCACGCAGCGATAGCCGCGCACGTTGCAGACGTGCGCGAGCCCGATGCCGGTGTTGCCCGCGGTTCCCTCCACCACCGTGCCGCCCGGACGCAGCTCGCCGCGGCGCTCCGCGTCGGCGACGATTGCCGCGGCGGCGCGGTCCTTCACCGAGCCGCCGGGATTCATGAACTCCGCCTTGCCGAGAATCTCGCAGCCGGTCTCCTCGCTCAGCCCTTTCAGGCGAATGAGCGGCGTGTTGCCGATGGCACCGACGAACCCATCCACTGTGCTCATGCGAGTGCTCCGACAGCCAGGGCCGGTGTGCCTGCGGCGGTCGTGAAGCCGCAGGCGTCGGCCATGGCTGCAAATGCCGCGACGTTGCCGACGATCAGCAGCGCCGGTGGCGCGAGCTGTCGTGTGCGAGCGCGCGCCAGGATGTCCGCGAGGGTGCCACGCACGATCTGCTGCCGGGGGAGCGTGGCGTGCGCGATGAGCGCAGCGGGATGGTCCCGGCCCGCGCCCGCTGCGCGCAGTCGCGCCACGATCTCGGGGAGAGACGTAAGGCCCATGTAGAACACGACGGTGTGCTGCGGATCGGCGAAGAAGCGCCAGTCGGGGAGAGCCTCGCCCTCGCCCTGATGGCCGTTCACGAAGGTCACGCTGTGGGCGAGACGCCGGTGGGTGAGCGGCAGCGTGGCAGCCGCGGCTGCGCCGAGTGCCGCGGTAATCCCGGGGACCACCGTGCAGGGAATGTCATGCGCGGCGAGTGCTTCGAGCTCCTCGCCGCCACGCCCGAACACGAACGGATCGCCGCCCTTCAGCCGCGCGACGCGCTTGCCGGCGCGCGCGTGGCGCAGCAGCAGCTCGTGGATGCGAGCCTGTTGGCCGTGTTCGCCGTGGGTCTTGCCGACGAAGATCAGCTCGGCGTCACGCCGTGCCCGCTCGAGCACCTGCGGGCTGACCAGCCGGTCGTAGAGGATCACATCGGCCTGCTGCAGCAGCTGCAGCGCACGCAGCGTGAGCAGATCCGGATCGCCGGGTCCTGCACCGATCAGATACACCTCGCCGAGGCCGCTACCGCCGGCGGCGGGCGCCGCGGTCACCCGCGAGGTCAGGAGCTCGCGCCCAAAGGCGTGAGCGGCGCCGGACTCATCGCCCGCCAGCACGCGTCCTGCGACCGGCCCGCTCACGATGCGCTCCCAGAATCGCCGCCGGGCGGTTGCACCAAGCGCGCGCTGCACCGCGCGGCGCCGCTCGCCCATGAAGCGCGCCAGCGCTCCGAGCCTCGATGGCAGCAGCGCCTCGATCTGTGCGCGTATGCGCCGGGCGAGAACCGGGGCGTGACCTGCGGAGCTCACCGCAACGAGGATGGGCGAGCGATCGATGATGGCCGGAAAGATGAAGGTCGAGAGGCTGACGTCATCGACCACGTTGACCGGGATGCGGCGTGCCTGCGCGGCATCTGACACCGCGACATTGACCGCAGCGTCATCCGTTGCGGCGATGACCGCCACCGCGTCATCGAGATGCTCGGGCGAAAAGGTCGCGGCGATGTGGCGCAGCGCGCCGCGCGTGGCCTGCGCAGCAAGCGGCGGGTGCACGGCGGGCGCGATGACCGTCACCTGGGCACCGGTCTTCAGCAGCGCGCTCACCTTGCGCGCGGCAACGGTTCCGCCGCCCACTACCACCACCGGCTGGCGCTTCAGGCGAAGAAAGACCGGCAGGTGGTCCATGACTGTCGCCGCCCGGCTCAGGCCGGCGCCGCGAGCGATGCAACTGCCGCCGTCACCGACGGAAATCTCGGATGCAGGCCACATTCGCGTGATTCGGCCCGCTCCCACCACCAGCGCCCGGCGCGGCGGCTCTCACCGGGCTGGATCGCGCGCGTGCAGGGCGAGCAGCCGATACTCGGAAACTGGCGATCGTGCAGTTGATTGTACGGCAGCCCACGCAGGCGGATGTAGCGCCACACCTCCTCCTCGCTCCACTCGAGCAGCGGGCTGATCTTGTGAAGCCCATGCTCGGCGTCCCATTCGACCGGATGCCCGTTGGCGCGGTCGGCGGACTGCTCGCGCCGCACGCCGGTGATCCAGGCGGGAAATCCGGCGATGGCACGACGAAAGGGCTCCACCTTGCGCACCCGACAGCATTCCAGGCGCGCCTCGACGCTGTGATAGAAGCCGTTGACGCCTTGTCGGGCGACGAGCCGCTCGAGCGCGGCGGCATCGGGGTAGACGACGCGAACGGTGCGCCGATAGCGGCGCTGCAGCTGTTCCAGCAGCTCGTAAGTCTCCTCGTGCAGCCGTCCAGTGTCGATGCTGAACACATCGATCTGTGGCAGGTGCGTCCAGATGAGGTCGGTGAGCACCATAGCCTCCGCGCCGAGGCTGTTCGCATACACGAGCCGCCCATGCCGAGCGAGCGCGTCGCCGAGCAGGGCGCGTACGCCCGCCGCCTTCTCCTCCAGCTCCACTGTCGGCAGCTCTGCCATGGTGCCCCGGACTATAGCGACGGCACGGGCGGGGCCAGAACGAATGATTGCTTCTTAGGGGCTGCGCGGCGGTTATGGAACGGTTACAGGCGGCTCACGGCCCGGTTACCGGTTGAGTTAGTCTGTGAGCCATGGACGGTCCTGGCTCATGAAGCTGCACCAGTTACGTTACCTCGCCGCCGTGGCGCAGAGCGGCCTCAACATCACTGCGGCCGCGCAGAAGCTGCACACCTCGCAGCCGGGCGTCAGCAAGCAGATCAAACTGCTGGAAGACGAGCTCGGCTTTCAGATCTTCGTGCGTGAGGGGCGCAATCTCACGCGCATTACCCCGGAGGGGCACCAGGTCATCGAGCGGGCACTGCGGATCCTTCAGGAGGCGGCGAGCATCCGCAGCCTCTCGACCGAGCTGCGCGATGAAGGCAAGGGGAGCCTCTCGATCGGCACGACGCACACCCAAGCCCGCTACGTCCTGCCGGATGTCATCCGCGAGTTCCGTGGCCGCTACCCACAGGTGCGTCTCAACCTCCACCAGGGGACTTCCGAGCAGATCGCGGAGATGGTGACGAGCGATCGCATCGACTGCGCGATCGCCACCGGTTCCGAGCACCTGTTCACGGACCTCACGCTGATGCCCTGCTATCGCTGGCATCGAACGGTCATCGTGCCGAAGGGCCACCCACTCGCCGATGGCGCGCGGCTCACCTTCAAGGCGCTGGCCGCGTACCCGCTCATCACCTACACGTTCAGCTTCACCGGTCCTTCCTCGCTCCACGAGGCCTTTGCCCGGGCCTCGCTCAGTCCGAACATCGCCATCACCGCGCGTGATGCCGACGTGATCCAGACATACGTGCGGCTCGGGCTCGGTGTGGGGATCGTCGCGAACATGGCGGTCGATGAGCACGATCCGGACCTGGTTGCGGTCGATGCCGCGCACCTGTTTCCGGCGCACACCACCTGGATCGGGTTCCGCCGCGGCACGGTGTTGCGCAAATACATGTACGAGTTCGCGCAGCTGCTGGCACCGCACCTCGACCGGCGGCTCGTGGAGCGCGCACACCGCGCGGCTTCCGCCGAGGAGGTACGCGCGCTGTTTACGGACACGGTGTTGCCGCAGCGGTAGCGCGCCGCACGAGGTCATCTTCGCCGATAGTCAGGCGTTTACTTAACCGTCGTTTGAAAGGACTTCAGGCGCCGGGGCACGACCGCCGCCTGAGGCAAAGAAGCGCTGCCGGCGCAGCCCCACCTGGGGCGCGCCGGGCTGATACGCGACGTCGTAGCGGTGGAGCGCACCGCGCACGGCCTCGAGGTTCACTCCGGCGGTGGTCTCGAGGCTGTCGAAGCCACAGCGCACCAGCAGGAACGCCTGGTCCTGGCGGACACCAGCCCCCACCGCGCGCAGCTCACCCCGGAAACGAAAGCGCTCCCGCAACAACCGCGCCTGCGAGTAGCCGCGGCCATCACCCGGGTTGGGAAACTCGACCGCCACCAGATCGAGCCGCGGGAGATCGCCGGTGAGATCCTCGACGCGATCTGAGGGATTGAGGCGCGCTCCGAGCCTGCCGGCCCAGTTCCACCAGCGCTCGCGCTCGGCGCGCAGCTCGGCGAGGGGCACGATGAGCGGATCGCCCGGGGCGACCTCTTCGCCGAGGTAACGCCAGGAGTCCTCGACGATGTCACGCCGCCGCAGGATGTGCCGCATAGCCGCGCTCCCTGAAGGGTGTGAGGCCAGTCCGGCGCACGGTGTCGATGAAGCGCTCGCCTTCCTCGCGCAGGTCGCGGTAGGTCTCGACGATGCGCTCGAGAGTCGCGGCGACCTCCTGCTGTGCCACCGAGGGACCGATCACCTCGCCGAGCGCGGTGAAGCCGTTCGCCGAGCCGCCGAGGCTGATCTGGTACCACTCCTCGCCGTGCTTATCGACGCCGAGTATGCCGATGTGACCGACGTGATGGTGCCCACAGGCGTTCATGCAGCCGGATATCTTGATCTCGATCTCGCCGAGGTCGTAGAGATAGTCGAGATCATCGAAGCGCTGCTGGATCTGCTGCGCCACCGCGATCGTGCCGGCATTGGCGAGCGAGCAGAAGTCGAGCCCGGGGCAGGCGATCATGTCGGTGAGCGTACCGATGTTCGGCATCGCAAGCCCGAGCGCAGCGAGCTCACGCCACACCTCGTAAAGCGCGCGCTGCGGCACATCCGCGAGCAGCAGGTTCTGGGTATGGGTGCTGCGGATGAGACCGAAGCTGACCCGCTCGGCGAGCGCCGCCACAGCCTCCATCTGGGCGGAAGTCATGTCGCCCGGCACCGCACCGTGAGCCTTGAGCGACACGAAGACGGCACGGTACCCCGGCACGCGGTGTGCCCGCGTGTTGTAGCGGTACCAGGCCTTGAAGGCGAGCTCGCGTCCCGCGGTCGGGTCGTGGTCTTCGAGCGTCTCGTAGGGCTGCGGCCGGAAGAACCCGCGCACCCGCTCGACCTCCTCCGAGGTGAGCTGCGGTGCAGCGCCGCGCGCGGCCTGCCACTCGGCCTCGACCTCGGCGCGGAAGCGCTCCAGGCCGAGTGATTTCAACAGCACCTTGATGCGCGCCTTGTGGATGTTGTCGCGCCGCCCGTAGAGGTTGTAGACGCGCAGTATCGCTTCCAGGTACGCGAAGAGCTCAGGCAGCGGCAGCCACTCACGCACGACCTGGCCAATCGCAGGCGCACGGCCCAGACCTCCGCCCACGCGCACGGTGAAGCCGATCTCGCCCCGGCGCTCGCGCCGCAACTGCAGGCCGATGTCGTGCACCTCGGAGGCGGCGCGATCCTCGGCGGAGCCTGTCACTGCGATCTTGAACTTGCGCGGCAGGTAGGTGAATTCCGGGTGCAGCGTCGCCCACTGACGTATGAGCTCGCAATAAGGCCGCGGGTCGTCGATCTCATCGGGAGCGATGCCGGCGAGGTGGTCGGCGGTGACGTTGCGTACGCAATTGCCGCTCGTCTGGATGGCGTGCATTTGCACGTGTGCCAGCTCGGCGAGAATGTCGGGCACGTCGGCGAGCGCCGGCCAGTTGAGTTGCAGGTTCTGCCGGGTGGTGAAGTGCCCGTAGCCACGGTCGTAGCGGCGCGCGATGGCCGCGAGGGCGCGCAACTGGCGTGCACCGAGCAGCCCGTACGGGATTGCGATGCGCAGCATCGGCGCGTGGCGCTGGATGTACAGCCCGTTGCGCAAGCGCAGCGGGCGGAATTCGTCCTCGGAGAGCTCGCCGGCGAGGTGGCGGCGCACCTGGTCACGAAATTCCGCCACGCGCTGATCGACCAGCGCCTGGTCCAGCTCGTCGTAGCGGTACATGCCAGCCGACTATAGGCGGGGCGGTTGCGGGGCCTAAATACCGTGTGGTTTGGTGACCCCTTTCTGGGGTTATGACCGTATGCAACACTAGCGTTGCGACCGGGGAGGAGATCGTGGCGGGACTGTATTTCGAGGAATTCGAGGTCGGACAGCGTTTCGAGCACCTGGTGCGGCGCACGGTGACCGAGACCGACAACCTGCTGTTCAGCGCCCTCACCATGAACCCCGCCGCCATCCATCTGGACGCGGAGTACAGCAAGGGAACGCCTTTCGGCGAACGCATCGTCAACAGCGTGTTCACACTCGGACTCCTGGTCGGGTTGTCGGTGTACGACACGACCTATGGCACCACCATTGGCAATCTCGGCTGGGAGGAAGTGCGCTTCCCGCGGCCGGTCTTGATCGGAGACACTCTGCGCGTGCAGACGACAGTGCTGTCGAAGCGGGAGAGCCAGTCGCGCAAGGACTCCGGGATCGTCGTGTTCGAGCACCGGGGATTCAACCAGCGTGATGAGGAAGTCGCCTCCTGCCGGCGCGTCGCGCTCATGCTGAAGAGGCCGCCGGGGTGATATCCAAGCGGCGGCAGCCGCGCCGCGCGGGGTCGGGCGGGCGGCCTGCGGCACCGGTGGAGCCGCAGGCAGCGGGCCAACCGCTCCGCTCGTGGCTGTTCGTGCCGGGTGACAGCGAGCGCAAGCAGGATAAGGCGCTCGGCAGCGCCGCGGACGCCGTGATTCTCGACCTCGAAGATTCGGTGGCGCCCGCACAGCTGCCGGCGGCGCGCACGCGCGTCGCGAGCCTGCTGCAATCGCGGCGGCCGCACGGCGCCCCTCAGCTGTGGGTGCGGCCGAATGCACCCGGGAGCGGACTGCTGCGCGAGGATCTCGAGGCGATCTTCGCCGGCGGCGCACCCGCGGGTCTCGTGCTCCCGAAGGTCTCGGCGGCGACGGAGATCACCGCGGTGGTCCGCCAGCTTGCCGGGCTCGAGGCGCGCGTTGGCGCGCGGGCGGGTCAAACGCGGCTGCTCATCATCGCGACCGAGACCCCCGCCGGAGTTCTGGCTTTGCCTCAGTATCCGGCCGTACTCGGGGGTGTGCGCGGTCTGCGCCAGCGGATCGCGGGCCTGACCTGGGGCGGCGAGGATCTCAGCGCGGCACTCGGAGCGCTGGCACAACGGGACAAGACGGGTTCGCTGACCTTCACGTTTCAGCTCGCGCGTACCCACTGCCTGCTGGCGGCGGCGGCTCTCGGGGCACAGGCCATCGATGGCGTGTGTACCGACTTTCGCGATCCTGCGCGCCTGCAGCATGAGCTCGACGCCGCGCGCCGCGACGGATTCAGCGGCAAGCTCGCGATTCATCCTGACCAGATTGCCGCGATCAACGCTGCGTTTGCGCCGACCGATGCCGAGCGCGAGCATGCTCAGCGGGTGGTCGCGGCGTTCGCTACCGCGCCGGTGGCGGGTGTCGTGAGTCTCGATGGGCGCATGATCGACCGGCCACATCTGCTGCAGGCGCAGCGAATTCTCGCGGCGGCGCAGCGTGCCAGGGGCGGAACATGAAACTGAGGATCAAGGGACCGACATTGCGGCTGCGCCTCACGCAGGGTGAGATCCGCGCGCTGCTGGAAGAGGGCGTGGTCGAGGAGCGCGTGCCGTTCGCACCCGGCGTGAGTCTCATCTACCGCTTGAGACGCGATGCCCGATCCGGTGAGATCAGCGCCTCCTTCCGCAACGGCGTGGTCGAGATACTCATCCCCGAAGGCAACGCGCGCGAGTGGTGCACGAGCGAGCTCGTGACGCTCGCGCACGAGCAGGCGTTGCCCGATGGGGCACTGCGCATCACGCTCGAGAAGGACTTCGCCTGTCTCGCGCCGCGGGAGGGCGAGGACGAAGCCGACAACTTTCCGCACCCCGAGGCCGGTAGCGGCAAGACCTGCTAGGCGTGTTGCGACGGGGCCGCGCGTCACTTCGGCGCTTCGAGCGCCAGCAGGTCCTCCGGGGTATCGACGTCGATCGCGGCACTCGGCATGGGCACGCGCACGACGCGATCGGGATTGCGTCGCAGCAGTGCGCGTGCGCCGGTATCGCCGCGTAGCTCGGTGAGGGCGCGGAAAGCGCTGCGCGGGAAGATGACCGGAGCACCACAGGCGCCTCCGTAAAGCGCTGCTGCGATGTGCTGCGGTTGCTTGCGCCAGCTGCCGGCGAGGCGACGGAGATCGTCGGCCGTGACCGCCGCCTGATCTGCGAGCAGCAACATCACGGCACTGCACGCGGCCGGCAGTCTGGCGACGCCGGCGCGGATCGAGCTCGCGAGCCCCTCGCGCCACTCCTGGTTGATGACCACCGAGCCGGGGGTGTGCTTGAGGAGCGGTGCGAGCTGCGCCGCTCCCGAGCCGAGCACGACGATAAGGGCATTACCCGTCACCTCCGCGGCGCGGGTGACCGCCGTGTGCAGCAGCGGTCGACCGGTGACACGGACCAGCTGCTTGGGCGAGCCGAAGCGTGTCGAGGCGCCGGCAGCGAGCACGACCGCATACAGGCCATCGGCCACTCGAGCGGCGCGTTCATGTGAGACCGTCACTGGGGTTTCGCGCCGAGTGCCACACCGGGCGGGACTTGTGCGGAAACCTGCGCATAGCGCCGCCGCTCCTCGAGGATCGAGTCGGCGTCGATCCCTCCAAGGGTGCGCCAGTCAGTGGCGCGTGAATTGGTGGAGAGCAGGGCATCGAGCGCGTCCCGCCGCGTGCTCCACACCCCGTCGAAATATTCGGCGAACTCTCGCCAGCCCTGCTGGCCGGCCGAGTCGGATGCCGTGCTGCCGGCGCAGGCCGCTTCGAGCTTGGTGAGTGCTTCGCGGCTGCGGCCGCGACGCGCGAGCACCTCTTCGAGCGCGCGTCGCGCGGGATCAGTGGGCGCAAAGCGCGCCTGCAGGAGATCGGTGAGACGCTGATCCCGCTCCTCGAACCAGGCGAGCACGCACGCCAGATAGTCGATGCAGGCCCGGCGGAACTGCCCGAGCGAGTCGCCGGATGCGACCGTTCCGGCATCGCCCTGCATGGCGTTGGCGCACGCGTTGGCGACGGCGCCGACGTGTACCCGCTCGAGCGCGAGTTGATGGCGGATGAGCCCGACCTCGTTCATGACTGACCAACAAATGACTCGAGGTACATCCTACAACATGTTGAATAGACGAGATAAGTCGTTCGTGCAGCCGCCGCTCAACTGCCCATCGCCGTCGGGAAGCTCGCCCCGTGCAGGAAGGCGTGCAGCTGCGCGACGATCGCGAGCGCGATCGACTCGGGGCTGCGCCCTCCGAGCGGAAGGCCGACCGGCGCATGGAGCCGCCCGTGTAGTCCATGGGCCTCCGAGCCCAGATCCGCGAGCAGCCGCGCGCGCCGCATCGCAGGCCCGAGCAGCCCCACGTACGGGATGGCGCTTGCCGCCAGCACGCGCAGGTACGCGAGGTCCGAGGGCAGGTGATGGCTCATCACGATGGCCGCCGCGAAGCCGGTCAGATCGACCGCGCCGGAGAGCGCTTCGGGCCGCGCGAGTACCACGCTTGCCGCGCCCGGGAAGTGATCCTCCACTACGTAGGCGGCGCGGTGATCGACCAGAGTCACTTGCCAGCCGAGCCGCACCGCGAAATCGACGACCGGCACGGCGTCCGGACCCGCTCCGAGCAGCAGAATGCGTGGCGGCAGCGACAAGGGCAGCACGAAAAGTTTCCACGACGGCTGCTCCAGCCACCCGGTCTCACCGCGCTCCGCCGCGCGGCGCAGGAGCTCCTGTACCGCGGGCGCTCCGAGCGGTGCGGGCAACGCTGGGCTCGTGCCCGCAGTGGTCGGCAATACCACGGTTCCCGCGCACACCTCTGCGTGCTCTGAGTCCACGAGTACACCGATGGCCGTGCGCTCGTAAGCAGCGAGCGCGGCGGCGAGGTGCGCAAGGGGCTGCCAGCCGTTCGCGGGACCCACCTGCAACAACAGAATCTGCATGGCGCCCTCGCACCCGAGGCCGAGTCCCCACAGCAGGTCATCCGCGGTGCGCATGTCATAGCGCACATTGGCCGCCGCGCCGTTGGCGATGACGGCGCGAGCGTGCTCGCGCAGATCGCCCTCGAGGCAGCCTCCGGAGATCAGTCCGGCGTATTCGCCGTCGGCGGCGATCAGGATGAGGGCTCCGGGCTTGCGGTACGTCGAGCCGGCGGTGTGCACGAGCACGCCGAGCGCCATCGCGCGCCCGGCGGCGCGCTCGCGCTCATAAAGCGGCAGCAGGGGTCCGAGTGTTGCTTCCACGTGCCGGCGATTATGCCAGCCCCGCGGGTGGCCTCCTTGGAACACGTTGCTGTTGCAGAAGCCCCGGACTCGCAATAAATTATCCGCATGGTGAATAAAGTGGTGCAGCCCGCGACGGGCAATGCCCGCGAGGGCGCCGGCAGCAGTACGCGCAAGCGCCGCGCTCGCGGGCGACCCCGCAGCGGAAGCGCGGGCAACGTGCGTGAGCGTCTGCTGCACGCGGCGCGGGAGCTTTTCCTGCGATATGGCTACCGCGCGGTGTCGAGCCGGCAGATCGGTGCCGCGGCGGGGGTCAACTTCGCCATGATCCGCTACTACTTCGGCGGAAAGCCCGGTCTCTACCGGGAGATCCTGCAGGGGCTGCTGCCGCCGCAGCTCAAGGAGTTCGAAGGGTGGGCGGAGGCGGGCGGGCCGGCGCTCACCGAGATCTTGGCGAACCTCGTCCACATGTGGGCGGCGAACCCCTGGGTCGCCGGCTTCGTGCTGCGCGAGGTGCTGGTGCCCGGCGGCCCGATGCGCACGATGTTTCTGCGCGAGTTTCCCGAGCGTCTGGCACCACTCGTCGAGCGCGTGGTGCAGGCGCAGATGCGCCGCGGCACGCTGCGCGCGGACCTGGACCCGAAGCTCGTAGTGCTGTCCATGGTGAGTCTCGGGATCTTTCCGTTTCTCGCCTTTGCGCTCACCAGCCGAGTGTTCGGCGTGCGTCACGATGAGGAGTTCGTGTCGCGTTTCCTGGCGCACACCCAGGCGCTGCTCGCGCACGGCGTGGCGCCGGCCCGGGCCGCGGACTCGGACGCACGCGCCGATGCGCTCGGCGGGGCTGGGACGGCGCCGCACCCCAACAGTGCGTCCGCCGGAAGCGTGCACGCCGTCGTTGCACGCACGCAGGAGCGTCAGTAGAGTCGCACGGCCTGTCCGGCTCCCATAAAACTTTGATTTAAATGGTCCAGCCCGATCCCTGGGTCGTGCACAAGTTCGGGGGGTCGAGCGTCGCCGACGCCGACTGTTTCCGTAAAGTGGCGGCCATTCTCGAAGCCGCGCCCGCGGGGCGGCTCGCCGTGGTGTTGTCAGCCTGCCGCGGCGTCACCGATGCGCTGCTGCGCCTGGTGGCGCTCGCCGAGCGCCACGACGAGCGGGTGAGCGCGGAGATCGTGCAGCTGCGCGAGCGGCACGTGGCGATTGCCAACGAGCTGCTCACCCCTGCGGCAGCACAGCGCTACCGCGCGACCTTCGAGAGTGACTGCCGCGACCTGCAGGAAGTGCTGCGCTCGCTGCAGCTGCCGCGGTCGCTGGAGCACCCGCGTGGCTCCTCGCGCGATGTGAGCGATCTGGTGTCGGGCTACGGGGAGGTCTGGTCGACGCGGCTCTTCCAGCGCTTCTTCGCGGAGCGCGCGCGGCGCCCGGGGCCGGTGGCGTGGCTCGATGCACGGCGTGTCGTGGTGGTGGAATGGGGGCCGCTCGGGCCGGGCGTGCAGTGGCCCGAGTCGCGCGCCAACCTCGAAGCGCAGGTACCGGCGGTGTTTCACGGTACCCTCGTCATCACCGGCTTCGTCGCGGTCGACCGGCGAGGTGTCCCCACCACGCTCGGCCGCAACGGCAGCGACTTCTCCGCCTCCATTTTCGGCGCGCTGCTCGGGGCGACGGAGATCCTCATCTGGACCGACGTCGATGGGGTGCTGTCGGCCGACCCACGCCGCGTGCCCGATGCCACGGTGATCGATTCACTCTCGTACAACGAGGCGATGGAGCTCGCGTACTTCGGCGCCAAGGTGATTCACCCACAGACTATCGCGCCGGCAGTCAAGGACTGTATTCCCATCTGGATCCGCAACACCTTCGCGCCCGAGAAGACCGGCACGCTCATCTGTGCCGAGCCCGCCTCGGCGCTGCCGGTGAAAGGGATCACCAGCATCGAGCGCGTCGCGCTCGTCAACCTCGAGGGCACCGGCATGATCGGCGTGCCGGGGACCGCGCATAGGCTGTTCGGCGCGCTGCGCGAAGAGGCGATTTCCGTCATCCTCATTTCGCAGGGCAGTTCCGAGCACTCGATCTGCTGCGCGATCCCGCAGGAGCAGGCCGAGCGCGCCGCGGCGGTGGTGACGCGCGCCTTCGAGCGCGAGCTCGAGGAAGGGCAGATCCAGAGCGTCGATGTCGACGCCGATCACGCCATCCTTGCCGTGGTGGGCGATGGCATGGCCGGCACTCCGGGCATCGCCGCCAAGGTGTTCACCGCACTCGGCGACTCCGGCGTCAACGTGCGCGCCATCGCCCAGGGAGCTTCCGAGCGCAACATCTCGGCGGTGGTCGAGGGACGCAGCGCCATGCGGGCGCTGCGCGCCGTGCACGCCGGGCTGTACCTCTCGCCGCATACGCTCTCGATCGGCGTGATCGGGCCCGGCACCGTCGGGCGGGTGCTGCTCGATCAGCTCGCCGCGCAGCACGAGCACCTGCGTCGGCAGTTCCGGCTCGATCTGCGGGTGCGCGGCATCATCGGCGGAAGTCGCATGCTGCTCGCCGATGCCAACATCCCGATGCACGACTGGCGCACGCAATACCGGCAGAGCACGCGCGCCGCGGATATCGAGCGCTTCGTCGAGCACGTGCGGCTCGATTACCTGCCGCACACTGTGCTGGTGGATTGCACCGCGAGCGCCGCGATCGCCGCTCACTACGCCGACTGGCTCGCGGCCGGCATCCACATCGTGACGCCGAACAAGAAGGCGAACAGCGGCGACTATGCCTACTACCAACGCCTGCAGAGCGCGCGGCGCAGCGGCGCCTCCCACTACCTCTACGAAGCGACGGTGGGCGCCGGGCTCCCGATCGTTCAGACGCTGCGCGACCTCGTGCAGACCGGGGACGACATCATCGGCATCGAGGGGATCTTCTCCGGCACGCTCGCCTACCTGTTCAATCTCTACGACGGACGGCGCGGATTTGCCGAGATCGTGCGGGATGCGCGCGCCCGTGGGTTCACCGAGCCCGATCCGCGCGATGATCTCTCCGGGCAGGACGTGGCACGCAAGCTCATCATCCTCGGGCGCGAAATGGGCCTGCCACTCGAGCTCAGCGATGTGAAGATCGAGAGCCTCGTACCGGCGGAGCTCGCCGGTGACACCATCGAGCAGTTCATGGCGCACCTGCCGCACCACGACGCCGCCATGGCACAGCGCCTCGCGGCGGCGCACGCGCGCGGCAAGGTGCTGCGCTACACCGGCAAGCTCACGGCTGCGGGCGAAGCGACCGTCGGCCTGCAGGAGCTCGACGCGCGCCATCCCTTTGCCAACATCGCGCTCACCGACAACGTCGTGCGCTTCGCCACGCGCCGCTATCGCGACAATCCGCTCATCGTGCAGGGGCCCGGAGCCGGACCCGAGGTCACCGCCGGTGGTGTGTTCGCGGACCTGCTGCGCCTCGCGGCCTATCTGGGGGCGCGCCTGTGAGCGGCCCGGCACTCGAGCGGGCGACCGCCTTTGCCCCGGCGTCGGTCGGCAACGTGGCGATCGGCTTCGACATCCTCGGCTTTGCGATCGACACGCTCGGCGATCGCGTCACCGTGAGTCGGAGCGCCACCCCGGGGGTCGAGGTCAGTGCGGTGCGCGGGGTCGCGGGTGAGCTGCCACGTGACGCGCGCGACAATACCGCCGGGCGCGCCGTGCTCGCGCTGCAGGAGGCGGTGCGTCCCGGCTTCGGGTTCTCGCTGGAAATCGACAAGGGCATCCCGCTCGGCTCGGGACTCGGCGGCTCGGCGGCCTCCGCGGTCGGCGCGGTGGTCGCGGCCAATGCACTGCTGCCGCAGCCCGTGAGCCGCCTCGAGCTGCTTAAGTTCGCCATGGCAGGCGAAGCCGTGGCGAGCGGCGCTCGGCACGCGGACAACATCGCGCCATCCCTGTTCGGCGGTCTCGTGCTCACGGTTGGAATCGACCATCCACGCGTGAAGCAGATTCCCGTGCCCGCGGCCATCCGCGCCGTGATCGTGCATCCGCACATGTTCCTCGCGACCGCGAAGGCACGGGCGATCCTCAAGCTCAGCGTCGATCTGTCGGACTTCGTGTGGCAGACGGCGCATCTCGCCGGCTTCATTTCCGGCTGCTATACCGACGATCTCGACATGCTCCGCGCTTCCTTCGAAGACGTGGTGATCGAGCCGCAGCGTGCGGCACTGATCCCGGGCTTCCAGGAGGTGCGTCGCGGCGCCATGGAGGCCGGCGCGCTCGGCTGCTCGATCTCCGGAGCGGGTCCTTCGATGTTCGCCTGGACACTCGAACCGACGGTCCAGGCGGTACTCGCCGCCATGCGGCGCGAATTCGCACGCCACTCGCTCGCTACCGATCACTGGGTGGTCGAGGTGCGCTCGGCGGGCGCGCGGCTGATCGACCCGCCATGAGCGAGCCATTCCTCTTCAGGAGTTCGCGCGACGAGGCGCCGCGCTGCACGTTCACCCAGGCGGTGCTGCAGGGGCTCGCCCCCGATGGCGGCCTGTATGTGCCGGTCAGCTGGCCGGCGCTCGCCGCCGCGGATTTCGCCGGCGACAGCTCGCTGCCCGCGATCGCTGCGCGATGGCTCCGGCCGTTCGTGGCAGGGGATCCTCTCGCCGGCGAGCTGAGTGACATCGCGCGCGAGGCGCTCGATTTTCCGGCCCCGCTCGTACCACTCGATGGGGACGGGCGACTCGCGGTGCTCGAGCTCTTTCACGGGCCCACGGCGGCCTTCAAGGACTTCGGTGCGCGCTTCCTCGCCGCCTGCTTTGCACGACTGCGGACAGGCGCCGACCGCACGCTCACCATCCTGGTCGCGACCTCCGGTGACACCGGCGGGGCGGTCGCAGCGGCTTTCCATGGCCGGCCCGGTATCGAGGTGGCGGTGCTGTTCCCGAAGGGACTGGTCTCACCGACCCAGGAGCAGCAGCTCACCTGCTGGGGAGGCAACGTACGCTCGCTTGCGGTGCGCGGCACATTCGATGACTGTCAGCGCCTCGTGAAAGCGGCCTTTCTCGATCCGCAGCTGGCGGAGCAGCACCTGCTCTCTTCCGCCAACAGCATCAACCTCGGACGTCTCCTGCCGCAGGGCGCGTATTACGCTGCGACGAGTCTCGCCGTCTGGCGTCGCTATGGCGAGCCGGCCTCCTTCATCGTGCCAAGCGGCAACCTCGGCAACGCGCTCGCCTGTCTGTGGGCGCGCCAGGTCGGGTTGCCGATCGGCGAAGTGCTGCTCGCCCACAACGCCAACCGCACCGTGCCGGAGTTCCTCGCGAGCGGCTCGTGGCAACCACGCCCGAGCCTACCGACGCTCGCCTCGGCGATGGACGTCGGGGATCCGAGCAACATGGAACGCCTGCGCGCGCTCTATCCACGGCTTCAGGATCTGCGCGGCGCGGTCGGAGCCTGCTCGGTGAGCGATGAGGAGATCCGCGCGCGCATCCGCGCGGGCTTCCGCGAGTACGGCCAGATGTGGTGTCCACACACCGCCACCGCTGCGGAAGCCTGGGAGCGGCTCTCGCCGGCACGGCGGCGCGAGCGCCGCTGGGTGCTCGTGTCGACCGCGCACGCCGCCAAGTTCCGTGAGATCGTCGAGCCGCTCATCGGTCGCGAGGTTCCAGTACCCGAGACGCTTGCACGCCTGTTCGCGCGCCCCGCTCAGTATATTGAGATCGACGCAACGCTCGCCGCGCTGCGCCAGGTGCTGTTCAGGGAGGCGTGAAGTTGGAGGAGCTGCAGAGACTTCCACCGATGGCCTGGCTGCTGATCGTTGCCGCGGCAGCGCTCGGCTTCCTGCTCTTCTGGGGTTGGCGCTGGTACCGGCGGTACCGCGCCCGCAAGGCGCTGCAGGCCGCGGTCACCGCGGGCTGTGCGGATCACCTGATAGATTCATTGGTGCCCGACGGGATGGGTGGATCCTTTCACGTCGACTTCCTGCTGCTCACCTTGAGCGGTGTGGTCGTGATCGACCTGCGTAATGTGAAAGGCAATATCTTCGGCGGTGATCAGATGGCGGAGTGGACGGTGATGGACGGCGCGCGCCGCTTCACCTTCACCAATCCGCAGAGTGCGCTCTACGACCGGATCGCGGCCGTCAAGGCGCTGGCGGGCGAGGTGCCGGTCGAGGGTCGCATCGTCTTCACGCGCCGCGGCCGCTTCCCGAAAGGACTGCCCAAGTGGACACTGATGCTCGATGCGCTGCGCGCGGAGTTCCCCGCCGCGGACTTCGAGTCGCCGGCGGACACCATGGCGCGCTTTCGCGACGGCTGGCAGAGCCTGCGAAGTGCCGTGAAGCCGAGCACCATGGCCGGCGTGAGATAAGAGCGGAGCGGGGCGCCTGCAATCAGGTCCCTCGGGCGACAGTCAAGTATTTACCTAACTAACTATCGGCCTGCGGAGCTCTAAAACCGCGCGAGATGGCCGGTCAAAGCGTTTTGGCGTGGTCGGCGAGCACGAGCGACACGCACGCGGTGAGCTTCTTCGTGTAGTCGATGTGCAGGAACTCGTTCGGGCCGTGCGCGTTGGCGTGCGGGCCTAACACCCCCGTGATGAAGAACTGTGTGCGCGGAAAGCGCTCACCCAGCATTCCCATGAAGGGGATGGTGCCGCCGCAGCCGATGTTCACCGCCGTCTCACCGAATACCGCGCGCGAGGCGCTCGCAATCGACTCCTCGAGCCACGGGGCGAAAGCCGGCGCGTTCCAGCCGCCATTCGCGGAGGGCTCCTCGAAGGTCACCTGCGCTCCATAGGGCGGCTCGCGCTCGAGCGCCTCGCGCACGGCGCGCTGCGCCCGCGCCGCATCGCATGTGGGCGGAAGGCGCAGCGACAGCTTGACCGCGAGCTCCGGCAACAACACGTTGCCGGCCGAAACGACCGGCGGCAGCCCGTCGGCGCCCGTCACGGCGAGCGTGGCACGCCAGGAGTTGTTGATGATGAGCTCGGTGGGATCGTTGGAAACCGCCTGCACCCCGCTCACCCATGGGAGCTTGTCGGCGACCGCGCTGCCGAGCACCTGAGCGGCGGCGCTTGCCTGGGCGCGCCGGTCGGCCGGGATGCTGACGTGCAGCTCATCGAGCAGCAGATCGCCCGTCACCGGGCTCTCGATGCGCGCGAGCAGCTGCTCGAGAATGCGAAAAGGTGTTGGCGCAATGCCGGTGGCCATGCCCGAGTGCACGCCCTCGGTGAGCACCCGTACCCGCAGGGTCCCGACGAGGTTGCCGCGCAGCGAGGTGGTGCACCACACCTGCTCGTAGTTGCCGCACTCGGCGTCGAGGCACACGACCAGCGATGGCTCACCGAGCGTCTCACCGAGGGCCGCGAGATGTGCCGGCAGATCGATGCTGCCGCTTTCCTCGCACGCCTCGATCAGCAGCACGCAGCGCGGCAGGCGCACCTGCTGTTCCTTGAGCGCCGCGATCGCCGTCAGCGAGCTGAAGACCGCGTAGCCGTCGTCGGCCGCACCACGGCCGTAGAGGCGGCCGTCGCGGATCACCGGCTCCCAGGGACCGAGGCCCGGGAGCCAGCCGGTGAACTCCGGCTGCTTGTCGAGGTGACCGTAGAGGAGGGCGCATCCGGGAAGCTCACCGGGCACATCCACGAGCAGGAGCGGGGTGCGCCCGGGCAGGCGCCGCACCTCGATGCGCGCACCGGGAACCTTCTGGGCACGGCACCAATCCGCCATGAGCTGGACCGCCGCCTCCATGTAGCCGTTGCGCTCCCACTGTGGATCGAACATGGGAGACTTGTTCGGGATGCGTACGTAGGCGACCAGGCGCTCGAGGATGGAGTCATCCCAGGTACTACTGATGCGTGATTTGAGCCGTTCAAGGTCCATGGGGCGGCCTCATATAATGAAATAACAGTAAGTTAAGCTGGGTTCTGTACGTTGTTTCTCAAGGCGTTTCGCGCCCGCCTCACCAAGGCGGCAGCGCAAACAGCCCACGCGCGGCCGCGGTGCTCGAGCGGGCGAGTGATTCGAGTGTCTCCCCGCGGGCGCGCGCCACGGCAGCCGCGACATGCGCAAGATACGCCGGTTCGTTGCGCCGCGAGGCCGGTTTGGGTGTGAGGTCGCGCGGCAGCAGATAGGGACCATCGGTCTCCAGCAGCAACCGCTCGGCCGGCACCTGCGGCATGAGTGCGGCGAGGTGCGCGCCGCGGCGCTCATCGCAGATCCAGCCGGTGATGCCGATCGCGAGCCCGAGCTGCAGATAGCGCTGCAGCTCCTCTCCCGAGCCGGTGAAGCAGTGCGCCACGCCGCGCCAGCTCGCGGCGTGCTCGCGCAGTATGGCGATGAAATCATCGTGAGCGTCGCGCTGGTGGAGGAACACCGGCTTGCCGATTTGCGCCGCGAGCTCGAGCTGGCGGTGGAACGCCTGCTGTTGCGCGGCTCGGGGCGAGAGGTTGCGGAAATAATCGAGCCCGCACTCACCGACTGCGACCACTTCGGGAATCCGTGCGAGCTCTGCGAGCGCGGAAAGACTTCCGGCATCGAGCTCGGAGGCGTGGTGCGGGTGAACTCCCGCCGTGGCGAAGAGTCTCCGGGGATGCTCGCGTGCGAGGGCCACGGCGCGCACGCTGCCGGCGAGCGTTGCGCCGGTGACGACCATCTGCACAACGCCCGCGGCGTGCGCACGCGCGAGCACGGCATCGCGGTCGCGATCGTAGCTGTCGTGTGCCAGATTGATGCCGATGTCGATGAGCGGCGGGGGCGCGGCGGCGGGCGGCGCCGGTGCTGTGTTATGGTCTGGCATGACTGGGCCTATCTTACTGAATGGGCAGACGTGCAGCGGACCACGGTCACCGATCGCGGCGCATCCCGGCGGAGCGGCCGGCGCCAGCCTTCGCTGCCGGCCGTGGCTGCGGTACTGGCGCTCGCCGTCACTGCGGCCCGCGCTGACGATGTGGCGTGGCGCGACATCGAGAGCCGCATCCAGTACGGCTACTACACCGAGGACACCGGGGCGTTGCGCAAGCTCGAGGAGCTGATCGTGGCCGGTGATGCACGCGACAAGCTGCGCGGCTACTACGCCGGACTCCTCGACTGGCGGCGTGCGCAGCTCGCCGCCGCGGCAACTAACACTGCCGAGCGCGGCAACGCGGTTCGCTATGCC
>Ga0306920_100001248_pt1 | contig 31462 bp, 38 predicted proteins | sample flu12Cox44000170_FD_204666 | JGI IMG/M metagenome (GOLD analysis project Ga0306920, IMG submission 204666) | Lab enrichment of tropical soil microbial communities from Luquillo Experimental Forest, Puerto Rico - flux4day.12C.oxic.44.000.170 (v2)... | ecosystem: Environmental > Terrestrial >...
AAGCGGTTAGAGCCGCGGTAGAGGCAATCAAGCTGCGCCGGAAGGTTCCGCAAACCGTTCCGACACCACAATTAAACCTAGTAAAATCGGGCACATAGCGAGGTGGGCATTATGTCGCGGGATCGCTATCACCTATAAAGATGATCGGCTCGGCTTTCGCGATGTAGTCGCCCTTAGCCAGTTCGTGGATCTGCTGGGCAGAGACCTTGGGATTGCGTCCGAAGTCGAACTCCTCGAGCGTCTTCATGCGCGGCAGGCGGGCTTCGCGGATGCGCCGTTCGATCAGTCGTTGTTCGCGCTCCTCCAGTTCGGCCTGCAGCAGTGCTTCGAGATAGCCGAGATGGGTGCGCCGTTCGCGCACCGCCTGTTCGGCCAGCTGGGCGCACTGAGCTGCGATGGTCGGCATCCGCAAGACCTTGCACTGCTGGCGGATGGTGGCCGCTTCGAGGGCAACGCTCTGCGCATTCACGGCGTCACCCCCTGGCCGAGCAGGCCGTCATAATCGGTCATCACCGGCAGCGGCCGTTCAAAGCGCGACAGGGCGTCGAGCTCGATGAGCGCTGTGCGCGCATGGGTCAGATTGACGGCTTCGACTAGATGCCGCACCGCGGCGGCGTCGTTGCAAACCAGCGTGAGGGCCTCTTCGACCGCCGCGCGCACACGCTCGTGGCCATGCGGTCGGATCAGGCTTAACACCTGAATCATCTGGCGCGTGCCGCTCGGCTGCCCGTGGCGCTCGATAAGCTGGGCCAGCAGCCGATCATAACTCTCCGGCCACAGTCCGCGCGCCCGCCACGCCGCCAGTGGCTTCGAGCCGACCAGCGCGCCCGGTTTGCGCTCCAACACGTCGAGATAATGTTCGAGATCGAGTACCTGCTGATGGCGTTCATAACAACGCTCGTGACGGGCGACTAGGCGACCCTCATCGCGGATCTCGACCTGGCTGGGATAAAGCCGGACCTCGACAGTGCGGCCGGGCGGCGCCGGCGCCGAATAGAGATTGGTCTTAACCCGCACGCAGCCGAGCCCGTCGATGCGCGGAAACGCGACTTCCGCCAGCTCGAAGTCCTGCTCCGCCAGCGACAGCAGGTGCGCGCGTTCCACGATCATCGCCGCCCCGACCGTTGTGTCGTGGCCGGCGATTTGACGCCGTTCATCTTCGCGGCAGGCGCCGAGCAGTTGTTGGTTGAGGTCGTCGAGGTCGCGCGCCTTGGGCAACGGCACCCAGTGATTGCGCCGGAAGTAACCAGCCTCGCCCTCGATGCCGCCCTTCTCGTGTGGCGCCGCCGGCGTGCAAAAATCACTCGCGAAGCGCCAGTGCGAGCGGAAAGCGATAAACCGGGTGGTCTCCTCGCGGCGATGGCCGCGCAGCACCTTCTTCACCGCGCTCGCCAAGTTGTCGTAGCGCAGCAGGCGGAAGACCCCGCCAAAATAATGAAACGCCTGCTCGTGAGCTTCGAGAAACGCCTGCTGGGTGGCGCGCTGATACGCCCGATGGAACGCCGCGCCACTCACCATGCTGCGCAGTGAGAACACCTGCAACTTGACCTGCTCGCCGCTCAACTCGGCCCACGCCTCGTACCAGTCGACCTGGCCCTCCTGACCCGGTGCGTAACTCTGCGGCACACAGGTCTCCCGCATTGACCATCCCAGCTCGTGTTTGCGTTGGCGCACATACACGCGTACCGTGGCCTCCGCCACCCTGTGCTCCGGCAACTCGCTCCTTATCCGCTCGTAGATGCGATGCGCGGTATGACGCTGCTTGCGCGGCGCCGTGCGATCGCTTTCTAAGATCGCGTCTATAAAGGGCTGTACCGGCCCGATGGCCGGCCGCTCGCGGGTGACCCGCTTGCGTTCCGGCGGTTCCGCGCTCGCCAACGCCTGACGAACCATCCGCCGATGCACCCCGAGCTTCTGCGCCACCGCCCGGATCGTGCCAACCCCGAACTCGTACTCCCGTCGAATCTGTTCGAACAGCTCCACTTTGGCTCTCCGCTCCATCCCCAGCCTCCGCCTCTTGGCAGGATGCTGGACCTAGCGGGGTGGGGCCAATTTAACCGATCGAAAGGGGCCGTTTCACACTATCGAAATCACTGCCGTATGGTAAATCGCGTACGTATTGCGCGGCACTCGGAAATCATCAATTCGCAGACCCAGAAAAGCAGCGCTTACTCATCCTCGATCCCTTATCGGATCACTCGGCAACGCGTCGTACCCATGTGTGAGAATCGCGCGCTCGATCCTGGAATTTGCTGTTACACCCATAGCCGGACTCCATTTCGATCAACGGTAACCGCTCCGCTTCACTTGGCGGCCGGCGCACCTTGCCTTCGGACAGCACCAGCGGTAGTCATACAACTCACGATTGTCTGGTCCGAACGTCGCGTTCTACTGTGCGGCGACGCTGCGCAGCAGCGCCGGGTAGACGATCACTTTGCGGAACGGCTCTATCGCGGCCATGTAGAGCGGGGTGAACCGGCTGACCTCGCGCACGTAGACCGCAAAGTAAAAACGGTAACCCGCGGTGGCCTCGATGAGCGCGCTGAGCGCTCCCGCGTGCACCGTACGATTGACGATCTCGTTAAGCTGCTCGTTCTTAAAGCGGTAGACGATGCGAAAAAGTCCGTCCGGCGTTCCCGCCGGCGCGAGCGAACGCGCGCGGTCTTCGTCGGTTAGGCGCTGCGCGAAGCTTTCGGAGACGGAGCCCGGCGTGACCCGGTCCCAGCCGAACAAGGCGCCCACGAAAAAGCGCATCGACAGCAGAGCTCGGACCGCAGGCGGCAGCTGCAGGAAAAGGCCCCCGGCGCGCTGAAGGAACTCGACGAGCGTGATTCCGTCGCGCGCGCGGGGCAAATCGACTGCCCACACATCGTGCAGCGGAACGCCCGCGAGAAACGCATGGACGCGCAAGGGAAGCCGTTCGAACTCGTCGATAGCGATCTGCGGCATGTTGGTTAGCTCAGGCCAACGTGTGGACGAGAAGCGATCTGCTACGAATCCACAGGTAGAGCAGGATCAGCAACACAATCGGCGCTTCGACGGCCGTAATCTTCACGTGAACGGCCTGCGAAGGCACATTGTAATTGGTCACGAAGAAAATTATGTGGCTGAGCACGACCTCCACAAAGTAGAATAGCGCCAGGATCAATCCCCATCGCCGGTGCAGCAGAATCCCGATACCAAACGCGGCAAAGACCGCAGCCTGTATCGTCATCGTGATATGTGCCGCGTGATCGTAGAACTTGACACCGAGGAAGACATCCTGGAACGGAGAAGCCTGCGAGCTGAATGGATCGCGGTGCACTACGCGAAACATAAGCAGCGCGGACCAGAGGGTGCAGAGCGCTGCGAAGACCAGGAGGTCGCGGTGCCATCGCGGTTTTATTTCTGTCGCCTCGGCCAACGCCTTCCCTCCTGAAACCAGACTAGAGCTGGGTCCCCACAACGCCGCAAATGAGCGGTTATCCGCGCGCCAGCGCGGTGAACGCTGACTGCGTCCAGCACCGTCGAGGGCGGGGGCGAGGCCCGCGCGCTCTTTTGATTATTCATCGAGATGCTGGCGCCAGTGCCTTTCGCCATGCGGGCATTTCCATCAGCGACGCATGCCAACGTTTGATTTCCTCGTACGGCCCCAGCGGAAACTGTGCCGGTTGGGCCATGTTCAGCCATGCACCCAGGGAGAAGTCGGCCAGGGTCAGACTGTTGCCAGTCACAAACTTCCGCCCCTTGAGATGTCATTGAGGATTTGCGCATAACGATGAAAGTTCTGCTCGCCTTCCTGAACCTTGGCAGGATCCGGCTCGCCCATCCCCAGCATCTTCTTGACCAGCCGTTCGAACACAATAGATGCGCATGCCGGATCCCAACTCGAGATATCCCAGAACTGCCACTGATTCACTAGCGCCCGGGCTCGCTCATCCGGCGGCAGCAGTCCGGCCTCCGGCTTCCTCGACGCCAGATACTGCGTAATGGCGTTCGACTCCCAGAGAATGAAGCCCTCATCTTCCATCGTCGGTATCCGCTTGTTCGGATTCACCGCCGCGTATGCTGCACTCAGGTGCTCGCCATTAGTTGGGTCCAGTTGTTGAAGTTCGTAGTCGAGCCCAAGATGGTTGGCCACTGCCATCACTTTGAACGCGCGTGGCGAGCCTATGAATATGTAGAACTTCATCGGCGAATCTCCTTCTCTTTTTGTTTGCCGAATTCCTTGCGAGCCGCGATTCAGCCAGACGACTATAGTCGTCTTCGGACGCTCGAGATTGACATTCCTGTTTGAAATCTGATTGCCCAAGCTCTAATAGCTGGCTATACCAGCGGTTGGCCACTTAGCGCTCCTGTGTGTTGATACCCTGCGGCCGCGCCGTGCTCGGCTCTTTCTCAACGAATCTCACGTCAGGAGCTGGTTGGTTACTGGGCTGCGAGCACCGGCTGATCCGCGTGATACAGGCCGGCCAAGGCCACCGCTAGACACAATGCGGTCAAGCCGCCCATCACGCCCGGACCAGCAAAGAAAAACTGCCAGCTTATAATCTCGTTAAAAAGCTGAGCGATCAGAATCGCCAGTACGAGCGGCGTCGCCTCACGAGGTGCTTTGCGGCTCATGTTGCTGAGAAGCCAGAGCAGCGCAACCATCAGCACCAACGTCACCGTCGTCAAGAATTGATAGCCGCGATAGAAGTCCCAAGTGCTCCGCATCGCGCCCATGATGTTGAACTGGAAACCGCGCATCGCATCGAATACAGCCTGTTCCTTTGCACCGTGCCTCGGCTTTGTGCTCAAAGTGGCCAAATTGTGCCCCACTGTGACGAGCGCCTGCAGCACCGCCGCGACTCGCAGCCAGAGCCATGGCTTCATCGTTCTACCCCTCATGCCGGCCGCGTCGGTGTCACCCGATCGCTTCATGTGAGATCCGACTATGCGACTAGCATTCGATTCCGAAGCGATTCCTGAGATCGCCTGTCTGCACGCGGCGACGGCAGCAGTAAAGTCCTCATCATTCGATCATGCGGCCGTCGCGGACGCTTAGGGACCGAGTATTTTGTCCCAGCCCGAGTCGTAGTTTTTGCGATATTCGGCGACCTCGTATCGTGCTTCCCATCCGCTGTGCTCCAACTCAACTCGCGTGCGTTCACGCTCGGGCAGCCTCTCTCGAGGCGAGGCTCAACCAAGTCGGAATCGCTTGTCCCAACCCCGCGTCTGCGAGGAAGATCTCCGGCCCGTGGGCCTTATGAGAGCCGGCGTGACCACCCGGGATTCGCGCGAGCGCGGAACGGCCAGCCAGCCTTACGAGATCAGGTGGATTCGCCAGATCAATTCCCTTTAGCCACATCGTTCTCTCCTCACCGAGTGCCTCTACCGCCGAAGCTGCAATAGCTCGCTGTACCGGCGGTTGGCCGATTCAGCGCTCGAGCGTGTTGCTATCTTGTGGCCGCGGGCGCAGGTGGCGCAGCTTGTCGGGGTTAATTACCTGGTAAATATTTGCGATTAGGCCGTCCCGGAAATCGAACGCCATAGTAAAGACATCGCCGGAGTCCCGCTCGATTATGAAACCAGGCAAGCCATTGATTCGGGCGGTACGCGCAGCGCGAATTCCCCGTATCCCTTTCTTGGTTAGGCCGCTTATCAGACGGATCACCTTGTCGCGTCCAGTTACTGGCCGCAGGGGGCCGGGCACTTTCCCGCCCGCATCGGTGTACCACGTCACATCCTCAGCCAGCAGTTCCGCTAGCGCGTGGGTATCCCCGCTTTGCGCAGCTGCGGCGAACGCCGCCGCTAGCCGCTCGCATTCCTGCTGCGAGGGACGAAAGCGGGGGCGCGAGGCGCGCACGTGGACGCGCGCCCGCGTCGCGAGTTGGCGGCATGAGGCTGGGCTGCGGCTGAGCGCCTCGGCCACCTCGTCGAAGTCCAGGTCGAACACGTCATGGAGCAGGAAGGAGGCGCGCTCCAACGGCGAGAGGCGCTCCAGTGTCAGCATCAGCGCCACCGATAGGTCATCCGCATAATCTTCGGCGGCCAGCGCGGCATGGTCGAGCACCGGCTCAGGGAGCCACGGCCCGACGTAGTGCTCGTGACGAGCCCGGCCCGACTTCAGGTGATCCAGGCACAGCCGCGCCACAGTGCGCGACAAGTAAGCACGCGGATTGGCGACCCGCTCGCAGTCAGCCTGGTGCCAACGCAGATATGCTTCCTGGACGACATCCTGGGCCTCGGCTAGCGAACCCAGCATCCGGTAGGCGAGGCCGGTCAGATGGCGGCGCTGCGCCTCGAAGACGGCGGCCTCTCCCTGCTGCGGAGCTTCCATCAGGCCGCTTTGCGCGAAACCTCAGTCTGCGTGTTGCCGACCCTGATCAGCGCGCAGGATTTGCCGTATCCAAGAGCGTACTTCAGGGTTGGGAACATGCGGGCAGCGGTGATTCCGCAAACCAGTGAGACCAGTGCGCGATGACCCCATCGCGCGATTATTTCGTCACGCAGCGCGTCCGCGCCAGGAGCATGCTGGAGCGTAGCCTGGGTGAAGCGATGGCCAAGCGCTGCCTCCGGCGTCATCGCACGCTCATCGCCGGCCAGAATTGCCTTGATCGTGACCGGTGCGACACCTTCGCGCTCGCCCATTGTGACCACAAGTTGGCTGCACGGACCGCAATCCTCGGCCAGCGTGGTGGTCAGTGCGGCCGCGAAACTGGCGTCGAGCGGGACATCCTTGCGATAATTGGCCAGTCCCTTGATCCTGCCAAACTTCAGTGCCGCGGCTACGCTGACATCCAGGACGTAACGCATGTGGCTGGCGTCGTAATCATATTCTTTTTCGAAGGCGTCGATCCGCCGCTTTAACAACCACTTGAGCATCTCTTTCCTCCTCCTTTGCCGGACTTGAAATGGGCCACGCGATCCAAAGCGCTAACAGTGCACCCAGGTAGATGGTCGGCAGGTCGCGCATGGCCTGAGAAATCGATTCGCGCCCCGTCATTGTCGTCGCCCAGATGCACGAGGGCATGTAGGGTGAAGAAAGCCGCGGATGTGAGGGCGTTCGGACGCGCCCGTGCGTCACGGGCGAACCATACCAGCGACCCGCCCGCGACCAGGAAGGCGGCCCCGATATCGCGGATGAAATGGGCGTTAAACGGTCCGGTGTCCGGCACGCCAGGTACCATGGCATACCATGCCGCGGGCGCCGCTAGCATGAACACCCCGCTGGCGGCCGCCAAAAGACCCAGCACCCAGGCGAGCTTCGTGCGCATGGTGCGTTTCCTCGCTATAACCAGACGAGGCAGGCATCGGATCTGTGACAACGAAGTTGCGACGCGAAGATCGCATCACCAACCCTACCAGGTCACCGAGGTTGACGGCCCAAGCTTTGGCAGCGGGGCTCAGGGGGGTCGGTTGGCGGACCATTTAGAAGCGAATCACATCCAATCCTCCAGGACGACACCGACCACCGATCCCCCAAGTACCTTAGGATGACCACAATCGGGGCAGCGGTGAAACGCCAAAAGCCCAACGATGTCCGTACAAAGCGGCCAGAAACAGGAGTATAGCCACGGCCAAACGCCACCATCCGATCTCGGCCATCACCAGCCGTTGGCGCCCTTGCGCGATCGCGAGAAACGGCACACTGGAAGTAGTCTCGGCAAATGCTTTCCAGCGCGAACCGTACTGAGCGGCCTTTTTCGCGTCCAGCACCGGTGCACCGATGAGCCCTAAGGCCGCGATTGTTCCGAACATCAGGACCCCGGCGAGCTCGCCGCATACGGCCACGTGCGCCAGTCCCCACAATCCCACACCCCAGAAGAACGAGTTGCGACTTACCCTAAGAATTCCGCGCACAAGCACGCCGCGCTCAAGCTCAAACAGATGTGCTGAGCCGACGATCACAGGATTGGGCGTTCGTGACGCCCGCCACCACCAGCACGAAGGCCAGTAGTACGAATGGTAGAATCGCGAGCTTCAGTGCCGGCGGCGCGGTCCAGATGATATGCCCTTGGGTCTTCCGGTAGGCGGCAATCAGCCAGGCAAACGCCACCAAGGCGATCACTTGGTAGAGCGCAAGAAATGCGCGCTCACCAAGCCGTTCGGCGAGCAGAGAACGCAAGCGCGAACTCGATAGGCCAAAGTGGCTAAGCGGTAAGAACAACGAGGCCAGCACCAGGTTAGTCAAGGTAACCTACCTCCTTGAACCCACGCGGCGCATGCTACGGCGTGCAATCAGCTCCTTCCTCTCCGAAAGCTACTGCGCACCGCCGCCTCAACCAGGACCGGCAAGACACTGGGGACAACCTTGCCGGCAATCAGGTGGCGCCGAATCGCTCCCATCGGAATGTCGATCACGGCAAAGACTGTCTGTTCGATGGTTTCGGCACTTGCCCTCCCCAAGAGTCGGCGTGTGAGCTCCGTCACCGCAGCTTCCAGTGGCCGGTTGAGCTGCTTCAAATCGCGCGCCAGTCGAGGCGAGGGCGCAGTGCGGATGAGGTCCTCCCGGCGGAAGGACACGAGCAGCCGGGCGTCGTCCGGGTGGCATTGCACGAACTCCAATATCGACAACGCCGCATTGACCGCCGCCTGCTCTGGGTCCTCATGCCTAACCGCGCTGACGAAGGCCACCTGTGAGCGGCGCACCGCTCGCACCCACATCTCTACCAGCAGCCGGTCACGGGAGCCGAAGCGATGATATAGCGACCCCACCGGCGCACCGCTCCGCCGCGCGATGGCGTCGACGGTGGCGCTGCGGACGCCTTTTTCCAGCACCAGCCTGCTGGTGGCATCGAGAATGGCATCTACACGATGCAGGGCGAGGCGCGTCATTATTGGAACACTCGCTCTAATAACTAGAGCATCTTTCCTAATAAAGGATCAAGACTCGAACAGGGAGTCCAAGAGCTGCTGGGAGAGAACGTTCCCGCTGAATGGCGGGATCACTCAACCAGACAGACTCTAAATGAGCCATTATCAGTGCTCGGCTTTCCAGGTGCTGGTGCGCGAAGAGTAGGCCCGGAACTACCGCAGCACTGATGTCCCAGGACGGTCGCGGTGCCGTCGCGCTACGCGATCTCCGTCGCAGAGAGCGCTTCGCCTATTCGTCGTCAGATCACGACCTTCGCAGATACCGGACCACCAAGCGCGTTACATCGTCCACAAACCGCCCTGCTTTCTCATCGCTCAAGATATCCGGGCGGCGCAGGACCGCAGCATGGGTCAGGGCTTCCACTACTGTCACCAAGACAAAGGCCGCAAGATCGAGATCGGCGACATCGATCTCATCTCGATGGGCCTCCAGATAGCCTCGCACCAGCGCATATCCCTCTCGGACATTAGCCTCGATATTTTCGAGCCTCCCAACGCGCGGGATCTGTTCCGCAAGGACACCATGCAGCTTGGGATTGACGCGGTGCCCGTCGATTCCCGCTGAGACGAATACGCGCGCCGCGGCCTCGATCGGGCGCGCAGCAGCCTTGACCAAGGCGTCGCGAGTCGCCTCGGCAATTTCCTGCGTATGGCGGTCAATAACCGCCGCTACCAGCGCCTCCTTGCTCGGGAAATACTGGTATAGCGATCCGATACTGACGCCCGCGACATCGGCAATCCTGTTGGTGCTCGCCCGGTCATAGCCCTCGTTTATCAAAACGCGAGCAGTCGCTTCCACAAGCGCGTCCACGGTGGCACGCGATCGCTCCTGAGAGGCCGATTTTCTGGGGTTTGTGCGCAGTTTCCGCGCCATATGCATCCGCCTCGAAATGCGAGTTTACAATTATGAGCGATCGCTTATATTCTGTCCATGGTGAAAACGCAAATCATGACGGTGTCCACACGGGCACGTAGCAGGGCCATGAGCAGACAAACGCCCGATTATGGTCTCGATGGTGGTAGAGCCGTTCGCGCGAGCTTCGTCGTTGGCCTTGCATGGGCAATCGGGGGTTTCCTTCTTGTGCGATGGACTTTGACCCGACACCTCGGCCTTGCTTACACGCTTCAAATTTTGGGCCTTTGCTGTTTGATCCTCGCGTCTCTCATGTTCGCCAGCAGTCGCTTCGGTAAACTCCACGCACGCGATCTCATCCTCGCGCGCTTGAAGCTCCGCGGAGACGAAGCCGTGCTCGATGTCGGTTGTGGCCATGGGCTCCTGCTCATTGCCGCCGCAAAGCTGTTGCCGCGAGGTCACGCGGTAGGCATCGATCTGTGGTCGCAGTGGGAACAGTCGGACAATTCGCGTGAAGCTACGCTAAGAAATGCCGCGCTGGAGGGAGTCGCCGAGCGAGTCGGCGTTCATGACGGAGACATGCGCAAATTGCCCTTCGCCGATCGCAGCTTCGACGCCACCGTCGCCCACTTCGCTATCCACAACGTTCACGGCCGCGAAGAACGCCGCGAAGCCATCCGTGAAATCGTGCGCACTCTCAATCACGGCGGCCAGGCGGCTATTTCCGACATATTTAGCGTCGGCCTCTACGCCGACGAAATGCGTAAGTCGGATATGACTGATGTGGAAATCTCCGGTCTCAGTTTCTGGACGTTTCCTCCCGCCCGCACCGTGACCGCAAGGAAGCCTTCGTAACCAGTCTGATAGAACGACCTCCCGAGAGGGCGAGTTAGCTATTACCCCTATTAGGAGAAAGAACATGGACCAAGTCAGCACGCTTGAACGGTTGTTCAGATACAAAGCGAACTCCAACAAAGAGATTCTGGCGGCAATGCGGCTATTTGACGATGCCTCTCCTGCAAAAGAGATCGCTATCAGAGTCCTCAGCCACACTTATGTTGTCGACCGAATCTTCGCTGCGAACTTGACGGGAACGGAGCACGGATACACCTTGGCTAACACAAGCCAGGCGCCGTCGCTTGAAGAATTGTCCGCGACGATCAAGACAAGCGATCAGTGGTACATCGACTATGTATCACTTCTGGATGAAGCGCAGATGGCCGAGCGCATCGACTTTACGTTTACCGATGGGGAACCGGGCCGCATGTCACGCGAAGAAATGCTATGGCACGTGGCGATTCATGGTGCAGGCCACCGGGGACAAGTCGGGTGGATAATGACGGAAAACTCTATCACGCCGCCAGCCGATAGATTCACCAGCTATTTGCATAAGGCAGAAGCCTCGACCCGGCGACGGCCTGGTGCGTCAAGCGACACGGTTGATGGCGATTTCGCCGGAGGCCGGCCCAACAACTTACAGCCCGCCCAGCAGGTGGTGGACGAAACAGCAGCGCAAGAAGGGAAGGCGATGTCGCCCCTGGATGAGCTCACCCAACGCATGAAGAGGGCTGTGGGCGCGGACTCGGGCCTCGGCAAAACACTGAAGTTCAACCTCAAGGGCGAGGGCTTTATCTACATCGACGGCGGTTCGGTGACCAATGAGGACAAACCGGCGGGGCTGACACTGACTCTCACCATCGAGGACCTGAAAGCCATAAGCCAAGGCAAGCTCGCCCCGATGACCGCGATCATGAGCGGACGGCTTAGCCTCTCCGACATGGGAGTCGCCGCAAACCTTCAAGGCAAGATGCAGGCGCTGTTCTCCAAGATGCAAGCGGCTTCCTGACCGCAGCAGGGGCGAGGGCTTTAACGGCGCATTACTATCGTGGGATCCGATGCCAGAACCGCAAAATCTTCTCATCTGCCGGCTAACATCGGGCTTCACATGGTTGTCGCGCAAGCGCTGTTGAACGAGGCCGGCCGGCGACTGGCTTGGGCGCACGACGAAACGCTGAAGAATCTCATCGACGAAATGTATCCGGGACTGCCTGCACGATGGTGCGCGAACCCGATCTCGAAGCGCCGGGTGATTTAATTCTGCCGGCGGAACTAAAAACTGAGCGGTATAGGCCTCCGATGTTCAGCTCCGTCACCACGCTTGCGACCACTAATGACGTGACTCTGCAGGATGGCGGCTGAAAACAACTTCCGCTCCTTGGTGAATAGTGAGTGCCGTGTCAAGGCCTGGGGAATCTGTTAGTCTAAGACACTTCGCTCATTCCAACTCCTCCGCGCGCCCCGACCCATCTGACAGCCGTCATGATCGCGGAGCATCTTGCGGAGGGGCTTCTCCAGGGGCGCGAGCGCACCGGAGATTATCGATGAGTACTAAACAATATTTCCGGCCGTCGCTTTTTGCTTTCCTTCGCGACCTGCAGCTCAACAACAATAGGCAGTGGTTTCTTTCGAACAAGGGTCGATACCAGTCAGCCGTTCGTGATCCGATGCTGGAGTTCATTGCTGACTTCGGACCACGATTGCGCATCATTAGCCGCCAGTATGTTGCGGACCCAAGGCCGATTGGCGGTTCCATGTTTCGCATCTATCGAGATGTCCGATTCTCTTCCAACAAGTGTCCATATAAGACGAATGCCGGTGCAAACTTCCATCATGCTGCGGCAAAAGATGTGCACGCCCCAGGCTTCTATTTGCACCTCGCGCCTGGGCAAGTCTTCGTCGCGAGCGGCGTTTGGAAGCCGGATAGCGAGACCCGCGCGAAGATCAGAGATGCAATTATCGCCCGACCGCGGGCGTGGATTCGGGCAAAATCTTCACAGGCCTTCAAGGCCAACTGCGTGATTAGCGGAGAGCGGTTCCAGCGCATTCCTATCGGATGCGATGCGAACCATCCCTTGGTCGAAGATCTGAAGCTCAAAGACTTCCTGGCCATGACGACCTTGAGTGAAGAAGAGGCGTGCTCTTCGGAGTTTATTGATCACTTCCAAAGAGCGTGCGAAACCGCCGCTCCTTTTGTACGTTTCTTGACGACCGCCTTGGACCTTCCCTGGATGTGAGAAAATGGCAAGAGAGAATTTTGTAATTCCTGGCTGCGGTACCCGCCCAAACTAAGCGTGAAGAGTCACGAACCTCCCAAAGCCTATGCACGCGAACTCGACTCAACTCTGAAAGTCGGTGAGATCGCCGGCGTATGATCTTATCGGTCGCCGCTTAGTTCGTGACGTACGAAGACTTTTTGCTTTCCTAAATTCAATGACCTGAAAGGAAGACCGATGAACGGTTTAAGATATCAAATATCCGGTCAATGATAAGAGGTATGTGACTATCTGATTCCAGGTGCCAGCCCAGCTCGCACATAATCGCGCTGCACACCCATTAAGGTTTGACAATCTCTACGCCACCTAATTCTGGCGTTGCAGTCGTTTCTCAGCTGACGGGCTAATCATCCACGACCGAGATCCTCGGGTACAAAACCAGGTGCCCACTTTTCATACTTTTGCAGATCATCATTGAGGTCCACCCAAGCTGCCTTCGATGAGGTGAACACATGCATCGAGGGACGCACGTGAGGGTCGTCGTCCAACAGGCAAGCGGGGACGCTCACCATCCTGGTTGCTTCGATATATTTCGGCGCCGGCGAGCCGCATCGGCTGCAGAAGCTCCGCGCATGGCCAGGTGTCCACTCGTATCCAGGATTTATCAGATCTGCACCGCTAACGAGCCTGAACCGCTCGCGCCGGACGTGCGCGAAGGTGGCAAACGACGCCCTGCTCTCCTTTCGGCACACGGAGCAATGACAGTGGGTTAGAGCGACTACCTTCTCAATTTTGAACTTGACCCCGCCGCAGACACAGCTTCCCTTGATCATCGCTATTCTCCACCAGGTTCCCGCGCGGGGCGGCCGATCACTCCCTGGTACCCTTGAAGGTGACGTAGCCGACAATCCGCCGAGCGTAGCATTGTCTCAACCGACTTCTCGACGATCTCTCGATTTGAGGGCACGCCGCCGGTCATGCCCCATCGCCCGCTGCCAACCGCAGGCCCGAGAATAGCAGCTCACGATGTTCCGGGTTTCGGATCGGGAGAACTGGAGGAGCGATGACGGGGGTCAGTGCGCGCAGTCGCTCAATGGCGGCGCGAGCTTCTTCGAGTCGGCCCATATGAGCGTAACAGGCCGCGAGAAGGCGGTAAGACATGGCAAAGCCAGGCCGTTCCTGGATCGACGCGTGCAGCTTTGCGAGTGCGATTTCAAACTCCCGTTTAAAGAAATGCGCGGCGGCTATCGCCGTCAGCGGTGCACCCATCCGATCCAGCGGATTGAGCCGCAACGACTTTTCGATCTGTTCAATCGTGATGTCGTATTGTCCGGCATACAACCTGAGCACACCGCTCCAAAACCAGCCGTAGGCAAAGCCAGGGTTGGCTGCGAGAGAGCGATCTACCAACGCGAGCGCCGCCCCGATGTCCTCGCCGAAATAGCCGAACACGGCGGCCGCACTCGCAAGAACAAAGGGATCGTTGCCCGCGGCCCGAACGGCACGGCGAGCGTAATAGAGGCCCCGATCGCGGCCGACATCCGGAGATTCCGCCCAACCATTCAGATGAAGTTGTGTTATGCACATCGCCGCCAGCGCGAGCGCCGGACCGTAGCGCGGATCGCGGGCGATTGCCTGACCGAGCAGATCGAGCGCTTCGTGAATTCTCTCCTTGGCCACGGTGGCAAAGTTCGGCAGCGCACGCAGATAGAGATCATAGGCAGTCAGGTCATTGGTTGGACGATGGGCGGAGCGGCGGGCTTCAGCGGCTTGCAAGGCCGGCTCGATGACGCCGGCGGCACTGATCGCGACGCGATCCTGAAGATCGAACACGTCCTCGAGCGAGCCATCGAAATGGTCGGCCCACAGATGTGCACCGGTTTCCGCCTCGACCAGCTGCGCGGTAATGCGCACCCGCCCGCCACCCTTCCTGACCGAGCCTTCAAGCACATAGCGGACGCCGAGTTCGCGCCCGACTCGCTTCACATCGATAGCCTGACCCCTGTACACAAAGCTCGAATTGCGCGCGATAACGAAGAGCCATCGGATGCGGGAGAGAGCGGTGATGATCTCCTCGACCATCCCATCGGCGAAATATTCCTGCTCGGGGTCGCCACTCATGTTCGTGAAGGGCAGCACCGCGATCGACGGTTTGTCGGGAAGGGCGAGCGCGGACACACCCGCGATCGGACCGGCCATGGGACTCGCTTTATCGGTTGCGGGTACCACGCGATAAGCCCGAACGGGCCGGGCAATGTTCTTGAGGTCCTGCTCACCCATATCGGCGAAAGTGAGGTCGAGCCGGCCGGCCGCGTCTTCCTGGACGCGGGCCGAGACGCAAATGCCGCCAGGTTCGGCCAGCGCTTCCAGCCTGGCGGCCACATTGACGCCGTCGCCCAAGATGTCGCCATCTTCGACGACGACATCGCCCATATTGATGCCGATACGGAATTCGATCCGTTCGGCGACGCTGGTTCCTTCATTACGCGCGGCGAGCAGCTGCTGCACTTCGCTGGCGCAGCGGAGGGCATCAACTACGCTCGCGAACTCGACCAGTAGTCCGTCCCCGGTAGTCTTGACCAGCCGGCCGCGATGCGCCGCGATCTTCGGGTCGATCACCTCGGCGCGGATAGACCTTATCCGGCGGAGGGTTCCCTCCTCGTCGGTCCCGATCAGGCGCGAATATCCCGCGATGTCGGCTGCCAGGATGGCCGCCAACCGACGCTGAGCGCGATCAGGGTTCATCGCCAGAACATTACCTCAACTGCGGCACACGTACCCATGAAGCATCACTTGAACCATCTGACGGGACGCGCTTCCGATTACGGTCTCAAGGATTACGACCATTTTGATGGCTCCGACCTCTCCTATGAGGCCGAGGACGCGATTATCCGCCGAGTGGCATCGGCTTTCGATGAGCCGATGCGGTACATGGTGCAGGTCCGCAATCAGGCGCGTGTGCACCTTTGGTTCGAGCGCAAGTTTGGTGAGCCGTATGCACCTCTTTCCTCGTCCGCCGAGGCACTCGCGCGCCTCGCCTCTGTTCGCCATCGGAGTATGCCTTGAACAGGACAGGCGGCTGCACATTGAAGCACCATTTGGTCTTAGCGACCTGTTTGCGCTACACCTCCGGCCCAATCCATGGCGTAGGATTGGCGATTTCGGTCGGATCGCCGCTGACGTTCGTGGGCGGTGGCCCGAACTCATCGTCGAGACCCGCGCGTAGCCGATGTCCATAATCTCGCTCCCGACCGTCGCTAAAGTCCTTGCAAAAGAATGAACTTTTGCAAGAGACTTCTGCAAATCAAAATCTCCAGCAAAACGCGAGTTTCCGCCGACGATGCAGAAGTCAGGATTTTTGCAATTCGACCAGGCCGTCGAAGAAGTTACAGGTATGACAACTCATTGTTAACGCTGATCGTCCGATCGTTTGTCCCGCCGCCTCTCCCTTCCCAGCCCCATAAGCGCTGCCTCCAGCTCCGTCATCACGGCCGCGCTAGCGGCTTGCAACGGCGCCGCGCCAGCACGCTCGTGCCAGCACGAGTAAATGAATTCCCTGAATCAAGGGACTCGGGGGTCGAGCTGTCGACCCCAGCCGGAAAGCGAGACGGGCACGTAGGCACTTGACCTTGTACTTAGGTACTGGGTGTAGGCTGCCTTGGTTAGGAGGTTCACTGATGAGTGCCAAGCGAAAGATCGAATCTTCCGTGTCGGATGTTCGGCATGTGACGATAGCGTCGCCATGATTCGAGAATCGCCTGCATTTCGTGCGAGATTGAGGTTCTAGGCATGCGTGACCCTGTAGTTGCAACCAGAGCGAAGAGCTATGAAGTCCGCGCGGTACCCCGCCGTCGCGGTCGATGGCCGACTGGCTGCGTGTTGCGCGGCATCCGGTCCGGATGAGGGATCACTGCGAGCGGCGGGAATTGGTGTCTCACTGCCGTAAGGTGGAGTTCTATGGACGTTTTAACCATAGGCCGGTTGGCGAAACAGGCCCGCGTGAACCGCGAAACTGTTCGATACTACGAACAACGCCGGCTGCTGCCACGTCCGTCGCGCTCGGCCGCTGGCTATCGGGTCTTTTCGGACGACGCGGTTAGGCGCTTACGGTTCATCCGGCACGCGAAGATGCTGGGCTTCTCGCTTGAGGAGATCAAAGACCTCCTGGCTCTGCGAATACATTCAATCGACACGTGTGAGCGCGTGCGGGAGCGAACGCAAACCAAGATCGCCGATATCGAAGGGAAGATCGAGACGCTCCAGCGAATGAAGGATTCCCTCAGCGAACTAATCACGGCTTGCTCGAGGCGGCGAAAGACGGACGAATGCCCGATCCTGAACTGCTTGGACGCGAATGGCGATCCGACATGAGGGTTGAACTGCTCCACATCGCCGGCTGTCCCCACACCGAGGCCACTCGACGCTTGCTCGACGAAACTTTGCAAGAACTGGGGCTAGCCGGCGACATTGAAGAGATAGAGGTGTCTGATTCATCGCAAGCTGAAGCGCTGAGTTTTCCTGGATCACCGACCATCCGGATAAATGGGATCGACGTGGAGACAGGCATGTTACGACAGAACTGTCACCGGCTTTCGTGCCGCATCTACATGATTGATGGGAACGCCCACGGAGCGCCGACCCGAGAGATGATCCGGAGAGCGATCCAGGCTGCGGTATCGCCAGCGGACACCCGGGCACGAGGGGAACGGCTGGTTTTGAAGATCAATGGGAGGTCGCAATGACTGACACACTAAACAATCATGTACAACGTAAGCTGGGACTCTTGGCGATACCGGGGGTCGTGGTTTCGGCGCTTCCCATTCTCGCCTGCGCACTATGCTGGCCAGCTTACGCCGCCCTGATCTCTTCGCTCGGACTCGGCTTCCTAGCGTCGTCGACCTACCTGTTGCCCCTCACAGGGGCGCTGCTGATCGTGGCTGTGGTCGCGCTTGGCTTGCAGATCAAACCGAACGGTTATGGACCATTCCTTCTCGGCATCGTGTCCGCTGCGACGATCCTGTCAGGCAAGTTTATGATCGGATCGAACCTGATGACCTATAGCGGCATATTGCTATTGGTCTTCGCTTCCGGGTGGAGCCTGATTCCAAGGCGATTGGCCCTCTCTCCCGCTTGTCCAACATGCACGCCCTCTGGTGAAGGCAGCCATCAATCGGCTTGAGGGTCGACAGGGCATATGTACGCAGCAACTTGATTGGTGATTCCCCCTTCCCGCTCGACCTCCTCCGCGACGCGATAGAGATGGGGAACTGGGCAAGACGGCGGCGATGCGGCGATAACTGAGAGCCGCAGGCTGGTCGGCAGTTTGCGTAAACCGGCGGGTGTCTGCGCTCAAAACCTGATTACTCGAAGAGCATCATCCACATGCTGGCTATCCGCGCTATGCAGAAATCGCACCTGTATGGCCGCTAGATTAGGAATTAGAGGAGAGAGAGGCAATGACGCCCGAGTCGCTAACGGTAGAAGAGAAGCGCGTAGTTGAGGTTCTGCTCGAAGACTGGCGGGATCTGCTCCGCTGCACCGCGATCCATCAGGCGATGGAACGCGTTGGTATTCCCTTTTCGCATGCAAGCAGACTTCGGATAGCCGAGTTTCTGATCGGCGATGCACTTGCAAGCGGCCTCATGCGTTGGGCTCCGGCGACTTATGTTCTGACTAATGACGAGAAGCTCATCGCGCGCCACGCGGTGCGGCTATGGCGCGAGGACAACCGCATTCCGCAACCAAGCGAGCATGAGTGGCGGAAATCAGTGAAGGACGCAAGGCACATAGAACAGGCGTTCGAAGCTCTGTCCTGGCTGGGCTTCATGCGCGAGGAAGGCGGCAGATACAAGATCGCCCACACCGCGGAATCATTCCTGCGCGGGCTGGGGTTCTATTTTCATGAGGTTGTGCTGCCAACTCGCGGCGAGCGATTTAACACCAACTGCGCTCCGGACTTCTTTATCATGACCTATCGCCCCTTGTGGGAACGAATGCTCGAACGTGCATCCTGTGGTGTGAGTTCCGCACCAGTCGAAGGAATGAGCCAGAAGATGCTGGACGCCGTTCGTGGGGTGAACACTTCCGGCGCCTGGAAATTGCAAGACTCGGCTTTTTATGGTGCCGAGCGAGCAATTTTGAACGATGCCTGCGGCTGGTCAGACGGTCCGGCGGACGCGTGCTGTTCGGCATCGGCGGAGGATGGAATCCGGAGGAATGTGCCATCCTGGGCGGCGACTTCGAGCATCGATGGAGCCAGGTCAAGGACTATATATCCGCGATGAAAGTGCTCTGGCAGGACGACATCTCGGAGTATCACGGGCAGTATGTAAGCTTTCCCGCAGTACGATGCTTCCCGAAGCCCAAGAGCAAACCACATCCGCCAATCCTTATCGGCAGCATCAACAATCCACGCGCCCTAAGACGAGTAGCGGAATGGGGCGATGGATGGATTCCGGTTGTGCAAACCGTCACTGAATTTGCCGACGGGGTTAAGCGCATCAAGGCTATCGCCACTGAAATCGGGCGTGTCGCAAGTACACTCGAATTCACCGCATTCGGAGTGGAGAAGCAATGGCGGTCTGCCAGAGATATCCAAGAGCTGGAGCGAGCCGGGGCGAATCGGGTAGTTCTTTGGTTGAACGCTCAGGATTTAAACAGCATTTTGCCTGAAATGGAGGACCTAGCCCGCACTGTTCTTTCGTAGCCGATCGGATCTTTGGCTCGCTTGGCCGGTTTGAATTCGGCGATTCCCCGGTTTGCGATCGCGCCGGACGTCCAGACGCTTGTTTCAGAGTGGCGCGTCGTGGAAGCGTTCATCACTTGACCGAGCCATTCCTGGACCTTGCCGATTTGTATGGGGGCCTCTCGCACCGCATTGCACGGAACAGAGCGCGAATCGTCAAGCCCCCGCCCTGGCCTTGTTCTGATCTGGATGTGGTTCTCAACTGATGCTCGAACAATCTTGCCACTGCATAACCGTTGGTTATGCAGTATATAATTGACCGAACTATTTGTCGTGCACTCCCGCGTCGAATCGGCCGACGAATCACGACCATATCCTTTCTACCCTGGTACAATCTCCCGCCTGATAACTGTCCAGTCGGTCTCCCGCTCAGATGAGCTCAAGTGTCCGTTGCGGCGACTTTTGCGCGAATGATTATTGCTCCATCGGTTCATAGTCGCGGAATCACCGATGCGCCGAACACCCGGATGGCTTCAAGGGCTTTGTCATGATTCGGCCCGCCGGGCTGACGCAATCTGATTATCAGATAATCCGGTCGAATTTCTTCTTTCCATTTCAGTAGCTGCTCCAGGCAGTCATTGGGAGACCCAACCACCAGCCGGTCTTTCGCAGCGAGAGCGAAGGTCAGATCCTCGGCACGCTTAACATCCTTCAGGTATTCATCCGGGACGTACGCTCCATAGTTGAAGTAGAAGCGATGGGTAACCATGGTCGGGCTGCTTTGCACCTCCGCTTGCGCCATGCTCTCGGCGATTACAGCGTCGCGCATCAGGCAGATAAAGGGCCGGCGCCCAAGTTTCCCAGCCTCGTCACGATAGCGTTGAGCAAAGCCCTTAATTATCGGCAACGACTGGACCGGGTCGGCAATCCAGCCATCTGCCAGACGGGCCGCTCGGCGCAGGCCGGGCGGTGTCCACGCGGCCATCCAGATCGGAGGTCCTGACGGCTGATAGGGAGCGGGTGAAATCAGAACGTCCTTCAGATGGAAGTCATTGCCCTCGAACGAGAACCGCTTACCCTTCCATCCTAGACGCACCACTTCAAGTGCTTCTTCGGTACGGCGCGCCCGTTCTCCAATAGCTATCTCGAAGGCATCGAAGTCGGGCGGCTGATAACCGACTCCAACGCTCAGAATCAGGCGGCCTTTAGTGGCGAGGTCAACCGTCGCGCAATCCTCGGCTACGTGCACCGGATGATGTAGCGGGAGCAACAACACACAGGTCCCGACTTTTATCCGTTGGGTTTTCATTCCCACCAAACCGGCCATCAGCAAGGGGTTGGGTAGATAGCCATCCGGCTGCTGGTGATGCTCAGTTATGAAGCAGCCGTCCCATCCGCTCGCCTCCGCGACCTGGGCCTCAGCCATAATCTCATCCAGCACCCGCGCCATATTCCGCCCATCAGGCGGATCCTGCGTGCATGGCAGATAACCGACCGGCAACATTGTTCGTCCTCCTACCCGTCAGTTTCGGTTAAAGCCTGACACAAAATTCCGCCGGCGGGGTAAAGGTGGCTCTTGAGCCACCTGCGGACGGAGAAACGTGACTTTGCCGATTAACGAGACGCATAATACTGGAAACACGACCGAAGGTGTCTATATGATTCGCCCTCAAAAAGTCGGTCATGTGGTGTTGAAGGTTCGTGACCTGCAGCGCTCAGAGCGGTTCTTTACCGAGGTACTTGGCTTCGAAGTGGTGACCCGCCTCAAAAATCCGCGCGGGGTGTTCTTCACGCTAGGCGAGCAGCATCATGACCTGGCGGTGCTGGAAGTGCCCGCTGATGGCCCCGAAACGAGAGACCAGCAAGTAGGGCTCCATCACGTCGCATTGCAGGTCGGCAGCTTCGCCGAGCTCCAGGAATGCTACCGAAGTTTGAACGCTCACAACGTAACCATCACCGGGACGATCGACCACCTGATTACCAAGAGCATCTACTTCGTCGATCCTGATGGAAACGGATTTGAGCTCTACTGCAATGACGGCGACAACGGCCTGGAGCGGCTGCGCCGCGGCGAAGCCTCGGCTTCGACCCGGCTGAATCTACAGAGTTGAGGAATTGGACACAGGATTTTGCCTGTATTGGCGCGTAGCCGTCCTACGTAGTGGACGGTTTACGACGCGAGCGCGCTACGTACCAGCAGGCTGAGCAAGATCCGACTATCGCCGCGACCTCGCAGTAACTCAAGAGCCCTAAGCGGACCCGCTTCAACACTCCGCCCTCCTGTCGGTTTGGAGCAGCGTCTTGAAAGCTCAGCGGTCCGCTCAGAACCATTTCTCCTTGTCGACTAGGTTGAGCAGCGGCTCGCCGGCGGCGAAGCGCCGGCAGTTTTCGATTAGAATCGCCTCCCACTTGTCACGATAGGGAGTGCCGTAGATCGCAACATGCGGCGTGATCAGTACGTTCGGCATTGCCCACAACGGATGGTCGGCCGGCAAGGGCTCCGGGTCGGCGACGTCGAGCCCGGCACCCGCGAGATGCCCGGAGCGCAATGCCTCGACCAGACTGTCTGTCACGACGCAACGGCCGCGGGCGATATTGATGAAGTATGAACCCTGCTTCATCTGTGCGAACAGCCTTGTATTGAACATGCCTACCGTTTCCGGCGTTTCGGGTGTCGTCAGGATCACGAAATCCGCCTCGCCGAGCCGAGACTCCAGCCTTTCGGGGCCAGCCAGCTCGGTCATACCGGGCGGCGCCTGGGTCACGCGCGGGTCGATACCAATGACCCGCATCCCGAATGCGGCGCACAGCTTGCTCGCCTCGCCACCGGCCCCGCCAACCCCGACAATCAGTACCGTCTGTGCCGGCAGATCGATCATCTGGGGGCCGCGCTGCCAATGCTTCTGCGGCAGGTAATGATCGAATCGACGGGCAAAGGCGAGCAGGAAGGCGACGGCCTGGGCGGCCAGGTGCTCGTTGTAGCTGCCCCGCATATTGGTAACCACGACATCGCTCTTGACCAGCGCGTCGTAGAACCACGCGCCGCCGAGCCCGGCGCGCGCCGCGCAGATCCAGCGCAAATTCTTCGCGCGGGCGAACAGCTCCGGCGGCACGGTACCGTAAGCGGCCTCGGCGGTTTCGAGGTCGGCAGCGGCGTCGTTAGCGTTGGTGAACGCCTTGGCGACAACACCGTGAACTGCTTGCATGATTTTCCGCGGCCAGGATGGGTCAACGTCCGGTCCGAGCAGCAGGATGGTAAAGCTCATCTCAAAATCCTTTAAGGACTGTCTCCTGCGCAATGCCGAGTGTTTCGCCAAAGCGCGACCAGTTCCGGGCGATTTCAACTAAAGTCAGAAAGCGAAGAAGCCATTACTTCGCATCAAAGAGATTATGGCTGGCTCTGATCTCGCCCCGCCCTTCCACCAGCTCAAGAGTCCTCAGCCGGCCCAAGGCGTTGTTGAAACCGCCCCCATTCGCTTCGTATCCGGCCTCTGCAGCCACTTCTTCTTTGGTGAGTGCATTGGGAAACGCCTTGGTGAGTGTTTCCAGAATGAGCCGTTCGGCTTTTCCCAGCCCGACCGCGCCAATAATCGATTAACGCGGGACCAGTCGGCAGCGGCTCCCATGAACTGAGCGCCTCCATTCCCGCCTCGGTAATCGTGAGCCTGTCTCCGTCGCATCGTACGAATCCTCGCGTTCTCAGGGCGCCGAGATAGTTATTGAACCCTCCGCCATTGAGGGCATACCCCGTCAACACGGCGACCTGGACCTTGCTTCTGCCCTGCGGGTATTGGGCCAGAGCAGTTAGAATTCGACGCTCTCCCGAGGATAATCTCAGCGACCCATCGAGGTTGTCAGATGACGCATTGGGGCTCGACTCCCGCCTCTTTGCACGCTCAGACCGGCCGTTTAACGGCAGAGCTGGTCTGATGACCGACGAAGCCGGTGGGTTCGCCCACTCGCGCTCAGTCTCCTCGTAGGGTCGAGAACTGGCGCGCGTACGGTAGGTGGAGGGTTTCCAGCCACACTCTTTCGATTGCGTGGTGGGGTCACAGTTCCACCGTGGCCACGTTTCCAGTTCCCGCCGCGTCAAACAGAGCATGCGAATTTCCCGCACTCTGCTTTCCTGCCTGCTTGTCCCGTAGGGTTATGAGACCTATCGGGCCGGGAGCGCTTTCGGCGTCGAGCTTAGGCGACGAACCTGGTAGTTGTTGAACAGCCCAAGTTCGTCGTACAGCCAACGCTTACTCCACCTCTGCCAGCCGAAACCCTGTCGATTCCGGGCCCGCATTAGATGTCGCCGCACCTTCCGCTCCAGCCAGTATTTGACGAATCCGAAACATCGACTGGCATGGCCTATCGCAAAGTAGTTCACCCAACCGCGCACAATCGGGTTGATGAGCTCGACCACCCGATTCACCGGCTGAGAAACGAAGCGTTTGGAAGATGTCCTTGAGCTTGCGCAGCAATGCGGTACGCTGCTTGAGCTTGGGCGCATAATACGGCCACCACTTGCCTTGCAGGCTTCGCATGCAGCGGAACTCAAAACCCAAGAAGCCGAAGCTTTCGCCCTTTGCCAGGTCAACCTGCCGACTCTTGTCCTCGTTGATATCGACCTGAAGCTTAGCCAATTCCTCGCGGAGACGTTGATTCACCCCTTTAAGCAGCCAGTCATGTTGCGTATGCGCGTCCACCAAGATCACAAGATCATCAGCAAAACGTGCATACTCCAGGTAAGTGTAGGGTCCCCGACGGGTGGTCTCCTGAGCCCGCTCCAGCATCCGGTCAACCTCATTCAGGTACAGGTTGCTGAGCACGGGCGAGAGCACTCCACCCTGGGGAAGACCCTTCGTACCGGTTGCCTTGACCAGCAGTTTCAGCAGACGCATGACCTCAGGGTCATTGACCCGCCGCGCCACCTTCTCGAACAGGATGTGATGTCGGACGTTATCGAAAAGGAACGCAGGTCGATATCAAGAACCCGAGTCTTGCGGTTCACAATCGCCTGCGCGACCCGTTCCACCGCATTATGCGCCGACCGCTTAGGCCGGTAACCATACGAACCCGATTGGAAATCGGCCTCGAAGATGGGCTCAAGGATGAGCTTGAGCGCGCCCTGCACCACTCGGTCCCGGATAGTGGGAATCGACAACACGCGGACGCCCTTGCCTCCGCGTTTGGGAATCTCCACTCGTCGTAACCGCGTGGGAAGGTAGCTGTGCCCGAGTAATTCAGCCCTGAGCTGTTGGAGCCATGCTTCCAGCCCGTCGGCCTCAATGGCCTCAAACGTCGCTCCGTCGATTCCCGGCGCGCCGTCATTCTGCTTGGCCAGCCGATAGGCTTCACGCAATGTCTCCAATTTGCAGACATGCACGTACAGTCCCCAAAACCGCCAAGCCGTTTCAGCCTTCGCCTTGCGGTATATCCTCCGCCGCAGGTCTCGCAGACTAATGGGCGCCTTTGTCATCTCACCCTTGCTTTCCGTGTTGCCGGAGGAAGTACAGACAGCAGGGCCCCTTTGCTCGACGGACATTGCTCCGTGTCATCGCTCGTACGGACCCCTCCCCCACCCTCTCCTCTTCAGCCGACTTCCCGGTGCTATCGGTTATACGGCCTACCTTGCTCCGCCGCTTTCGCGGCGGGAGGAGGAGGGCTTCTCCAGTTGCTTAACGCGTCCTTGTCACAGTGCTGCCGCTATCACCCCGCCGGAATGTAGTACCGCGTCAGCCAGTCTGCGGTCCCCCATGCTGCCTTCACCAATTGCTTGAAGGTTCGGCTTCCGAGGCTTTAAATTTTCGAGGCCACCTTTGCGTTCGCTTACGCTGCGGCCCGGTGACTCGCTGTCATCCTTACGATGACTTTGTCGATGGGCTTCAGGTCATCGGTTTCCCTCCTCCCTGCCATCCGAGCTACGAGGCTCTGGCTTTTACCTCGGCGGGACTGTCTCCCGCTGAACGCGTCAGCATTAGCTGGACGCACAAGCAGCACTTTAAGTTTATCGAACGATTGTGCAGCTGACGACACCCCGACAGCTATGTGGCGGAAGATCGCCCTGCCCTGCTCCAATTTCCGGCGCCACGCCAGACGTTCCCGCTCGACTGCTACCCTCACAGCGCGCTCGATCGCCGCCCAGTTGATCTGCGGCGCTGCTTCGGAGCTCTTGAGCTTTCTGATCTGCCGCTCCAACTCAGCAATTCGCCGATGCGCCTCATCAAGACCCCGGATTTCTACCTCTACCTCATGTGGCAGGTCGGCAAACTTCTCCAGTACGCCACGAATCGCTTTCGATGGTGCGGGCGCGGTAAGCAAATGGCGTTGGCCGGGGCGCGGATGGGTTGTGCGAACCGGGTCTGAGCGGAAACGCACGATTCCCGGCCGACTAAATGCTGGACCGAATGCATAGAACTCACCCTGTTCCAAATCACGCAGCTTGAGCCGGTCGGCTTTCGAAAGCCCCAGCGCGTCCCCCGCCCTCGCCTGGTCGGCATCCAGCCAGGTGCGTCCGATGATTACATTATTGGCCTCAGCCGCAGCGTCCTTGTGCAGCTTGGATAGCCGCTGCGTGGCGATGATGCCGGCGTAACCTCGCTTGCGGCCCTGGCTCATCAGAGTGATCGCCGCTTCGGTCGATTCTGCTTCGCCCGAGCCGCGCTCCGGACAGTAAATATGGGCCTCGTCCAGAATTACTAGCGTCGGCCGCCACAGCTCGCGGGGCAGGTGGATAAGCGAGTTGAGAAAGAGCTTTACAAATTGCCGGCGCTCTACGAGCCTCAGCTCGTAGAGATCGACCACCGCAGAGACCTTGTATTCGACAAGACGACGCGCGAGGAGTGCTGCATGGCGCGGATTGGCCGGCAACTCGCCACCGACGCCGACCAGGAGCATGTCCACGGCCTCACGCAAGCTTGCAAATTCTCCCTCATTGTCCAAGACGATGGTTTGAATGTTCGCGCGTTCGGCGATGAGCCGGAGCAGCCACGACTTGCCGCCGCCCGAATTCGCCTGAATCAGAAGGCGGGTATCGACCAGCGTGGGCAGGTCACATTCAAGCTTCCCGCCGTCAACGATCTGTCCGATGATCATCTCCTTACCATCACCCAAACATTCCGCCCCGCCTGTGTTATTTCCTGGCCTACCAGTTGAAACTCTCGAAGCTCATGACGAGCTTAGCTGCTATTCCCTGGGGATAAAGATCCTTCGGTTCACAACGGTGGCCTACATGCTCTTGCCGGCGAGTGCTTGCGTCAAACGGTTGGCTCTAGCCTCACCCTCACATATCGGATTCCACGGTAGCCGCGACCGATAGCGTATTGTCCAAAGCGGGCGCGTATCGAGGCTACTGCCGCGCTCACTTTTTCTTGCGCCGTCCGGGCCGTGGCCGTCGAGCGTTGCGCCTGACAGCAAGAGTCTTCTTGCGGCTTTTGACCAGGCCACCCTTGCGGCCGTTTTGTTTGTTGGCGCGCTTCTTGGCCTCGCTGCGCACCGAGCCACCCAAGCGGCCGAGCGCCACCGCGTGCGGATTCTTCCATCGTCGCTTCTTCACAGGTGCGCTCCATACCTCCGCCTCCTTTTCATCTCAGAAACAATTTACACGAGTCCTAGTATCGGCTACCTATGTTAAGCGCTTTGCTTTGTTAAGTCAATAGGATTGTCGTTTGCGGTTCCGCATTGAACCGCAATGGTTCTAAAGTTCGTGAAGGTGATGAATTGAGCAGCCCCGCCTACTCTTGCTACGCGGCCGCTTCGATTGGTCTCACGGCAGGAGCCACCAATTCAACGAGAATATTTGAGGAGAGAGACGACTGCCGTGACGAGAACGTAGCAGCCCACAGCGCAAGGTCAGTCAGACACGCGCGGCTTCGTTTAGCCCTCGTTGATTCACAGTATGCTAAACGCAACGCGACATAATTGAGAGAAAGTCTGCGATGCGAGTTTTTGTCACAGGAGCAACCGGATTCATCGGCCGCGCGTTGACTTTGCGGTTGCTCGGCACGGGACATCAAGTGACCGCGTGGGTGCGCGATGAAAACAGGGCCCGCAACCTGCTTGGCTCGGACGTGGAGCTGGTTCCCACCAACTCGAACATTGGGGAGCAAATCTCGCGAGCAGAAACGGTCATCAATTTGGCCGGTGAACCGGTGCTCGCCGGTCGATGGACGGTGAGCCGCAAGCACGCGATTGTGGAGAGTCGGCTCAACCTGACTCGCGCAGTTGCAACCGCGATTGCCGGGTCGTCTTCACCTCCTTCGGTGCTCATCTCCGCCAGTGCGGTCGGATACTACGGCGATCGTGGCGACGAAACGGTCGATGACGACACGGGACCGGGAAACGACTTCTTGGCGACGCTTTGCCGCGACTGGGAAGCTGCAGCCTTCGAGGCCCAGAAGTGTGGGACAAGGGTTTTTGTACCTCGTATTGGAATTGTCCTGGGTGCAGAAGAAGGCGCCCTGGCTCGGATGGTGGTTCCGTTTCGGTTCGGCGCTGGCGGACCTATCGGATCGGGTCGCCAATACGTTCCCTGGATTCACATCGATGATTTAGTAGAGATTCTCGTCGCAGCGCTCCAGGATGAGCGCTTAAGCGGTCCTTTGATCGCCGCGTCGCCGAATCCTGTCACCAGCCGCCAGCTTGCTAGCGCGATCGGCGTCGTGTTGCATCGGCCCAGTGTGTTACCGGTTCCTGGGCTCGCATTGCGAATTCTTCTGGGTGAAGCTGGGGCGAATTTGCTGACCGGGCAGCGGGTTCGTCCGCGCCGCCTGGAGCAACTTGGATTCGTATGGCGCTATTCGGAGATTGAAACCGCCCTTGCGGACATCTTGAAGGACGATGACGTTCGAATCGAGCGTTTCAACGAATTCGCAACCAAGCCTCTCGCCGGCGCTGCTTCAAATTATTTGAACCTCCATCGGCCACGCTACCTCCTTTCTCAGAAGACCACGGTCAACGCACCCATCGAGGAAGTTTTTCGCTTTCTTTCCAAGCCGCAGAATCTCGGAGTGATGACGCCGAGAGCTATGCGGTTTACGATTCTCAGCGAGTTGCCCCATGAATTCCGCCCCGGCTTGCGGATCGAGTATGCGTTACACCTGGGACCCGTTCCGCTTCAATGGCAGACCCGTATTGAGGAGTGGAAGCCACCGGGCCTGTTTGCTGATTCGCAGGAATCGGGACCTTATCATTGCTGGTGGCACGAGCATCATTTCCAGCCAGACGGAAACCGCACGCTCATGGAAGATGGCGTCTACTACGCACCTCCGCTGGGTTTTGCGGGTACAGTTGCTAATGTGCTGTTCGTAGCTCCAGCACTGCGAAGAATCTTCTGGTACCGGCGTCAGGTGCTGCGGTTACGCTTTCCCTGATGTTCGCAATTGGCGCGGCGCTTGATGTCGGGGCACGGGCGCAACGCCTTTTCGCCGAGGAGCAGCCTCCTAGTTCTCGTACCTCATCGCCGTCAGTCGGACGAATCCATCAAGCTTCAGCTCTTACTGCAACTGATGGCCGCGTGGCGGCTACGTTGTTCAAATAACACCAGCCCCGATGGCCGAATTCAAACGCGCGAATGGCCGCGTTCCCGATGGGGGCAGGGACTGTTGCTGTTCCAGGAGACAATTTAGACCCGGCTAACTCGAAAAGCAGTAAACGGTGGCGCGGAGGCCTCGGACAGACAGAAACCCTGTCAAACTCACCTCAGAGCTTGGCATACTGCTGCACTAGCTGTTGGCCGAACTCGTTCATGAAAGCGAAGTATGCAAATGGATATCAGCCGGCCGGGGGTGTTTGTTTTTCTTGATTCGATGGAGGGATCGAAAATTGCCGAGTTCGCTCGAGAGGTCGAACGGCTTGGCTATAGTGCCATGTGGGTCGTCGAGGCGACCGGGCGCAATTCGCTTGCGCTTGCGACCTGGCTACTGGCGAAGACCGACTCCCTTTACGTCGGCACCGGCGTAGCCAGCATATGGGCACGAGCTGCAAGCACGATGGCAGCCGCTGCACGCGCCGCGGCAGAATTGTCCGGCGGTCGTTTCATCCTCGGCATCGGAACCAATAGTCCGGCCGGAGCAGCGATGCGCGGGCTGAGCTACGGTAAGCCGGTCACGTACATGCGTGAATATCTGGCCGCGATGAAGGCCACCGCGTACAATGCGCCACGTCCACCAGCTGAACCGCCGGTGTTGCTTGCCGCGAATAATCGCAAAATGCTGGCGCTCGCGAGCTCGGATGCGGACGGTACCCTCACCTACTTTGTACCGCCCGAACATACGGCCGAGGCTCGCAGCATTGTTGGTGAGGGCAAATGGGTTTGCGCGGAGCAGGCGGTGCTGCTTGAAACAGACCCGGGCAAGGCGCGGGCCGCGGCACATGAATATATGAAGTTTTACTTGACGTTGCCGGCGTACCAGAAAAATCTCGGTGCCCTCGGCTTCAGTCAAACGGATTTGGCCAATGGCGGCAGTGATCGGCTGGTCGACGCGATTGTCGCGTGGGGCGACGAGACCAAACTCCGCGCCCGCGTGGAAGCTCATTACAAGGCAGGCGCGACTCACGTGTGCATCCTGCCCCTGAATCCAGCCGGCGGGCTTGTGCCGGACCTGAGAACGTTACGGGCGCTGGCTCCAAAATAGCTGATGGCGCCTTTAAACTGCACAGCTTAATCGAGGTAGCGCAACTCCGAACGCCGATTCGCCATTAGCGGAAACTGCCGACCTGCGGCCAAGCGTGAGTTTATTTCACCGTATTTGCTCGATCGCCTTCCGAGCGGTGCGTTCGGCGTACTCAAGCTGACGCTTGCGGCTGCCTTTCTTGCTGAGATCGCGGCCATTGAGCAGCTCGTACTTGATCTGTTCGAGCGTCAGACCACGACCGGCTGCGTGTTTCGCCCACGCCATATCAGCGCGGTGAAGGTCGCCCCCATAGCCGAAGCTCGGTGGAATTCTTCAAGTGGTAGAAGTCCCGAATGACCGCCGTGCCGGCGCCGCCGTTTCGGTGCTTCCCCACCCTGCCGCACTTCACTCGACGGAATAGACGCGACAAACTCCGTGGCTTTCGAATAAACATGTCCCGTCGCCGATCGCAGGCGGGCAAACGGCCGCATTCCCGATGGCAATTGCCGCTCGCGCTTCGGATTGGTGAATCCCGCCAGCCGGCCGAAATGTCTCCAGTCAGCACTGGATGGATCGCTCCCGAACCGCTCCGCCAGCAGCTTGGCCGCACGCGTGCTCGCTGAGGTGTCGAGAACCTGGCCGTGATTCAACCAGGCCTGAAAGTTGTTCGGCGAGGTCTCGACCACAGCAGCCGCCTCGAAACCCTCTGCCTTCATTCGCTCGATCGCTTCCGAGGGAAGGTCATCCAGCAGACTCAGGCTGTGGGTGCCTGCGGGTCGAATATAGATGTGAGCGCCTTTGGCATTCTCATGGCGAAGCCACTTGATCGCCTTTTCGATATCGATGGCGCCCTGACTTTCTCGCAGAATCATCTCGCCGCCATCGCGCTTGATGCCGATATCGAAATGCCCGCAGCCCATAGCGCGCAGCTGTATCCGCACCAGCCGCTCGACAATCACGGCGGATTTCTCGCCGCGCTTCTTGCGCTCCTCCCCGGCCATTAAATCTCCGCCTCGGACCTTAAATATGCCTTTAAGGTTTAAGGCGCGCCGTCCGGGCGCGCCTTCGAGGTCATGCCTTAGAAAGGCACATCCGAGTCTGGCGGTGGGACCGGCTCCTCGACCGCCGTGATGCCCTTGGCATCGGTTGGCGGCGTGCCGAGAAATTGAACCCGGATGGCGACGATCTCAGTCCGCTGGCGCTTGCCGCCATCGTTTTTTGCTTCATACTCGCGGGTCCGCAGCCTACCCTCCACGTAGACCTGGCGGCCTTTCGCGAGGTACTTGCCACACGTTTCAGCCACCTTGATTTTGATGCTCCGGCTTGGCCCACTTGTGATGCTCAGATTTGGCCCACCACTTTTCGCTGCATTGTTCAGTTTCCCGTGTGAACGATAGCGTATCTCAATCGATTTTTACGTGCCCTTTTTTCC
>Ga0306920_100001249_pt1 | contig 31445 bp, 27 predicted proteins | sample flu12Cox44000170_FD_204666 | JGI IMG/M metagenome (GOLD analysis project Ga0306920, IMG submission 204666) | Lab enrichment of tropical soil microbial communities from Luquillo Experimental Forest, Puerto Rico - flux4day.12C.oxic.44.000.170 (v2)... | ecosystem: Environmental > Terrestrial >...
CGTTCAACTATTCTGACATCGCAGGTGGTCACTGTTCGACATCAGGGTCAGCGCTCCTTGCGGACCACCAGCGAGCAATTTCTTCCAGCGTCTTGCCCTTCGTTTCAGGAACTATTTTCCAGCAGAAAATGAATGTGCCCGCGCACACAGCGGCGAACAGCCAAAAGATACCGGCTGTGGAACCGAAGTGGCGCTCGAAAAAGGCGGTCAGGATCGGGAACGAAAAACTGGCTACGAAGTCGGCGATCCATAATCCGGTGGAAGCGACCGCCATCCCAATAGCGCGGACCTGATTCGGAAAGAGCTCCGCCATGAGCAACCAGCTAACCGGAGCGAGGCTCACCGCATAGAAGGCCACGGCAAACATCATGGTTACGGGAACGATCACGCCGGTTAGATGCAACTGGAAGAAGATACCCATGGCGACTAGTCCCACCGCCATCCCTGCGGAGCCAACCAGCAACAACGGCTTGCGCCCCGCTCGATCGACAAGCCAGATCGCAACGAGCGTGCAGGCGAGGTTCCAGCCGCCCAAGACGAGACTAACGAAGATTGCCTTGGAGGCTTGCGGGAACCCAGCCTTCTGCATGATGGTGGGAGCATAGAACAAGAGAATAGTGACGCCATCAAATTGCGTCAGGACCGCAATGATTAACGCGATGATCAAAGCGACTCGGATACCGGGCTTGAGCAGATCGCGCGCGGTCGCCTTAAGGGCGGACAAGCTTTCTTGCACAGCTTGCACTTCGGCCCGAGCTTCTTGCGCAGTTGCGATTCGCCGGAGTGCTTCGAACGCCTGTTCCACACAACCAACTTGAACCAGCCAGCGTGGGCTCTCCGGCACAAAGACAAGTGCGATCAGGAAAATCAGGGCCGGGATAGCGGTTGAGGCGAACATTAACTGCCAGTTGCCGGAAAACGACAACGAATACGTCACCAAGTAGGAAATCAGCGCGCCGACGACGTTGGAGAGCTGAGTAATCAAAACCAGCCGTCCTCGAATGGATGCAGGAGAGATTTCAGCGATGTACATGGGCGAAACGATGCAGGCAGTCCCGACGCCGCAGCCACCGAGAATCCGAAAGACGTTGAACTCAGTGATCGTTCGTGGCATCGCGGTGCCAAGCGCGGCGATGGCAAAAATAGCTGCAGCCGCCATCAGCGTTTTCCTGCGGCCGAACTTGTCGGCCAGCCATCCACCCATGGTGGGGCTGAAGAAACACGCGATAATGGCGCTGGTCATGGAAAATCCGACTTGCGCCGGGGTGAGCTGGAAGTGCTGCTTCAGGAAAAGAATCGCGCCGGACATGATGATGATGTCGTAGGTGAGCAAGAAGCCGCCAACGGCGGCAATCACGGCGATGACATAGAGGAAGCCTTTGGGTGCAGGACTATCCAGTAAAACAGCGGTCGCACTCACAGAAGCGTCGGCACTTGCGACTGGAGGAAGTTCCACAAGAATAAGCCTCTGAAACAGTGAGAACCCGTCTTACACCAACAAAACGAATTCAAAAACGGAACGGGCTGGCATTGTGCACGGACATGGTTTTCAAACCTACCCTTCCGAACTCGCAGATCCCGTTCAACTACCGCGATACGCAACCGGCTCGCTCTTTTGTGCAGACTCATAGGCTGCATCGAGCCACTCGACATTACGCAAACCTTGCCTTCCATCGCAGGGCAACTTTGTACCGGCAAGCAGGTGATCGATGAAAGCCTCAATCTGCGCCGCGTACATCGAGAGATCGATGTGTGGACGAGCGGCGTGCAGGTTTGGCTGATAGTGGCCCCAAGCACCTTCGACCTTGGAATGCATCTCAGTGGGGAACGTTCGGGCATATCCCTCGGTTCCGAAGATTTCGATGGCGCCATGAGGGCTGTTCTGGAAATTGTGGTGCCACCCGGCTTCGACCGTCACAGTCAGACCCTCGTCGAAGTCGAAGATCGCCGTCGCAGTGTCTTCGACTTCGGCGTTAGTGAAAAGGTTTGAAGTCTTCGCGAAAACGTTTTGCGGACGAAGTTGATCATCGAAGAGATAAGAAACAGCATCGATCGCATGGATACCCAAATCTGTAAGCGCACCACCCCCGACAATTTCTTTTTTGAACCGCCAGCTACCCACTGGGGGTGAACCTTCGGTGAGGATCGCGTGACAACGCACCTTGAAGATCTTGCCCAGGCGTCCGGAGGCAACTACATCATGCAGCCAGCGATAGTCCTGATCGCAGCGCCAGGGGTGAGCGATCGCCAGAGATTTACCCGCACTTTCCGCGGCAGCCAGCATGCCCTGGGCCTCCTTGACTGTGCTGGCCATGGGCTTCTCACACAAGACGTGCTTGCCTGCGGCAAAAGCGGCCACCGCCACCGGGGCGTGGAGATTGTTTGGAACGGCGACAAAGACAGCGTCTAGCTCGGACTGCGCAAGCAAGGCGGAATAATCTCGGAAAGTGTTTGGGATGTGGAACTGCTCGGCCGAGCGCCGAGCGGCCGCTTCGATGACATCGCAGATGGCCGCTACTTCCAAGCGGGGATTTGTCACCATGACCGGCAGATGGTATTCGCGGACGATCACGCCCGCCCCTGCGATACCCAAGCGCACCTTGTTCACGCGAGTCTTCTCGTGTCAGCCTTCAAGACTATGGCAACACCCTCTGATAATTTGCGGGGTAGGTCATGGAACGGCGGAAACACTCGGCAAACCGTACACCCGCCTGGATGCCACGGAATGCCGAGCAGATCTCCATGAACTCCACCATGGTCATGTCGTAACGAGCCTTCATGAATTCAATTTGGCTGCGATGTTGCGACAACATTTTTCGCTTCATGTCCATCGTGGAAGTGATGTCCACGTAGTCCTGAGGTTGGAAATTGATCCCGCCGAGCGTGTCCATGAAATAAAGGTCAGGGATCTTCGGCCATGCGGGATGTCTGGTCTTGATCGTGCCCGCCGCAGCCATCACACGCGTGTTCCACAGCAGCGCGCCGGTGGCGAGATGGTCGGGATGGTAGTCGGTCTGTGGATCATGAGTGATGATGACGTCCGGGCGGGTCCGACGCACCAGATCGATGTAGCGGAGCCGCACCGACTCGGTCTCGTAGAGAAACTCATCATGATAATTGAGCCAGATCAGTTCCGCCCCGATCACCGCCGCAGATGCGCGCGCTTCCTGCTCGCGCACACGCGCAGTCGCTTCCAGAGGAGCATCGATTGATCCCGCTTCTCCATTGGTTGAAATGGCAATAAACACCTCATCGCCACGTTCGGCGTACTTTGCCAGAGTTCCGGCACACTGCAAGTCGATGTCATCCGGATGAGCGCCGACTGCCAGGATTCTCAAATTCTCGTATCTCCCCTCCGCCACCGCTGTTGCTTCTATTACTTCAAGTATTTCTGAGCGACCTGGCGGAAGCGTGCTGCATGCTGCTCTACGGCAGCAAGATCGTCGTTAATGGTAAGACCGAACCCCGAACTCAAACCCGGATCCTTCACGCCGATACTGATGTTCATAGAGCGGGCAAGAAGAGCGTCGGTCTCCGGCAGCATACCTTTCCAATACCGGACTTCTTTGGGGGATCCCCCGTGCAGTTTCTCGCACACGAATGGGCACTGTACACGCGATACCGTGCGCATCTCGAGCAGTTGTTCCATGTTGCTGTAGACGTGCCAGCCCGCCTTGGAGGCGACTTTCGTTCCCAGTTCGGCGGTAATCTTCTCGGCGATTTCGGCCGTGGGCAGAATCACCGTCAGCATGGTCGCAATTTCGCCGGCGGGATCGGTGATTTCGCGGAATTCGATGCCCGGCAGATCGGCAATGAGCTCCTTGTAGCGTTTCTTGTTGCAACGAAGCTTTGCCAGCATCTTGGGAAGTTTGCGCAACTGGGCCAGCAGAATGGCGGCCTGCACCTCAGTGAAACGGAAATCAAGGCCGAAGAACGGCCGGTTGCCGATCTCGACTCCGGTGCGCAGCGGGGAATGCCCCTGATCGTGAAACGCGAATGCGCGACGGTAGATCTCCTCGTCGTTCGTGACCGTCATTCCGCCGTCACCGGAGGTGATCGTTTTGTAGACGTTGAAGCTGCAACCACCCACATGGCCAATCGAACCCACGGCCCGCCCCTTATACATCGCGCCGAAAGCTTGTGCGCAATCTTCGACGAGGTAGATCTTATGCTTGTCGGCAATGGCCTTGATCTCGTCAAGCCGCCCTGGGTTACCCATCATGTGGACCAGCATGATGGCTTTGGTGTAAGGCGTGATCTTCGCTTCTACATCGGCCGGATCGAGGTTGAAGGTCTTATCGACTTCGGCCAGTACGGGAACACCGTGCGAATAAACGATGGATGAAATGCTCGCGATGAAGGTATAACCGGGCACGATGACTTCGTCGCCCGGACTCACACCGATTCCCGCCAAGGCCGCTACCAGAGCAGAGGTCCCGGAGTTAACAGCCACGCCGTAGCGGACTTTCAGGTAATCCGTGACTTCCTTCTCGACCTGATAGACTTTGCCCTTAAAACGCGGGTCGACTGCGTCGCCCAGTGAAATGCCGTAGCGGAAAAGATAGCCGCTTTTGAGAACTTCCATTACCTCTCGGATTTCTTCTTCACCGACCCACTCCATGCCTGGTCCGGGCATCGCTTCCTCCTCAGTATTCCTGCCTTGTCAATGTAGGTGCGCTAGACAAACAGGTATTCCAAAAATATCTTTAAATCTTTCGCAGTCTTCCACGGGTCCAGTTCCCAGTACTTGGGACTCAGAAGCTCACAAGACCAACAACCGTCGAATCCGGTGGCACGAACGGCGTCCACCCATTCCTTCAGGGGAATGCGTCCGGCGCCTGTCCAGACATCGCGCCCGCGTTGCTCGTAGGTACCGCGCTGTCCCCAAGGTTCCAGAGAATCGCAGAAGTGCACGCAATAGATCAGATCCTTCTTGATCTTTGCGATTTGCTCCGCCGTGGCCCCGCTGTCCCAAAGATGCCAAAAGTCAATCACCAGTCCTACGTTATCCTGTTCAGCCGCATCGATGGTCGCGAGCACGTCTTCGAGTTTGTGCAAGGGCGTCCAGGTGAGAGCCTCTAGAAAGAATTTCACTTTATGTTTCTTGCCAATCTTTCCGATTGCCTGAAGGTTCCTGGCTGTGAGTTTTCGCAGCTCGGATGAACATTTGCCCGTCAGCCCCTGATATTTCCCTGCCGGGTCAAGCGGCCCTGTCAACAGCTGAACCATGGGACAACCAAGCTTCGCAGCCGTGGCACAAATCGATTCGCACTCCTTCAGCAGAGACTGAAATTCCGCCGACTCTTGCCGCTCGATGTCCTGCAGGTAACACATGCCGACTGGGGGCACATCTTTCAAGGGCTGCAAGAGGCTCTCTAAGGCATACCCTTGCGCCAGATAACGCCTTAGCTTTGGACCGTTAATCTCGATGCCGGCGTGTCCCGTCTCCCTGGCGATTCGAATATCGGTAAGCAGATTGCTGTGCATCGTGACCAGACTTTGGAGTGCGATATACATGGTTACGAGTCCGTTCTAGTGTCGCAGGCCAGGCGACGTTGTCGCGCCGAACACTGCTGCGCGCGAAGAGAGTTCGGTAACGCCGGCAGCTACCAGGCCAGGTGCTGCTCGGGCACAAATCGCTCAACCTTGTTCGAACGGATCGTGGTTCCGCGGTACTTAGCTCGATCGGCATAAAGCGCGCCGTTCTTACCAGGCGGATCGATGGATACAACCGTGTTGCCCTTGAGGACCAAGGCATATGTCTGTGGCCCGATCTTCTCCTTAACCGTCCGCTCCGCAATAGGGAAGCGGACCTCGACCCGGTCACCGCGCACGACTGATCCGACGTTCGCGTAACGGCCTTCGCTACGCAACTCTCGCGTTTTGGTGTTCACCGTACAACGCATAGCCGGGCTGCCGGTTGCCACCCACTCTGGAGCTCGCACGCGAAGGGCCCGGATATCCTTCTTGATCTTCAGCTGGAGGCGCCCCTCGTAGGGCACGAAGCTGTAGACATCTGCCCACGGAGAAGCTCGATTTAAGAGCAGATTGACTTTCAACTCATCGTCAGCATGGTCGAGCATGTGCTCCCACACGTAATAAAGGCCGCGTGCCGCGTTTCCAGTGCAGCAATGCTGTACTCCAAGCCAAGTCGCCCATTCGTTTGGAGCCGCCCACCCCGACCACGCGCCGACGTTTTTCTCAGGAACGTGATCGCTGGTTTGATTGAATTCGACTGCCTTGTTCGGCTGCTGGGTAGCCATGCGATAAATCCAATCGGAGCTAGTAAGCTGCGCTTCCGCAAAATGATTGCGAACCATGCGGTCGATATCGTCCCAATAATCGCCCGCACCGCTCTCGGTCAACTTTACGGCGACACCGAGCAGATCGCCGTTGGTACAGCTTTCGCAGGCCTGGTAACCCGGGAGGTACCATTCGGGGAACCAACCCACCAATTTCGAGACGCCATACTCTGGTCCGGGATTGGTAGCCCACTGATAGCTGCGATTGCAGAATTCCAGCAGATCCTTGTCCCCAGTCACGGCCGCATATTCGACCACGCTCAACAATCCGATGGCATGGCCTTGTCCGTGGCCTCCCAGCGTGAGGCCTTCGACATTGAAATCGCCCGCGTGGTGCGAATGCCAGATTTTTTGCCCACGAATCTCCGGATCGAGCAGCCAGCGGCCCTCTTCGTCGAAGATCTGGCCATGCTTACAGGTGTAGTTCACCAGCTTTTTCGCCAACTGTATGGCAGGTTCGTATCCCGTTGCACGGTAATACTGAGACAGGGCCTGCACTCCGCGTGTATTCCAGGAAACGCCCCACAGGCTGCCCAGAGGAATCGGACTGTTTGGATCGACCTTCGCATTTGGCTCAAACGAACCGGCGGCAAAATAACAGAAGTCATCACGTTGAATCGCGATTCGGTCGAGCCGCTGAATCATTTTCTCGATTGTCGACTTCCACATCGGATCGCCGTCGCGCAGGTGGTATAGCGTCATGGTGCCTATGGCTCGCTCGCAAGTAGAGAGATTGGCAATCTGCGAGACGGAAGGATCGTGCGTGCCCGTACGCGATCCATCAGCTCTCCACACTGGGTCGACGCCCTCGGCCTTGATCCTGCTCCAGGGGCGTCCATTCAGAGGCACATAGAATAGGCCATCGGGACCGATGGATTTTAGGATCGATGCCATCCAGGCGGGGTCTACCTGATCGTTCAGCGACGAGCCGCTAGCGTTGCGCAGCAGCGGAAGAGCCTCCATCAATCCCTCCTGGTTCTGCACCCAGTCATTGAAATCGTGCAGCATAATGGGAGGATTGCGGAAAATATCTGTAAGCCAATAGATCTCGTAATCTGCGTTGGGATCTGTGATCGACGTCAAGACGTTCACTCCGAGCTTGGCACGCTCCGTCAGGTCCAGTGTATCGGGCACCTGATCGATATAGCGTGCCCCATGATACGGAGGGATCGAAATCTTCGGAATATCAGGCCGGATGTACTGAACAGATAGCTTCGTCGCTTCCGTCGCGCTCTGTACAGTCTGCGGCAGAGCCAATATTCCACAGGCGAACAAAGAGTCCTTCAGGAACTCTCGCCGATCGACATTCATCGCAGTCTCCTCACTCCTGTAATGTCTTGGTGCATTACCAGCGAATATCTTGCTCCGGCACGAATCGGGCGACCTCTTTCCATGCCATTGCAGCCTGATACTTCTTTCTATCCTGATACAGCGGGCCATTCTTGCCGGGCGGATCGATGGAGATTACCGTATTGCCCCTAATTACTATTGTGTAGTCCTGATTGCCGATTCGCTCCTTCACGGTCCGCTCCGCAATGGGGAACTTCATCTCTACTTTGTCTCCCGGTTTCACGGCGCCGATATCGACATAGCGGCCTTGCCAATTTGTCTTTCGGGATTTTCCATTTACGCTGCAAGTCAGAATCGGGTCACCAGACTTCACCCACTCGGGCGCTCTAAGTCGCAGATTGCGAGTATCCGCCTTTACCTTTACTTCCACTTGTCCCGTATGCGGCAAGAAGCTGTAAACGTCAGCCCAGCGGGAGGCGCGATTCATCAGGAGGTTGATGCGAACTCCGTCTTCTGAGTGTTCGATCATGTTTTCCCAGACGTAATAAATGGCGCGAGTGCAAGTACCAGTGCAGCAGTGCCCGATGCCAGACGAGGCCACGCCCAAGGCCCAGTCCGATGCGCTCGCGCCACCTCCGAAAGCTCCGACATTGCGCTCTGCCGCACGATCTGCCGACTCGTATGGTCCGACGGGTTTCGCGGGTTGACGCGCGCTGAGCTCGTATACCCAGTCCACGTCTGTCAGCTGCTGCTCGAAAAACTGGTTCCGCACCCAGCGATCAACGTCGTCCCAATAATCGGCGACACCCAGACTGCTCAGCTTTACCGCCATGCTCACCATGTCGCCCACAATGCAGCCTTCGCAGCTTGGATACAGGGGAACGTAGAATTCCGGGAACCAGCCGACGTTAGTTGACACACCGTACTCGGCACCGGGGTTGCGCGCCCATTCGAAAGCGTTCCTGGCGAATTGCATTGTGCCTTTGTCGCCCGTGGCATCGGCGTAGTCGATCAAAGCAATGACCGCGATGCCGTGGCCGTGACCATGACCACCGAAATTCACGCCTTGTACCGGATACTTGTTGCGGATCGAATTCGGAACAGCCGCCGACTGGAAGTCGCCCCGGATTTCCGGGTCCATATACCACCGCCCGTCGGAGTAGAAGATTTCGCCGCGAGAGCACGTGTACGCGACCAACTTTTTCGCCAGTTCCCGTGCAGGTTCGTGCCCACTAACCCTGTAGTACTGCATCAGGCCCTGCACCAGCCGCGTGTTCCACGACACGCCCCACGTGCTGCCCAGCGGCATCGTGGCCTTCGGATCGACCTTTGCCTGGGGCACAAAGGATCCCGGAGCGAAGTAGCAGTAGTCATCGCGATCGATCGAGAGCTCTGCGAGGCGATGAATCATCTTGTCGATGGTCGCCTTCCACATCGGGTTTTGGTCGCGCTGGTAGTAAATCGTCATCGTGCCGATCATGCGCTGGCAGGTCGAAGCATTGGCCGCTTGGGTCACCGTCGTGTCGCTAAACTTGGTTGTCGTACCGTCTGCTTTCCAGACCGGATTGATGCCGTCTGCCTGCTGCCTCCCCCAAGGCCGTCCCTCCAGCGGAATGTAGATGAGCCCGTCCGGCCCGATCGACTTCAAAGTCGAAGCCATCCATGCCGGATCGACTTCGCTGTTCGAATTGTCACCGGTGGCGTTCCGCAGCAGCGGCAGTGCTTCCATCAAGCCTTCCTGGTTCTGTACCCAGTCGTTAAAGTTGTGCTGCATCGCCACCGGGTTGCGGAAGAAACTGCAAGACCAGTAGATTTCGTAATCGACAGATGGATCGGTAATTGAGGTTAGGGCGTGGACACCGAGCTTCGCGCGCTCCGCAACATCGAGGGTATCGGGTATTCGATCGGCATACGACTTTCCGCGATAAGGGGGGACGGCAAAAGCCGGCACGCGATCCCGGATATACCCAATTTTGATAGGCGATGGAACGGAATCACGATTAACGAGAACCCGGGCGAAGCTCCGTTCCACCCCCAGAGCACCCAATCCGGTACATGCTTTGGCAAGAAATTGCCGACGGTTCACGGTTCAGTCTCCACAGAGGAGCAAAAATCGAAAAGCACACCAACGACGGTGCCGTCCCGAACCGTATATCGTATACAGTTGTGTAGATCGGTCAACAGAAAAGTTTCTTTGAACGGACCTCCGAAACTCATTACTCGTCTCTGAAGATTCTCAACTCGGCTTGTTCGGGCTCACAGAGTTAGATTGACGGAACTAGCGAGAATACTGTATACGATTTTTCTTCGTGATGAGCCTCTACTATGGACGCTTCCCGCGGACTCAATCATAAAGTTGTCGTAATTACCGGCGGTTGCGGCGATATCGGCGGCGCGACAGCCCTGAAGCTCGCGGAACTGGGTGCCAGAGTCGTGCTCTTTGACCTTTTAGATGCGAAAGCGGGACGCGCTCGCATGAACGAGCTTCATGCCGCAGCTTACATGCGCGTTGACCAATCACAAACGGAAGAACTGCAGCGCGGTATTGCCAATGTCTACGATGAATTCGGGCGGGTAGATATCGCGATCGGAAACGCCGGCATCGGTCCGGGAGGCAGTCTACTGCATTTGAAAGATTCCGATTGGGAGAGCGTGCTAAGGGTCAATCTGATCGGCTGCACTCAACTGGCGCAGGCCGCAATCCGTCATATGATGGCACAGGAAGCCGATCCGTCCACCAACATCCGAGGAAAGGTTTTGTTTACTAGCTCCTGGGTTGGAGGCTTCCCATCTCCGGGTGCGATCCCCTATTGCGTCAGCAAAGCTGGACTGAACCATTTCGTACGGCTGACCGCTCAAGAGTTCGCCAGCAAACGAATTCTCGTTAACGCAGTCGCTCCCGGGATCTTGAATGCGGGATTGACAAAGAAAGCCGCCTTCCAACGCGACCCAAAGCTGCGCAAAAAGTATCTCGATTACATACCATTGGGAGAATTCGGAACAGCCGAACAGGTGGCCGACGCCTTTGTCTTCCTATCCTCGTCCGAATCGGACTATATGACCGGCCAAATTCTCACGGTTGATGGTGGCTGCACTCTTACCAAACGAGAGTAATCAAGTCGCAATCTGCTGGCCCAGGTCCGACGCCGGCTCGGACCTCGCAGGTGACAAGGCCAGGCTTGAAAAGCGCTCTGGGTGCTGATACCGATAGCTGAGGTGCTCGAGCATGACCTCTTCTGCCGGACGATCAACCTTATCTTCGATATAGTCCAGTAATTGCTGATGCTGATTGGAGAGAATACGGCCCCAGCCCAACATATCGCGGTTGATTCTCCACAACACGCGGTGCGCAAACAGCGGAATGACAATTCCTTCTAATGTCTTGGCCAGGAATTCATTTCCGCCATGGCTCCAAATCGTACGGTGGAACTCTATATCGAGGGCGGATGCATCAACTTCCGTCGCCTCACGGAAACGCTCCATTTTCCCAATCAGTTTTGTAAGGTCGCGTACACCCTCGGCGGTGATTTTAGCCCGGCATAGACGCAAAGCTTCCCCTTCGAGAATGATGCGCAAGCTGTTGATCTTCTGGATTTCCTCTTCGCTCAGGTTAATCACGAACTTGCCCCGCCGGGGTGCGTCGACCACCAGACCCTGTTCCTGCAATTTCTGTAGCGCTTCACGAACGGGAATCCGACTCAAGCCTAGGTCACGGGCTAGCTCGCTTTCATTCAGCCGTTGACCAGGTTTGATTCGTCCCGAGAAAATGGCCTCACGGAGTAGCTTCACTACCTGTTCTTTAAGGGTTCGAACCTCCATTCGCTTGTGACCCAGAACCGGGCGAGCAATATCTAGCTTCACGTGCGATCTCCGCGGGCGGTCTCGTCTCACGGTATTTAGTATACAATCGAAACACTTGGTCCTAAAGGGAAATCGAGCATGCTTTGGGCTATGGAACCGTTGACCGAAGTATCGGCTAAGTGTATACAGTATTCCGAGAGATATTGGAGACCAGTTTGGATTGGGCAAGACAATTGGACGGCAAAGTGGCTTTGGTCACCGGGGCGGCGTCGGGAATCGGCCGGGCTACGGCCAAGCTGTTCGCCGAGCATGGGGCGCGCACTATACTTGTCGACGTCAATGAACGGGGCGCTGCCGAGGCCGTTAATGATATTCATTCCCGGTCCGGGGATGCTCTTTTCATCAAAGCCAACGTCGGGGACACCCAGCAGGTCTCGGCAATGATCTCTACCACCCTAAGCCATTATGGCCGCCTTGACATCGTCTACAGCAACGCTGCTTCCTACCGGCTGGGCTCGGCGACTGACATTTCCGAGGCTGACTGGGACTACACGCAATCCGTCTGTCTGAAAGCCACTTGGATGATCGCTCACCATGCAATGCCGGCCATGCTTCGTAACGACTCTGGCGCATTCATCATAACCGCCTCTGTCCAAGGCATTCGCGGATACACGCGCCACTGTGCCTATCAGGCGGCTAAGGGCGGGCTTCTCTCGTTGACACGCTCGCTCGCGGCTGATTACGCGCCGAGAATCCGCGTAAATGCGATTCTCCCCGGAGCTGTGATTACTGGGATTGCTGCCGGTCTTACGGAAGCTGAGTTGCAACGGATCGCGCTGATGTGTCCGTTGCAACGTAATGCTCCGCCGGAAGAAATTGCCACAGTTGCGTTGTTCTTAGCCTCAGACATGTCGGCTTACATGACAGGTTCTTGTATCGTTGTGGATGGTGGTCTGTCTTCGGTCATCCAGATGGATTGACTCAGGATTTCAGAGAGCAAGCAATGAACATGTACATCAATGGCGATTGGGTTAATTCCGGGAAATCTTCGGAAGTGTTGTCCCCCTATTCGGGGGCGGTCGTGGACACCGTGCCGGACGCGACTTCGGAGCAGGTAGAGCAATGCCTTGCGGCTGCGGTGCGAGGCGCTGCCCAGATGGCCAAGCTCACTGCTTACGAGCGCTACGAGATTTTGATGAAGGCAGCCGACATCATCAGCGGCAGGATCGAGGATTTCGCTAGAACGGTTAGCCTCGAAGAAGGCAAGCCCTTAAGCGAATCGCGCGGCGAGGCTTCGCGGATGCCCGAACTTTTGCGACTTTGCGCTTTCGAAGGATCGCAACTCCGCGGTGAAACGCTGCCTGTTGATGCGCAAGCCGGAACCCGCGGAAAAATCGGCCTGACCCTGCGCGTCCCTTGTGGCGTGGTGCTGGCGATCAGCCCGTTCAATTACCCTCTCTTGCTTGTGCTGCACAAGATTGCCCCGGCGCTGGCAGCCGGCAATGCGGTCATCCTGAAGCCGGCCAGCACAACGCCGTTTTCCTCGCTGAACCTAACGCGATCGTTACTCGAAGCGGGGTTGCCAGAAGATGCTCTGCAATGCATCACCGGCTCCGGATCTCGCCTCGGACCGATGCTTTGCGCGGATTCCCGCGTGCGCAAGATCAGTTTTACTGGAAGCACTGAAGTCGGCGAAAAACTTGCTCACGTTGCCGGAATTAAGAAGCTGTCACTTGAGCTGGGATCAAATTGCCCTCTGGTTGTGCTCCCCGACGCCGACCTGAACCGCGTTGCGGAAGCGACGGTCATCGGTGGCTACATTAACGCTGGACAGGTTTGTATCTCCACGCAGCGTGTCCTTGTGCATCGCGAGGCCTACTCCGATTTCCTTAGTGCTCTCAAGCCTCGCGTGGAAGCAATCAAGGTCGGGGATCCATTCGCAGGAGATACGCAGCTCAGTGCAATGATCACGGTTGCCGACGCGCAAAGAGTTGAGACTTGGGTTAACGAAGCTGTTTCGGGTGGCGCACGCGTCATTACGGGCGGCGAACGACAGGGCGCCGTGTTTGCGCCAACCGTGGTGGCGGATGTCTCGCCGCGGATGCGAATTTTCCGCGAAGAGCTATTTGGTCCCGCCGTGGCAGTCACCCCCGTGGACACCGTTGAGGACGCCATCTCCCTGGCCAACAACAGCGCCTACGGACTGGGGGCGGGAATCTTCACTCGCGACGTCAACACGGCATGGCGGTTTGCCCGCGAAGTGCAGAGCGGTACGGTACAGATCAATTGGTCTCCTCTCTGGCGCGCCGATTTAATGCCTTACGGCGGGTTCAAGGGCAGTGGTATTGGACGGGAAGGGCCGCGATACGCGATCGAAGAAATGACAGAGCTCAAAACGGTGGTGTTCCATGGCATCGACAACTGAATCGAAGCGGCTCTCGGCGAAGAAGGGCAAACTAACCTCGAATGGCCACCGACGCAAGACTCTGCGTCTGACGATGGCGCAGGCTCTGGTCAAGTACTTGAGCGTGCAGTTCAGCGAGCGCGACGGTGAGGAACATCGTTTTATCCCAGCCTTGTTCGGGATTTTTGGACACGGGAATGTAGCCGGATTGGGTCAGGCTCTCTACGAATATGGACAGGATCTGCCCTACTATCAACCACGCAACGAACAGTCGATGGTGCATACGGCCTGCGGCTATACCAAGGTACGAAATCGCCTGGCCACATTCGCCTGCGCTGCATCGATAGGTCCGGGATCGACCAATATGATCACCGGGGCTGCGCTCGCGACGATCAACCGACTACCCGTGCTCCTGTTGCCGGCGGATTATTACGTCACACGCAGCCAGGGCCCTGTCCTGCAGCAACTAGAGCATCCCATTTCGGCCGACGTTAGCGTGAACGATTGCTTTCGACCCGTCAGTCGATTCTTTGATCGTATATCGCGGCCGGAACAGCTCTTGACTGCCCTGCCTGAGGCGCTACGCGTCTTGACCGATCCAGCCGAAACAGGAGCAGTCACCATTTCCCTTCCGCAGGATCTGCAGATGCACGCCTTCGACTACCCAACGCACTTCTTCGAAAAGCGGGTTTGGCGGATCGAACGCCGACCAGCCAGTCCGCAGCGAATCAATGAGGCGATTCGGCTGTTGAAAGTGGCAACACGTCCTGTGATCGTCGCCGGTGGGGGCGTTCATTATTCTGAGGCGTGGAATGAACTGCAAATGCTTTCACAGCAGCTCGGTATCCCCGTAGTGGAGACCGTAGCCGGAAGAGGTGCTATTCGCGGACGTCCGGAGCTCTTGCTCGGCGCGCATGGCGTGACCGGGAACCCCCAGGCCGGCGAGTTTGTGGCTGGTGCCGACCTCGTAATCACGGTTGGCACGCGACTGACTGATTTCACTACGGGATCGCAAAGCGCGTTTCAAAATCCCGAAGTCAAGTTCATCAACATCAATGTCTGCTCGCATGACGCGTACAAACAGGGCGCATTGCCTATCGTGGCCGATGCGCGCGAAACACTGCGTGAGTTGCGGGCCGCCGCAATCACCGCCGGACTCAAGTCACGCTCCGCATACTTGAACGAGGTCCGGACAGCGAGGCAGCGGTGGGAACGTCAGCTTCGTGAAGAGGTGTATCGTCCAATACCCGGGAAAGCCATGTCACAAGGAGAACTCGTCGGCGTTCTCAACGATTACGCTCAAACGGGCGATACGGTCATTGCGGCTTCCGGAAGCGCTCCCGCCGACATGCACAAGCTGTGGGATGTCGGAGGGGGAGCCGCATGCCACATCGAATTTGGATACTCCTGCATGGGATACGAAATTCCCGCGGGGCTCGGCGTGCGTATGTCCCAGCCTCAAGGAGAAGTGTATGTCTTAATTGGCGATGGCACGTACTTAATGAACCCGACCGAGCTCGTCACCGCCAACCAGGAGAACCTCAAGATCACCGTGATTGTCATCGAGAACCACGGGTTCCAGTGCATCCGCAATTTGCAAATGCATCGTGTAGGCCACAGTTTCGGCAATGAATTCCGCCGGCGCGATAGACACACACACCGCCTGGAAGGCGGGTTCGTGGAGATCGATTTCGCCAAAAATGCCGAGTCCATGGGCGCTCGCATATGGCAGGTAAACACTTCCGAAGAATTGCGCAGGACTCTCGACGAGGCCAGGAAAGAAACACGAAGCTGTGTCATCGTCGCCGAAACGGAGATGTATCAATTCACCCCTTCATCGGGAGTCTGGTGGGATGTCGCTTCTGCGGAGGTCTCCCAGGACTCGGTCACGCAAAAGGCCCGTACCGAATACGAAGAAAGCAAGAAGCGGCTGCAGCTATTTCATTACTAATTGTGCGTTGATTGGCTCTCGTGCTTCTAGCTACCTGCGTGGCGGAATTCTTCAGTAGAGGCAGTCAAATTCGTTGCCAAGGAGAATAGCGGTGAAATGGCTTCGCGAAAGAGTGCTGAACAAAGAGCTTTTGTTCGGTACCTTCCTTAACCTGGGATCCAGTCTCACCGCGGAGATTGCCGGACGTGCGGGCTTCGACTGGCTTTTGATTGATCTCGAGCACGGCGCCGGCAACCGCCAGGAATTGCTTTACCAGTTGCAGGCCATCGAGAGTACTCCCGCTGTACCCTTCGTGCGGATCGCCTGGAACGACCCCATCCGTTTCAAGCAGATTCTGGATCTAGGGGCTTCCGGCATCATGGTCCCATACATCCAAACTGCCGAGGAAGCTCGCCGAGCGGTCGCTGCGATGCGTTATCCACCTGCCGGCATCCGTGGCGTTGCAGTGATGAATCGCGCGTGTGCATTCGGTCCTGGATTCGACGAGTACTTCAACACAGCCAGCTCCCGATTGGTCACCATCCTGCAGATCGAAACTGCCGAAGCCATTAAAAGCGTTGAAGAGATCGCTGCTGTCGACGGCGCAGATGTTTTGTTTGTCGGGCCGATGGATCTGAGCGTTGGACTTGGTATCGCGCAGCAGTGGAGCCATCCCGACCTGCGGGCGGCGCTCAGCAAGGTCGTGAACGCTTGCAGGAAATTTGGCAAAGCAGCCGGCATGATCGCGATGAACGAAAGCCACATCGACCAGGTGCTCGCCGACGGGTTCACCATGGTGGCGTGCAGTTCCGATAGTGGCGCGGTGGTGAAGGGATTGCAATCCATCGCCAATTCCTTTCGCAAGCATGGACAGGCAGTAAAAAGTGTGACGAGGCGAGATGATCGTGGCTGAGCCCCCACCGGTCACAGAGAAATACGTTTACGGCGATCTTACCTGGCCGGAAGTAGCCCACGCCGCGGGGCAACGCAAGGTCATCCTACTTCCGATTGGTTCAACCGAGCAGCATGGCCCGCATCTGCCGATCGATGTCGACAACCTCCTCAGCAACAGCGTGTGTATGGAAGCCGGCCGACGGGCGCCGGAAGCGGTGCTCGTCGCTCCACAAATCCCCTACGGTTACAACATTCACGCACTCGACTATCCCGGAACAATGCACATCGGATATGAACACCTGATCGGGACCTGTCTCGACCTCTCGAAGAGTTTCGCGTACCACGGCTTCAAGCGGATCGTCATCGTCAATGGCCACGGTGGAAATTCGGCGGCCCTCGAGCTCGCGAGCCGACGGGCGATCCTCGAAACCGATGCGCTGGTGACCTCTTTTACCTGGTGGAGTCTGCTCGAGGCCGACTTCATCGCTTCTGTTCGTGATTCCGTTTTTCCTGGGGGAGCGGGGCATGCGGGCGAGATTGAAACCTCAGTGTATCTGCACTTGGCGGGGCGCAAGGTGCAGATGAACAAAGCCAACGACCACATTGCCTGGTATAACTCGCGCGGGACGTCTTCATTCCAGTGGGGCGACCTGTTCGGGAGCGGGCCGGTTTCGATTTTCGAACGTACAAGTACGTTCACCGAAGACGGGACATTCGGGCAAGCGACGCTGGCCACCGCCGAAAAGGGCAAGCTGATTTTTGAGGAAGCGGTGAGACGGCTGGTTGACTTTGTGAAGGAATTTCAAAACCGGCCGTCGCGTCCGAGCGTGGACCACCATTCGGCAAAGCCCACGAGTTCAGCTCCGGAGCCATGACCTTTGAGGCCGTTGGCAGTTTTCTCGAAACTTCTTTAGGGAGCGACGACATGGTTCTTCTCGTTCAGTTCACTATTTTTTCTGGAAAAGAGCAGGAGGCGCGGAGTTTCATTCAGAAGATGCAGGAACACACCCGGCGCGAGCCGGGTTGCCGCATGTATGTCGGTCATCAGTCGGCCGAGAATTCGCGCCACTTCATCCTTTATGAGCAGTACGACGACAAGGCAGCGCTCGACGCTCATCGTGCAGCGCCGTATTTTCGCGACTACGTCACGAACGGCCTGGGGAAGCTCATGGAGAGCGTCACACGGGAACTCTTCGAACCGATCGCGTAGGACCAGGCGGCCGGTGAAAAGGGACAGAAACCTGGAGAGTCGATTTGTCTTCGCCACCACCATACCGGGCTGCACCAGCTGACGGCGATTCCGAGATCGCTGCTCGAACACGGAATGAGCCGAGCGAAGGGCAGCCGCGGCCTTCCAGACTCATCTATTTCGCTGCACTGGTTGCCGCCAGTGGCACCTTCAATTGGAGCTACGACATCATCCTGATGTCGGGCAGCATTCTCTACCTCAGGAACTATTTCCATATCGGACAGATCAGCATCGTGATCTTCTCGCATCCGCTAAGCTCGAGTTGGATGGAAGGACTCACGATGACCACCGGTTTGCTGGGCACCGTCGCGGGGATGTTGTTGGGAGGTTTCTTTGCCGACCGATCGGGTCGTCGGAGAACGCTCAAGATCGCTGCCATCGTCATGATGCTGGGTGCCATCGGCAGTGCCCTGTCGAACACTCTCGTTGTCTGGAATCTCTTCCGGTTTCTCGGCGGGGTTGGTGGCGGACTTGCTCTACTCGTTGGCCCAATGTACGTCGCCGAACTTGCGCCACCGCGCAACCGTGGCTCGCTCGTTACATTCAACGAAATGGGTATCGTTCTCGGCGCGTTCTTCGCGAACCTGGTCTGCTTCGCCATCGCCAAACTCATTGGCTCCAATCCCGAGTGCTGGCGGTGGATGTTCGCCTCGGGCTGCTTTTTCGTCTCGATCTTGCTAGTCGGACTGTTTTTTGTTCCCGAAACTCCGCGATGGTTGATGATGAAGGAACGACTGTCGGAAGCGCGCGCCGTGCTTTTGCGCGCGGGTGGCGAAGAATACGCATCGCGAACGGTGCGCGAGATCGCCGCGCAGAGGCCGACGACGAGCGCAAGGATCCGCGAATTCCTCCGGCCGGGCGTGCGGAGGCCGACCTTCATCTCGTTAGGTCTCGGCGCGCTCGACCAGTGGGTGGGTGTGCCCACACTCATCCTCTATGCCCCTACGCTGTTTGTGAAGGCTGGAGTCTCATCCAGCGCGAATGCTATTGGAAACACTGTCATCCTTCGCGTTGGAGATATCTTCTGGTGCCTGTTTGCGATCTTCTGGGTGGACAGGTTTGGACGACGGCCCTTGCTTCTGGTAGGAATCATTGGAATTGCCATCGGACAATTCTTAATGGGGGTCTGCTTTCTTCACAATCTGAATCCCGTCCTGATTCTGCTGACATTCTTTCTTTGCGAGGCGGCCTTTAACGCTACGGTGCCTCCGGTCGGGTGGCTGGTCGCGAGCGAGATTTTCCCTACCCACCTTCGCGCACGCGGCATGGCGATTCACGGGTCGGCTCGCTTTGGCTCTTCGCTGTTTTTGGCCCAGGTGTTCCCGTTTATGCTCGAGTTTTTTCGAAGGCACTTTGACTCGGAATCCGGGGTCTTTTGGTTCTTCTCGATCCTGTGTCTCGCCGGCTTCGCTTTTTCGTATTTCCTGGTCCCGGAGACAAAAGGCAAAACGCTGGAGGCCATCTCGGCCGGATTCCGCAAAGCGACGTGAGAAGTTCATCTGGAGAGGGGCTCTTCGGAAACAAATCTTTTCAGAACGTTCTCACTTATTCTCGAAACGTTGTTGTCGTATCCATTGTAGGAAAGGCTTCCAAACCAAGCAATCGAGCCAGCGGAAAACACCGCACCACCGTTGGGACACTCAAAGTAAACCAAATCGGAACTGACCTTTAAGTGTGCGGTGGTGCTGGGCGGAGATGCATAAAGCTCTTCTAGAACGTGCAAGAAGGTGTCATTGAATTTCGGATCGTTGAACGTGGCGGTCGCTAGCAGAAGCGCGTGGTCAGGTGTTCCGAGTGCACGCTCAAACCGGTCAATTTCATCGCCGGCTGTCCCACTTCTTAAACCGAGCGATTCAAAGTTACCGATTATCTCCGTCGGGCCGATGCCCTCAAAAATGAAGGCTGCCCGGGGATTGAAGCTGTCTGGCTGGCGCTGGTAGACCTGACCTGGCGCACACCGCTGATTCGACCAGCCCAAAGCGACAAGGCCTATCCCCACCAACTTCTGCGGAGCTCGACCACGGCGGCGCCAAAGCCCGCCCATTTCTCCCGTTGTGCTCAGGTAATACTCACCAGCCGCCGCTTCCCAACTTTCCGTGCCTGACCATTTCCTGACTTCGATGAGCTTTGGTGGTTCAACGCGCATAGAGGTTACCCAGTAAAAGCCGTTGCCGCCGAGGTACATCAGCCGCCCGCCGTTTCGGAGGTAATCAGTCATCCCATCCAACATTTGATACGTGTAATACTCCGGGTGTGACCCCGTGATCACCACCTTGTAGGGAGCAAGTATTGAGGAGCCTGCAAGGTGGAGATCTTCATCGGTGATAACGTCGTACCGATAACCCTTCGCTTCCATCCAATCTATGAGGTAGAGGTCGGCGCAGAAATGGCGCGGGTAGGGAAGTCCGTCGGTCGTGAACTGCGAACAGTACTTGGGGTTCAGATCCAGGAGGGGACGCAGATATGACGCATAGCAAACACCGCTGTCATCCGAGTGGTGATCATACACACTCAATAAGCTCGGAATGTTGGTGCGAAAGTTTGCGTAAGCGAGATAAGTGAAAGTAGGAGCCAGAAAAGCAATTCGCGCCGTCACCGTGCCCTTCATGGGTCTGACAAAAAAGGGTATGTACGTCTCGCCATCCTTATTTCTCAATCGTGCAGCGTAAATCGCGCTCCTCAAATCCGGAGGCACATGAAATTCGAAAGCGACCTCCCACTCCGCGTCCTCGAGATCATCATCGTGAAAATGGATGGCACCATATTCATCGGGTGCTTGGGCAAAATTGGTTTCGATGTTCTTCCAGTTATGGCCGGTCACCGCCCGCGTCGGCATGTTGACTACACTTCCATGCAGTGCATTCAGAGTGATGTCTGTCACCTTTTTTGATGAGGGATCCTTCGAGAAATCCCAAGCAGCCACCAACAAAGCTTCGACGTTTTCGGGAACACAGTCATGTTGCAGAGAGTCGATCTCATCGGGGGTCAACGCACGACTGAAAAGCTTTGGACACTCTATCTTGCCGTTGAAATGCCCTCCTGTAGCACCGTGCACGGCTTCTTTCCTGAGCCAATATGCCGCAATCAACAGCGGGAGCTCGTTAGCTTCATTGATATGCATTTTTGTTGAGATTTTGACAACTACGCCTTCGTCCATCGGCCAGGTCACCATCGGCTTCTGATAGAGCGTGATCTCTCCGCTAGGCGCGTCGTATGTTGCGGCAACGAAATACCACCTCGATGCCGAAAGCGGCTTTCCGGTCTCGAAACTGTCGTTCCCGATCCGGGCACCCAGAGCTCCATTCTCCTGAAGAAAGAGGCCATAGCCCCTGTCATCGCCGACGAGCCACTTAGTAAGAATCCCCTGCTGTCCCTTCAGCGGAGTCGTGGGTAAAATCCAGGCCTGCAGCGTAAAGCTGCCGATTTGTTGGAGCAAGCGATGGTTCGGGATCTCCACATAAGAGCCGGTGTTCAACCCTTGCTTGCGGCCCGGATACATACCATTGATGGAGGCCTTGACGACTTCCTCCTTAAAACCCGGACCTTTCGGGTTCGAATCGCCGTGAATCAAACGGACTATGTCCATTCGGTAGCGAGGTTGGTCTGAACTAACCATGAATCGGATACGCTCACCCGGCTGAACGCTGAATCGATCGGTGTATCCAACCAGGCGGAGCGGATCCCACTCCTTCGTCGTAGCATGCATGGCTGGTGGCGAACTCGAAGTCATGCGGGAGTGCCCTCAACTTCCTCAAGAGAAGCCGGTTTCGTTCGCTTTGTTCATAGGCACGGACGCCGCGTGCTTAAGTCTGCGCCCATAACGATTGCACTTAACTACACGCCAGACGGAACGGCCCTGTTACGCGTGGCCGCCGCGATGACTTCCATCGCGCGAAGGCCGTCTTTATGAGTAACAGAGAACGGCAGACGCTCGCGACAACATCTGACAAACTCAGTCAGCTCCCTCTTGTAAGCACTTCCGAATCGCTCGACGAATTCGGGGACCTTCCGACCATAGTCCCGCAGGGGGTACGTCTTGAGCTCGATCGGCTGAGTAGGACCGTAGGCTTCGAGAATGACTTCGTTTTTGTTCTGCTCGAACCGCCCAACATGGATCTGACCTTTTTCGCCATAAACCCAAATTTCAACTCGATACCCCGAAACGTGGTTGCGACTCACGCTGACTTGCGCCATTAGATCGTCCGGAAACCAAAGAGCAATCAGCCCGTCATTGAAGTCTTCCGGCGTCGAAGACACCTTGTGTGCGTAGAGACGCGAGCCGAGACTCACCACACCCGTCGGCATCTGGCCCGTGAACCACAAGACGTCGTCTAGGTTATGCATAGCCATACCAATGAATAGGCTGGTGCTGATGTACCCTGCCGGCACGGGGCCCGAGTCCTCAAGAGCCGCCACAATCTTAAACGGACGTCCGATGGCTCCTTGGTCCAGCAGGCGCTTGGCGTGTTGCAACGCTTCATCAAATCGGCCCTGAAAGGCAAGCATCACGGCGTTCGGATAGTGTGTGTCGAGTTCGGCTGCAAGCTCACGGTCTCCAAGCAGGGATCCGGTCAGAGACTTCTCGACCATCACTCGTTTTTGGGCGTGAACGAGCGCCTGAACATGCGGACCGTGTTGGTCAGTCGGCGTACAGACCACGGCTGCATCGCAAACGTCGGCATCGAGCAATGCTTCGACGCTGGGATATACCTGAATCGGAGAGCCCTGCGTGGAAGCTAGCTCCTTGGCGATCGTGAGAGCGTGTTCGACCCGGGCATCAACGATGACGGCGAGATGGCAGATACCGGTTGATGCTGCCAACTCCGCAGCGTGCTGTGAGTGCAGCGTACCGATTCGGCCTAGGCCGACAACCGCGAGTTTCAGTGGTTCACCCATTGTTTTCTCTCTCTTGATCTGCAAGCCAACTCGTTCGTGTACTTAGAGTGTCGAATTGGCTGTCGCCGTACGGCCGGTAAATGATGATGCCGCAATCGCCTCACAGGTGACACGCAGGTCTCGCGATGGAAGGAATTTTCGGAATCAGCTTGTCAACTAAAACAAAAGCAATAGGGTGCATACAGCCGGCAATGAGAAATAAAGGTACATACGTGTGAAGCGTCTGTAAGACGTACCCGGCAGTGAGCGCCATGATCATCCCGCCCACCGCACCGCCCGTGCCACCCAGTCCGATAACCGACGCCACATCTCTCTTGGGGAAGATGTCGGAGACCATGGCGAAAAGGTTGGAGGACCACCCCTGATGAGCGGAGGTCGCAAGCGAAATCATAGCCACTGCCACCCAAACCTTAGACGCAAATGCCGCCACGATGGCCGCCGGCATGCAGAGAGCGCACACCGCCATAGCACCCTTCCTTGCCTTGCTGACAGGCCAGCCCCGCTTGATCCAAAAGCCCGACAGCCAACCTCCGGCCACGCTGCCTATATCTGCTGCCAGAAAAGGTATCCAGGCGAAATAGCCGACCATCGAGAGAGAAAACCCTCGGTTCTCCTCGAAGTAAGATGGCAGCCAAAAGATGTAAAACAAAAACACGGGATCAGTCATAAACTTTGCGACGGTAAACGCCCAGGTCTGCCGCGAATGGAACAGTTCCATCCAGGAGATTCTCTCGGCAATGTTTGCATGCTGCGTATCGGATTGAGTCTTGTTCCGTTCCTGCTCAGTGATGTTCGGATGCTCGGCAGGGGTATGGTATGCAACAAGCCAAAGTATCAACCACAGGAAGCCGATAGACCCCGTGACGATGAACGCTTCCTGCCAGCCCCAGCGCAGCGTCAACCAAGCGACCAATGGCGGCGCAACCATGGCACCGACATTGGCGCCAGCGTTAAATATTCCTGTGGCCAATGCTCGCTCTTGGGAGGGGAACCACTCCGCCACTGCTTTTATCGCCGCGGGTGTATTCCCCGCTTCCCCTGCCCCGAGGAAGAAGCGAGCCACACCGAATGAGAGCGCTCCTCTTGCGAGGGTGTGCCCCACCGCCGCGATAGACCACCAAGCCACGGTCAGGGCATAACCGAGCCGCGTCCCAAGCCGGTCTATGATCCGGCCCGAAACCGTCAGCATGATCGCGTAGGCTACTTGAAAGGCAAAGACAATCCAGCCGTAATCGCTTTCGGTCCAGTGTAGCTCTGCTTGGATTGTTCCTTTCAGCACAGAAACGGTTTGCCGGTCGAGGTAATTGAGGGTACATGCAAAGCATAAGAGTCCGCAGATGTACCAGCGGAGGTGACGGATTTTGAATCCCGAGGGAAGACTGAGGCCAAAGCGGGATGGAGTCGGCGATAATGCCGTCTCTGCCGCGGCACGAGCGTAGGCGGTCTTCGGTTGGTGTTCTTGCGTCACCCGAATATCCGCTTAAACTCGCTGACTGACGCCCGGAATCCATCTTCGAACGTTTTTCCAGCGGGCTGGTATACGCCTTCTAGCGCCGCTACCCCTTGATAGTTGTTCCGCGCAAGCGCTCGGGCAATTTCTTCGAAATACCTTGCCATCTGCCCGTCTCCGAAACGGCATTGATCGACGCTAGCCTTTGGGATGTCGACGCGACAGTCCTTCAGGTGAATGTGAGCCAGATATCCATGGACAGCTTCATAACCATCAGGATACGCGCGCTCATTCGAGTAAAGGCTGTTGGCGGGATCCCAAAGGATTCTTAAATGTTGGCAGCCTAGCTCGTCGATTAACTTTTTCGCCAGATAGCCGGAATTGATCATGCCGTTGTTGCCCGTTTCGACCACCAAGGTGATTCCTTGATCCTCGGCGAGTTCGATCGCCGGGGTCAGCAGGAGCTTCAGCTTGTCCCACGCACCCTTCGTAACATTCCAAATCTCGGCCCCTCCAGAACCGAAAAGAATCATCTCCCTACGGAAGCTCATGATGCGTACTAGGCCGCAGCTAAGAGCCTTGGCCATGTCAATGCACCGTCTGAGAGCCATCATCTGGCGATTGTGGGCTTCTTCGCCGACTTCGGTCTGGCCAACGAGCAGGCCAGCAAAGATGTGGCGCGAGATGCAGCAAACCTTAACCTGGTACTGAGCAATAAGTCGTTGCGCACGGGACACCTCGGCATCGTCAAGATCTCCGACCTCCTTATCCCAGACGTACTGCAGTTCTGCGTAATTCAGTCCATGATCCAGCATCACCGCGAGCGCATATTCGAGGTCCTGGCTGATATTGCTAGTGATGGCTCCTAGTTTAGCCACGTTCCTGATTTCCTCGGAACCACAGTTCGCAAAGTGCTGAGACTGCTCTGGTACTCGTGGCAGTCGATCGATACGAAAAATACCCTGCCATCAATCGAGCGTGCGTCCATCGTCGCGTGTCTCGCTGGCTTCGCTTTTTCGTATTTCCTGGTAGCGGAGACGAAAGGCAAAACGCTGGAGGCCTTCTCGGCCGGATTTCCGCAAAGGGACGTGAGCCACCAGAGAGTTGATTCTGCCCCGCGGATCACCGTCGCGGCACCAAGCGATCTCAGATCTTCAGACTTCGACAATTTGAGGCTTCAGTGCCTTCTGGGGAATCGTGGTTCGATAAAGCACCAGACGCTCTTCGATTCCGCCACCGCCTACGAACAACGCGAGTCCGCCGCCAGCGCCCGGACCGTTGCAGGAAAGCTCGTGAACCAGAACCTGGAACATCTGCGCCTCATGCGCCGTGTTGAATACGCCTGACGCCCGCAGCCGGATCTCCGGCGGTTCGCAGGTGAAACCTTTCCACGGAAATAGCGTGTTGACGCCTTCCATGTCGAACCTAGCGCGAGAGCCGTCGATGCCGAGCGCACGCATGCGGCCCTTCACGGTTTCGATCGCGAGTTTTGTTCGTTCGAGCGCACCTCCACCACCATAGGTTATGCCGCCCACCCCAATATATCCTTCGACGGCATTCATACAAACCAGCACGGTCGGCGGTTTGGGGTGGCCGGTCGTGCCCGTGACGCTCACCGCATCCGGGCTGACTTCGCTGAGCTCGGTGGTTGTAAAGTCGATGGTCACATCGGTATGCATATAATCGGCCGGATTATCGATCTCGTAATACAGTTGTTCGAGAATGCTCAGCCGATTCACCGCGCCGCCTGAGCCCGGCAGCTTGGTGATGATCGCATCGCCATTTTCCTCGACAATAGCCATCGGCAAGCCCACATGCTCGAGATCTTCCACAACTTTGAAAGGCGGGTCGGCGAAATACCCGCCGGTGCATTGTGCGCCGCACTCCATGATGTGACCGATGCCCTGTCCTTTGGCCAAGAGGTCGAACTGATCCGGCGTCCAACCCAGCTCGTGGATCATCGGAGCCAGAAACATGGTCCCATCGCCGATTCTTCCGCAGACGACAATGTCGGCGCCTCGTTGCAAACATTCCACTACGGGCCACACACTCATATATCCGTGCGCGGAAATCACATTGGACCTTAACTGCGAAAATGGCTTACCGCTTTCGAACACGGTCGGGTCAAGCGCCTGAACAGTATTGAAGACGTCGTCGCCCAGCACCGTAAATACGCGGAACTGCGGTACGCCGATCTCCCGGCATAGCCTCTTCACCCACACCGCGGTTCCGTATGGATCGGCGGCGCCCATGTTGGTGATCAGCCTGACCTTGCTTTTGGCGCAGGCGGGAAGAATGGCGCGCATGCGTTCTTCGCTCGGCGAGAACTTCAGTCCAGTATGCGGGTCCCAGACCGTTTCTCCTTTCATCATGCGCAGGGTACCGAAACCGAGCCCCTCGGTCATGTTGTCGAAGGCCAGATAGTCCACTTCGCCGCTTTCGGCCAGAGCGATGTTCGAGAGCAGGTTGTCGAAGTTGAATCCCGCGCCACACCCAACACGGGCGGTCTTCCCCTTGCTCTTGTAGCGGGCTCGGCTCAATTCCCAATCTCTGATTGGAACCTTGCAACGCGGACTCGCCCCCTTCAGGAATGAGCGAGGAACAAAACCCTCTGGAGGTTCGACTTCCGTGTCCAGCAAAATCGAACTGAAGCACTTGCCCAAGCCATCGAGCCGGGCGGTTGCCGAGTATCCGCCTTCAGAAACATTGAGGACGTAGAAATTAAGCGCCGAGACCTTCGGCATTTCCCAGCGCCGAACCGGGCCTGGAGTAAGCGGCCTGAGATGATCCGCAACCCTCTCTGCCGTTAAATTCTCCTTCAACCACGGGTAGTACTTCGATTCGTACACAGCTATTCCGATGTTTATGGCGTCGGCTTTATTGCCGGATCGCGCGTGACATATTTCCCGAAGTTTTATCTTAGTGGCCATCATTGCTCCTTATAGGAAGTTTGGATCAACATTCGTGAGTCAACGCGTATCCGCCGCGGCCCTCCATGACTGGCCGATTTCCTCAAGCGACCGACCCTTGGTTTCCGGGACCAGCCACCAGCAGAACACAAATGTGACGAGACAAACGACCGCGAACAGCCAGAATGCGCTTGCCGCCGAGCCATAGTGTTTTTCCGAATAGGCCGTCATGAGCGGAAACAGAAAGTTCGCCCCGAAAGAAGCGATCCAAAGAGCCGTCGAGGCCACCGCCATGCCTTTCCCGCGCATGTGATTCGGGAAGATTTCGGACATGATCAGCCATGCGACGGGTGCCATGCTCATCACATAGGCGGCAACGGCGATCATCATCACGAGAGGCACAACCGGTCCGGTGATATGAAGATGAAAGAATATGCCCATAGCGGTGAGACCGCCGGCCATCCCCAGCGTGCCGTAGAGTAGCAATGGTCGACGGCCTACGCGGTCGATGAGCCAAACCGCGGCGAAGGTGCAAATTAGGTTCCAGATGCCGACAATCATGGTGACGCGGATCGCCTCGGAAGCCTGCGGAAAGCCAGCTTGCTGCATGATGATTGGCGCATAGAAGATGAGAACTGTGACGCCATCGAGCTGCTGGAAGACCGCCAAACCGATGGCAATCAGCAAGGCGATACGAATGCCTGGCATCAGGAGGTCTTTGAGCCGGCAGCTCTTCTCCACCAGCGAATCGCGAATCGCAATCATCTCTGCATGCGCGCTGTGCTCTCCGTCGATCCGGTTCAGGATGTCAAACGCTTCCTGCTCGCGGTCTTTCTGCATCAGCCAGCGCGGACTCTCTGGCACAAACAGCAGCGCCGCTGTGAAGCAGGCGACCGGCACGGTGGTGGAGCCGAACATCCATCGCCAGTTGCCGGAGAATGAGAGATAGTAGGCGACGAGGTAAGAGGCAATTTCTCCGACGACATTGGCGACCTGAGTGAGAAGCACCAGTCGTCCGCGGATGGTCGGAGGAGCAACCTCGGCGATGTACATCGGCGACACGATACAAGCAGCGCCGACACCGAAGCCTCCGAGAATGCGGAAGACGTTAAATTCGACGATGTTGCGCGGAAGAGCGGTGCCAATCGCCGAAACCCCGAACAATGCGGCCGATAGTAGCAGCGTTTTTTTGCGTCCAAGGCGGTCGCTCAGCCAGCCTCCAAACGAAGGACTGAAGAAGCAGGCGATCATGGCGCTGGTCATGGAAAAACCGACAGCAAGTGGACTGAGGTTGAACTCTTTCTTAAGGAAGATGATTCCGCCAGACATGATCACCACGTCGTAAGTGAGCAGAAAACCTCCGACGGCAGCAACCAGGGAGATGAGATAGACATATAAGTTGCCCGCAGACTTTGCGCGAGGAGCCGCGGCTTCTGGTTCCAAAGTGTTCATCTAGACAGATTTCCTTCGGGTTTGCTTCCGCTGGCGCAGCTCGACAGTTCCCTTGCTTCAACCCCAAATGCGGTATACAGTATACATGCTCGGAAAATAACGAGCCTTAACTTCTTCACAAACAACCGCCTTGACTGCAGAGTCGCAGGTCAATCTCAATCGTCGTTTCGCTAGGGGAAAGCTATGAACATAGGTTTTATTGGATTAGGCACTATGGGTCGACCGATGGCGGGTCGACTGCTCGGTCATGGCCACCAATTATTCGTACACAGCCGTAAACCAGCCCCCGCCGAACTGCTCGACAAGGGCGCGCGCGATTGCAGGTCCAGCAAAGACGTGGCAGCGAACAGCGACGTCATTATTCTGATGGTCCCCGACACTCCAGACGTCGAAGCGGTTCTCTTCGGTACTGACGGGGTCAGCGCAAAATTATCAGCGGGAAAGACCGTCGTAGATATGAGTTCGATCTCTCCGATCTCCACTAAAGAGTTTGCCCGAAGGATCAACGACCTTGGCTCTGATTATCTCGATGCGCCCGTGTCTGGCGGCGAAATCGGCGCGAAGCAGGGAACGCTGACCATTATGGTGGGGGGGACCGAAGCGGTATTCGAGAGAGTGAAACCGCTCTTCGAACTCATGGGTAAGAACATCACTCTGGTAGGCGGCAACGGTGACGGTCAAACTGCGAAGGTAGCCAACCAAATCATCGTCGCACTTACGATCGAAGCCGTGGCGGAGGCGCTCCTCTTCGCCTCCAAAGCCGGAGCTGATCCAGCGAAAGTCAGCAAGGCGCTGATGGGAGGATTTGCGTCTTCGCGCATACTCGAAGTCCACGGGGAGCGCATGATCAACCGCACGTTCAATCCAGGTTTTCGCATCGAACTGCATCAGAAAGATCTGAATCTCGCTCTTTCGGGCGCACGCTCCCTGAAGATGAGTTTGCCGAACACCGCTACATGCCAGGAGTTGTTCAACGCGTGCGCCGCGCACGGTGGTGCGGGATGGGATCACTCAGCGATGGCTCGGGCCCTTGAGAAGCTAGCCGCGCACGAAATTTCCGGATCGGGAAAATAGATTTGCCGGTCTTGGTCACAATCGTTACATCTAGGGTCACCTCGAGAGCGCTGCGCCGGTGAAGTTGAGGAGGAACGATAAACGCCGAGCGGGCTACAACCCGTCTGATAAATTCGATCGGAGTCCGCTATGAGGCACGCTACAATGTTGATTCTAAGGAGATTCAATGCCGACCCACGACGAAGCCTGGCAACTGGTCTGCGAACACACGCAGTCAGAGTCGTTGCGTAAACACATGCTGGCGGTGGAAACTTGTGTTCGCGCGTACGCCCGAAAATTCGGAGCCGACGAGGACACGTGGGGCGTGGCAGCCCTGCTGCACGATTTCGACTACGAGCGCTGGCCCAATAATGAGCACGCGCCAGATCGCGAGCATCCCGCCGAGGGCGCGAGGATTCTGCGGGAGCACGGTTACTCGGACGAGATCATCCGTGCGATCCTTTCCCATGCCAATTACTGCAATGTGCCGCGACAATCGCAACTAGAGCATGTGCTTTTCGCTTGCGACGAACTCGCCGGCTTCCTGGCGGCGTGCACGTACGTCCGGCCGTCCAAGAGCATCCTCGATCTTGAAGTGGATTCCGTGATGAAGAAGCTGCTCAAGGACAAAGCCTTCGCCAGAGGCATTTCTCGCGAGGACGTCCGCAAAGGCGCCGAAGAGCTCGGCGTGCCGCTCGAGGAGCACATCGCCTTTTGCATCGAGGCGCTGCGGGGAAATGCGGGCGCCGTCGGGCTCCGCGGCAATGTGCCTGCCGCCGCGCAGAATGCGTAGCTGCGTTCCAAAAGGCTAATTCACAGCCAGATTCGACTTGAGAGCTCGCCGACCGCATTGCTCTGGGGCGTCCTGTTTTGGTACTGATTGCGAATGTGCGCTGAACTAGCGCGCGTCACTTTCCCTGATACCGTGCTAGGAATCCCTGTTCGAGTTAACCTATGAAACGATGCTAAGGCCTGTTTTGTGACCAAATTGCAGTGGAAACTTGCGACAAAATAGTGACGAAATCCCTCCATATTTCCCTGTTAGCAGGGAGAGAGGTCCGATGCCGAGCCTCCGTCATTTCGCGCTTGTCTGATTGAAACGGGTTCACCAGGTGCAATCTGCGGCATGCTCCGCGCGGATGCCCGCAAACTTCCCGCCGCTCTTGGCGCAAGCCAGTGGATAAGCACATAGAATATCTATGTCATGGCTCGTCGCGAGTTTGCTGCTAAGTTGTTCGAGTTGAATCGCCTCATCAATTCTGCCTTCCGCCCACAGACGGCTTGCGCGATCGCCGCAAAGAGCAACGCGGGGGTGTTTGTTACCTGCTTGAAGGCTGCATCGCTCAAGCTTCGGATGGTTTCAAGAAATCGCGCCGGATCGGGCGCCGCTGCGCCATCCGATTACATGTAGAGCCCTCGGTCAATCGCGCCGTCGATATCCACGCCCCCTGCCCGTAATCGTTGAAGGAGTCTATCGCGGTGCGACTCAATCGCCCAGACCATCGCGGCTTTGCCGGCCGATAGGGCGGAACCAACAAAGCGAGTAAGGCCTTCGGTAAGGACCGAATCGTCGCTATAGAAGAGAGTCTCTTGGCCGCGGGGAGCTTGACCTTCGGTACCCTCACTAAACCTTAGACCGCTGCTAACGAATCGCTTACCAGCCAAAAGCAGGTCGAGAGCGGGCAACAAGTCAGTCTGTGCACGCGACTTATTCACGTAGCCCAGTGCGCCTAGGCTCAGGGCTTCTCGGATCACGTCGGAGGAAGTTTCGAGGCTGAGGAAAAGGATTTTTAGAGCGGGCGCGAGTTTGCGCAC
>Ga0306920_100001250_pt1 | contig 31438 bp, 28 predicted proteins | sample flu12Cox44000170_FD_204666 | JGI IMG/M metagenome (GOLD analysis project Ga0306920, IMG submission 204666) | Lab enrichment of tropical soil microbial communities from Luquillo Experimental Forest, Puerto Rico - flux4day.12C.oxic.44.000.170 (v2)... | ecosystem: Environmental > Terrestrial >...
ACGGTCGCGGCCTCGAGCGCGGCCTTCGACGGCCCGTAGGGCGAGAACCCTTCCATCATCATGGTGTAGCTGCTGGTCTCGATGTTGACGATGCGCCCCCAGCCTTGCGCCACTAATAGCGGGGCAATGGCCTTCGCCATCAGGAACGGCCCGTTGAAGTTGACGTCGATGGCGCTGCGCCAGGTGTCGGCGTCGACCTCGTAGAATTTTTTGCGCGCGCCGACGAGCACGTTGCCGATGTGCTGCATGCCGACGCCGGCGTTGTTGACGAGGCCGTGGACGGCGCCGAAGCGCTCGACCGCCGTCTTCACGGCCGCGGTGCAATCGGCCCAGCGCGTGACGTCGCAATCGACGGGATGGATGCGCTCCTCTACCTGTTGCGCGCGGGCGAGCTCGGCGAGCTCGCGCATGTCGGCCTGGCTCGACGGCAGATCGGCGACCGCCACGCGCACGCCGGCTTTGGCGAGACCAAGCGCCATGGCGCGCCCGAGGCCGCGCGCGCCGCCGGTGACGATCACGGCCAGATCGGATGGCGCAACGCCCATGATGGATAATACCGTGTCCTTCGGCTCGACATCACATTGTGGCCGTCGATGCGCTCCACGGGAAGGGCTTAGACGCGGCACCGCGCCGATGCTAGGCTTCGCAGTCAAGACTATTCGTCGGCGTCGGTTCCGGCCAAAAATCCGTCTTAAGGGCGGGGGAAACGCCACATGAAGTTCGGCATCTTCGATTACATCGACGCGCGCGGCGAGACGCTGCAGAAGACCTACGAGGATCGACTCGCCTTGCTGCAGGCGGCCGAGGCTGCCGGCTTCTACGGCTACCACCTCACCGAGCATCACGCGACGCCCTTGTCGATGACGCCGTCGCCGAGCGTGTTTCTGGCCGCCGCCGCGCGCGAAACGCGGCGCATCCGCCTCGGCACGCTCCTTTATCTCCTGCCGCTCTACCACCCGCTGCGGCTGTTGGAAGAGCTCTGCATGCTCGATCATCTCAGCGGCGGCCGCCTCGACATCGGCGTGGGGCGCGGCATCTCGCCCATGGAGTTCGACGCCTATGGCGTCGATTTCGAGCAAGCAGGCGCCGACTACGAGCACGTCTTGAATATTCTCTACCAGGGCTTCACCCAGGAGCGCATCGACTACCGCTGCGATCGCTTCACCTTCAAGGATGTCCCGGTCGTGATCCGGCCGCTGCAGCGCCCGCATCCGCCGTTGTGGTACGGGCTGCGCGGCGATCAGGGTCCGGTGTTTGCGGCGCGCCACGGCATGCATGGCGTGACGCTCGGCCCCGACGAGAAGGTCGCGAACATGCTGGCGACCTTCCGCGCGCACTGGCGGACCTATGCGGCCGACCGCGCGCGCCGTCAATCGCCGGTCGAGAGGCCCCATTGCGGCGTGATGCGCGCGATCTTGGTTGCCGATTCCGACGCCGAGGCCGAGCGCGTCGCGCGGCCGGCCTATAAGCGCTGGTTCGACAGCCTCGCCTGGCTGTGGGTCGAGCGCGGCTCGTTCCCGCCGATCTCGATCTCGGCCGACTACGACCAGTCGAAGGCCGCGGGCACCTTGGTGGTGGGAAGCCCCGACACGGTCGCGCGCATCCTCACCGCCCAGGCCGAGCGCATCCGGCAAAATTATCTCGTGCTGATGCTGGCCTTCGGCTCGCTCACCCACGCGCAGGAAATGCGCTCGCTCGGACTGTTCAAGCGCGAGATCATGCCGAAGCTCGCAGCGATGAATTACGAAGAGGCTTCACCGGCGCCGGCGCTCGCGACCGCATGACCCATGACGCGACGCTCGTGCGCGATGCATTGACTTGAAGAAAGAAAGACACGGCATGGCCTCCGAACCGTTCGACTTCGCGCCTCTGTTGGCTCCCTCCTTGCCGGCGCCGGCGGCCAAGTGGACCGGGTTTCCCAAATACAATTTCACCGGCGGCAACAACGATGCCGACCACGTTCCGGTCGATCGTCTCATTGCGGCCGCGACCGCGGTGCTCCAGCGCGAAGGCTCGACGCTTGCGACCTACGGCCTCGAGAGCGGGCCGCTCGGCTACCGTCCGTTGCGGGAGTTCCTGGCGGACAAGCTCAAGCGCACCGCGGGCATCGCCTGTACGGCCGACGAGATCCTCATCACTTCGGGCTCGCTGCAGGCGCTCGATCTCGTCAACGGCGCGCTGCTTGCGCGCGGAGACACCGTCCTCATCGAGCAGGAAAGCTACCAGGGCGCGCTGACGCGGCTCGCGCGCTTGGGCGTCAACGCCGTGGGCATCCCGCTCGACCGGGACGGCCTGCGGACCGACGCGGTGGCCGCCGCGCTTGACGACCTCAAGCGCCGCGGCATCCGCGCCAAATACATCTACACCATCCCGACCGTGCAGAATCCGACCGGCACGATCCTGAGCGAGCAGCGCCGTCACGAGCTGTTGCGCCTGTCGGAAGAGCACAACGTGCCGATTTTCGAGGATGATTGCTACGCCGACCTCATCTGGGACGGCCGGCGGCCGCCTGCGCTCTACGCAATGAGCGAGAGCGGCGGCGTCATCCACATCGGTTCGTTTTCCAAATCGATCGCGCCGGCGCTGCGCGTCGGCTACATCGTGGCGCGCTGGAACATTCTCTCCCGCATTCTCGCGCTCAAGACCGACGCCGGCTCCGGCGCCCTGGAGCAGATGGTATTGGGCGAGTTTTGCGCGAGCCATTTCGCCGAACACGTGCCGAAGCTCACGCGTGGGCTACGCGCCAAGCTCGAGACGCTGATGGAGGCGCTCGCCGAGCAATTCGGGACGTCGGCCGAGTTCGACGACCCCAAAGGCGGCATCTTCTTGTGGGTCAAGCTGCCGGACGCGGTCGACACCCAAAAGCTCGCGCAAGCGGCGCTTGCGGCCGGCGTCGCCATCAATCCGGGCCGCGATTGGTCGACGCAGGAGGCCCACGGCAAGAGCCGGCTGCGGCTTTGCTTCGCCAACCCCTCGACGCAGGCGATCCGCGAGGGCGTTGCCGTGCTCGCCGACGTCTGCCGCCGCGAATTCGGCGTGCCCGAGCGCATCGCCAACGTGGAGCGCCGCGCCCGCGCGTAACTGCGCTCGAGCAAGTGCTTTTACCGGCGGCCGTTGCCCTTCGACTCGTCATGCCCAGGCTTGACCCGGGCATCCATCGCAAAAGAACGCGTCATTCAAGCGGATGGATTGCATCGCAACTCAGGCTTTCCCGAGTTGCGCAATGTTATGCGCCGCAAGTCGGGTAAACCCGACTTGCGGTGTCAAGCCCGGCAATGACGATGGGTCGCTGGTATTACTCTTCCATCTGCAGCGGCAGGCGCACCGTCTGCCCGGAGGCGGCCGCGCGCTCGATGGCGATCGTCGTCTCCAGATTGATGCGCGCCTGCTCCGGCGTGGTATGGATCGTGGGCGCGCCGGTGGCGAGATGATCGAGCCAGGCGCGCGTCTCGTTGCCGAGCGGACCCCAGAAATCGCCGACCGCCCAATCGCCCGCGGTATTGCTGCCGAGAAAGGCCATGTCGACGGTGTGGTCGGGCACGTAGGCGTGGGGGATGCCTTTTTCCGAGAACAGCAGGTGATCGAGGTGGTCGTCGTCGATGATCATGGTGCCGTCGCTGCCCAGCAGCTCCACGCGGTCGGATTGCCCGAGCGTGGGATAGCGCGCGGGCAGCGCGTAACTCACGCCGAGATTGATCACCGCGCCGTCGGCGAAGGTCAGGATCGCCCAGGTCACGTCGTGCGCGCCATAACCGGCCGCTTTGAAAATGCCGTGCTGCCCGCGCGCCACCACTTCCACCGGCCGGTTGCCCTCCAGGAACCAGCACATCAGATCGACGTAATAGGTGAGCACGTCGAGCACCGGCGTCGCGTGGGGATCGCGCTTGAGAATCGCAAATGCCTGCGCGCGCGAATTGTAGACGCGCGCCATGCCGCCGACGACCTTGCCGATGCGGCCGCGCAACATCTGCTCCTTGGCGCGCAGGAAGCACTCCTTGTAGCGGCGGCTGTAGCCGACCCGAAGCTCGCCCTTGGTGGCGCGCAAGGTGTCGAGGATCTTGTCGGCCTCGCGCAGCGAAAAGCCGATCGGCTTCTCCACCAGCACCGGCTTGCCCAGCTGCAAGGCTTTGAGGATCGGCAGCGTGTGCTGTTGCTCGGGCGTGGAGACGATCACGGCGGTGACTTGCGGGTGGCTGATCACCTCGTCGTTGCTGCCGCTGTGGACGTCGGCGCCGGCCTCGGCGGCGAGCGCGCGGGCGCGCGCGGGATCGCGATCGGAGATCGCCAGGAACCGCACGGCGGGATGCTTGGCGGCAAGTCGCGCGCGCAACGTGCCGATGCGCCCGGCGCCGACCACCGCAATGCCGATATTGTCCTGCTTCATTCGCAACCCCCCAAAACCGCGCGGCGATCTGCGCTACGCCACTTGCCGCACGGGGACGTCGCGCCGATAGCGGCGCACGCGCTCCTCGTCGACATCGATCCCGAGGCCGGGACGGTCGGACACCTCCACGTGTCCGCGCGCGATGCGCACGGATCGCGCCGTCACGTCGTCGGCCAATCCCTCGTTGGTGAGGGTGAGTCCCCAGGCGATGTGCGGCAGCGCGGCGGCGATGTGCATCGCGGCCGCGCAGGCGATGCTCGATTCGCCGGTCTTGGCGGAGACATTGACGTTGAGCCCAAGCTTATCGCACAGGCGGCCGGCCTCGGTCGCGCCGCGCATGCCGCCGAGCTTGATGGCTTTCAGGCTCGCCCCGCGCGCGGCGCTGCGTTCGTGGTGGCGGCGGATGTCGTCAAGCGAGTGAATGCCTTCGTCGGCGCCGATGGCGATGTTGCCCGCCGCGACCGCCACCGTTGCCATCCCAGCGATGTCGTCGGCCTGCACCGGCTGCTCGAAGAAGCCAAGCCCGGCATCGGCGACCGCGCGCACGTATTGCACCGCTGCTTCCGTGCTCCAGCCCTGATTGGCGTCGGATGAGATCAGCGAATCGCGCCCGAGCAGCTGGCAGAGCCGGCGGGTGCGTTCGCCATCGACGAGCGGCGTGTCGATGCCGACCTTGATCTTGAAGGCGACGTAGCCGTCCGCCTTCTTGCCTTCGGCATCGCGCAGGTCGGAGTTGAGCTCGCCGGTGCTGATGACGCCAAGCACGGCCATGCGGCTTCGCTGCTTGCCGCCGAGCAGCGCATAGGCCGGCTGGTTGGTGGCGCGGCCGACGAGATCGTGCAGCGCAATCTCTATCGCGGCCTTGGCGCCGTTGTTGGCGTACATGCGCGCGGCCATGGCCGCGAGCGCACCGGCGATGTCTTCGGCCGGTCGGCCCTCGAGTGCGGGCGTGAGATAGCCGATCGCCGCCATCATGCTCTCGACCGTCTCGCCGGTCATGGTCGGCGCGGACGCGGCCTCGCCCCAACCGACGACGCCGTTGTCCGCTTCGATACGGACCATCACGTTGTCCGCCCGTCTGATCTCGACGCCCGCCATGACCACCGGCTTCTTCATGGGAAAGCTGACCGCGATCGGCTCGACGCGTTTGATCTTCATGGTTTTCATCAGCCTTTCTGCTCTTCGAGCTCGACCAGCGCGCCCAGAAAGTCGCCGGGATGGATGAAGGCGATCGGTTCGTCCGCGACGTTGCGTTGCGGCTTGCCGGCGCCCAGCACGCGCACGCCGTTTTGGGCGAAAGCATGCGTGGCTTTCTCGACATCGTCGACGCCGAGGCAGAAGTGATGGATGCCGCCCTTCGGATTGCGTTCGAGAAATTTGGCGATCGGCGAATCGGGCCGCGACGGCTCCATCAGCTCGATCTTGGCGGCACCAAGCTCGACATAGGCGAGGCGCACGCCTTGCTCGGCGTTCACCATGCGCGCTCCGACGCTGAGCCCGTATTTGTCGTTGAGCTGCCGCGCCGCCGCTTCGAGATCCGGCACGGCGATCGAGACATGGCTCAGTCCGGTGACCATGAACAAGCCCCTAAATGACCTTGGCTTGGCGCAATTCGGCGATGGCCTTGTCGTCGAGGCCGAGCTCGCCAGCGAGGATTTCGTCGCTGTGCTGGCCGAGCGTCGGCGGCGGGCGCCGCACCGAGCAGGCGGTATCCGAGAACTTGAACGGAATCCCGAGCATCTTCAAGGCACCGACGGTGGAATGTTCGATCGTTTCGATCATCTCACGCGCCGCCGTCTGCGGATCGTCGAAAGCTTCGACGACCGAGTTGATCTTGCCGCAAGGAATTCCTGCCGCCTTGAGCTTGGTGAGCCACGCGTCGGCGTCATCGTTCGACAGCGCCTCGTCGATCATGCGGTCGACCAGCGCCCGGTTCTCGACCCGCGCGCGGTTGCTCACAAAGCGCTCATCCTTCGTCCATTCGGGATGGCCGAGCACCTCGGCGATGCGCGCGAACTGGCGTTCGTTTCCGATCCCGAGCGCGATCATCGCGTCGGCGGCCTGATAGGCGGTATACGGCACGATGCTCGGATGCCCATTGCCGAACCGGCCGGCGTTGCGGCCGGCGGCGAGATAGTTGGCGGCCACGTTGACGAGCATCGCGAGCGACGTTTCGTAGAGCGAGACTTCGACCTTCTGGCCCTTGCCGGTGCGGTGGCGCGCGTGAAGCGCCGCGAGAATGGAGTTCGATGCGAGCATGCCGGTGCACACGTCGACGATGGCGACGCCATATTTCATCGGCTTGCCGTCGGGCTCGCCGCAAATGCTCATGAGGCCGGATTCGGCCTGCAGAATGAAGTCATAGCCGGGAAGCGCGGCCTTCGGGCCGCTCGACCCGTAGCCGGTGATGGAACAACGCACGAGGCGCGGCGCGTGACGCTCGAACCAGGCGTCGGTGAAGCCCCATTTCTCGAGCGTGCCCAACCTGAAATTGTCGATGAGAACGTCGGACTTTTCGATCAGGCCGGCGAGGATTTTCTGCCCCACTGGAACCGCCATGTTGAGCGTCAGCGAACGCTTGTTGCGGTTGACGCCGAGAAAATACACGGCCTCGCCGGCGACGAAGGGCGGTCCCCACTCGCGGGTATCGTCGCCTCTATCGGGCGGCTCGACCTTGATGACCTCGGCGCCCATGTCGCCGAGCATCATGGTGCAGAGGGGGCCTGCCAGGATGCGGGTCAGATCGAGCACGCGGATCCCCGCGAGCGGGCCATGGTCGCTCATGGTGATTTCCTGCGCATGGAGGGCGGCGCGTTGAGATCCTTGGCGCAGCCGTCGAGATAGTCTTCGAGCTCGCGCTTGTTGCGCATGCGGAACTTCTTGAAGTCGGGCTTGCGTCCGGCGAGGAAGGCGTTCATGCCTTCGAGGCTTTCCTCCGAGCCCCAGACGTGGGCGAGCAACTCCATGCCGTGCTGCCACGACGCATAAAGAAGATCGGATTCGAAGTTCAGACTCTTCTTCGTCATGCGCAACGTCTGTGGGCTATGGCCCTTGATGGTCTCGCACCACGCCAGCGTCTCCTTGCGCAGGTCGGCCTGCGGCACGCATTTGTTGATGAGGCCGATCTCGACCGCTTCTTTCGCGGTGAAGCGCCGCGCGCAGAAGATCATCTCGCGCGCCAGCCGTTCGCCGATGATGCGCGGCAGATATTGCGTCGCTCCCACGGTCGGGCAGGCGCCGACGCGGGCGCCGGTTTGGCCGAGCACGGCATTCTCCGAGGCGATGACCAGGTCGCACCACAACGCGAGCTCGTGGCCACCGCCCATGCACCAGCCGTTGACCATGGCGATGACGGGGATCGGCAGGCCGCGGATGGTCATGGCGAGGCCTTGCATGCGGTCATTCCACATGGCGCCGTTCACCCAGGTGAGGCGCTTCATGGCGTAGAAGTCGCCGCCGGCGGAAAAGGCCTTGTCGCCGGCGCCGGTCACGACCGCACAGGCGATGGAGGGATCCTCGCGCGTGGATTTCAGCGCGTCGATGAGCTCATCGAGGGTCTGCTCGCGAAAGGCGTTGAGGACGCGCGGCCGGTTGATGGTCGCCCACGCGACCTGATCGGTGACCTCGTAGAGAATATCGCTGTAGTGCCGCTCGTTCGTGCTGCGCTTCTTCGCTGCGGGCTTTTTTGCCATGTCTTGTCACCCATCCCGTGTTTTCATCATCGGCGCCTAGCGCCTGAACTATTGGCCGAGCTTGAGGTCGACGTCCTCGACGAGCTTCTTGTGCAGTTGGAGCTGTTCTTGGATGAAGGCCGCAAATTCGCGCGGTCCGCTGCTCGCGGGCTCGATTCCCTGAACGCGCAGCCCGGCGATGACGTCGGGGCTTTCCGCGGCCTCGGCGACGGTCGCGCTCAGTTTGGTGACGACGCCGAGTGGCGTCGTGGCCGGCGCCATCAGGCCGAACCAGCCGATCGCCTTGTATTTCGGCTGTCCCGCCTCGGCCATGGTCGGGACTTGGGGGAGGGAAGGCGATCGCGCATCGCCGCTCACCGCCAGCGCCTTGACCGATCCCGCCTCGATGAACGGAATCATTCCGGCCATCGGTCCGAAATAGAATTGCGTCTCGTTGGCGATAGTGGCGGTCATCGCCGCCGCTCCGCCTTTGTAGGGGACGTGAACGGTGTCGTTCTGGATACCGGCCAATGCGACGAACATGGCGACCGCGAAGTGGCTGGTGGAGCCCGGACCGCCGGACGCGTAATTGAGCTTGCCCGGTTGGGCCCGCGCGAGCGCGATGAGGTCGGAGACATTGGCGACCGGCAGCGACGGGTTGACCACGAGCACGTTCTGCACCAACGCCAACAGCGAAATCGGCTCGAAATCCTTGATCGGATCGTAGCCGAGCTTGGGTGTCACCACCGGGGCGAACGAATGCGTGGAGACCGAGGCCGCGAGCAGGGTGTAGCCGTCGGGCGCCGCGTGTGCCGCCGCTTCCGCGCCGATCTTGCCGCCGGCGCCGCCGCGGTTGTCGATCACGAAGGATGCGCCGAGGATGGTAGACATTTTCGCCGCGATGATGCGCACGATCGTATCATTGGCGCCGCCGGCGGGGTTGGGCGAGATCAGCCTGATGGGGCGGTCCGGATAGGGTTGGCCGAGGGCGTCCGACGCACAGAGCGCGAGGCCGATTAGAACGACGATCCCAGCTCGCATTCGACGCTCTCGCTGATCGCGCTTCGTGGCATCATAGGCGCGGCGCGACGGTGCGAGCAAGTTCGCACGTCGGGACGACAAGATGGAGAGAGCATCCATGCAGGAATTGATCGCACACGCCGACAAGGTCGCGCGGCTTCTCAAGCAGCACGGCGATACGATCGCCGTGGCGGAATCCTCGACCGGCGGCCTAATCGCGGCGGCGCTGCTGGCGTTGCCCGGCGCGTCCGCCTATTTCCTCGGAGGCGCCGTCGTCTATACCCAGGTCGCGCGGCGTGCGCTGCTCAACCTTCCGGACATATCGAGCCTCGGCATGCGCGCCTCGACGCAGCCCTATGCCCTGCTGTTGGCGCAGACCGCCCGGCAACGCTTCTCGGCGACGTGGGCCGTGGCCGAGAGCGGAGCAACGGGCCCCTCCGGCAATCGATATGGCGATCCGGCCGGCCACAGCTGCATCGCTGTGGCCGGACGAACCGAGCGCGCAATCACGCTCGAAACCGGCAGCGGTGATCGCCTCGGCAACATGCATGCGTTCACCGCGGCCGCCCTCGACCTGCTGCTGGACGTGCTTGCAGCCGAAGTCGCCACGCGCGCGTGAGCGCGCCGTCACAGCGCCTTCCAGTCGTCCTTCTTCGTCTCCCAGCGGTCGAACACGTCTTTTGCCGCCTTGAGCGCGTGGTTGGTCTTGGGAAAGCCGACATAGGGCGCGCATTGCAGGATCGTCTCGATGATCTCTTCGCGCTTGGCGCCGCGGTTAAGCGCGCCGCGCGCGTGCAGCGCCACTTCATTGGGGCAATCGGACGCCACCGCCGCCGCGATCACGATCAATTCGCGCGTCTTCAGATCGAGGTGCGGCCGATCCCAGATGGTCCCGAAGCAATATTCATGAATGGCCTGGGCGTGTGTCGGGCAGATCGCGTTGAGCTCGTCCCACGTCTTCAACCCGTCCTTGCCGAAAGCTTGGTCGCGAATCGTCTTGCCGCGCGCGGCGCGATCTTGGCTCATCGTTTTCTTCCCTGCGTGGAGGCTGTTGCGCGGAGACCATAGCGGGTCGCCAGCGCGGCGGAAAGGCTGAGCGGACGCCCCGTCTCCGCGGGCCATGGACGCGCGTGAACGCGCTTAACGCTTCGCCTAGGCGGCGGCCGGCAATGTCACGGTGAATGAGCTTCCGCGCTCGGGATCGTAGGCGACGTCGCCGCCGTGTCGGCGTGCAATCTGTCTGACCAACGCGAGGCCGAGCCCGCTGCCCTTCGCCCCCCATCTGCCTGGAATCCGGTAGAACGCCGAGAACAGCCGCTCGCGCGCCGCTTCGACGATCACCGGTCCATGGTCGAGCACGTTGAGCACGGCCCGATCGTCTTGCCTCGCGACGGTCACTTCGATCGGTGGCTTGCCGTGGAGGTGGGCATTTTCGACGAGGTTGCGGATCATTCGGCGCAGCAACATCGGGTCCCCGCGCACCATCACGGGTTTTGCCTCGACCGCGCAATCGTCGTATCGCGCACATTCCTCGGCCGCCAGTGCGGCCAGGTCGACGTCCTCACGCACATCCAACTGCTCGCTGGCATCGAGGCGGCTCACCAGCAGGATCTCGTCCACGAGCTGATCGAGCTCGGCGATATCCCGCTCGAGCTCGACTTTGCGTTCGGGATGCGTCGCGACCAGCTCGAGCCCGAGCCTGATCCGAGCGAGCGGCGTTCTCAGCTCATGGGACGCATTGGCGAGCAGCATCTTGTGAGCGTCGACCAAGCTTTCGATGCGGGCGGCGGCTTGATTGAAACTCCGAGCTAAACGGGCGACCTCGTCGCGGCCCTCGACCTTGACGCGCGCCGTAAGATCGCCGGCGCCAAGCGATTCGACGCCGCGCTGCAACCGCTCGAGCCGCCCCGTGAGCCGTCGCACGACCGGGCGAGCGCCGATGGCGACCACCAACGCGATGGCCCCAAGGAATGCGGCGAGCATGAGCGCACTGGGGCGGTGCCGCGGCGGCACGCGCACAACCAGGCGTCGACCGTCCGGCAGCGGGATCGAAACCGCGGGCCCGGCAGCCGTTCGCATCCAACCGCCGCTCCGACTGGGAGCGGGGAGCGGCCGACCGGCGGCGGCCAATGGTTCGTTGGTGCGGCTGAACAGCGCCAAATCCGCGCCCAGGCGCTCCGCCAGCCGGTCGATCGCCTGCTGTTGCGCCGCCGCCGGCGCAGTCGCGGCCGGGACAAGCTCGGCGATGACTTCGCCGGCGACCTCGAATTGCTGGCCGAATGGGCCGAAGCCCGCGAAGAAGTGCCAAAGCAGGCCCGCCGTGAGCACGACCAGAACGAGGCTTGCCACGATGGTGAGGTAGACCTGCAAATAAAGTCGTCTCATCCGAGACTGCCTCTCGATGCGCCATCGCCGCAAACCGCGAGCGACACCTCACTCCTGGGCTTTGGCGAAGACATAGCCCGTGCCGCGGACGGTGATGACGCGCCGCGGCTTTCTCGGATCGTCCTCGATCGCCGCGCGGATGCGGGAAACATGCACGTCGATCGAGCGGTCGAACGCCTCGAACTGTTCGCCCTTGACCGCGTCCATCAACGCGTCACGCGACATGACGCGGCCGGCATGCTCGGCGAGCGCCAGCAGCAAGGCGAATTGGTAACTGGTGAGCGGACGCGGCGTGCCGTCAAGCCGCACTTCGCGAGCGCCGCGGTCGATCTCGAGCCGTCCGTAGCGCAGCAGGTCCGGTTTGGGCCCGGCTCGGCCGCGGCGCAGGATCGCGCGCAGCCGCGCCAACAGCTCGCGCGGCTCGAATGGCTTCGGCAAATAATCGTCGGCCCCCATTTCGAGGCCGACCACGCGGTCCATGGGGTCGCCGCGCGCGGTCAGCATCAGGATCGGAGTGTCGGATCGCGCGCGGATCTGCCGGCAGACGTCCAGGCCGTCGGTATCCGGCAGCATCAGATCGAGGATGACGACGTCCAGCGGCTCTCGTCCATGCAGCGCGAGGCCGCGCGTCCCGCTCTCGGCATGAATGACGTGAAAGCCCGCCTTGCCGAGATACTCGCCTACCATATCGGCAAGACGGGAATCATCTTCGATCAGAAGGACGCGTTCGCCCACGATTGTCCATCAACCGGTGTCCGTCAGCCGCGATGCCAGCGCGTCCACCACGGCCTCCCGAACGCCACCCAGTCCGCGACTTTCCGGCGTTGTTCGGGGCTGAGCACGTCGGCGGCGTCGGCCAGCGCCTGCACGATGCGCTTGCTCGCCGTTTCGGCAAGCCCGATCTGCTCGGCGCGCAAGCGCTCGATTGCACTACGATCGATGGTGGGCGCGGTCAAGAGCGTGATGGCCTGAGTGCGCGCGGCCTGCGCCTTCTCGCGCAGCGGCCGCAGATCGGCGACGGCGGCCTTGGCGATGGCTGCGACCTTGGCCTGCTGGTCCGCCGTGGCATCGAGCTCGATGGCCAGATGTTTGGTCACGCGGTCGATGCGGTCGTCGATTTGCGCCGGAGAGAGCGGCCCGCCGAACATGCCGCCGTCGTGCCAATGGATGTGATGCCAGCCGTCACTCTGGCCGAACGCCTTGGACAGCAAGTTGCCGGTGAGGCCCGCCAACAGCGCCACCGCGACCAATGCGATCACGAACGTGCCGCGGCGACCGCGGCGGTAGTCCTCGGACGGAATTTGATCCGCCTTGGACTGCCCGTTGCTCTGTTCAACCATCCTGAACTCCTTCCTCGACTCAGGCGGTATTGCCCATGAGCGGCAAGCTAGGCGCCGGCGTTTTCCCGCCGGTGTCGCGCAGGTAAAGTTTTGTAAAGTCGCGGGCTCGACGCTCGGCCCAAGGTTACGCGCCCCATCGCGAAGGCGCCGATTCCGGGGTGCGCCTGCCTTGATTGGGCTCGTGGCCGCGGCCTAGTCCACCTGGATACCGGCGGACCTCGCGACCTCCGCCCATCTGTCGAACTCCGCCTTGATGAAGGCGGCGGACTGTTCGGGGCTCAAGCTGAATTGCTCGAGGCCGAGCTTCTGGAGCCCGGCCTGATAGCTCGCCGACGCAAACACGGGAGGCATTGCGGCGGCCAAGGTGCCGGTGACGTCGGCGGGCGCATTCGCCGGCGCCGCGAGGCCGAACCACGAGGACGAAACCACCGCGGGAAATCCAAGCTCGGCGAAGGTCGGCACCTGGGGAAGAAGCGGCGAGCGTTTCGAGGCGGCCACCGCCAGCGCTTTGAGCTTGCCGGCGTGGATGTTCTCCACCGTGGTGCTGGCGTCATTGATGAAAATGTCGACGTCGCCGGTGAGCAAGCCCATCACCGCCGGTCCACCGCCGCGATAGGGAACGTGGACGATATCGATGCCGGCCTCGCGCTTGAACAGCTCGCTCGCGAGATGGATGGCGCCGCCCGCGCCGGACGACGCGTAGGTGAGCTTGCCCGGCTGCGCCTTGGCGAGCGCGATGAGCTCGGCGAGCGTGTTCGCGGCCAGCGCCGCGCGCGCGACGAGCACGTGCGGCGTATACGAGACCAGACCCACGAGTCGCAGATCCTTGCGCACGTCGAAGCGCAGGTTCTTCATCACCGCTGGATTGACCGCGAAGCTCGAGCTCGAGCCGAAGAGGAGCGTATAGCCGTCGGGCGGCGCCCGCACGACCGACTCGGTGCCCACGACGCTCGAGGCCCCGGTGCGGTTCTCGATCACGACGCTCTGGCCGAGCCGCTCGGAGAAATAGGGCGCAAATAGACGGGCTGCCGTGTCGGCCGGTCCGCCGGGCGCGAGCGCCACCACCAGCTTGATCGGCCGGTCGGGATAGTCGGCGAGGGCCGCTGCCGGTGCGAGCGAGCCGATCAGCGCGAGCACGCTCCGCCGCGTCGGTCCCGTGCGCATGCCAGCGTTTTCGCGCATGTCGGCGCCAGAACTTGTCCGCATCCGCGGCTCAGCGTTTACCCAGCCGCGATACGGCATAATCCAAGTATTGATAGTCGATGACGCGGCCGAGGTCGGCGCGCCCCTGCTGCAGGCTGAGCTTGAGGAACCAGTCCTGGTCGGCTTCGAGACTCTTGATCTCGAGTCGTCCGTTCGGATCGAATCCCGTGGGCGCGATCCGCCCGAGCAAGGAGAGGTCCTTGACCGCGGTATGCTTGGCCAGGATCGCGTTGACGCCGTCGCGATCGGCCCCGCTGGTGACGGCATCGAGGTAGGCGCGCGTGCCCTTGAGGTACGCGACCATCCAGCGCTTGGCGGCTTCGCCTTGCTCTTCGGCGAATTTCTGGGAGTAGATGATCACGCCATTCTGACCGGTGAAGGGGAGAAAATCTTCCATCCCCTTCCAGCGGACCGCGACGTTGCGCACGGTCGCAAGCGTGATGAACGGCTCGAGGAGCGTAGCGCCGTCGATCGCCTTGTTGCCCAGCGCGGCAACCATTTCGGGTAATCCGAGCTCGACGAATTCGACCTCGCTCGGCTCAATCCCACCGAGCTCGAGCGCCTTGCCGAGCTGGGCGGTGCTGGAGACGGCCTTGCCCATGACCGCGAACTTGCGGCCCTTCAGGTCCTTGAAGTCCTTGACGGTGTCGGTGAGATCGCTGCGAATGACGATGGCGGCAAAGCCGAATCCCTTGGCAACTTGCCCCTTGTCGGCCACGAGCTTCATTCCGATGCCGCGCGCGAAAGCGTTGAACAGGGCGGGCGTGACGGCCGAACCGCTCACCTGGACCTCGCCGGTCGCGATCGCCGGGAGAATCTGGGGCGCGGCCTTGAAGCTCACGAGCTCGACGTCGAGCCCCTCGTCTTTGAAGTAACCCTTCTCCTGCGCGATGAAGATGCCGGCATCGGAAACCGCGCCGATGGCGCCGACCTTGATCGCCACGCGCGGATTGAGCGGCGCGATCTGCGCCGCGGCGGGCGAGCCGGCGATCGCCAGCGCGGCCAAGAAGAAGCCCACGCCAAAAGACGGAGCGGCGGGCCGAAACGTCATGACAGCGCTCCTTGGGTGTCCAGCCGTTGCGAGGGCGGCAAGCTTGATCTTGCCTTATCGTTGCAGTCCTCCCGCGCCGCGGCGTCGGCTACGGCTGGCTGGCCGTGACTGTCGCCGTGGCGGCGGGGAGCGCCACCTTGCGCTCGTAGTATGACCACAGCAAGTTGAACAGGCGCGGATTGTAGGTGCTCGCGCAGCAATCCCGCGCCTCGTCGGCGGACAGCGCGATGGCACCCCCGATGATCTCGGCCTCCAATTGCTTGCAGGCATTCTCCTCCAGGAACGTGCAGCCGAAGAAGGCGGCCTCCGCGCTCTCTCCGACCACGACGCTGCCGTGGCCGCGCATCTGCACCGCGATCTTGTCGCCGAGCGCGCGCGAGAGATCGGCTGCCTGCTCGTCGTTGACGACGAGCCGCGGGTTGTCCCAGGTCGGCACGCCGCCGTGGAGAAAGGAGCCGTGCAGGAACACCGGTACGATGTCGTGACCGGCGATGCCCAGCACCGTCGCATGCCGCGGATGCAGGTGGGCAATGCACATGCACTCGGGCCGGTCGCGGTGAATGCGGGTGTGGATGCGCCATTCCAGCGGAATGAGGCCGCCGGGATGATGAAGGATGTTGCCGTCGAGATCGAACACGAAGACATCGTCCGGCTGCACCGTCGCCTTGTCGGTGCCGCCGCCGGGACTGAGTAGCACGCGATCGGTGCCCGGCACGCGCACGGACACATGTCCGAACATTCCGATCGTGCCCTGCAGGTTGAGCATTCGCGTCAAGGTCGCGGTCTTGCGCCGTAACGCCGTTTCGTCGTTCATGAACGCCCCGTCCCGTTCCTGCGCGATTGTCGCAGACAACCTGAAAATGTCGTCCGTGACCATCAACCGCGTGATGGCGCGCTAACCAGCCGGACTCCGCGTCACGACAGGCAGGCCTTGAGAAAGGCGACGAGTTGCGGAGAGGCGATGACGGTCGCCGCGGGATTGGCCGCCGGCTCCTTGCGGTGCATGAAGCCGTGCTCGGCGTCGGGATAGTATTGCCACATGGTCGGCGCCGCGCGCTTCTGCAACGTCTCCCTGAGCGCGGCATAGGTCTCCACGCTGGCGACGTGATCGTGGCCGGGTTGGACGACGTGAACGGGGCAACCGATATCGGCCGCGAGCGCGACCGCGTCCTGCTCCTGGTTGGGAAGCCGGGGGTTTTCGATCGACGGATAGGCGGCGGCGCAGGCCTTGATCCGCTTGTCCTGCGCCGCGGCCATCAGCACATAGCGGCCGCCGAGGCAGAAGCCGAGCACGCCGACGGAGCTGAGCGCCAACTCGCTCGCCATGTAGTCGATCCACTTTTTGACCTTGGCGTGCATCCCGCCGTCGCTGAGCTTGCGCGCGCGCGCCTTCGATTCCTCGTAATCCGTGATCAAGGGCAGCCCTTCGTAATGGTCCCACACCGCGGCGGCGAGCCCGGCGCGCGCGAGGGTTTCCGCGTAGCCGCGGACGAACGCGTTGACGCCGAAGATCGTCGGCAGGATGACGACGCCGCTCTTGGTGGGCGCGTCGGGTTGCGCGAGAAAGCCGAACAGGCCGGACTGCTTGACGTCTTGAGACTTGGGCGACACGGGGAACCCCCTTTGCGTTTGGCTATTTTTCGAGCGGCGGCGTCATTCCGCCGCCATGGACCTTGCAAGCGCGGCATTGACGGCGGGCATCACCTTCTCGGCCATCAGCTCCATGGACTTGCGACCGAGCCGCGGATCCGCCCAGTCCTTGCCGCAGTAAAGCAGCGTGCCGAAGTCGCCGACGTGATCGTGCAGCTCCAGGATGCGATCGACGACACGGTTCACGCTGCCGCGGATTACGACGTTGTCGAAGATGTAATCGAAGGTGACGTCCTCGTCCGGCATTTCGGGATGCGGCTTGAAGGCGATCATGCGTCTCGCCTTCTTCAGTTTTGCGGTGAGCTGGCTCATGTAGAACCGGTAGGGACTATCGGGATCGTCGCCGCCGTAAGCCCGCGCCACCTTGTCGTCCTCGGCGACGAAGATCGAGCGCGCCACCCGCCAGTTCGCGCGCTCCGCCCTGTGCCCGCCTTCGGCGCAGCCCTTGGCGTAATTGGCCCATTGGCTCTTGAGGCAATTGGGGTGAAGGAAGTGCGACGAGATCGGCCACCAGCCGCGCCGGCCGAGCGCGATCAGCCCCTTGGAGTCGGGATCCGTCGCGGTGCCGGCAATGGGCGGATGGGGTTTTTGATAGGGCTTGACGATGTCGCCGATGCCGACCTCGGGCCACAGCGTCTTGACGGTCGAAATGGTCCAGTATTTTCCCTTGCGATCGATCGGTGCTGTGCCTGCCCACAGCGCGAGGATGTGGTCGATCGCTTCCGCGAGCATGTCGTTGCGGTCGGCATCGAGCAGTCCGAGCGCCTCGGCGTCGGAGCGAAGGATGCCAGCGCCGATGCCCAAGATGAACCGGCCTTCGAACAGATTGTCGAGCATCGCCGCGTTCGAGGCCACGACCACGGGATGGCTGTGCGGAAGATTGACCACGGCCGTTCCGACTTTCATCTGCGAGGTCGCGCCCAGCAGCGTGGCGATAAACATCATGCTGTTGGGAATGTTCTCGGCCGCGTCGGTGAGGTGCTCGCCGCAATAGCCTTCGCTGTATCCGAGCCGGTCGGCGAGAATAAAGGCTTCCCGATCCTCCTTGAGCGTCTCGACGTAGCGCCTTGCCGGGGGATGCACCGGCATCGTGAAATAGCCAAGTTTCATGCGTTTCTCCGCGGCGCCCCGAGGGTCGGCGAGGCGGCATTGTTGTCTCGCGCCTCCCTTTGCACAAGAGGCGGGCCGCGTTGCCGCGGCGCTTCTCGCCCGCGCGCGGGCGGGGTCGTCGCCCCGCAATATTGCGTGCGCGATCAAGGAGGTGCATTAATCGATATCGACCTTCGATGCGGCCCGGCTGGCCGCGCACACGAGATTGGCGCCCATGCGCGTGAACGACCCTCGCGGCTTTGATTTCGGTTTGGGCGAGACCGCCGACATGCTGCGCGACAGCGTCCAGGGTTTTGCCGCCGAGCGCATCTCCCCGCGCGCCGACGAGATCGACCGCAGCAACACGTTCCCGCGCGATCTCTGGCCCGAGCTGGGCAAGCTCGGCGTGCACGGCATCACGGTCGAGGAGGAATGGGGCGGGGCGGGGCTCGGCTATCTCGAGCACTGCGTCGCGATGGAGGAGATCTCGCGCGCCTCCGCCTCGGTCGGGCTCTCCTATGGCGCGCATTCCAACCTGTGCGTCAACCAGATCCGCCGCAACGGCAGCGACGATCAGAAGCGCCGCTATCTCGGCAAGCTCATCTCCGGCGAGCACGTGGGCGGGCTCGCCATGTCCGAGCCGGGCGCCGGCTCCGATGTCGTCTCGATGAAGACGCGCGCGCAAAAGAAGGGCGACCGTTACATCCTCAACGGCAGCAAGATGTGGATCACCAACGGCCCGCAAGCCGAGGTGCTGGTGGTCTACGCCAAGACCGATCCCGACGCCGGCGCGCGCGGCATCACCGCTTTTCTGATCGAGAAGGGTTTCAAGGGCTTTTCGACCGCGCAAAAGCTCGACAAGCTCGGCATGCGCGGCTCCGACACCTGCGAACTCGTGTTTCAGGATTGCGAAGTTCCCGCGGAGAACGTGCTGGGCGGCGTCGGCGACGGCGTCACCATCTTGATGTCCGGGCTCGACTACGAGCGCGTGGTGTTGGCAGCCGGACCGCTCGGCATCATGCAGGCGTGCATGGACGTGGTGACACCCTATATCCACGAGCGCCGGCAGTTCGGGCAACCGATCGGAGAGTTTCAACTGGTGCAGGGCAAGGTCGCCGACATGTATGTCGGGATGAACGCGTGCAAGGCCTATGTCTATGCGGTGGCCAAGGCGTGCGATCGCGGCGAGACCACGCGCGAGGACGCCGCCGGCGCCATCCTCTATGCCGCCGAGAACGCCACGAAGATCGCCCTCGACGCGGTTCAGCTCCTCGGCGGCAACGGCTACATCAACGACTATCCCACCGGCCGGTATCTGCGCGACGCCAAGCTCTACGAGATCGGCGCGGGGACGAGCGAGATCCGACGCATGTTGATCGGCCGGCAACTGTTCGACAAGACGCGCTGAGCGAGGCCATGATCGCACTTAGGGCCGAGCCCGTTCGAGTAGACGCAGGTCCTCCGCTCATTCCCGCGCAAACGGGAATCCAGAGCGGTCTGCTCGCGATTGACAATCTGGGTCCCCGCTTCCGCGGGGACGAGCGGATGTTGCGGCGATGACCGCTTTGGCATCCGCCATCGACCCTCAGTCAGCTGACTTCGCCCGCAATACCGAGGCGATGAAAGCCCTGGTCGCGGACCTGCGCGCCAAGCTCGACGTGGCGATGCAAGGCGGCAGCGAAGAGGCGAGAGCGCGGCACGCTGGGCGCGGAAAATTGCTGGCGCGCGAGCGCATCAACCTGCTGCTCGATCCGGGAACGCCGTTCCTCGAGCTTTCGCCGTTGGCCGCATACGGCATGTACGGCGGCGACGTTCATTCCGCGAGCCTGATCACCGGCATCGGCCGCATCAGCGGCCGCGAATGCGTCGTCATCGCCAATGATGCCACCATCAAAGGCGGCACCTACTACCCGATGACGGTGAAGAAGCATCTGCGCGCGCAGGATATCGCGCGCGAGAACCACTTGCCGTGCGTCTACATGGTCGACTCCGGCGGCGCGTTCCTGCCGCTGCAGGACGAAATCTTCCCGGACGAGCGCCACTTTGGCCGCATCTTCTACAACCAGGCGCGCATGTCGGCGCTCGGCATTCCCCAGATCGCGATCGTGATGGGCTCCTGCACCGCCGGCGGCGCATACGTGCCGGCCATGTCGGATCAGAGCATCATCGTGCGCAATCAGGGTACGATCTTCCTCGGCGGGCCGCCGCTCGTAAAGGCGGCGACCGGCGAGGACGTGAGCGCGGAGGAGCTGGGGGGCGCCGAGGTCCACAGCCGGCAGTCGGGCGTGACCGACTATTATGCGACCGACGACAGTCACGCCATCGGCATCGCGCGGCGCATCATCGCCGGCCTCAACCGGGTGAAGCATTCATTTCTGGAACTCCGCAAGGCGCAGGATCCTTTGTTCCCGGCGGACGACCTCTACGGCATCGTGCCCGCGGACCCGCGCACGCCCTACGACGTTCGCGACGTGATCGCGCGCATCGTCGATGCATCCGAATTCGAGGAGTTCAAGGCGCTTTACGGCGAGACGCTCATTTGCGGCTTCGCCCATATCCAGGGTTTCCCCATCGGTATCCTCGCGAACAACGGGATCCTGTTCAGCGAGAGCGCGCTCAAGGGCACGCATTTCATCGAGCTGGCGAGCCAGCGCAACATCCCGCTGCTGTTTCTGCAGAACATCACCGGCTTCATGGTGGGACGCAAATACGAGGCGGGCGGCATCGCCAAGGACGGCGCCAAGATGGTGACGGCGGTCGCCACCACCAACGTGCCGAAATACACCGTCATCATCGGTGGCAGCTACGGCGCCGGCAACTATGGGATGTGCGGGCGCGCCTACGGACCGCGCTTTCTCTGGATGTGGCCGAACGCGCGCATCTCGGTCATGGGCGGCGAGCAGGCGGCGAGCGTGCTCGGGCTTTTGCGCCAGGAAGCGACCGAGGCCAAGGGCGGCAGCTGGAGCGCCGCAGACGAGGAGGTGTTCAAGGCGCCGATCCGCGAGCAATACGAGCGCCAGGGGCATCCGTATTACGCCACCGCGCGCATCTGGGACGACGGCATCATCGACCCGGCCGACACGCGCACGGTCCTGGGCCTTGCGCTCGCTGCCGGGCTCAATGCGCCGCCGCCCGAGCCCACGCGGTTCGGCATCTTCAGGATGTGATGGTGTCGCTCGCCCGGCGCTTCCACAAATTGTTGATCGCCAATCGCGGCGAGATCGCGTGCCGGGTCATGCGTACGGCCAAACGCATGGGGTTGCGCACGGTGGCGGTGTATTCCGACGCCGATCGCGGCGCCATGCACGTCGCGCTCGCCGACGAGGCGGTGCTCATCGGTCCGGCGCCGGCGAAAGACAGCTACCTTCATATCGACGCCATCATCGACGCGGCGCAGGCGACGGGCGCCGAGGCGATCCATCCCGGCTACGGATTTCTCTCCGAGAATGCCGACTTCGCGCAAGCCTGCGCGGATGCCGGCTTGGTTTTCGCCGGCCCTTCTGCCGCCACCATCCGCTTGATGGGCTCGAAATCGGCGGCCAAGGCGCTGATGGAGTCGTCGGGTGTGCCGGTCGTGCCCGGCTATCACGGCGAAGATCAAAGCATCGCCACGCTGCAAGCCGCCGCCGATCGCATCGGCTATCCGGTTCTGGTCAAGGCATCGGCGGGCGGCGGCGGCCGAGGAATGCGCCTGGTCGGCAACGCCGAGGCGCTCGCCGAAGCGATCGCGGGCGCCAAGCGCGAAGCGGCGTCGTCGTTTGGGAATGACCAAATCCTGATCGAGAAATACCTGGACAGGCCGCGGCATATCGAAGTGCAGGTGTTCGGCGACGGCGACGGCAACGTGGTGTCGTTGTTCGAGCGCGACTGCACGCTCCAGCGCCGTCATCAGAAGGTGGTGGAGGAGGCGCTTGCGGCCGCCATCACGACCGAACGGCGCGCGGCGATGTCGGCGGCGGCGCGCGCCGCCGCGCGGGCCGCAAGCTACGTCGGCGCCGGCACCGTCGAGTTCATCGCAGATGCGGCCGGTTTTCATTTCATCGAGATGAACACGCGGCTGCAGGTCGAGCACCCGGTGACCGAGATGGTGACCGGCCTCGACCTCGTGGAGTGGCAATTGCGCGTCGCCATGGGAGAAACACTGCCGCTGCGGCAGGACGAGATCGCGGCCAACGGCCATGCGATCGAGGCACGCATTTATGCCGAGGACGCCGCCAAGGGATTTCTGCCCGCGGTTGGAACCATCCGCGCGTGGCGCGAGCCGGCTGGGGACGGCATCAGGATCGATACCGGCTTTCGCGCGGGCGATACGATCACGCCGTACTACGACGCGTTGCTGGCGAAGCTGATCGCCTGGGGAGCCGATCGGCCGCAGGCGCTCGGCCGGCTGGTCGAGGCGCTCGATGCATTCGAGATCGCAGGCGTCACCACCAATCTTGCTGTCCTCAAGGCGCTGCTGCGCCATCCGCAAGTCGTCCGCGATGAGATCGACACCGGATTCATCGAGCGGGAAATTTCCACGCTGACGAGGAGCGCGCCCTCGCTCGGGGCGCTCGACCTTGCCGCGGCTTGCACCGCGGTGCTGCTGCGGGAACAGCGCGAGCAGGTTTCGGAGGACTCGCCCTGGGATCGGACCGACGGTTGGACGCTCGCCGGGCGCCGCAGTCGCCGCTTGAGTTTTCGAGGCGGCGGCGAGCGATACGACGCGGTGCTGTGGTACGGCCGCGATGGCCTGAGCATGGAATTCGGCGGCACGAATGATCGCCTGCAATTTGTCCCGCGCGAGGGCGCCGTGTTCGATATGTGTTTCGGCAACGCGCTCGAGCGGGTGTCCGTGGCATGGTCCAGCCGCGATCTCGATCTGAGCACCCTGCGCGGCCGTCGCAAGCTGCATTGGATCGACCCGTTCGTGGCGGATATTTCCGAAGCTGCGGCGACCGCGCGCATCGTCGCGCCGATGCCCGGCACCGTGACGCGCATCCTCGCCGAGCCGGGCGTCGGTTTGCAGCGCGGCGCGCCCCTCATCGTGCTCGAGGCGATGAAAATGGAGCACACGCTGCGCGCGCCCGCCGACGGCCGCTTGAGGGCACTCAAATGCGCCGTCGGCGACTTCGTGCAGGAAGGAACGGAGCTCGCCGATTTCGAACCGGTTGCAGCTGAAGTGGAAACAGCCCAATGAAATCAAAGCAGATGGACGCACAGGTTCTCATCGTCGGAGCGGGTCCCACCGGCTTGACGCTCGCCATCGATCTCGGGCGGCGCGGCGTGCGCGCCCTGGTGATCGAGCAGAAGGATGCGCCTCAATTCCTCCCGAAGATGGAGCGCTGCAACGCCCGCACCATGGAGATCTACCGGCGCATGGGCATCGTGGAGGAGGTTCGCGGCGCCGGGCTCCCCGCGCACTGCCCCATGGACATCTTCATCGTGTTGTCGCTGGTCGAGCCGGCGCTGGTGCACCACGTGCATCCGTCCGTGGCCGAGGCAAGGGCGCAGATCGCCAAATCCGAGGACGGCAACCAGCCGCTCGAGCCCTATCAGCTCATCTCGCAATATACGCTCGAGCCGCTGCTGAAATCGATCGCGGAGACGTTGCCGAGCGTCACCGTCCGCTATGGGTGCGAGCTTGTGTCATTCGAGCAGGATGGGAGTTCGGTCACGGCGCAGGTCAAGAGCAGCGACGGCGCTTTGTCCACGCTGCGCGCCGCCTACATGGTCGGTTGCGATGGCGGCGGCAGCCTGGTGCGCCGGCAGCTCGACATCAACCTCAGCGGCGAGGCCAACATCCAGCAGCTGCGGCAGGCGCTCTATTATTGCGAGGACCTCTACGAGCGCATCCCCGTCGGCAAGGGGCGGCATTATCACGTCGCCGACGCCGAAGGGAGTTTCCTGATTGTCCAGGATTCGACCCGGCATTTCACGCTGCACTCCGTCGTCGAGACGGATGCCGAGATGGCCGGCATGTTCGAGCGCGTCGTTGCCATGCCGGTGAAATACGAGATGCTCTATGTCGGGCAGTGGAGGATGAACCTGCTGCTCGCCGACCGCTACGGCGAGGGCCGGGTTTTTCTCGCGGGAGACGCCGTGCACCTCGTCATTCCGACCGGCGGGCTCGGCATGAATACCGGGGTCGGCGACGCCATCGATCTGTCGTGGAAGCTGGCGGCGACGCTTGCGGGATGGGGCGGGCCCAACCTCCTCGCCGCCTACGAGACCGAGCGCCGGCAAGTGGGCGAGCGCAACGTGGCGGCGTCGGGTTTTGCGACGCGCGGGCGCAGGAGATGGCGCGCCCTCTATCGGCCGGAAATTCGCGAGCCGACGGCCGCCGGCGCGGCGTTGCGCCAAGAGCTCGCGCGCGTCGCTGACGTCGAGCAGCACAAGGCGACGGAAATGATCGGCGCTGAGCTCGGCTACCGCTATGTCGGCTCGCCGCTGATCGCCGCGGAGCCGGGCGAGGGGCCTAAGCACGATTTCATGACATACGTCGCGACCACATGGCCGGGAGCGCGGCTACCGCACGTGTGGCTCGACGACGGCAGCGCCATGCAGGACCGCATCGGCTACGGTCACAGCTATACGCTGCTGCGGCTGGGCGGGACGAAAGCCGATGCAAGCGCGTTGCAACGGACGTTCGCCGGAATCGGCGCGCCGTTGCAAGTTCTCGATATTGCGGACGAGCGGCCGCGCGACATCTACGGCTATGATCTCCTGCTGCTGCGACCGGACATGCACGTGGTCTGGCGCAGCAATGACGCTCCGGCAGAGCCGGCAAAACTGGCGGCGATGGCGACCGGGCATTGAACGCAAAAGCGCGGCAGTCTCGTCACCGCCGCGTCCGAACGCCGTCACACCATCAGCACGATCGACCCGGTGGTCTTGCGCGATTCGATGTCGGCGTGGGCGCGCGGTGCGTCTTGCAAGCGATAAGTCCTGCTGATCTCGATCTTGATCTTGCCGCTCTCGACCATCGCGAACAGATCGCGCGCCGCGGCCAGCAGTTCGGGGCGGGTGGCGGTGTAGTTCGAGACGCTCGGATGCGTGAGGTAGATCGAGCCGAGCGCGCCCAGCCGGCGCGGCGGCATGGGATCGGGGTCGCCCGAGGCTTCGCCAAAGGACGCCATCAGCCCGCGCCGGCGAAGGCATTTCAGCGAATCCTCGAACGTCGCCTTGCCGACCGAATCGTAGACGACGGGAACGCCTTCGCCGCCGGTGATCTCGCGCACGCGCTCGGCAAAATTCTCCCGCGTGTAGACGATGGGATGATCGCAACCGTGCGCGTGGGCGATTGCGGCCTTCTCGTCGCTGCTCACGGTGCCGATCACGGTTGCGCCGAGATGCTTCGCCCATTGGCACATGATGAGGCCGACGCCGCCGGCGGCGGCGTGGATCAAGATCGTATCGCCGGGCTGGACCTTGTACGCGTCGTAGAGGAGGCAGCGCGCCGTCATGCCGCGGATCATCATCGACGCGGCCGTGCGCTCGTCGATGCCGGCGGGCAAGGCGATGACGCGCGCCGCCGGGACGACACGGACTTCGGCATAAGAGCCTTCCGGCATGCCGGCACAGGCGACGCGGTCGCCGACCGAAAGGCCGCTCACGTCGGGCCCCACCGCGTCGATCACACCCGCGCTTTCGAGACCGATTCCGGAGGGAAGCGATTTCACCGCGTGCACGCCGCGTCGCATCAGCACGTCGCGGTAGTTGACGGCGACCGCCACGTTGCGGATGCGCACCTGTCCGGGGCCAGGCGCGCCCACTTCGACGTCTTCGAAGCGCAGCACCTCGGGGCCGCCGTGCTCATGGAAACGAAACGCCTTGCTCACGACGCCAGCTCCTTCGACAGGCCTTCCATCATGTCGGCGAGATCATCGAGCGCGTTGAAGCGCGGCTGCGCCGCGATATGCGGAGACAAGACCACGTTGTCGAATCCCAAGAGCTCGTCGTCGCTGCGGCCGGGCGCCTCGTAGAGCGGGTCGAGCGCAAAGCCGCCGAGCCGGCCCGATTTCAGCGCTTCGATCAGGGCCGCGCGGTCGACGATGTCCGCACGCGCAACGTTCACCAGGAACGCGCCGGGCTTCATCTGCGCGAATTGCGCGCGGCCGATGAAGGCGCGCGTCGCTGGTCCGCCCGGCAATTGCGGCACCACCCAGTCGCTCTCCGCGAGCAGCGTTTCGAGCGGCACGTAGGTTGCCTCAAGCTCGTGCTCTTCCGCCGCCGGCAGCGGGGTGCGTTGGTAATAGAGGATTCGCATGCCGAACGACGCTGCCCGGATCGCGATCTCGCGGCCGATCTCGCCCAGACCGATGATGCCGAGGGTGGCGCCGTTGAGCGTGCGCAGGCCGGAAATGCGCGGCCAATTCGAGTTGGGCGTGTGGCGGCGGTCGAACGGCTTGTAGGCGTAGCCGAGTTCGCGCAGCCGCTCGACGCTGATGCGGCCGACGAGGCGATGAAGTTTCTTGGCGAGCGTGATCATCAGCGCGATGGCGAGCTCGGCACAGGCAATATTGGCGCGGCGGCGGATGGTCAGCACCTTGATGCCTTGGGCGGCGCAGGCGGCGGTGTCGATGTTGCGGGGGCTCAAGCCGAATTTCTGCACGACGCGCAGCTCGCTGCCGGCGGCAAGCTCCTCCTTGCCCACGCGCAGCGATTCGACCACCAGGGCGGGACTGCCGGGCAAGGCCGCGCGCATCTCGTTTTGCGTCTCGACCAGGCGCACCTCGCACGGGAAAAGCTTGCCCACGCGGGCGCGCACGCGCTGGCAGTAGCCATCGAAATCGGGCTCGTCGTGGGCGAAGAAATCGGCGTAGGCGGCGGTCCGCTCAGGCGACGTGTTCGGGTCGAGCACGACGCCGACGACGCGCAGAAACCGGTCGTCTTCGACCACCAGGGCGCCATTAGCCGGCACGGGGAGAAACTCCGAAAAACTCAAGGCGCGGGCGGCTCGAGGTCGAGTTGAAGCGCCTGCAGCACGCGCGCGTTCATATTGTAGGTGCCGATGAGCACGGTCAATTCCACGATCTCCCTGGCGTTGAAATGGCGCTTGACCTCGGCGAAGACGGCGTCGGGCACCGCGATGTCGCTGGTCATGGTATCGGCATAGGCGAGCACGGCGCGCTCGCTCGCGCTGAAGCATTTGGAGGCACGCCAGTCCGCGAGCGCATCGCATTCCTCGAGCGAAAGCCCGTCGGCGAGCGCCAAGGACGGCACGTGCTGGCGCAGCACGTATTGCGAGTTGGCGAGGTGACCCATGCGGATGATCACGATCTCGCGCAGCCGGCCGGGAAGTGTCGTCTTCCATCGCACCGTGTTGGAGTGATTGAACCAGCTCTCGGCGAGCGGGGGAGCGTTGAGCAGCATGCGATAGATGTTAATCAGCTTCCCGCGCCGGCCGGCGCGGAATTTTTCGATCATATCCGCAAATTCCGGATGGTCTTGCTCTTGGATCAGGGGAACGCGGGCCATGGGGATCCTTCTCTTTCACAAGGGGAGGGAGCCGAGCGAGTACACGGCGCTAGGGTGCTTCGGTCGGTGATCGCTACTCCATCTTGAAGCCGGTCGCCTTCATGATCGGCGTCCAGCGCGCAAGCTCCTCGCTGATGAATTGCCGCGTCGCGTCGGGGTCCGAGTCGAGGATCGGCTCGAAGCCGGACGCCACCAGGATGCGCTGAACGTCCGCATCCGCCATGACCTGGCGCGTGGCCTCGGCGATGCGGTCGACGATCGGCTTGGCCACGCCGGCGGGAGCGAAGAGCCCGTTGAGATTGCCGGCGATCATGCCCGGCAGCCCCGCTTCGATCGCGGTTGGAATGTCAGGCGCCGCCTGGATCCGCGTTGCCGCGTTGACCGCGAGGATGCGCACCTTGCCGGCGCGATGGAAAGCGAGGAGCGGCCCGCCCACGTTCGGCGTCATCATCGGAATGTGACCGCTGGCGAGGTCGGCGACGCCGGGTGCCGAGCCCTTGTAGGGAATGTGCACGATGTCGGGCGCACCGATGAGCTGCTTGAACAATTCGCCCGCCAGATTGGTCAGCGTGCCGGCGCCGGCCGAGCCGTAGGACAGCTTGCCCGGATTGGCCCTGGCGTAGGCGATGAGCTCGGCGAGGCTGCGCGCGGGCACGGATTCGTGGACCACGATCGAGGTCGGCGCATTGCAGAGAATATAGATTCCGACGAAGTCCTTGAGCGGATCGTAGGGCGGGTTGTGCATGATCGCGGGAATGAGCACCTGCGTGCTGGTATTGCCGAACAGGAAAGTATGGCCGTCCGGCTGCGCGCGCGCCACCTCGGTGGCGCCGGTCACGCCGCCTCCGCCGCCCCGGTTTTCCGTCACCACGGTGCCGAGGGACGGCTTCATCTTCTCCGCCCACAGCCGGCCGGCAACATCGGTGGCGCCGCCCGGCGAGAACGGAACGACGAGCCTGATGGCGCGATCGGGATAGGCAAGGGCGCGTGGCGCCGGCATCGCGGCCGACAGCACCGCCAAGCCGCCGGCCAGCACGTCGCGTCGGTTCATGGGGTTTCCTCGCAGCCTTCGCGAGCGCGCGCGACATTGGACCGAAAGGCAGTCACCATCGACGCTCACGTCGTTGCCTCAATCATCGCGCGCAACTCCGGCGTCACCTCGGGCATGATCCCGAACCAGGCATGAAACGCTGGCCGCGCCTGATGCAGCAACATGCCGAGCCCGTTCACCGTCGGGTTGCCGCGCCTGCGCGCGGCCGCGAGCAACGCGGTCTCGCGCGGAATATAAATGATGTCGGACACGAGCGCGCTCACCGGTAAGCTATCGAGCGCAAGGTCGAGCGGCGGCTCGCCGACCATGCCTTGGTTGGTGGCGTTGATCAGCATCGCCGCGCCCTCAAGCGCGGCTTCGCGTTCTCCCCAGCCCAGCGCCGTGATCGAGCCGCCCAATTCGCCCGCCAGCGCCTTGCCTCGCGCCAGCGTGCGATTGACCAGACGGATTTCGCGGGCGCCCTGGTCGATCAGGCTCACCAGCACCGCCCGTGCGCCGCCGCCGGCGCCGATCACGACGATGGGGCCGGCATCGGCGCGCCACTTGGGCTGCGCCTCGCGCACGCTTTCGATATAGCCGAAGGCATCGTGGTTCTGCCCCGTGAGCGATCCATCGGCTGCGACGACGACGCAGTTCACCGCACCGATGCGACGCGCCAGCGGATCGACCCTGTCGACGATCGTGAGCGCGGCCTCCTTGTGCGGGATGGTCAGGTTGCAGCCGGAGAAACCGAGCGCCGGCAGCGCCCGCAAGGCGGCGCGCAGATGTTCGGCCTTGATGGCGAGCGGCACATAGGTGCCCGTGAGGCCGTACTTGCCGAGCCAATAATTGTGCAGTTTCGGTGAGCGCGAATGCATCACCGGATCGCCCATCACGCCGGCCAGCAGGAAGCGATCAGGATGGGTCATGGCAGTCGGTGCAGTCATTATGAATGAAGAGAGTGATCTGTGCACCTACTGCACGCTGGGAACAAGCTTTCTGACGGTTTCAATCAAGGCCGGCGGCGTCTCATAGAGCGCGGCGACCAACCGTTCTAGATGATCGGGCGGGCGATAGGTCATGTCCATCTTGATCCTTGCCGCCTCGGCCACGAGCTCGGGGTCTCGCACGGCCGCGGCGAATGCCGCGCGCATGATCGCCACGCGCTCGCTCGGCACGTCGGGCGGCAAGGCGTAGGGTCGGCCGAACTCGGTGCTCGAAAAAATAAACCGCATGAGCTGGCGTTGCTCGGCGGTCTTCGCGTAGTCGAAGATGGACGGCACCTCGGGGATTTCTGGGATCGGCGTCTCCTCCGCGCGCAAGAGAAAGACGAGCTTGCCGTCGCGGATGAGCTGCTCGTAGATGCGAAATTGACCGTAGGAGGCGCACGCCCCCTGCACCTCGCCGCGCTCCATGGCAAGAATCGCGTCGGTCGTACCCTTGTAGCCCTGGATGACCCGGAACTTGGTGCCGAGCACGTGATTGAACACGGTCGGCAGGATGCTCAACGAAGAGCCGGGCCCGGCGCCCCCCACGATGAACTCCTGGGTGAACAGATCCGCCGGGGTTCTGATCGGGGCCGTGACCCAACGCGCGCAAACGCGGGCGGGAAGCGATGTCGCGCCGAGCCAGTTGAAGCGCCGGGGATCGGCTTCGACGTTGGCCTGGCCCATGAGGGCTTGGCTCGGCATATTGCGCGAGAACGATGCGAACACCGTGCCGTCGCGGGGCGCCTGCGCGTAGAGAAAATTGGCGGCAGCGATGCTGGCCGCCGGCGGCATGTTTTGGACGATGATCGTCGGCTCCCCCGGGATGTGCTTGGCGAGATAGCGCGCGAGAAAGCGCCCGGCAAGATCGTAGTCGTTGCCGACGGGGTATCCGATGATCAATCGGATCTGCTTGTTCTTGTAGAAATCCTGCGGCGGTTGGCCCGCAGCTTGGCACCACGCCGTCCCATGGGCGCCGAACGAGACGCCGAAGACGAGACAAATCGCGGCGATCGACGTGTGCGACAGCATTGAACGCGGGTTGCCTATTCGGCCGCGCGCTTGCGCACCAGCGCCGCTGCTGCCTGATCGTAACTCTCCTCGCGCGCCAACAGCGGCTTCAACCCGACGAGCTCGTAGTAGTCGTCGAGCGGAATGAGATGCTCCTGGCAGGGCGCGAGCGAGTTGCCGCGCTTGAGCAGGCGCAGCACGTTGCGCACCCCCTGCGCCGCCGCGAACAGCGCGACCGACGGGAAGGTCGCGGCGCAAACGCCGGCCGCTTCCAGCTCCTCGAGGCTGCGTGCCTTGGGACCCGCCGCCTGCGACAGCGTCGCCATGTGCGGCCCGCCGACTTCGCGCAGAACCCGCTTGATGTCCGCGATGGTGTCGACGCCCATGGGCTTGGCCATGTCGGCGCCGGCTTCCATGAACAGCTGGCAGCGTGCGATCGCCGATTCGAGACCCTCGACGCCCGCGGCGTCGGTGCGCGCCGCGATGAACAGGTCGCCGTTGCGCCGCGCGTCGAGCGCGGCCTTAATCTTGGCGAGCATCTGCTCGACCGGCACGATCTGCTTGCCCGGCAGATAGCCGCAGCGATTTGGAAAGACCTGATCGCTGATGAACAGTCCGGCGACGCCCGCGGCCTCGAACGCACGCACCATCTGCCGCACATTGTTGACGCCGCCGAAGCCGGTGTCGGCGTCGACGTAGACCGGCAGCTCGACCGCGGCGCAAATGCGCGCATAGTGGTCGGCATAGTCGCGCATATTGGACTGGCCCATGTCGGCCTGCGCCAACATGCTGCCGATGCCGGCGTAGCCGCCCGCCACCAGCGCCTCGAAGCCTTCGCTCTCGATGATGCGGGCCGACAGCGCGTCATAGGCGCCCGGCATCAGCACGAGGCGCTTGCCCGCCATGATCGCTCTGAGCTTCTTCCTCGCGCTCATGTCTTTGCTCCAAAGTCAAAGCCTGCGGTCCACCGCGGCCTGCAACCACGGTTGGTCGGCGGCGGTGCGCTGTTCCCAGCTCGCGATCTCGTCGGCGTGCTTGAGGGTGAGCCCGATGTCGTCGAGGCCTTCGATGAGACGCATGCGGTCGGCGGCCGGGATATCGAAGCTGACATCGCCGCCGCCGGGACCGGTGATGCGCTGGGTTCGAAGATCGACCGTGA
>Ga0306920_100001253_pt1 | contig 31403 bp, 29 predicted proteins | sample flu12Cox44000170_FD_204666 | JGI IMG/M metagenome (GOLD analysis project Ga0306920, IMG submission 204666) | Lab enrichment of tropical soil microbial communities from Luquillo Experimental Forest, Puerto Rico - flux4day.12C.oxic.44.000.170 (v2)... | ecosystem: Environmental > Terrestrial >...
CTGGGACAGCGTGGAGACCCCGTTCGTCGCCCACCACACGCTGGCCATGCCCGACGGCCACTTGTTCGCGATGCCCCCGGTCGGCGCCAGCATGTTCGGCAGCAGCGACTGGGGCCACAGCTGGCAGAAGCTCGACTACTTCACCTTCGCCTCCGCACCCGCCTTCGCCAGCGACACCACCGGCTACCTCGCCGCGCGACCGTACGGCACCACGGAGATCTGGCGGATGATGAAGACCACCGACGGCGCGAAGACCTGGAACGAGCAGAGCGAGCTCGCGTTCATGCCGCGCAAGGTGATCGTCGACCCCGCGAGCCACGCGCTGCTCGCGCTCTCGGTCCAGGGCGAGACCTTCCTCAGCGGCGACGACGGGAAGAGCTGGCAGGCGGCGAACTGACTACACTTTCTGTGTACTTCGCCGTGGGGACGAATTGTCGACAGTGCCGCCGCCATGCGGAGTGATGACCTGACCACGGGACAGCGCGAGACGCTGCTGCACAGCGAAGCTGCGCTGCGCGCGGAAGCGGACGAGCTCATGGCGTCTGGATTGCGCGATGTCTTGGCGAGCTACGGGACCGCACGTGGTTGGTGGCTACCGGATGCGTTTGATGGCTTGGCGTGAAATGGACGTCCATCTCGTCCGCGAACCGATCGACAGATCGGCTTTCTTCGCTCTGGGCGGGCGCGTCGCGGCCCTTCTCTCCCCTGCGCATGCACTATCGCGACGCGCTGCATGGAGAGGACTCAAGTCTGCCCGCGGGCTGGACTGGGGCATCCAGTTGGGCGAGGTGCACCAGGGCGGCTGGAAGATCGACGTCTGGGCCACTGGGCCGCGGGGTCTGGGGCGTGTCCAGGAATACTGCGATGCGATCGAGAAACAGCTCACGGAGTCAAGCCGCCTGGCGATTCTGAAGATCAAGTCGGAGTGTTGGAGGCATCCCGAATACCGCCGAGCGTTCTCCAGCGCCGACATCTACTCCGCGGTTCTCGATCACCGGATTCGGAGCGTCGACGAGTTCTGGGCGCATCTGAGACAGAAGGAGATCGTCTCGTGAAGCGTTCCGATGCGCGTCGAAACGCCCCGGGCAGCTGCTCCCGAACGCCGCGACTGAGTGACACAGAATCGCGTAACCTCTTGGCGGTCCCTACGGGAGTCGAACCCGTGTCTCCAGGGTGAGAACCTGATATCCTAGGCCACTAGACGAAGGGACCGGCCGATCGGCGCGCACTGTAGGTGGGCGGGTGCGCGGCGTCAACGGCGGAACTTCTGCGGCGAACGGGTCCACGGAACGAGGCCGGGGGGATGAGCGAGGAGCCGGGGCAGCCGATCACGGGGCTGCGGCGCGGAGCGGTCGGCGAGCACGTGTTCCTGTGCGGCGATCCCGCGCGCGTGCCGCGCATCGCGAAGGGCTGGACCGGCGCGCGCGAGATCCTGAACCTGCGCGAGTACCGGATCGTCGTCGGCGAGAGGGACGGCGTGCGGCTGGCGGCGGCGTCGACGGGGATCGGCGCGCCCAGCACCGCGATCCTGGTCGAGGAGCTGGCGAAGATCGGCGCGCGGCGGCTGATCCGCGTGGGCAACAGCGGCGGGCTGCAGCCGGTGCTCTCGCTCGGCGACCTGGTGATCACCACCGGCGCGGTGCGCGACGACGGCACCTCGCGCAGCTACGTCGAGACCGCCTATCCCGCGGTGGCGAGCTGGGAGGTGGTAGCGGCGCTGGTCGCGGCGGCGCGCGCGCGCGGCGTGCGCCACGAGGTGGGCGTGACCTGGTCGCTCGATGCGTTCTACGCGCGCAACGCCGTGCTCGCGCCGAGCGGGGCGCTCGAGCCGATGAGCTTTCCCGGCTTCCGGCCGCCCGAGCTCGACGCGAAGCTCGCGGCGATGCGCGGCGCGCGCGTGCTGAACTGCGAGATGGAGAGCGGGGTGCTGCTCACGCTGGCGTCGCTCTTCGGGCTCCAGGCGGGCTGCATCTGCGTGGTGTCGGACCGCGCGCCCTGGCCCGGACCGAGCGAGCTCGACATCGACAAGAACATGGACGCCTGCATCGCCGTCGCGACCGACGCGATGCTCGCGCTCGCGCGAGGGTGAGCGCGCTCTCGATCTGGGCCGCGCGCGCGCTGCTGCCGGCGGGCGAGGCGTCGCGCGTGCGTGTGCGCTGCGCGGACGGGCGGATCGAGTCGGTCGAGTCCGGCGTCGAGCCGCGCTCGGGCGACGTGCGCCACGAGAACGCCACGCTCGCGCCCGGGCTGGTCGACCTGCAGGTGAACGGGGGCGCGGGCGCGGCGTACGACGACGCCGATGCGGGCGCGCGCCGGCGCGCGACGGAGCTCCACCTGCGCGCCGGCACTACCAGCCTGCTCGCGACGCTGGTCAGCGCGCCGCTCGAGCGGCTCGAGGCCGCGCTGGGGCGGCTGCTCGGCGACGTGTCGGAGGACGGCCCGGTGCTGGGCGTGCATCTCGAGGGGCCGTTCCTGGTCGAGGCGAAGCGCGGCGCGCACGCCGCCGAGCCGCTGTGCGACCCGACACCGGAGCGTGTCGGGCCGCTGCTCGACGTCGCCGAGCGGGCGCTGCGCATGGTGACCCTCGCGCCGGAGCGCGCCGGCGCGCTCGCGGCGACGGAGCGCTTCGCGCGCGCGGGGGCGGTGGTCGCCGCCGGCCACTCGCGCGCGACGCTGGCCGAAGTGCGCGCCGCGATCGAGCGCGGGCTCTCCTTCGTCACCCACGTCGGCAACGCCAGCGACTGGCCGGCGCGCGTGCTCGATCCCGCACTTGGGCGGCGCATCTCGGAGCCGAACCTGGTGGGCGCGTTCCTGGTCGAGCGGCGGCTGCGCGGCAGCGTGATCCTCGACGGCCACCACCTGCACCCCGAGCTCGCGCGCGCGCTGGTCGAGCTGCGCGGCCCCGACGCCGTGGCGCTCGTCTCCGACGCTACGCCCGCGACCGGGCTCCCGCCGGGGCGCTACCGCATCGGCGGGCTCGAGGCAGAGATCCGCGAAGGCGGCCTCGCGCTCACCGGGGAAGGGCTCGCGGGCAGCGCGGTGACGCTGCTCGACACCGTGCGCGTCGCGGTGCGGGCGGCGGGGCTGTCGCTCGCGACCGCTGTGCGGATGGCGAGCGCGGTGCCCGCCTCGGTGCTGGGCCTCGAGGGCCGGAAGGGCAGCATCGCCGCCGGTGCCGACGCCGACTTGCTCGCGCTCGGACCCGACCTTGCGCTGCGCGCGGTGTACCGACGCGGGACGGCGCTCGCGCTCTAGCAGCCGCGGGTGAGCCTGCGCGTCAAGTTCATCCGCGCGGGGCCGATGGATCCGGTGGACGCGCCGGCCCCGGCCGCCGGCAGGAGGACGTGATGCGCAAGCTCTACCGCACGATCGCCGCCACCATCGCGCTCAGCGCGCTCGTCGGGCTCGCTCCGACCCGCGCCAACGCCGTGGGCTACGAGGACTCGCTCGAGGACTGCGCCTATCCCCAGTCCTTCGACGTGTTCATCATGCGGCCGCTCGCCTTCACCGGCCTGATGTTCGGCGGGATCACGCTCGTGGCGGCTGCACCGATCTGGGCCGCGTTCGACGTGCGCGACCTTCCCACGATCACGCACAACCTGGTGGTGGAGCCCGCGCACTTCACGTTCGGGCGCCGCATCGGCGAGTGCTCGGCGACCGCGGCGAACTACTAGCCCGCCGCTCCCAGCCGAGGCCGCAGCAGCTCGAAGGCCGCGATCGCGGTCGCGATGCCCGCGATCGCGAACCAGGTGATCGCGTACTCCACGTGGTCCACCCGGCTGCGCGGCTCGGGCAGCGCCGCGAGCGGCGCGGACTCCGGGTCGCCGGGCTCGGGCGCGCGCACGAGCAGCACCGGCTCGACCGGCCGGCCGAGCTGGCGCTCGAGCGCGCCGAGGTGCAGCCGGTTCCAGTGCAGCAGGCGCGCGGCCGGCGCGGCAGCGTCACCAGGCGCCAGCTCCTCGCGCACGAGCGGCTCGATCGCCCCCTCGATTCGCGCCGGCTCCGGTGCGCGCGCGGCCTCGCCGGCGGCGAAGCGGTCGCCCTCACCGAACGCGACGAAGCCGCGGTCCACGAGCAGGAGCCGCTCGCGGCCCGGGAGCTCGAGCGGCGTCACCACGTGCGCGCCCTCGTGCGGTCCAACGTTCTGGTGGTCGACGAGGATCGAATCGGCGGGCCGCAGCGTCCCTTTTGCCACGACGCGCCGGAACGCGAACCCGTTCGGATCGGCGAGCGCACTCTCGATCGGCGCCGGGGCCGCGGCGAGCCGTGCGTGCATGTCGGCGATCCACGCCTGCTTCACCGCATTGCGGCGCACTTGCCAGATGCCGAGGCCGATCGTCACCGACGCCGTGAGCAGCAGGCCGACGGCGAGCCCGATCCGCGGCGCATGAGGCCGCGGCGCACGAGGCGAATCGCTCATTCCGGCCCCGACGATAGCAAGGGACCAAAGCAAGCGAGGGATCCGGCCGGTTCAGCGCCGAATCCCTCGCCTTGTCGTCTGGAGGGAGAGTAAGCAGATCCTCGACAGCGCGACCCAGATGGGTCCGCGAGATAGCAAGCCCGAATCAGAGGGAGTGGGGTCTGACTTGCAACTGCCTCCGGCTCTCGCCGATGGCGCCTCGCGGACCCGGGTGGGTGCGTGTCGTCGGCAATAAAGACGAAGCCACCCGGTCAAGTATTCAAGGGGTTGCAGTTCCTTCCGGCGGAGGAACGCAAGCGAGCGCCAAAGGCGCGAGCGCGCAGCGAGGCGAAGCCGAGCGAAGCCGCGGGTGGCGCGGCTTCGCCGCGCCGGGCCCCGCTAAGACTGGTTGGCGGACTAGGATTCGAACCTAGATTAACGGGGCCAGAACCCGTCGTCCTGCCGTTAGACGATCCGCCAAGACCGCGCGGGAATATACGCGCCCGCGGCGCGCCTTCAAACGGCGACCTTCAGCGCATTGGCGAGCCGCCGCAGCGTGCGGGGGCGTCCCAGCACTTCCAACGTGTCGAAGATGGGCGGGCTGACGGTGCCGCCCGTCACCGCGACCCGGACCGGCTGCGCCACCGCCCCGAGCTCGAGCTTGCGGGGCTCGATCACCCCGCGGAACGCCGCCTCGAGCGACGCGCGGTCCCAACTCTGGACCTTCTCGAGAGCGCCGGCGAGCGCCGCGAGCGGCTCGGCGATCGCGCGGGTCAGGTGTTTGGCGGCCGCCTTCGGCTCGAGTGTGATCTCGTCCACCAGGTAGAAGCGCGCCAGCGCCGCCATCTCGACCAGCGTCTTGCTCCGCTCGCGCAGTAGATCGACGAGCTGGGCGAGGCCAGGGTCGACGGCGACCGGGCGACCCGCCTCGGCGTCCAGGAAGCGCTGCAGGTGCCCGAGCAGCAGCTCGCGCGGGAGGGTCTTCAGGTAGTGCTGCGACAGCCACACCAGCTTGTCGTCGTGCACCTGCGACGGCGACTGGCCCACGCCCTCGAGTGTGAACAGCCGCGCGAGGTCGTCCTGGGAGAAGATCTCGAGGTCGCCGTGGCCCCAGCCCAGCCGCGCGATGTAGTTCAGCACCGCCTCCGGGCAGAAGCCGCGGTCGCGGTAGCTCTGCACCGAGACGGACTCGGCGCGCTTCGACAACTTCTTTCCGCCGGCCTCCACCAAGAGCGGCGCGTGCGCGAAGAGCGGCGGCTCCCAGCCGAGGCCCTGGTAGATCAAGAGCTGCCGCGGCGTGCTGGTCATGTGCTCGCGCCCGCGGATCACGTGGGTGATGCCCATGTCGTGATCGTCGACCACCACGGCGAAGTGGTAGATCGCCGAGCCGTCGGTCCGCGCGATCACGAAATCGTCGAGCTCCGCAGCGTCCTCGCCCGACGGACCCGCGATCAGGTCCTTCCAATGCGTCCAGCCGCCGCTCTCGGGCACGCGCAGGCGGATCGCGAACGGTAGCGGGCTGTCGGGCCCGACGTTCCGATTCCGACAGGTGCCGTCGTAGCGAGGCTTCTCGCCGCGCGCCTTGGCGCGCTCGCGCATCGCCTCGACCTCGGCCGGCGTGCAGGTGCAGCGGTAGGCGTGGCCCCGCGCCAGGAGCTCGGCGATCGCCTCGCGGTAGCGCGGACCGCGCTCCGACTGGTGAGGAATGCCCTGCGAGCCGGGCGCGGGGTCCCAGCGGATCCCGAGCCACTCCAGCGCCTCGAGCACCAGCTTCTCGGACTCGGCAGTCGAGCGCACGCGGTCGGTGTCCTCGATCCGCAGCAGGAACTTCCCGCCCTCGTGGCGCGCGAACGCCCAGTTGAACAGCGCCGTGCGGGCTCCGCCGATGTGCAGCGCCCCGGTCGGGCTGGGCGCGTAGCGAGTGACGACCCCCATGCGCGCAGTCTAGGAAACGAATTGACAACGCCAAGGCCCAGCCCTAACCGTGACGCAGGTGGGGCGCGGGCGCGCAAATCCGCGTCCCCAAAGAGGATGTCGTGGCCGAGCTGGTGGTCCACAGCGACAGCGTCAAGGAGACCCCGCGCGACTTCGCGCTGGAGGCGGGGCCCGACTGGTGGGGCGAGGTCCGCGCGCTCTTCCGCGACCCGGACGCCCGCCTGATCCGACCGTTCAAGATCGCGATGCAGGGCTACCGCCTGGGCGCGCGGCTGCTGTTCCGGGGCCGGGTAGAGGGCGAGCTCGAGCTGCGCTGCTCGCGCTGCGGCGATCCGGTCAGCCTCCCGGTCGCCGAGCCGCTGGAACTCCTGCTCGAGCCCGCGCAGAATCCCGGGGACGTTCCGGAGGGAGGCATCGAGCTCGACGCCGAGGATTTCGCGCTCGGGCGCTACGCAGGCGACGAGCTAGACTTCGGCCCAGTCGTTCTGGAAATCCTGTCTCTCGCCTGGCCCATGCAGCCGCTCTGCTCGGAGTCGTGCACGGGACTGTGCCCGGTGTGCGGCGCGAACCGCAGCCGGCAGAAGTGCAGCTGCGAGACGAGGCAGGCGAATCGGCCGTTCGCGGGGCTCGGGCAGCTGCTCGAGAAGTCCCGGCGGAAGTGAAGGATCGCCATGGTCGGACCCAAGAAGAAGATGTCCAAGTCGCAGACGCGCATGCGCCGCGCGCACGACGCGCTGACTCCGCCCGCTCGCTCCACGTGCCAGAAGTGCGGCGCCACCAAGCGCCCGCACCGCGTGTGCGGCGAGTGCGGTCACTACCGCGATCGCCAGATCTTCCAGGTCGAGGCGGAGCAGCAGGTGTAGGTCGGCGGAGGCCGGCCCCCGCACGCGCGCGATGCTCGCAGTCGTCTTTCCCGGACAGGGCTCGCAGGCCGTCGGAATGGCGAGCGACTTTGCGCAGGGCTTCCCCGAGGCACGCGCGGCGCTCGACGAGGCCGAGGCCGCGTTCGGCGGCGGGCTGCTGGAGCGCATCGAGCGCGGGCCGGAGAGCGAGCTCGCGCGCACAGAGATCACCCAGCCGGCAGTGCTCGCTGCGTCGATCGCGATCTGGCGCGTGGTCGAGAAGCGGCTGCCGGCCGCGCCGGGAATGTTCGCTGGCCACAGCCTGGGCGAGTACGCGGCGGTCGTGGCCGCCGGCGGGCTGGCGCTGGGCGAGGCGGTGAAGCTGGTGCGGCGGCGCGGCGCGCTGATGCAGGAGGCCGTGCCCGAAGGCGAGGGCGCGATGGCCGCAGTGCTGGGCGCGGACCCCGAGACGATCGCGCGCATCTGCGCCGAGACGCCGGGGCTGGTCGCGCCGGCGAACTTCAACTCACCCGCGCAGACGGTGATCGCGGGGCGACGCAGCTCGGTGTCGGCCGCGGGCGAGGCGCTGCTCGGCGCAGGCGCGAAGCGGGTGGTGCCGCTCGACGTGTCGGCCCCCTTCCACTGCGCGCTGATGGCGCCCGCGATGGAGAAGCTCGCACCGGAGCTCGCCGCGGCGGGCTTCCGCGACCTGCGCGTGCCGGTGGTGTCGAACGTCGACGCGCGGCCGTACACGCGCGCCGCCGACGCGCGCGAGCGGCTGCGGGCCCAGGTCTGCGCACCGGTGCGCTGGGTCGACTGCGTCGCGACGCTGGTCGCGTCGGGCGCGGTGCTCGAGCTCGAGCTCGGCCCGGGCAAGGTGCTGTCGGGGCTGGCCGCGAAGATCGACCGGGCCCTGGGCCGGGCCAACGTCGAGAAGGTCGCGGACCTCGAAGGCGCGCTCGCGCGCGCCGCGGAGGCGGCGAAATGAGCGGCGAGCTGGCCGAGCGCGTCGCGCTGGTCACCGGCGGCTCGCGCGGGATCGGGCGGGCGATCGCGCTGGAGCTCGCGCGCGCGGGCGCGCAGGTCGTCTTCACCTGGGTCGCGAACCCCGATGCCGCGGCCGAGACCGAGAAGGCGATCGCCGAGGCCGGCGGCCGCGGGCGCGCCCTGCGCTGCGACGTCGCCGACCACGACGCGATCGACGCTCTCGTCGCTCAGATCCTGCAGGAGCACGGGCGGCTGGACGTCGTGGTGAACAACGCCGGCATCGCGCGCGACCAGCTGATCCTGCGCATGAAGCCCGAGGACTTCGACGCCGTGATCGCGACCAACCTGCGCGGCGCCTGGAGCGTGTGCCGGGCGGCGATCAAGCCGATGCTGAAACAGCGCTGGGGCCGGATCATCAACCTGTCGTCGGTCGTGGCGCAGATGGGGAACGCGGGGCAGAGCAACTACGCGGCGAGCAAGGGCGGCGTCGAGGCGCTCACGCGCTCGCTCGCGCGCGAGGTGGGCAGCCGGAACATCACCGTGAACGCGGTGGCGCCGGGCTTCATCGACACGGACATGACGCGCGACCTCCCCGAGCCCGCCAAGAAGGCGCTCGCGGAGCGGATTCCGCTGGGCCGGCTGGGCTCGGCCGAGGACGTCGCCGGAGTGGTGCGATTCCTGGCCAGCGAGGCCGCGGGCTACGTGACCGGACAAGTGATTCACGTGAACGGGGGCTTGGACTGATGGCAGTCGAGGACAAGATTCGCGAGATCATCGTCGAGCAGCTCGGGGTGTCGGCCGAGGAGGTGGTGCCGGAGGCGTCGTTCATCGACGATCTCGGGGCCGACTCGCTCGACATCGTCGAGCTGGTGATGGCGATCGAAGAGGAGTTCGGGCTCGAGATCCCGGACGAGGACGCCGAGCGCATGCAGAGCATCGCGGACGCGATCAACTACGTGGAAGAGCGCACCGCGGGAAGGGACGACTAGCCCCGATGCCCCGACTGCACTCGCGCACGGTCCAGTTCCACCGCGTGGTGATCACCGGCATGGGCACGGTGAACCCGCTGGGGAACGACGTGCCCACCAGCTGGAACGCGCTCTGCAAGGGCGTGTCCGGGGTGGCGCCGCTCGAGGGCTTCCCGACCGACGACCTGCCGGTGAGGTTCGGCGCGCAGATCAAGGGGTTCGACCCGGAGTCCGTGCTCGACAAGAAGGAGGCGCGCCGCTACGACCGCTTCCTGCAGTACGCGATGGCAGGCGCCGTCGAGGCGATGAACGACGCCGGCTGGAAGGTGCCGACGGAGCGCGCGGATCGCACCGGCGTCTTGATCGGCAGCGGGATCGCCGGCCTCGAGACGATGTACGACAACTGCGAGGCGCTGGCGAACCGCGGCCCGCGCAAGATCTCGCCGTTCTTCGTGCCGTACGCGATCGCCAACATGGCGTCGGGCATCGTGTCGATGCGCTACGGCGCGCGCGGGCCGAACACCTGCGTCGTCACCGCCTGCACCACCGGCACCCACTCGATCGGCGACGCGTTCAAGATCGTGCAGCGCGGCGACGCCGACGTGATGATCGCGGGCGGCGTCGAGGCCCCGGTGAACCGCCTCGGTGTCGCCGGCTTCGCGGCGATGCGCGCGCTCTCGACCCGGAACGACGACCCGCAGCGCGCGAGCCGGCCCTTCGACAAAAACCGCGACGGCTTCGTGGTCGCCGAGGCGAGCGGCGTGGTGGTGCTGGAGTCGCTCGCGCACGCGCTCGCGCGCGGCGCGCGCATCCACGCCGAGGTCGTGGGCTACGGCATGTCGGGCGACGCGCACCACATGACCGCGCCGCCCGAGGACGGCGCCGGGGCCCAGCTCTCCATGCGCGCGGCGCTGCGCGACGCCGGGCTCGCGCCCGAGGACGTGGGCTACATCAACGCCCACGGCACCAGCACGGAGCTGAACGACAAGATCGAGACGGTCGCGATCAAGCAGGTGTTCGGGGCGCACGCGCACAAGCTCGCGGTCTCGTCGACCAAGTCGATGACCGGGCACGCGCTCGGGGGCGCGGGCGGGATCGAGGCGATCTTCACCGCGCTCGCCGTGGCCCAGGGCCGGCTGCCGCCGACGATCAACTTGACGGACCCCGATCCGGAGTGCGATCTCGACTACGTGCCAAACGTCATGCGCGAGGTCCCGGTGCGCGTCGCGCTGTCGAACTCGTTCGGCTTCGGGGGCACCAACGGCACGCTCGCGATCGCCCGCTGGGACCGCAGCGTGGAGGAGTCGAGTTGAAGCTCGTGCACGCCGATCCCGAGCTCGCTGCGTCGATCGCGCGCGAGGTGGAGCGCCAGCAGAGCGGGCTTGAGCTGATCGCGAGCGAGAACTTCACCTCGCCCGCGGTGCTCGAGGCGGTCGGCACCGCGCTCACCAACAAGTACGCCGAGGGCTACCCCGGGAAGCGCTACTACGGGGGCTGCGAGTGCGTCGACGAGGTCGAGACGCTCGCGATCGAGCGCGCGAAGCGCCTGTTCGGCTCGGACCACGCCAACGTCCAGCCGCACTCCGGCTCGGGCGCGAACATGGCGGCCTACTTCGCGGCGCTCGAGCCCGGCGACAAGATCCTGGGCATGGAGCTCTCGCACGGCGGGCACCTCACCCACGGCTCGCCGGTGAACTTCTCGGGCAAGTTCTTCGAGTTCGTGCGCTACGGCGTGACCGGACCAGATCAGCGCATCGATTGCGACCAGGTGCGCGCGCTCGCGCGCCAGCACCGGCCGAAGATGATCCAGACCGGCTACAGCGCGTACCCGCGCACGATCGACTTCGCGGCGTTCGGCGCGATCGCGCGCGAGGTCGGCGCGATCCTGTTCGCCGACATCGCGCACATCGCCGGCCTGGTCGCTGCCGGCGTGCACCCGTCGCCGGTCGGCCATGCGGGTCTCGTCGCCACCACCACGCACAAGACGCTGCGCGGGCCGCGCGGTGGCATGGTGCTGTGCGACAAGAACTTCGCCGAGGCGGTCGACAAGGCGGTCTTCCCGCTGACCCAGGGCGGTCCGCTCGTGCACGTGATCGCGGGCAAGGCGGTCGCGCTGGCCGAGGCAGCGCGGCCGGAGTTCAAGGACTACGCCGCGCAGATCGTGCGCAACGCGCGCGCGCTCGCCGAAGCGGTGCAGGCGCGCGGGCTGCGGCTCGTCTCGGGCGGCACGGACAACCACCTGTTCGTGGTCGACTTCGGCGAGGGCGGGATCTCGGGCAAGAAGGCGCAGGACACGCTCGACAAGGCCGGCATCACCACCTCGAAGAGCACCGTGCCTGGCGAGAAGCGCTCGCCCTGGCTCACCAGCGGCCTCCGCGTCGGCACGCCCGCCGTCACCACCCGCGGCATGCGCGAGGCCGAGATGGCGCGCATCGGCGGCTGGATCGCCGACGTGCTGGAGCGGCCCGACGACGCGGCGAAGATCGCGCGGATCCGCGGCGAGGTCGCCGAGCTGGCGCGGAGCTTCCCGCTGCCGTACGCGCCGCCGGTGTAGCGGGCGGATCGATCGTGCGCTGTCCCTTTTGCGATCACCCCGACACGAAGGTGATCGACGCGCGGAACCAGCGCGACGCGGCGGTGAAGCGGCGGCGCCGCGAGTGCTCGGAGTGCGGGCGCCGCTTCACCACCTACGAGCGGATCGAGGACCTGTTCCCGATGGTGGTGAAGCGCGACGGCCGGCGCGAGAACTTCGACCGGCTGAAGATCATCACCGGGATCCAGAAAGCGTGTCAGAAGCGGCCGGTCTCGGTCGACGCGATCGAGCAGGCGGTGGTGCGGATCGAGCGCGTGATCCTCGACACCGGCGAGCGCGAGATCGCTTGTACCCGCATCGGCGACGAGGTGCAGGCGGAGCTCCGCGCGCTCGATCCGGTGGCGTGGCTGCGCTTCATGTCGGTCTACCTCGGCTTCAAGACGATCGAGGACTTCCGGGCGGCGATGGACGAGCTCGCGCCCGGCGACGGTGACTAGCGCGGAGCGCGACGGCGCGTTCATGCGCGCCGCGGTCCGGCTCGCGGCGCGAGGCCGCGGGCGCACCGCGCCCAACCCGTGCGTGGGAGCGCTGGTCGTGCGCGCCGGCCGGGTGATCGCGCGTGCGCGCACCGCCGACGGCGGCGCGCCTCACGCGGAGACGCGCGCGCTCGCGCGCGCGGGCGCAGCGGCGCGCGGCGCGACGCTCTACGTCACGCTCGAGCCGTGCGCGCACTTCGGCCGCACTCCGCCCTGCGTCGACGCGGTGCTGGCGGCCGGCGTGCGCCGGGTCGTGGTCGGGATCGCGGATCCGGACCCGCGCACCGCCGGGCGCAGCATCCGCAAGCTGCGGCGCGCGGGCGTCGAGGTGCGGACAGGTGTAGAGGCCGCCGCCTGCGCGCGCCTCCACGAGGGGTTCGTCTCGCGCACGACGCGCGGGCGCCCGTTCACCACGCTGAAGCTCGCGGCGAGCCTCGACGGCCGCATCGCGACCGCGCGCGGCGAGTCGCGCTGGATCTCGAGCGAGCGCGCGCGCGCCTTCGTGCACGCACTGCGCGCGCACTCCGACGCGATCGCCGTCGGCTCCGGCACGGTGCTCGCCGACGATCCCGAGCTCACCGCGCGCCGCGGCGGCCGCGTCGTGCACCGGCCGATCCGCATCGCCGTCGACGGCGCGCTGCAGACCCCGCCGACCGCGCGCCTGCTCGACGGCGCGGGCTCGACCTGGCTGCTGGCCGCGCCCGGTGTGGGTGCCGGGCGGCGCACCCGGCTCGAGGCGGCGGGCGCCCGGGTGATCGCGGTCCCCAGGAGGCGCGGTCGGCTCGACCTCGCCGCCGCCTGGCGCGCGCTCGGGAGGCTCGGCGTGAACGATCTCCTGGTCGAAGGCGGCGGCGAGCTCGCAGCGGCGCTGCTCCGCGCCGGGCTGGTCGACCGCATGCATTTCTTTCTGGCTCCGTTACTCATTGGGGGCGACGGGCGGGCGGTGCTGGGGGCGCTCGGGATCGAGCGGCTGGCCTCGGCCCTGCGGCCGCCGCGGATCTCCTGGCGGCAGCTCGGGCCGGACCTGCACGCCATCGCGGAGTGGTAGGTAGACGGATCATGCGAACCCTCGAAACGCGGCTCGACGGCAAGGGGCTGCGGCTCGCCGCCGTGGTGGCGCGCTTCAACCACCCGATCACGCTGCGGCTGCTCGAGGGCTGCGCGGCCCGGCTCGAGGAGCTGGGCGCCGCGTCGCTCGACGTGCTCTGGGTGCCGGGCGCGTTCGAGATCCCGCTCGCGGCACAGCGCGCCGCCCGCACCGGGGGCTACGACGGCCTGGTCGCGATCGGCGCGGTGGTGCGAGGCGACACGCCGCACTTCGAGTACGTCTGCCAGGGCGTGACCGACGGCGTCGGCCGGGTCGCGCTCGCCGAGGACCTGCCGATCGCGTTCTGTGTGCTCACGACCGAGACCGTCGAGCAGGCGCTCGACCGCGCGTCCAAGCCGGGCGAGCCCGGCGTCAACAAGGGTGCCGAGGCCGCGGAGGTCGTGGTCGAGATGGTGAACCTGGCGCGCGAGCTCGGGCGCACGCAAAAGGCGCGCCGCCGTGGGTAGCCACGGGCCGCGGCGGATGGCGCGCGAGGCGGCGCTGCAGGTGCTGTTCGCCGCCGACCTCGCCCATGCCGCGCTCGACGGCGAGGCCGTGCGCAGCGCGTTCGACGACGTCTCTGCCGAGTTCGAGCTGCCGCGGCGCGCGCGCGAGCGGGCGCTCGAGCTGTGCCTGGGCGTGGTGCACCACTTGAAGGACATCGACCTCGCGATCGCGCGCGCGAGCGAGCACTGGAAGGTCGAGCGGCTGGCCGCGGTGGAGCGCAACGTGCTGCGCGTCGCGGCCTACGAGCTGTTGTTCGAGCCGGCGACGCCTGCCGAGGTGGTGATCGACGAGGCGGTCGAGGTCGCGCGCCGCTTCGCCAGCGACAAGTCGCCCGCGTTCGTGAACGGCGTGCTCGACGTGGTGGCGCGGAACGCGCGTAGCGAGCGGGAGAAGGGCGGGTGAGCCGGCTCGAGCTCTCGCTCTTCCCCGGCTCGGTGGTCGAGGCGCCCGCCGACACGATCCTGATCCCGGTCCCGGAAGACGAGCGGCCGCTGCGCAGCGACGCGGGCCTGGTCGACTGGCGCCTGTGCGGGCTCGTCTCGGAACAGCTGCGATCGGGCTACGTGTCGGGCCAGCTCGGCGAGGCGGCGCTCCTGCCCGGGGCGCGGCCGCTCAGCCCGAGCCGCATCCTGCTGGTCGGCATCGGCTCGGCGCCACCCCGCGGCGGATCGCGTCCGGTGCTGCGCGCGATGCGCAGCGCGGCCGCGAAGCTGCTGATGATGCGCAGCCCTGCGGCGCTCCTGGCGTGTCCTGGCGCGATCGATTTCGCCGACGACGCGGTGAGCCTCTTGCGCGGTCTCGTGCACGGGCTCGCCGAGACCCAGACCGACCTCGGGCTCCACGTCATCCTGCCGGACGGCGCGCGCAAGGAGCGGGCGCTGCTGTCGGCGCTGAGCGAGGTCGTACCGGGCGCGCACAGCTGGGGGGTGTCGCTCAACGTGAGCTGGGTGGACATCGACGGCGAGGAGATGAGGAGCGCGGCGGCCCGCGTCTAGCCCGCACTTCACCGGCGAGGCATAAGGTCGCCGCCGTCGGAATCCGATCCTCCCCAGGGATGAGTCTCGCCGGGAACCTGTCCGATCTGAGCCTGCCCGAGCTCCTGCAGGTGGTCGCGCTGTCGCGCAAGACGGGCGCGCTCGAGATCTGCTCGGAGCAGGGCGGCGTGGCGTGGCTCGGCCTGCGCGACGGCGGGATCGTGCGCGTGGCGCTGGAGAGCGGCGACCTCGACCGCGAGGAGATCCTGCGCAAGGCAGGGCTCGAAGACGGGGGCGATTCCGACGTCGCGGCCGCCACGCTCTGGGACGCGGCGGTGCAGGCGATCCTCGGCATCTTCGACTGGGCGGAAGGGGACTTCACCTTCGAGCCGCTGGACGACCCCGCGCTGCAGTGGCGCGGCCCGCAGGGGATCCTGCTGCCGAGCCCGCTGTCGCCGGAGTTCCTGGCGCTCGAGGGGGCGCGCCTCGAGGACGAGAACGCGGCGCTGCGCGACGCCGGGGTGAGTGACGACGACGGCGACGCCTTCGCGCCTGCCGAGCCCGAGGACGCCGAAGAGGCCGTCGAGGTGGCCGACGGCGAGGAGATCGAGGAGGAGACTGAGGAGGAGATCGAGGAAGAGGTCGAGATCGAAGACGATGGAGAGGCGAGCGCCGCCGCCGTCGAGGTGCCGATCGTCGAAGCGCCGCCGGAGCCCGAGGCGCCGCCCGAGCTCGTCGTTCGGCCGGAGCCCCCCGCGCGCGCCGAGGACGACACGCCGTTCCGCGGACAGCGCGTCGAAGCGAAGACGCTGCCCGCGCAGCGCGCGGCGGTGATCGACCCCGATGCCACGATGGTCGCCTCGATGCCGCTCGTGTCCGACGAGCCGGTGACGACCGAGGTGCCGCGCCCCGCGCCGCGGCTGCCGAGCTCGCTCATCGCCATCGATCCCGACCTGCAGTTGCTCGAGAGGCTGAAGACGGGCATGGCGCAGGAGCCCGTGCGCGTGCACATCTTCCAGAGGGCGAACGACGCGCTCGCGCGCTTCAAGCAGTACGTGGTGCGCGGGGAGATCCCGGGCGTGGTGCTGGGCAGCGGCGTCGAGGATCCGCTCGATGCGCGCCAGGGGCTCGGCTGGCGGCGCTTCGCGGGCCGGCTGCTCGCGATCGCGCCGCGGATGCGGCTCGTGGTGCTGGCGCGGCCGGGCGAGAGCGTGGCCGCGCCCGGACTGTCCGTGGTGCATCGGCCGGAGACCCGCGCCGCGGCGGGCGAGCTCGAGCGCTTCATGCGCGCACTGCGCGACGCACTGGCGTCGGGCGCATAAAGCGTGCGCAACGCGACACCGATAGGGGCTGCGCCTGCCTCCGAGAGCCGTGCTCCGAGGAGTCGCGCGTGATCGCCGCCTGCCCCCAGTGTCAGACCCGCTACCGGCTCGCCCGAGAGAAGATCGGCCCGCAGGGTGCGCGGATCCGCTGCAGCCAGTGTCAGACGATCTTCCGGGTGCAGGCGCCGGCGGGCGCGGCGCCGACGCCCCCCGAGGCGAAGCCGTCGCCTGCCGCGCCCGTGCGGGCCGCTCCGACGCCGCCGGCTCCCCCGCCGCCTCTGCCCGAAGTTCCGGCGCCGCCGGCGCCGCTGAAGCCATTGCCGCCGATCGCGCGTGCGGTCGTTGCCGCAGTCGATGCCGACGACGCCAAGGCCGCGAGCGAGCTGCTCGCGCAGTGGCGGATCGAAGCCGAGATCGTCGACGACGGCGGTGAGGCCCTGCTCCGCATGTTCCGCAAGCCGCCTGCGCTGGCCGTGCTGGGGGCCGAGCTGCCCTCGCTGGGCGGCGCGCGGATCGCCGAGATCGCGCAGCGCGCGAGCGAGCTCGCTGCGGTGAAGCTGATCCGCATCGCGACCGCGTCGGACCAGAGCGGCACGCCCGGCTTCGACGCCGAGGAGATGCTCGAGGCCGCAGACTTTCCCGCCGGCCTCGCCAACATCCTGGCGCGGCTCGGGATCGGGGAGAAGCCCGCTCCGGCGCCTCCGCCCGCGCGACCGCGGCCCACGCCGGCGATGTCCAGACCCACGCCCGCCGTTGCGCGACCCGTGCCCGCGGCGAAGCCCTCCGCTCCCGCCGCTGCCCCTGCGCCGAAACCCGCCACGGCTCCGGCTCCCGTGTCGAACGACCCGGCGATCGCTGCCGCCGAACGGCTGGCGCGGATCGCGGTCTCCGACGTGATCCTCTACAACCAGGAGAAGTTCGCGGCTGCGGCCGCGCGCGGAACCGCGGCGAAGGAGCTCGCCGGCGAGCTGGGCGAGGCCCGCCAGCACTTCAACTCGCGGGTCGCGCCGGCTGTGCGCGAGAAGCGCGACTTCCTGGTCGAGGAGATCGAGCGCCGCGCAGCGGCGCTGCGCGGCGGCAGCTGACTGCGGCGGCCGGCGCGGCCGCTAGAATCCCGCCTCGATGAGCGTGCCGGTGCGCAGGGGGACTCGCGCGCGCGTCCTCGCGACGCTTGCGGCGGCGGCCGCGCTCTCGGCGTGCGGCTACCGGCCCATCGGCGGGCGAGGCTTCTTCGGCCCGGACGTGAAGACGATCGAGGTGGTGGCGTTCGAGAACCAGAGCCGCGAGCCGGGGCTCCCGCACCTGATCGCGCAAGCCATGTCGGAGGAGTTCGCACGGCGCGGCTGGCTCGACCCCAAGCCCGAGGGCGAGATCGCCAGCCCCGACCTGATCATGCGCGGCGTGGTGCACTCGGCGCTGGTCCACTCGAGCTCCTTCTCCAAGGGGGGATTCGTGCTCGAGAGCACCATCGACGTCGACGTCGACGTCAGCGTGAAGCGCGCCGCCACTGGCCAGGTGCTGCTGCAGCACCCGGCGATGCGCGAGCACGAGGTGTTCCTCGCCAGCGCGGACCCGCAGGTCTACCAGAGCAACAAGGAGCAGGCGCTGCGGCGGATGTCCTCCGCCCTCGCCGAGCGGGTGCAGGATGAGCTCTTCCAGAAGTTCTGAGCCGGGCGCCGAGCCCGGCTTCGCCCCGGTCGTGCTGGTGTGCGGCCCCGAGGCGACGCTGCGCGACGCGGCGCTGGCGGAGCTGCGCGAGCGCGTCCTCGCCGGCGCGCCGCGCGACTTCAACGAAGACCGCTTCGACCTCGGCGCGAGCGGCTTCGACCCGCTCGCGATCGTGGCGGCGGCGCGCACGCTGCCGGTGATGGCGCGCGCGCGGCTGGTGCTGGTGCGCGGCATCGGCGAGAAGCGCGCCGAGAAGTTCCTCGACGGGGCGCTGCTCGAGTACCTGGAGTCTCCGCTCGCCACCACCTGCCTCGTGCTCGAGGGCGAGGAGGTCGATAAGCGCCAGAAGTGGGTGAAGCGCGTCGCGAAGATCGGGCAGCTGGTCGAGTGCACAGGGCCGACCCGGCCCGCCGAGGTGCGGCGCTGGATCGAGGCGCGCATGCGCCAGCGCGGGCTGCGGCCGGGGAGCGGCGCGGCGGCTGCGCTGTTCGACCAGGTCGGCCCGGAGCTCGACCGGCTCGCGCTCGAGATCGAGAAGCTGGCGCTGTTCGCGGGCGAGCGCGGGGAGCTGTCGGCCGACGACGTCGCCGAGCTGGTCGGTCAGCTGCGCGCGCGCGCGGTCTACGAGCTCTGCGACGCGATCGGCGAGCGCCGGCTGGCGAACGCGCTGCGGCTGGTGGGCGAGCTCTCCGACCAGGGCCAGCCGCCGCTCGCGCTGGTGGGAGCGCTCGCGAACCACTTCCGGCGACTGCTCCGCGCGCGCGAGCTGCGCCCGCTCGAGGCCGCGGAGGTGCAGCGCAAGCTCGGCGTGCACCCGTTCGCCGCGGAGAAGCTGGTCGAGCAGGCGCGCCGCTTCGACCTGCGCCGGCTCAAGGTCTGCCTCGACGCGATCCGCCGCACGGACTTCGCACTGAAGGGCGGCGTTCCGATCGGGCCGCGGATGGCGCTCGAGCGGCTGGTCCTGGCCGTCTGCGCGTGACTAGCGGGCGGACAGCTTCGCGAGCCGCGACACCGTGCGCGACACGGTGCGCTTGTGCATCACGCCCTTGCTCGCGGCCTTGCGCAGCAGCCGCTCGGCGTCGTGGAGCAGCGTCGGGAGGTCTTTGGAGTTCGCGGCCTTGGCGTCGCGCAGCTTGCGCACCGCTCCGCGCACGGTCTTGCGGATCTGGTTGTTGCGCGCGCGCCGGCGCAGCGACTGGGCGTGCCGCTTCTTGGCCGAGCGGTGGGTAGCCATGGAGACCTCCGAGGGAGCCGGTAAGTACCCCGCGGCGCGATCGGTGTCAACGGACGGCGTCGAGCGCGTCTCGCGCTCCGCGGGCGTGGTCGCGGCGGCCACGATGGCGAGCCGCGTGCTCGGCCTGGTGCGCGACAGCCTGATGGCCGCGGCCTTCTCGCCGGGCATGAACGACGCCTTCATCGTCGCGTTCACCATTCCCAACCTGTTCCGGCGGCTGGTGGGCGAGGGCTCGCTCACGCTCGCGTTCGTGCCGATCTTCTCGAGCGCGCTCGCCCGCTCGCACGAGGACGCCCAGCGGACCTTCCGCGCCACCTGGACGCTGGCGCTGTGGGCGTCGCTGGCGATCTGCGTGCTGGGCATGATCTTCGCGGGGCCCGTGGTCTCGCTCACCGCGCCCGGCTACGACCCCGAGAAGCAGGCGCTCACCACCCATCTGCTGCGCATCTGCTTCCCGTACATCGTGAGCCTGGCGCTGGTCGCGGTGGCGATGGGCGCGCTCAACTCGATGGGTCACTTCTTCCGACCCGCGATCGCGCCAGTGTTCCTGAACCTGACCCAGATCGCCGCCACCTTCGCGGGGCTCTGGTTCTTCCACCCGCCGATCGTGGCGATGGCCTGGGGCGCGGCGCTCGCGGGCGTGCTGCAGCTGCTCGCGCAGCTGGCGCCGCTGCGCGAGCGCGACATGGCGCCGAAGCTGGTCTTCACGCTGCGCGATCCGGCGATCCAGAAGCTGTTGTGGATGCTGCTGCCCTCGGTGCTGGGCGCGTCGGCCTACCAGGTCAACACCATGACCACGCGCGCGATCGCGAGCTTCTTCGGCGACGGACCGGTCTCGTACCTGTACTTCGCGACCCGGCTGCTCGAGCTGCCGCTGGGCCTGTTCGTGTTCGGGCTCGCGACCTCGAGCCTGCCGGTGCTCTCGCGCCAGGTGGCGGTGGGCGACCGCGGCGGGCTCGACCGCGCCTTCGCGGGCACCGTGGGCCTGGTGCTGGCGCTGACCTTGCCCTGCACCGCGGGGCTGGTGCTGCTGCGCGAGCCGATCGTGGCGCTCTTGTTCGCGTGGAACCCGAAGACGTTCGGCCCCGACTCGGTCCACGGCTGCGCGCTGTCGCTCTTGTACTACTCGCTGGGCCTGGTGCCGATCGGGCTGGTGCGCGTGTGGGTGAACGTGAGCATCGCGCACCACGACACGCGCACCGGCGCACACGCGGCGGTGGTGAGCCTGGTGGTGAACGTGCTGGCGGCGCTGACCTTCATCGGCCCGCTGCCGGGCGGCGTGTTGCCGGACTGGGCCACCGAGCTGCAGCACCGCTGTGTCGTCGCGGACTTCGGCTTCCTCGGCGTCGCGCTCGCGACCACGCTGGCCGCTCTCGCAAACGCCGCTTACGTGATCGCGCGCACGCGCATCCGCTACGGCGCGCACGTGCACCTGCGCGACTGGCTGGGCTACGTGCGGCTGGTCGCCGCGACGGGGCTGATGTGCGTGGTGGTGGTCGCGGGCGCGCCGCTGGTGCCTTCCACCGCCTCGGTCGCTACCGCGCTGCGGCTGCTGGCGCTGATCGGCGCGGGCGGGCTCGCCTACCTGGGCGGGCTGTGGCTGTTCCGCGCGCCCGAGTTCGCGCTCGTGCGCGCGGCGCTCTTGCGCGCCGCCCGGCTCCGACCTTCAGCGACCTAGACGCGCGGCCGAATCAAGGCAGTGAGTCGGTCGACTGCGTAGAAGGGAGAGGCGTGCCCGCGATCTGGCGAACGCGCTCGGCGCTGGCGCTCGTGGCGCTCTTGGCGCTCGCGCCGGCGAGCGCCGCGCGCGCGGGCGTGGACACCGGCGTCTCACACGCCGACCCGCTGCAGGTCCCCACCGGTCCGCTGCCCGAGCCCGAGAACAGCGCCGGGAAGCCCGCGGCCGAGCGGGTCGCGAACGCGGCGGACGCGCTGCGCGACCGCGGCTTCGACGAGCTGCCGATCCTGGCCTGGGCGCTGCTCGAGTCGGCGCAGAGCGAGCGCCGCCCCGAGCTGGTCGCGCGCGCGGTCGAGCTCGCGCCCGACTCGCCAGGCGTGCTGTTCGAGGCCGCGCGGATCTCGAACGACCCGCACGCCTACGTCTCCGCGCTCGCGGCGCTGGCCAAGAGCCTGCCCGGGGTGCTGTACGCGCTCGGCTTCGCCGGCGTCCTGCTCGGCGGCGGCGCGCTGGCGCTCGCGCTCGGCGTCTCGGCGTTCGCGGCGCTGCGCGGCTTCGGTCTGCACGGCCACGCCTTCGGGCACAGCGTCGCGTCCAAGGATCCGCCCGGCTGGACCGGGGTGCTGTTGCTGCTGGCCGCGCTCGGCGCGCTGCCACTGTTCGGTGTCGGGCCGCTCGCGCTCGCCGGCCTGTTCGGCGGCTTCGGGGCGCTGCGCCTGCGCCGCGCCGAGGCGGCCTGCACGGCGATCGCGCTCACCGTCGCCGGCTTCGCGCTCGGGCCCGGGCTCGACCGGCTCGCGCCCGCGCTCACGGCGGTCGGACGCGCACCGGAGCTGATCGCGGCCTGGCGCATCGACCGCGGCCAGTCGCTCCCGGGCGACTTCAACCGCGTGGAGAGCGCGAGCAAGCGCCATCCCGACGACGCACTCCTGCACCTGGCGCTCGCGACCGCGTGGATGCGGCGCGGCGACCTCGCGCGCGCGGAGACCGCGCTCGGCACACCGGGCGACGACGCCGATCCCGCCATCGTCGCTGCGCAGCTCAACCTGCGCGGAATCGTGCGGCTGGCCCAGGGCGACATCGCGCAGGCCATCCCCGCGTTCGAGCGCGCGCGCTCGACCGCGGAGTCCGCGCCAGTGGTGTTCAACCTGTCGCAGGCCTACGGCCGGGCGCTGCGGCTCTCGGACCAGCAGCCCACCTTCGAGGCTGCGAGCCGGCTCGACGCCGACCTGGTGAGCAAGTACATGAGCAACGAGGGCGCGAACGTCCACCGCACCCTGATCGAGTCGTCGCTTCCGCTGGCGCTCTACGCGGCGCGCGCGCTGGCGCCGAGCGAGGAGTCGCGCGCGCTCGCGAGCGAGCTCCGCGCGCGGCTGCTCGGCAGCTTCCAGGGCGAGCGCGCCTGGTGGATCCTGCCCGCGGCGGGGATCGCCGGCTTCGCGCTGCGCCGCAAGAGCGTCGCGCGCTGCAGCCGCTGCGACCAGCCGATCTGCGCGCGCTGCTCGCGCGAGGCGCGCTCCGCCGGCACCTGCATGCGCTGCGTGCGGCTGTTCATCAAGCGCGAGAACACCGACCCGCGGCTGCGCAAGCTCGAGCTCGCGCGCGATCGCAGCCGCCAGCGCCGCGCGGTGCTCGCGCAGGCCGTTGCCGCGCTGGCCGCGCCCGGCGCGGTCGACCTGCTCGACGAGCGGCTGTGGCGAGGGAGCCTGCGGCTGTTCGCGCTGGGTGCGGGGCTCGCGGCGCTGTACGCGCCCGCGCTGCTGCCCGTGCCCTGGGACCTGGGCACCCTGGGCTTTGCGCTGCCGGTGTGCACCGCGCTCGCGCTGCTCGCGCCCACGGCGCTGTTCGCGCTGGTGCAGACCGCCGGGAGACTCGCGCAGCTGCGCAGGCGGGGCGCCGAATGAGTCTCCAGGGCGTCCTCGCCGACTTCCCGCTCGCCGACGTGTTCCAGCTGATCGCGCAGCAGCGCAAGACCGGCGTGCTCGAGGTGGAGCGCCGCGGCCGGATCCTGCTGGTGAACTTCCTCGAGGGCCAGGTGCTCTCGGCGCGGCCCTCCGAGACCCGGCCGGACGGCTCGCTCGCCGGCTACCTGCTGCGCACCGGTGCGCTCGCCGAGCCCGCGCTTGCCGAGGCGCGCAAACGGCAGGAAGAGACGCTCGAGCCGCTGGTCCAGACGCTGCTCCAGCGCGGCCTGGTCTCGCGCGCCGACCTCGAGCAGGTCACGCGGCTCGCGACCGACGAGACGATCTTCGAGCTGTTCCTCTGGGACGAAGGCCGCTTCGCCTTCCGCGCCGAGAACGTGGTGGCGGGGCCGTGCGACAAGGCGGTCGGGGCCGAGATGGTGCTGCTCGACGCGCTGCGCATGCGCGACGAGTGGGTCACGATCCAGGGCTGGCTCCCCGACCTGTCGGTGGTCGTCGCACCGAGCCTCGACGCGGAGGGCTTCCGCGCGAAGCGCGCCTCGATCGAGTCCAGCTCGGGCGTCTCCGGCGCGGACCTCGAGCGTCTCTTCAACCTCGCGAACGGCCGGCTGGCAGCGCGGCGCGTGATCGACCTCTCGCGACTCGGCACCTTCCAGGGCGCGCGCGGGCTGGTCGCCATGGTGCGCGGAGGCGCGCTGCGCCCCGAGACCCGGGAGGGCGAGCAGGAGGAGCGCAGCGAGCGGCCCGCCGACCGGCCGCCGATCGCCGCGATCGCGCTGCTCGCGGTGTCCGCCGCGCTCGCGGTGGCGCTGTTCCTGGCGAAGCCGCGGCCCGAGCCGGGGCGCCCGCTGCCCGGAGATCCGGTCGCCGAGCTGCGCGAGAGCGCCGCGACGGAGCGGCTGCGCGCGGCGCTCGAGGCCCACCGCTGGGCGCGGGGCTCCTATCCCGACTCCCTCGACGCGCTGCGCGACTCCGGAGCGCTCTTGGCAGCGGTTCCGGTCGACCGATACAGTTACTCCCGCTCGCCCGACGGGTACCGTCTGTGGCGAATTCGACCCTAGGGAGGACGGTTGGCTGACGAAGATCCGCTGATTCTCGAGGACAACGCGCTCGCCCAGGTCGTCTACGGGCAGAACGACCGGAACCTGCGCAAGCTCGAGCAGCTGATCGGCGTCCGCATCTCGGCGCGCGGCAACCGCGTGCGCGTCTCGGGCCCGATCCTGGAGTCGAAGCTGGCCAAGCGGGTGGTGCGCGACCTGTACGACCTGGCGCTCGCGGGCGCCCCGGTCGAGGAGTCCGACGTGCGCCAGATGGTGCACCTGGCCGAGGAGCCGGACTCGCACGCCGCCACGGCGCTGATCTCGGGCGGAGCGGTCGAGGTGGGCCGCCGCAAGCGCATCCTGCCGCGCACCGAGAACCAGCGGATCTACCTGGAGACGATCCGCGAGCACGCGCTGACCTTCGGCATCGGCCCGGCCGGCACCGGCAAGACCTACCTGGCCATGGCGATGGCGGTGCAGTCGCTGCTCCGCCGCGAGGTCGGCCGGATCATCCTCACCCGGCCGGCGGTCGAGGCGGGCGAGAAGCTCGGCTTCCTGCCCGGCACGCTGTTCGAGAAGGTGGATCCGTACCTGCGGCCGCTCACCGACGCGCTGCACGACATGATGCACGGCGAGGAGGTCTCGCGGCGCATGGAGCGCGGTATCATCGAAGTCGCGCCGCTCGCGTTCATGCGCGGCCGGACACTCAACGACGCCTTCATCATTCTCGACGAAGCGCAGAACACGACTTCGGAACAGATGCGCATGTTCCTGACGCGCATGGGCTTCGACTCCAGGGTCGTGATCAACGGCGACGTCACCCAGACCGACCTGCCGCGCGGCACCGTCTCGGGGCTGATCGAGGCGAAAAAGGTGCTCGCCGAGGTGCCCGGCATCGCCTTCGTGCAGTTCACCGAGAAGGACGTCGTGCGCCACCCGCTGGTGCAGGAGGTCATCCGCGCCTACGACCGCTACGAAGGCGAGCGCTGAGGTCGGGCGCGTGTGGCCAGGTCGGACGGAAAGCTCTCGCTGAGCCGGAGCCGCCCCTCGGGCGTGCAGCCGGACCTGCGCGTGGGCGGCTGGCCGCTGGTCGCAGGCGCGGTCGCGGCCTGCTTCGTGCTCTCGGCGCTGCTGACGCTGGAGCTGCTGCCCGCCCCCGTCGGCGGGCTCGCGGCGGGCATGCCGCAGCCCGGCGACATCGCCGACCACGACGAGAAGGCGCCGTTCGCGCTGAACATCGTCGATCCGCTCGCGACCGAGCGGCTGCGCCGCGAGGCCGGCGACGCGGCGCCGATCGTCTACGACTTCGACGACAAGCGCGCGGGCGCGCTGCACGACGGGATCGCCTCGGCGTTCGCAACGGCGCGGCTGGCCCGCGGCGCGCCGGCCACCCCGCGCGGCGCGCAGGCACCGCCGGCCGATGCCGCGACGCGCACGCCGAGCTCGGCCTTCCGCGACGCGCTCGGCGCCGACGTCGAGGTGCCCGACGCGTCGCTCGCGTATCTCGAGCGCACCGGCTTCGCGCCCGACGACGAGCGGCTGGTGCAGCAGCTGGTCGAGCCGGTGGCTGCGCGCATGGTGGTCGACGACGCGGTCGACTTCGACCGACAAGCCGACGCGCGCACGGTGGTGGTCCGCGACATCGGCTCGGGCAGCGAGCGAACGCTGAAGCCGAGCCCCCACGTGCTCACCGACGACAGCGCCCGGACGCTGGTGGAGCGGAACGCCGCCGACCTGATGGCCACGGCGGCCCAGCGCGCGGCCCTGGTCCCGCTCGCGCGCGCGCTGATCCGCCCCAACCTGAACTTCAACCTGCGCGCCACCGACGAGCGGCGCAAGGCCGCCGAGGCGAGCGTGAAGGAGGCGACGATCTCGCTGCGCAAGGGCGAGATCATCGTGCGCGACGGCGACCCGATCACCGAGCGCCACGTGCTGATCCTGAACGGCATCCGCGCGCAGCAGAGCGCGCTGTCGCGGCTCGCGGTGCTGCTCGGCGTGGCGCTGCTCCTGTTCACGGCGATGCGCTCGATCTGGCGCTTCGGCATGTCGAGCCTGCAGCGCTTCCCGCGGCGCAACCGCGACGCCTGGTTCCTGCTCACGGTGCTGGTAGGCACGGCGCTCGGCACCTCGCTCGCGCTCTTCCTCACCGACCTCGCGGGCGAGAGTCCGCGGCTGCAGCCGTTCGTCGACGCCTGGCCCGGGGTGCTGCAGTTCGTGATCCCGGTCGCGTCGGCCACGATGCTGGTGCGGATGGTGCAGAGCGCGGAGACCGCGGCGCTGTTCGCCGCGCTGGTGTCGCTGATCGCCGGCCTGCAGGTGCGCGCCGACGTGGGCTTCACCTTCTACACCCTGGCCGGCTCGCTCACCGCCGCGCTCGGCGCCGCGCGCGTGATGCAGCGCGGCACGCTGATGCGCGCGGGCCTGCGCGTGGGGCTGGTGAACGCGAGCGTGGTGGTCGCGCTGCTGTTGCTGGGCAACCACTTCTCGCTCGCCACCGCGGCGATCGGGGTGTCGATGGCGATCGCCTGCGGCGCGCTGTGCGGGATCATCGTCTCCGGCCTCGCGCCGGTGATCGAGTCGCTCTTCTCGTACACCACCGACGTGAAGCTGCTCGAGCTCGCCAACCGCGAGCAGTCGCTGCTGCGCGAGCTCGAGCTGCGCGCGCCCGGCACCTACCACCACAGCATGATGGTCGGCCACCTGGCGGAGAAGGCGGCCGAGGCGATCGGCGCGAACGCGCTGCTCGCGAAGGTCGCGGGCTACTACCACGACATCGGCAAGATGCGGCGCCCGCAGTTCTTCGTGGAGAACGTGATCAACCAGGGCGAGAACCGGCACGAGAAGCTCTCGCCTTCGATGTCGGCGCGCATCATCCAGGCGCACGTGAAGGACGGCGTGGAGATGGCCGAGGAGCACCACCTTGCGCTGCCGATCCTGCGCGGGATCATGGAGCACCACGGCACCTCGGTGATCCGCTTCTTCTACGAGAAGGCGAAGGAGGTCGCCGACCCCGAGAAGGGCGACCTGGTCGCCGAGCACGACTACCGCTATCCCGGCCCCAAGCCGCAGACGCGCGAGGCCGGCATCCTGATGCTCGCCGACTCGGTCGAGGCCGCGTCGCGGACGCTCGCGGACACCGCGCCGGCGCGGGTCCAGCAGCTTGTCCAGCGCATCATCAACAACTACTTTCGCGACGGCCAGCTCGACGAGTGCAACCTGACGCTGCGCGATCTGCACGCGATCGCGCGCAGCTTCATCGACACGCTCTCCGCCATCCGGCACGAGCGGATCGACTATCCCGAGACCACCGACGCGCTCGGCAGGCGAGCCGAGGAAGGCGTCGATGAAGGTGTTCTTGAGCGCGGCGACACGCGGCCCCCGGGTCGACCGGAGAGCGCTCGCGAGAAGCGCGAGGACGATCTTAAGCGCCTTGGGCTCGACTGACGTCGAGCTCTCGGTGAGCCTGGTCGACGACGCGGAGATCGCGCGGCTCGCGGGCGACTACGGCCGGCCCCGGCGCGCCACCGACGTGCTCGCGTTCGCGCAGCGCGAGGGCAGGGGTCGCGGCGACTCGCGCTGCCTCGGCGACGTGGTGATCTCGCTCGACACCGCGCAGCGGCAGGCCGCGCGCCGCGCCGTCCCGCTCGCGCGCGAGCTCGAGACGCTGCTCGTGCACGGCTGTCTCCACCTGCACGGGCTCGACCACGTGCGGCGCGGCGACCGGGCGCGCATGCGCGCGCTCGAGCGCCACCTGGCCTGGGAGCTGGCGCGGCTCTCGTGAGCTGGCTCGGTCTCGCGCTCGCCTACGCGGTGCTGTTCGCGGCGTCGTTCCCGTTCCGTGCCGGCGACGTCCGCTTCGACGTCGGCGCGGTCGCGGGCTGGCTCGCGTTCGCACCGCTGTGGCGGATCGTGCGTGGCCAGCCGCCCAGGGTCGCGTTCCGGCGCGCCTTCGTCGCGGCCTGGCTGGGCTACGCCGGGGTGATCTGGTGGCTGTACATCGTGATCACGATCTACGGGCACGCGGCGCCCGCGGGCGGGATCGCCGGAGCGCTCGGCGTCGCGGCCTACTGCGCGCTGTGCGCTGCGCTCGCGGCCGCCCTCGCGGCGGCGCTCGCGCCGCACGCCGGGCCGGTCGCGCTGCTGCTGCTGCCGGCGGCGTGGATCTGGGGCGAGCGCGTGCGCGCGCTCGAGTCGCTGGCGGGCTTCCCCTGGGCGTTCCTCGGCTACGCCGTCCACGCCGACGCGCCGCTGCGCGGGCTGGCGTCACTCTGCGGTGTATACGGGCTGGGCTTCGCGCTCGCGCTGGCCGGGGTGCTCCTCGCGGAGCGCCGCTTCGCAGCGGCAGCGGCGCTAGCGGCGGGGCTCCACGCGCTGGGCTGGCTCGCGCTGCCCGGGCCGGCCGCTCCAGGTGCGGATCCGCCGCTGCGCGTGGCGATGGTGCAGGGCGACGTGCCCGAGGACGAGAAGTGGAACCCCGAGCTCACCCAGCTCCACTTCGACACGCAGCTCGCGCTCTCGCGCGCTGCGCTGGAACGCCATCCCGACCTGCTCACCTGGTCCGAGTCGGGCTTCCCCGGCGTGATCCTCACTCCCGACCAGGACCCGCTCTTTCCCGGGCTCGCCGACATGGAGCAGCGCTACCGCGAGCCGCTGTTCGAGCTCGTCCGCGGGAGCGGCGTGCCGCTGGTGGTCGGCGCGATCGGAGTCACCGCGGTTCCGGGTGAGCGCTACCCGCGTATGCACAACAGCGTCTTCGTGTTGTCCCCGGACTCGCCCGATCCGGTGGTCGACCGCTACGACAAGACCGTGCTGGTGCCGTTCGGCGAGTACGTGCCGCTGCGCGCGGTGTTCGGCCAGCTGAAGGCGGTGGCCTCCGGCCTGGCCGACCTGCCCGACCTGACGCCGGGAGCGAGCCCGCGCCTGTTGCGGGGGCTCTCGCGGCTGGGTGCTCCGCATGCCCTGGCCGGGCTCATTTGTTATGAAGTCGTCTATCCCAGCCTGGTCCGCCGGGTCGTGCGCGACGGGGCGCGCGTTCTCCTGAACCTGACCAACGACGCGTGGTACGGGCGGTCGAGCGCGCCGCACCAGTTCCTGGCGATCGCGCAGCTGCGCTCGGCCGAGCACGGGCTGCCGATGCTGCGCGACGCGAACACGGGGGTGAGCGCCTTGATCGACTCGAGCGGAGCGGTGCTGGAGCAGACGCCGATCTTCGAGCGGCGCGTGCTCGTGGTCGACGCCACGCCGCCGCGTGCGAGCGCCACTCTCTATACGCGCATCGGCGACTGGCCGCTGTGGCTGGGCGCCGCCTTGCTCGCGGCCACGGGGGGGAGAGCCGTTGTCGGACGACGCCGGCGCTAGGCTGCGCGAGCTCCGCGACGAGTGGACGACGCTGCGCGAGAGGCTTGCGGAGCTGCGGAGGCACCTTTGACCTCGCGGCGAAGCAGGCGCGGCTGGACGAGCTCGGCGTGGTCGCCTCCGACCCCGCGCTGTGGAACGACCGCGAGCGCGCCGAGCGCGTCCTGCGCGAGCAGCGCGAGCTCGAGCGCGGCGTGAGCTTCTTCACCGAGAGCGACCAGCTCGCGGAGGAGGCGGGGCTGCTGCTCGAGCTCCTCGCCGAATCGCCCGACACCGAGACGGTGCAGGAGGCGAGCGCCACGCTCGCGAAGCTGCGCGCGCGGCTCGACGAGGCCGAGCTGGCGCGCATGCTGTCCGGCGAGCACGACGCGCTCGACGCGATCGTCTCGATCAACGCGGGCGCGGGCGGCACCGAGTCGCAGGACTGGGCCGAGATGCTCCTGCGCATGTACCTGCGCTGGTGCGAGCGCCACGGCTACGCGGTCGAGATCGTGGACATCCAGCCCGGCGAAGAGGCGGGGATCAAGGGCGTCACCTTCACCGTGAAGGGCCAGTACGCCTACGGGCGGCTGCGCAGCGAGATCGGCATCCACCGGCTGGTGCGGATCTCGCCGTTCGACGCGCAGAAGCGCCGCCACACCAGCTTCGCGTCGGTGTCGATGATCCCCGACATCGGCGACGAGATCGAGGTCGACCTCGACGAGAAGGACCTGCGCATCGACACCTACCGCGCGGGCGGCGCCGGCGGGCAGCACGTGAACAAGACCGACTCCGCGGTGCGGCTCACGCACCTGCCGACGGGCATCGTGGTGCAGTGCCAGAACGAGCGCAGCCAGCACAAGAACAAGGCCCAGGCCATGAAGATCCTGCGCGCCAAGCTGTACGAGAAGGCGCGTCTGGAGCACGAGGCCGAGGTCGAGCGCGTGGCGGGCGAGAAGAAGAAGATCGACTTCGGCAGCCAGATCCGCTCCTACACGCTGCATCCGTCGCAGCGCGTGAAGGACCACCGCACCGAGCTCGAGATCGGCAACGCGAGCGCCGTACTCGACGGCGAGCTCGCCCCGTTCATCCGCGCCTTCCTGCTGTCGGGGGCGAAGTAGCGTGGCGACCGAAGCGGAGATCCTCGCGGCGCGGCGGGCGGCGGCCGAGGCGCTGCGCGCACGCGGCGTCGAGCTCTACCCCGCGCGCGTGCCGCGCGACCGCACCCCGATCGCCGAGATCCTGGCGCGCTTCGGCACCGCCGACGCCGCCGCGCTCGAGCGCGTGCTCGACTCGTTCTGCGTCGCGGGCCGGATCGTGGCGCTGCGCGCCTTCGGCAAGATGGCGTTCGCGACGCTGCAGGCCGACGGCGAGCGGCTGCAGCTGTGGCTGCGCAAGGACCGGCTCGACGCTCCGACCTGGGAGCGGTTCCAGCTCTACGAGGTGGGCGACTTCGCCTGGGCGCGCGGCCGGCTGGTGCGCACGCAGAAGGGCGAGCTCTCGCTCGAGGCGGGCGAGCTCGGCTTCCTGGCCAAGGCGCTGCGACCGCTGCCCGAGAAGTGGCACGGGCTCGTGGACGTCGAGGCGCGCTACCGCCAGCGCTATCTCGACGTGCTGACCAATCCCGAGTCACGCCGCGGCTTCGTGATCCGCTCCCGGATGATCAGCGCGATGCGCGAGTATCTCGACGGACGGGGCTTCCTCGAGGTCGAGACGCCGATCCTGCAGCCGATCTACGGCGGCGCCAACGCGCGCCCGTTCACCACGCTGCACAACACCTACGACCAGCAGCTCTTCCTGCGCATCTCGTTCGAGCTGTACTTGAAGCGCCTCATCGTGGGCGGCTTCGACCGCGTGTACGAGATCGGCCGCGACTTCCGCAACGAGGGCGTCGACCGCAAGCACAACCCCGAGTTCACCATGCTCGAGGTCTACCAGGCCTACGCGGACTACCACGACATGATGGAGCTGGTGGAGAACATGGTCGCGCTGTGCGCGGAGCGCGCGCTCGGCAGTCCCACGATCGAGCGCGAGGGCCACAAGATGGACCTGTCGCAGCCCTGGCCCCGGCGCAACATGACCGAGCTCATCCGCGACGCGTCCGGGGTGGACATCGAGCGCGCCGCCGAGCTCGAGCCGCTGCGCGCCGCGGTGAAGCAAGCGCGCATCCCGAACGTCGATGCGGATGCGCAGCACACCTGGGCGGGGCTGGTGAACGCAGTGTTCTCCGAGACGGTCGAGCCGACGCTCGTCACGCCGACGTTCGTCGTGGACTACCCGGCCGCGCTCTCCCCGCTCGCCAAGCGCGATCCCGCCCGGCCCCACATGGTGGAGCGCTTCGAGGGCTTCATCGGCGGGATGGAGATCTGCAACGCCTTCACGGAGCTGAACGACCCCGACGACCAGCGCGTGCGCTTCCAGGAGCAGGCCGAGGCCA
>Ga0306920_100001254_pt1 | contig 31395 bp, 26 predicted proteins | sample flu12Cox44000170_FD_204666 | JGI IMG/M metagenome (GOLD analysis project Ga0306920, IMG submission 204666) | Lab enrichment of tropical soil microbial communities from Luquillo Experimental Forest, Puerto Rico - flux4day.12C.oxic.44.000.170 (v2)... | ecosystem: Environmental > Terrestrial >...
CGACCTCGACGCCGTCGATCCACACTTCGCCGATCCCGGCGGGCGCCGCTGCCCGTGTCGCCCCTACCTCGTCAAGGCCGCGCCAGCTGAGTTTTGCGGGTATGGTGACCTCTCGGTCGAGGGCCGGCTCGACGATGCCGCGCTGTGTCGTCTGCGCTGCGCCAACCTGTGCGCGCATGAGGTCGCGCGCGTGCTCTGGATGGAGATAGAGCGTGGGGCCATTCGCGATGTGCAAGACCATCACATCCTCCCCCGGCCGTGCCGCAATCCGCACCATCTCCCCGGGGCCACGCTGGGCGCCCACGCGCACGGCCGCCTTGATGGTGCCTTTGAGCTCCGTGGAAGGCTCCGCAACCCGCCCACGCCTTGCCGGCTGACCGGCTGAGCCGGATTGGCCGGCAACGAGAAACGTGATCTCCTGGGCTTGATCAGGCATTTATCCCTCCGCGCCGGTGTAAGCGACCCCTCCTCGCCTGGGTCTCTCGCTCAACTCTCCCGCTCTGTCTCGCGCAGCGAGGTAAGCACGCATGCGTCCAAGCTGGACGGGTTTCAACAACTCCGCGCCTACCAATACCCTATCAGCAAAATCGGCGCACCTGATAGTCAATCAAGTCGAGCAGTACGCGATCGCGTACCTTATTGAACGCATTCCAGTGAGAAGTGATCAGTAGGGTGGATAAGCAAGCGGCCGACGACTTTATTCGGGTCGTTGGCGTAACCCACCGAACCCCCCGCCGGAGCTTGCGCATTACATACGCAACAAACCTTACCGCGCAATTGGCGAGACGGGTGCACCCACGATCCGCTCTATCATGCTTTGCACCGCGTGCATTTGCCGGCCGCTCTTTAGCGCATAGTTTGGATCGTCATAACCCCACCAGTCCCAACACCCCTGCGGGTTGCTTGGGGTCGCCGTTGCCTGCGGATAAAGCACCAGGAACCCGTTGCTGTCGGCCCACTTGTTGTAGCCGGCATTGTGCACGAAAGTTGTACCAAAAGTCACGACACCCGAGCCAAATTGAAAATAACTGTGGGCTTGGTACTGATTGCAGCCGTGAAAGGAGATATGCAGCCGACACGGCCGCTGATTCCGGCACGAGGCCGGTACATAAAGCCAGCCGCTCGTATCCATACCGTGGAGGGTTGGGTCGGCTAAGAATTCGGTTTGATCGAACTGAACGAAATTCCCGTCAAGCTGACCGTCGTTACGCTCGTTGAGCGAGTTGTATATCCACTTCAGCAGCTCACCAGCTGCATCATAAGCGCAGTTATTAATGTACGGATCGCCCAAAGTGCTGCAGGGACTCCCATACGCGTCCGTTGGCTGCGCATGCTGCGCATTGATGTCCTTCTTGTAGTAGATCGCAGACTTGTCCACATAGCCCGCGTAATAGGCAGCCAGGTCATCCATCACCTGCTGGGGCACGATTGAATCGGCTTTGCCGGAGAACAACCAGATGCGCTGACGGGCCAAGTACGATGTCGGATCAATACTGCCCTGCTTCGCATTCCGGTCGGTGGTCCGCATAAGCGTTTGAACGTCGATCGATCCCGGACGGTTGTTGCAGAGCAGGGCTGTGCAACTGCAAACTGAAGTTGCAATGCTGAGATTGTTCTGGGCGCAGTAATAAGGTCCAGCCGCGACTATGCCAGCCCCTTTTATGAATGATGAGAATGCAACATTGAGCTGGACCGCCATGTAACCTCCAGACGACAGCCCGGAGACCGAAGTCTGCGTGAGATCGACGTTGAACCCTGGCAACATCACAGTCTGAGCAGCCAGCTTTTCGACTGAACCAAGCATGAGTCCGAAAACAATGAAAAAGGATAGAGCGGCGGGCTTCATTATTCTACTCGTGAGCACGCAAACTGATGTTGGAACGGGCACGCGCTCTCCCTGGCTGGGATGGCGGACACGCTCGGCGCTGACGAGCTAACGGGTGAATGCTCTTGCACGCCGGTTTCATCAACCCAAAGCGCCTTCTCGAAACGCCAGTTGGTCGCAAAGGCGGGAGGCCAGGAAGCCCTTAGTCTTCGTGTACCCTTGCGCGATTGGTTAAGATCCCGGGTCCATCCAGCATGCAAAACTGCCGTTGTCGGGCGGCAGTTTAGACGAGACGACGCCGCAAACGTCCAAGAGCCGCCGCTGGTCGAGTGGAGAAATGCGAAGGGAGCCCGACCAAGTATTGGCTCTTGGCCCTCGACAAGAACATTTCATTCTGAAGCTTGGTCGCCCCTGCCAAGGTGCGTTGTGCATTGAGCCCGATTAGCAGGAACTCAATGAGGCGGCTTTCAGCCATTATGAAGGACGGTCGGGTTTCCAACATAACGGCCCGCTGTGCATCGCCCTACGGAGCATTGATCTCCCCAACGGATGACGTTTCCTGCTCGAGAGCTCCTTCCTCCGGGAGGTTAAAAATACTTTTATTTCCCGTTAGTTACCGACGCCGCGGCTCCCCCCATCCGGTCACCACGGCACGTCCCAAAAGTTGATCGCACCCTCAATCGCAGGCTCATCGCGATCGCCCCCGCCGTGCCGCGCTACCCATGCTGCGATGCGGCGTGTTAACCAAAAATAGCTGAATTACTGCATACGGTACCGCCCTCTCCCACTAACACAAAGCTGTCATGGCCGCGCAGGGCCGCCTCTTTGATAGTCACGGCCTCCAAAACGGATCCGTGTGATCTAAATCACATTTATATTCGCGAAAGAACAGTATAACATTACTTTAGCGTGGGAGTCGAGTATGAGCCAGCAAAGTTGCAATACCTGCGATGGGCCAGAGGTCTTCGTAAGTTATCGGCGACTGGATAACGACCCTCCACCTGACGGTCCTAATGTTCGTGGTTTTGTTGATTATCTTCTAACGCAAGTTCGTTACGACTTGACTCAACTCGGCGTGCCAAGTGCAATCCTTTGGCAGGATCGTTCAAAAATCGCGCCAGCTGACGATTGGAACGAAGGCATATCAAATGCGTTGAATAGCGCTGAATTGTTCATTGCGATCCTATCTAAAAATTACATTACGAGTGATTGGTGCAAAAAAGAACTTGATACCATGAGATCGCGGATTGGAATGCTCGGCACGCCTGCTCTGGAAGGGCGAATTTTTAGGGTCGATAAGCATAAAGTCCCGGAGGACAAGATACCGGAACCGTTGCGTACGATTCAGTCAGTGCAATTTTATCGCGAGGACCGTTACTCCGAGAGCGTTGACGAGTATTTCTGGCGCGGAAAAGTCCGCTTCATAGACGAATACGAAGATGCGGTTAAGAAGTTGGCGGACGGCCTTTGCAAGCGACTCGAAGAGCTAGGAATTCCATCTCGGCGGAGGGACCAGCCCCAGCCTCAGCTAGACAATGCCCGTCCCAGTAATGGACGAGTTGTATTTGTGGCTAAGCCTGCCGGCGATATGGTGCAATCATATCGAACGCTCGTGAGGGAGCTGCAGGACACTGGTTTCCGTGTTGCGCCCGATCCTGATCAAGACCTCGGCAACGTCGGGGAACAGGTGCGCTCTGCCATCGTCACAGCGCTTACGGAGGCGGAAGCGTCCATTCACTTGCTTGGCACGAGGACAGGCGGACGTCCCGATGGGCTTGATATGGATCTCGTGCCAATGCAGCTAGCGGCTGCGGCGGAGGAGGTCAAAAGGAGACCTGAATTTGAGCGGATGATCTGGGCGCCCATTATACTGCCATCGATCACATCTGCTGACGCCAACATGGCTCGCCGCGACCCGTTGGAGATCCTGGGCCGATTTGACCAGCGGTTGCTGGAAACGGACCAAATTGATGGTGATACAGCTTCGCGCTTTAATGAATTTGTGCTTCAACGACTGGGCAGAAAGCTTCGCGATCCGAGCCCGGAAAAGAAGGTCGAAAGGAAGATCGTATATATTCGGGTCCCTTCCGGTAATCGCAACCTTGCCGTGAACATCGCGAAAGAATTAAAACGAGTTGGCTTCAATCCCGTTTTGAGCCCTCCGTCACCACTTACCAAGGATGAACTCGCGCGGATTGAGCAGGGGCTTTTCAGGCAAGCGCAGAACATTATCGTTTGCTGGGGTGCTCAGAGCCAACCAAAGCTTCTGGATGAAATCACCACCATCGACGCTTTAAGGAAGGTTGCTCAGCCAACGGAAGGCAAATTGATCTTATTGCTGACTTCGCCGTCCACCAAGGCTAAGGCTGAGTTTTTGGACATCGGAATGCCTTACGTTGATCACATTATTGACGCAACAGAGTGCGAAGCCACATCAGTCGGGGAAAAGCTGGCTTCAGCTTTGAAAGATTATGAGCTCCTGGGGGGCAAGCACTGTTTTTGACCAGCCATTTATTGGCTTGCGGCCCTTCGAGTACAGCGACCGCAAGTATTTTTTTGGCCGCGACGACGAAGTCGACGTGCTCGAGCGCCAAGTCAAACAGAACCGTTTCGTCGCTGTCGTTGGCAGATCAGGGTGCGGAAAGTCGTCTCTGATCAGTGCGGGCCTGCGACCCAGGCTTGAGAAAGTCTCCGATCATCGGTGGTGTTGGATTGGGATGCGCCCCGGCGACGCACCTCTCAGGCAATTGGCATTGGGCTTGGCAGGTCTCACAGGCGAGACCGGCGATCTCTCGGAAGCTTGGGCTGATCGCTTTGAGCGCGTTCTTACCAAGTCAAGCTTCGGAATCGGAGAAGCATTGGGATTGATTCCTGTGCTACGAGAATTGGAGGGCGGCGGCCGAGTGTTGCTGTTCGTCGACCAGTTCGAGGAATTGCTTCGATTCGCGAACCTTGGGTCGGAGCGTAGCCTTGATCCAGTGATGGTTGCCGAGCGTCGCGATGAGGCCACACGATTTGTTCGTCTTCTCTTGACGGCTGTGAAGTTGTTGCGGCCTTCGCTGCACATAATTGTGTCTATAAGATCGGACTTCATCGGGGACTGTGCGCGCTTTCATGGGCTCCCCGAAGCGGTCAGCCGGAGCCAGTTTCTGGTGCCCGACATGACGCGTGATCAAAGAGAGGACGTGATCCGTAAACCCGTACAGCTCGCTGGAGGTCAGATCGATCCGAGACTTGTTCAGCGTGCGCTGAACGACAGCAACGACGATCCGAATCACCTGCCAAACCTGCAACACGCCATGGTGAGGTGCTGGGAGCACGCATTGCATCGTGGCAAGCGGGAAGTGAATCGCCCGCATCTCACGATCGACGATTATACTACTTCAGCGTCGTTGCCCTGACCTGACCCTGCGAAGGGGACGGCCTCGAATCCCTCGTATGGTCAGGGCTGCTCGGCGCCGCCCAATATGCGCCGTCTCGGGGCCGAAGACCTTCACCACCTGCAGCGTGCCTGGGAGCTTTAGCACCGGGGTGTTGGCCTCGGAGTGATTCACCCAGCACACCGATGGCCGGGAATACTACCGAGCGGATCATCCTGGACGAGGGGGTGGGGCAATGCCTTGCATGCAATGGTTCCAGCGTCTCTGCCGTCGGGTTTTGCATGAAGACGCCAAGCTACGGCTCGTGGCTGGGGCCGTCCGTTCGATTTCGTACCGAAACCATCGCCACAGACACCTTGCTCTCTTATTTTGAACTGGTGCAGATTCGCCTAGCGTATTACCATAATCCCCATATTACTGGAACAAGCTTCCAGTAACGGCAGTATGCGACCGTGCGTCACCCCTCCCCGCTGGCAAGTCTCAACTTTGGGACAATGTCATGAGCTCTTACCTGAAATTTGCCAGTAGCGAATGGCCATTTATAGGGTTGCGACCCTTCCAGTATGGCGACCATGAGTATTTTTTCGGTCGCGAGCAAGAACTCAATGTACTCGATCCTCAGATCACACAGAAACGTTTCGTTGCCATCGTCGGCGCTTCTGGGTCCGGGAAATCCTCGCTGATAAGCGCGGGCCTGCGACCGAGGTTTGAGAAGATCCAGGATCATCCGTGGAATTGGATTGAGATGCATCCGGCCGATGCGCCCGTCAGAAGATTGGCTGTAGCCTTGGCCGATCTTACAGGCGAGACCAGCGGTCTCTTACAAGCATGGGCCGACCGCTTTGAGCGTGTTCTCACCAAGTCCAGCTTCGGCATCGGCGAAGCATTGGCATTGATTCCTGCGCTACGAGAATCTGAGGGCAGCCGAGTTTTGCTGCTCGTCGATCAGTTCGAGGAATTGTTCCGATTCGCGAAGCTTCGGTCTGAGGGTAGCCTCGATCCGGCGACGTTCGCTGAACGTCGAGATGAGGCCACAGCATTCGTTCGTCTGCTCCTTGCAGCGCACTCGTCCGACGTGCCGATACACGTTGTCGTGACTATGCGATCGGATTTCATCGGCGACTGCGCGCGCTTTCATGGGCTCCCCGAAGCGGTCAGCCGGAGCCAGTTTCTGGTACCCGGCATGGCGCGTGATCAGAGGGAAGACGTGATCCGTAAACCCATACAGCGTGCTGGAGGTCAGGTCGATCCGGAGCTGGTTCAGCATGCGCTGATTGCAACCAACGAAGACCCTGATCAACTGCCGATCCTGCAACACGTTTTGATGAGGTGCTGGGAACGTGCCTCGCACCACACCAGCCAGAAACCGGGTCAGCACCCGCATCTGACGATCGACGATTACAGGACGGTTGGTGGTGTGGAGCAGGCGTTGTCCCTGCACGCGAATGAAATTCTCGACGCTTTAATCAGGCACTCCGACTCCCCAGCGATAGGCCCCCAGCTGGCGACCAAACGGCTTTTTCAGGCGCTGACGGAAACAGACCAAGAAGGGCGTTCTGTTCGTAGGCCTCAGCGATTCTGCGATTTGGTTCAATATGTCAGGCCCGGTACTGCCATCGAGCAGGTGGCAAAGGAGGCGACGTGCACGGTTGTCCGTCGCTTTGCAAGGTCTGACTGCAGCTTTTTGCGAGTCATCCCACCTACCGAGACAAATGATACTTCTGATATTGATACCGATTCAAACATGGGTATTGCTGATAATTCCATCATTGATATCGGGCACGAGGCGCTGATCCGCCGCTGGGATAAGCTTAATGCAGAAGGCGAAGAGAACTGGATACGCGAAGAGCAGGAGGATGCGGAACAATATCGAGGCCTTCTGAGGTATGTGGATAGTGGCTCTGCCATACCCTTAAAAGATCTAACTCGGGTGGAAGATTGGTGGTCCAGCCGCAAACCCAACGGTTTTTGGGCGCTCCGCTACACCAGGCACAATGCGGACAATTTTGAAAAGGTTCGTGAGCTCCGTGCCCGGAGCCGGTCCGAGGCAGATGCCGCAATCGAGGAACATCAGAGGTATGCATCTCAATTGATCGGCACAATGGCGAGTGCGATTCAAAACCCAAAGCGCTATAATGGCGCCGCAGATAGTCTAGCCATGGCGCTTACTAATAAGGGGCCAGATCTCCCTAATGTTGCTGAATACGTAGAGGCACTTTATAATGGATTAGCCCATCTTCATGAACGAAGACGTATCGAGACCCCCGTTGGTGTCGCAAAACAAATATTCGCTCTGAGTTTTTCACCGGCCGGCAAACTACTCGCGGCGGCTGTACCCAACAATCTCCTATTTTACGATGCCGATACTGGCGAACATGTCCACTCCGAGAGAATTCCGGGCGGATGGGTCATGTCGCTCCGATGGAGCCCAGATGGAAAACGGATATATGTCGGCACCAGTCCGATCGGGTTGATCTTAGCTCCGTCCTCCGTTGAAAAACTCCGCAAATATTTCACAGATTCTCGCGCCGACAAGCGGGACTTGCCGATTAATATCGGGAGCGAGGAGCTTCCAGCAGGCGCCGCAGCCTGGAGCCACGATAGCAAATGGATCGTAACTGCCGGGTGGCAACGTCAAGCAAGCTTATGGAATGCATCGAACGGTGAGTTTAAACGGGTCCTTTACGATGATCGCCTGGAAGGTAATCCGCTTGATAATTTATTCAGTGACCTTGCAGCGAGCGCCGATGGCAAACGAATTGCTTTTGGCGCGACTTCTGGCAAGATCCACATTTTCAACACCCATTCCAGCGTGCGGGATGGGCTTTCCTTAAGGTTGGAGAAATCCTTAGATCTGGAGGGCAACAGCAATTCGCTTCCGTACTCGCTTGTATTCGACCCGCAAAATCATGGGCGGCTATTCGCGACGTACATGGCGAGCCCCAACATCGCGTTATGGAAAATTGACGAGAACGTGCCCCCCACCCTTTACGTGGACGCAGAATCAGGACCCATTTGGCGCATCGCTTGTGATCCAGAAAGCAAGTTCGTGGCGTCTGCCACTAACGACACCGCTGTAAGGCTATGGACGTTACCTGATAGCGATAGTGCAATCCAACTGCGGGGGCATCTCAGCTCTCTATTCGCCGTAGATATCAGTCCCAAAAATAGAAACGTTGCTTCTGCTTCCTTTGATGGCACAATTCGATTATGGACCAAAGACTCGCCGTTGTCCGCAAGATTGCTTTCCGACTCGACATTCATGCCTGCGCCTAACAAATTCAACGTACAAAACAGTCATATATCGGTGATAGCAAACGGTGGTAGACATTATTGGGGAACGTTGCCCCAAGAGTTTGGGGAGCCTAGCGCTGCTGCCGTAAGCGCGAGCGGCGCGGGAATTGCAGTTGTACCGCGATCCGGCCAACCGGTGCTATTGGTGAACCTTTCGGATTATCTGGCACCGGTAAGTACATTTTTGTCCGGAGTTAAGGCCGAATGGACGTCCGTTGCCTTTATCGAAAACGATACTCGCATCGCGGCAAGTACGAAGGAAGGCAAGATTTTTGCTTGGCCGTTTTACTCTGATGTGCGCTCGCTCGAGCAGCTTGCAAAGGAGCATTTGCCATTGGTACGGGACAAGAATGGCTTGGAGAAGCGACTTGAGGTTCCTGGCTTTCTCCTCCGCAGGTAGGGCGGATTGCCAGACCCTGCTGGACTCGGGCGGAGGGCTTTCGCCTCTGCGCGCTCAAGAACCGTACGTGAACCTCTCGATTCATACGGCTCTTGAAGGTCGGACGCAGGTGAACTGCTTTACTGTGCATTAACGTACTGAGTAATCTGACTCTGCTCCAAACGAGCTTGCTTCAAAAGCTGAACCATTGCATTGGTCAGAGCGTCAGCATGACCGAACGGTCGGGTGGGCTCATTCGCCTACGCCCGCCAATCCCGGGCGGGTTCAATATGGCGATAGCGTGGATCGGCCGGCTCCCGTGTGTGGAAGGCTTTGCTACATCGCCACGCATTCTGCCCTATTTTTCACCCGATGTCGAAAAGCTGCTCCAGGGCAGCATCAGGGTACGAGCGACCCCAAATCAGGGAAGCCAGCCTTCTGGACCGCCTGGGCCCACAATATAATTGGCTGACTCAACAGCCCCGCTGAGGATCTCGGTCTCCAACCCGGGCGTGGCGGGGGCCCGGGCTGTGCTATGTTGGCGCCTAAGAGATGCGTGGGGATCGTCTTGGCTCTGGCGACAGCGTCGAGCCAGGTGCCGGCAACGCGGCGGCGATTCAGCTTATGCGGGGTGACGGGGCCGACGATTTGCCGTATGGTTTCTAAAATGGCGAATGAAAAAAACCGCGGGAAGAAGCCCGGCGCGGCGACGGAGCAGATTGTGCCGAAGGATCCGGCGTCGATCTCGTTTGTCCGGGGGCTAATGGCAAGGGGAGAGGCTGCAAAGGCAGATGCCCAAGGCAAACTGCCGCCGGGCGCCACCCACGAAATCGTTGGCGAGACCGCCGATGGACTCCCGATCGTGGTGCGGCGGCGCTTTTCCACGCGTTGAGCGGCAACCATTCACGCCGCGTCTGCGCTGAGGACTTGCCGGTAGCAGAGACCGCAATCGAACAATCTGCGCCGCAAACGAATGGCCCGTCCTTCGGCTACAAGGTAATGGGTCTGCAGGCCTCGGCCATGCGCAATCCGCGTTGCCGGGCTGCCAAATTCGCCATAATCCACATGACCGCTGCGGAAGAGATCGTCGACGAAGCTTCGGGCGCCGGTCACCGAGCTAACTGGTTCAATTGAGCTTGCATCGCCGGCGGCAGCGGTGGCAACAAACCGGCGCGCTTGCGAGGCGGCCTCGACGACCAGCAGCCGGTCAAGCCCATAGTGTTGCGCGGACAGCGTAACCGACACCAGCGGCTCGGATTGCTCGACGGCAGCGGCTGCAGTCATCGCTTTCGGCACCGCCTCGACGGTGGTGGCGCTGTGAAGCGATAGAATAGACCGTTTCACAAAAACGCCCTTGATAATGGCCGGATACTTTTCGTTTGCTGCACCGGCAGCCTGAACCATGCCGGCCGCGACTTGCGCATACCAGTTCGGCACCACGGGTGCTTGCTTGATAGCACCGACGAGCAATCCTGCGAGATCGTTTGCAACGGAAAGCAGCTCGTCCGATGTCGGCGTTGAGGGATCCCGCGCGGAAGCAGTGAGCATGCTACCCAAGCATTCGAAAAAAGCGCCGGTAAAAACTCTAGAGAATGAATGCGCCTCCGAGGACAGTTGCCGCGCCGGAGCCATCGGCGGTAAATCGACCGGATCCTGATAAGTAAACGAATTTACCGCGTTGCGAAGGCAATCCAGGTCAACTGCACCGGGATCTTGTGCGCGTATGGCGGCGCCGAGCTGCTCTGCCAGACGGGAGAGGCGCGAATTTCGATAGAGGTGCCCGCCCGTATCCGACAAAATCGCCGTTCGCAGCGACGGCAACTGCAGGGCCGAAAGTATGGAGCTCATGTCACCGAAGCTTTCGTGAAACGCGGCGACCTCGTGAGATGCTGCTCCCCAGAGTTGCGGCTTAAACGAATCGAGTATGGCGTGACCCATCTCGTGGCAAACGATGTCGGGGCTCTCGCCTGAATACACCGTCCCACTCGGAGACGGCCCATGGAAGAAGTTCAACGCCCGGCGATCGTAGTACGCATTGAGGTCGACACCTTCGTCGAGCAATACCTTCAGCCCCGGACCAACTTCCCAACTCGTTAGCGGCACGCGCGCCGCCCAGAAATCGGCGCCCCGGCGCAGCGCCTCGGCCGCGGTCCAAAAGCGAAACTCGGGTGTGCCCGGTTGATAAATCGCGGGCTTCGGTATCGGCGGTGGGAACGAATATGCCAGGGGCCTCTTGGCTGGATTCGGCGCCGGCCGCTCCACCAGGACGCCACTTGCAGGGTCATCCTCCCATACCCTGATCGTTGTTTCCGGTGCCGCCTTGGTCCCTTGCTTGACGGCTTTCCGCGACTTCCTTGATCTGGTCCTGGCCACGTCCGATACCTCCCAAGCAGCGGTTGCGAAGATCCAATACCAGACGATTAGAAGCCTGGCTATTGCGTACGCAAGTACGATACGAATGGTACCAATGGGCCTAGACCAGATCCGCCGGGGGCCTTGTAATCGAGGTCGATGGCTTCGGCCATGCTTTGCCCCTTAAGCTGCTCAAAGGAAATCGGATCACTGCCTGCAGAGCTAACGGGCGTCTGGCAGATCGTCGATCTCGCTCACGGCCAGGACCTCAAGCTCTTTCCAACCCGAGCGTCGGGTTCGTACGAAGAAAGGCATGTCGGCTATTCGCAAACTGGTCTGCTGCGGTAAAAGCGCGGGCTGGAGAAGGCCGGGGCTCGACGCAATCCCCTGGCGACCGGAAAGAATTCTGCGACCGGGATTCCAGAATCTTTCGTGGTGCGCGCCGACGACGTGATTGAATGACCGCTGCGCTGCCCTGCACAGGCCTATGCACGCGTCCTGGCCCGGCGCGCGCGTTTCGATCGCGGCTGCCGCAATGCGCGTTTCGCCGATGAACGCGGCTGGATGACGCCAAGCGCCAGGTCGCGGGCGCATTTTGCTGCATTCAAACCGGCGGTGAACTTGGCGACACTTTGCTGCTCGGCGGGCTCGTCGATCAGGTTGATGAACAGCGTTCTGAACAGCGCTCTTATTTCGTCTTCATATGCCTGCTCGATGGCGTTGGCTTCCGGACTGGAATTGGGCATCTCCTGTCTCCCGGGTCATGCCTCGCGTGTGCGGCCTCAGCCGTAAAAGGACTGCAGCCCGGCCTTGATCGCGGCGGGAATGTTCGCCTGCGCCTGCAGGGCGGCGGCGTAGTTCGGATCATCGGTCACGGTCGGCGGATCGAGCGGCACCGCCTTGAGCGGCGGTGTCGGAGCTGCAGCTGCATGCAATGCGGCGTCCGGACCGGTCGGCCTGCCGTGAAACGGCAGGCGCGGGCGCAGCGCAAAGCCGCCCAGGTGCTCCTCGTTGAGAGCAAGCCGCAGCTGCGGACGTGTCGGAGCGACGAGGCTTTGCCCGGATACGCCGCGCCCCGCCCGCTCGTCTTCGAGAAGCGTCGGCAGGCGCGAGAGCGCATCGGCCATCGCCGCTCTGGCCTCCTCGAAACTCAGCATCGGCAGGCGGGGATCGCCGGGGCCGTAATTGATGACGCGAGTCGTGTTGCCCAACGGGACGGTCTCGCCGCTCTGCCCGAGTGCCGACATGAGAGGCGCGGTTCCCAGCACCGCCTGTCCGTCGATCATCAGCAGCACGAGGTCGGTCTCGCGTGCGTTGATAATGCTCGCATACGGGTCGGCGGCGGCCGGCGCGGCGATGACCGTGAAGTCGGCGCGCTTGCCGGCGGCGATCGATCCGACCAGCCCATCCCATTTCACGATGCGAGCAGCCGTGCTCGTCACCATCGCGACGATGTCCTGGTCGGCGAGACCGATTCCGAGAACGTCGTCGGCGACCTTGGCGACCTTGAGCTCATTGAGCAGGTTCTTGCTGCCGGAGGGCGACCAGTCCGATCCCAGCGCGATGGCGAGACCCGCCGACCGTGCCGCCTTGATATTGGTCGTGCCGCCGTAGAGCAGCAGGTTGCTCAGCGGCGACCACACGACCGAGGCGCCGTTTTCCTGCATGACGGCAAAATCCTGCGGCTCGAGCGCCGCGCAATGGATGCCGGCAAGCGCGGAATTGATCGCCCACTGATTGCCGTTCTGCAGCGCCAGGAAGGCATCGCGCGCCTTGGCATCGAGCCCTTCGCTCAGATGCAGCAGCATGCACGAAACCCTGTCGAGCTCGTTCTTGAATTTCGCCCAGTCGGATGCAGTCACATCGGGAATGCACGTGGAGGCCCGGGGAAACTGCCTGTCGCCGGGATCGTCGACCACGCGCATCGCGGAGCGGTAGGAGGTGAGCATATTATCGCCCTTGAGCGAGATGCCCTGGCTGCTGGCAACTCCGCCGAACAGGCACTTCGTCTCCGCGTAACGCGCGACCGCGGCCAGCAGGCGAGAATCGCGCGAGGCCGCGATGGTGGTCATGGGCTGAGACACATTGGCGACATAGTCGGCATTGCGCTGCCACTGGCTGCGATTGGTGAATTTCTGCGGCACGCGCCAGAGCTCAAGCGCGTCATAACTGAGGTGATTGTGGAGCTCGATGAGACCGGGGAAGATGATTCCCGCGGTATCGACCGTGATTGCGTCGGCGAACTCTGCCGGCGGCGGCGCACTTCGATCCGCTGCCGCGACAATCGTGTTGCCGTCGACGTAGACTGCGCCGTTCGCGAGCACGGTCGATGCAGCGTCCATTGTCGCGACCCGGCCGAGTAGCACGAATTGCATGGTTCGCTCCCGAGCAAAATATGTCACTGGGCTGCCGGAACGATCCCGACGGGAACCTCGACCGTGATCGTGCGCCGCTTCAGCGCCGCGGTTGCGCCGGTGCGCGCGGCCCAGTCGCTCTCGCCCTGCATCCACGCCGGCAGTCCGGCCGGCAGGTCGACTGCCGGGATCGCCGGCAATTCCTCGGGAAGAAACGCCGCCCCATACGGCACGAAGGGATCTGCGGTGTCCGGGTTCTCGATCAGCGACCGCAATTGCTGAATCGCCGCGTTCCATTCCACGAGCATTTGCGCCGTTGCCGCGCCGGGCGTCTGCGGGGTGTTGGAATCAAGCGAAGACGCGGGGATGACCCGCACGCCATCGTGCTTCCATTTGGGCGGCTGCCCGTGATCATATGCGTGCGTCATGGGAATTACCCTGATCGTCTGCTGCGCCTTCGCTGGCTTGCGGCCAGTCGCTCAATGCCGTCTCACTTGACGCGGACGACCTCAGCCTAGCACAGAAGCAGGTGGATTGTGCAGCACAGCAAAGTAGCAGAGCCGGGGGCTTTAGGTTTAGAGCCGCTCAAAGCGGCTTGTCCGTGTCGCCCCACCCTGCTCTCTTCTCCCACTCTGCGGAATGCCTTACCAATATTCTGGAGGTAAACTCGCTTACTGCTCGCTACGTGACGTACCGTTCGCTTGCATTCCGCTATTTTGGTTCATCTTAAGCTTTATCGTCATCCATCCGTGGGACTCCCTTTCGTGTGCTTTGGCGGCTCGCGGTGCGGAGTCTCGTCGATGGACCGAGGCCGCCGACCCCCGGATATGTCAAACTTTTGCTGCCTCCCCGGCAGAGCCGGGGGAACTCCCATGTTGGTTTAGCGCCTAAGCTGTCGAGTTAACCCCAGCCGTGCTCGGACACGTCGAACAGGACCCCGTTGAGGTCTTTATCGATGCAAATCAGCGACATCGCACTGGCCATGCTCCGAACCGACGAAAAGGGACGGCTACTGGTTGTCGGCGGGCCCGGCAGATCAGGGTCTCCCGTCAACGCCCCCATCAACGTCTTCTCGGACAATGACGGTTGGTATGACAGCGTGTCCGATGGTCCGGTCTCCGCCATCTTGCGCATTCACGGCCAAGCCCACGAGGTCATCCCTGCTTGGGTTGTCATCACGGTGCCCCGGCCAGTAAGCTTCAATGCCGGCACTGACGAGATGAACATCAAGCGGTGAGCAAGACAGCTTCCCGGATGGCGTCGAGATACGACCATTTCCGCCACGCGCTCATCGCCATACTGGCCAAAGCTCTGCAGCAAGGCGCAATGGCCAGTTCTCTTCGTACTCCTGAAACACGCTAACAGAGCGGCAAGCGGATCAAGATACGCTCTTCCGAGACTTCCTCCCTTGAGCAGCAGCAATCGAAGCCCCCCCTATCAAATGCGCTATCAAATCCTTGGTGCTCGGCACGCCAATACCCGTTACCATGTCGTACCCGGGCCCTGCGTGGTAGGCTCCGTTGCTCCCGTCTACGATGTCCCGGAAGCATGATGTACCCACCAGTGGGTAGATGGTTGGATTCAGAAAAGGCAGGGGAGGCTTGCCGGCGTTCTGACGAGCTTCGTTGATGAGGGCGCACAGGCCGGCCCACGTTGGTGCGCTCCAACTCGTTCCGCCGATCTGAATGGGTTTTCCATTAAACACAAGGAAAGCGCCGTCATTGGGATCGGCCGCAAGACTGACGTCGGGGACAAGTCGATCGCTGCCTGCTGGCACCCCAACTCCGTTCTGCCATGGCGGTCGCGCGAATAGAACGCTCCTGCCACCGCCCCCGCTTACCCAACCGCGCTCACCCTGTACTTGCCCGTTCGATTTGAGCGTCAAGGTCGTGCCGCCTACCCCGACGACACATGGATCCGACGACTCATATTCTGCCTGCAGGGGCCCTGTCGGACTGTGTCCTGTAGGATCCGGATTCGATCCTGCGTCTCCGCTGGAAACGAAGATGTTTACCCCGGCCGCAGCCAACCGAAGAAACCGTTGATGTTGCGTCGCGACTTCCGCCTTGGCCATGTAAGTTTCGCCGAGACCTAGGCTAATGGACAACTGCCGCATCCCAGGCTGGCTAGGCAAGTCGGCGATGATACGATCGAGAGCGCGGTCGAGATCCACGAACTGCAGCGAGCCACTGGCGTAAATCCTGACGGTCGCGCCCGGCGCAATTCCGCTTGCCCATGAAGCGTCCAGGGTCTCTTCTCCCTCGGTAGACGGAAGAGCCCCGCCTTTCACATTTATCTTCACGATCTGATTCAATGAGATGGGTAGATTGTTATACCTCCAAAATAACTCTAAGTCCGTGTCAGCAGGCACGGTGTCGATCAGAATTGCGATCGTCTGACCCTTGCCAGTTACTGATAGACCGTCGCCGTTGTAAGCTTTTAGCACCTCGCTGACGAGATAAGGTGGCGCATTTTTGATATTGGGGGAGGGCACAACACCACCTTTTCTCGTAGCCGCCTTTGTCCTCGCTGTCTTCGCTGCCTTCCCTTTTGTCTTTTTACTCCCACTGCGTGTCCCATCTAAAGCGGCGCGGTTGCCGTTCTTTGGGACACTCGTCCTGCTATGCTTTCGCGCCTGTCGGAAGGGTTGTAGCCCAAGGATGGCGCTTACGTTCTTACCGAGATCCGAAGGCAGACTAGGTGCATCTTGCGAAGCTGTGTACGTCAAGCCATCCTTGGTGACGCGGACCATATTCACAGCGAGGCTCTTCTCGATCGTATCGATGCTCGCCTCGGCGTAGACGCCAGTGCCGTCGGGGGTCACTTGGACGATTTTGTATCCTTGTTTCTTGAGCCACGAAACCAGCGCATTTACGTCGCTCTGGTCGGGCTTATAGTTGTCCCTGAGTTCGTCGGCCGGAACGACTTCGCCTTTGGCCACTCGGGCCTCCAAATCGGCCTGAGCGCTTGCAGGAATTGCAGCCGAAAAAAGTAAGGTCATTTTTTCTTTGCGATTCGTGGGCTTCTCTGCGTGAATCATCAGGCCATGGGGGGTAAGGCCCGGCTGATCGGGTAACGGCATAACGCTATCTGCGAAAACCTTTCTATCTGCCATGGCATTTCCTCCATTTTTTCTTACTGCGACGAGTTATCACGCTTAAGGATAACGCATTCCAAAGTGCGTATCAACACAGTTGGACGAATCGGATGGACAAATTGAATTATTCTGCTTTAACTTACTGAAACTTACTGACCTTACCGGGGAAAGTATACACCCAAATAGTCAGCGGCCCAAATGATGCAGAGAATTGCTTGGTTGTCCGCTTTCAAGTGGACCTTAGTTGTTATCGCTGCGTGCAGTGCTTTAATTCAGGGGGTCGGCGCTCAGCCTGCGTCGAAGGCCTATCTAACAGGCGGCTGCGATACGCCTCAGACGCCGTTCTGCGACGCCTTGATGCCGCCCATTCCAAATTGGACCGGGCATGTATTTCAACTTAGCCAAAATTATCCAACTACTAGTGGTCCTGATGCGCAGCCGTGGCTGCAATTTGACCCTAAGACCCAGCCTGATCAATATTTGACTGCTGTGTTGAGTTATATCTTTGAAGGCAACATTCAAGCGGACACCGAATCGAGCTTTGACCCGAGGCTTAACGCTGTTCGCGGTTGGTATAACGCGCCATGGCAAGACGTAGGAATAAATGGTCGTGAATTCATTCATGGGCTAACACGCGAGCGCGTATCTCGACCTCACGAACTGGCACCCGAGCAAGTGCACGAGTGGAACAATTACGCAGTAGGTTTCTACAATGCGCCAGGAGGCATGATCATTGGCCGCGTCTGGCAGGATCATGGCGATCCTGATCCAACAGCTGCCCTGTTTCCAAATGGGACGGTCGCCACCAAGCTCATATTCACAACGGCATCGGAGGCGGAGGTGCCATATTTGAAAGGTTCGCCCCAATGGCAGGCATACGTCTATGCGAATCCCAACGATCCCGCTCCGAAGGCGACAAGCCCCCGTGCTGTCTTGAGTCTTCGCCTGCTGCAAATTGATATTGCCGTGAAGGACGATCGCCTGTCGGATACGACCGGCTGGGTGTTTGGAACATTCGTCTATGGTAGCGGCCCTGGGGGCCAAGGTGGTGGCAGCGGTTGGACCAATGTCTCATCTGTTGGCGTCATCTGGGGAAATGACCCTGGTTATTCGGGCACGGGTCCTCTCTCACAAACGTGGCTAAATCCTGCAGTCCACATGCCGCATGTCGGATATCAGGGGCGTCTGAACGGACCGATCGACAACCCTGCATCGTCCTGCTTGTCTTGTCACTCGACTGCGGAAGTGCCTTCCGGCACCATGGTCCCCCCGACCGGGGTGAATCCTGCGTCCTGGTTTCAGAACATAAAATCCGGCACGCCATTTGATTCGGGACGACAATCGACGGACTATTCGCTGCAACTATCGGTCGGTATCGCAAACTTCACGGTCAATCACGGCTCGAGCGTTGCAACGGTAACGCCAGAGCAGAGGCTAAAACAGCTCCGCAGTAAAGAGGCTCACGATGAACTACCGCCCAGGGCAGGTGGCTCGATCCACTAAACGTCGTGGTCGCAGCGACGGCGATGGTCATTGCCCGCCTTGGCGAATATGCGAAGAATTGCTTGCGCCCTTCCAGGGAGTATTGCAGCGCTTGCTGCGCATGAGTTCCTCTAGAAGTTTCGCTCGAAAGGAAAACTTGACCATCCGGACCTGCCTGACCCCGCAACCGTAAACGGATTGGCTGACTCCACAGCCTGCAGGTTGATGGGCATCCGGTCGCCTTCACCGCCCGGCAACCAGTGGTGAAGGATCTCGGTCTCCAACCGGGGCAGACGCGCGGTTGCCCGAGTTACGTCATGTCCACACGCAACGCACGCCGAGCGGGCATTACGCTTAGCCATCCCGCTCTAGCCCGGGTGGACTCCTACGAGGTCCGAGATTATAGTCCAGGAAATCCGCGGAACACGACGCGGAGTCGCCGCCAGCCGAGTGTTGGCGCGTTGGGGAATCCTACGCGGAGGACCCTCGTGAATTCGCAGCCTGCTTATACGCAAAGTGTATCGCTCCGCATCAACAAGCGCGCGACGAAACTCAATGTCGACACGCGAGTTACCCTGCTCGATGCAATACGCAATGAACTTGGGCTGACTGGGACAAAGAAGGGTTGCGATCACGGTCAATGCGGTGCCTGTACCGTGCTGGTGAACGGGCGACGGATCAAGTCATGCATGACGCTTGCCGTCATGCATGATGGCCAGTCTGTCACAACGGTCGAAGGCCTTGGCCAGGACAAACGTTTCAGCAAGTTGCAAAAGGCATTCATCAAATATGATGCATTTCAGTGCGGCTTCTGCACGCCCGGCCAGCTGATGTCGGCGGCCGGCTTGCTCAACGAGGTGAGAAAGCCGACCGCGGAACAGATTCGCGAATTGATGAGCGGCAACATCTGCCGATGCGGTGCTTATCCGCACATAGTCGCCGCGATTCTCGAAGCGGTGTCATAGGCATGCAGCCGTTTTCATATTCAAGGCCAGCGACCGAGAACGACGCTATCGCCGCCCTGCAACTGGAACCAGGAGCGGCCGTCATCGCGGGCGGCACGGACCTGCTCGACCTGATGAAGCTCGGCGTCACCGCGCCCAGCCAACTCATCGATATCAATGGTTTGCCGCTCGCCGCTATCGAATCAACGGGCCAAGGTGTGAGCATCGGCGCACTGGCGCGCATGAGCGACGTCGCGCGTGATGCAAGGATCATGAAAGAATTTCCGGCGCTGAGCCAAGCCCTCCTGGCGAGCGCTTCAGCGCAACTACGCAACATGGCAACAGTCGGCGGCAATCTGATGCAGCGCACGCGTTGCCCGTATTTTCGCGACAGCACCTTCGCTTGCAATAAGCGTGACCCAGGTTCCGGATGTTCGGCGATCAACGGCTTCAACCGTATCAGCGCCATTCTGGGGACGAGTTCCAAATGTATCGCCGTGCATCCGTCGGACATGGCTGTTGCCCTGGTGGCGCTCGGTGCGAACGTTGTCCTCGCCAGCCGTAGCGGTACGCGCCGTGTCGCAGTCGAAGAATTCTTTCTGTTGCCCGGGGATACGCCCCAGCATGAAACAGTGTGCGAGCCTGGTGAACTTATTGTCGCGGTTGAGGTGCCGCTATTGCCCGGGGCCCGGCGTTCCCTGTACCTCAAGGTGCGCGACCGGGCGTCCTTTGAGTTTGCCCTCGTGTCGGTCGCTGCTGCCGTGCACATGGAGGGCTCCGTCATCAAGTCCGCTCGAATCGCGATGGGGGGCGTGGCGCCACGGCCCTGGCGCAGTCCTAGCGCGGAAGCAATTCTCATTGACAAAGCGGCCAGCATCAAAAATTTTGCCGCCGCGGCTACCGCGGCAGTGACCGGAGCAACGTCGGCACGGTTCAATGCATTCAAGGTGACGCTAGCCCAGAATGCCGTCCAGCGCGCACTCTCGCTGGTGACGGAGGTGAACCGATGAGCGGCATCGGAATCCCGCAACCGCGTGTCGACGGTCCACTCAAGGTCGGCGGAGGCGCTACTTATGCGGCTGACGTCAAGATCCCCAATCTCGCGTTCGGTGTTCTTCTGTGCAGCACGATTGTCAAGGGTCGCATTGCCACGATAGACACCAGTCTTGCGTCTGCCCAGCCAGGCGTTCTTGACATCATCACGTATCAGAATTGCCCTCCATTTCAAAAACCGTCAAAGCCTATCTCGTCGCAAGGGCAGAGCCTCGTGCCCTTGCAGGGCGCGGATATTTCCTATTACGGCGAGCATGTGGGTGTCGTCGTCGCCGAGAGCTTCGAAGCCGCGTGCGCGGCTGCCGACCTCGTCAAGATCGACTATTCGCCAGCAAACGTTCCATCGCAATTTGCGATGGCGAAATTCGCCAAAGCGGCCGGCGGCGCTCGGGATACGACATGGGGCGATTTCGCGGGCGCGCTGGCCAAGGCGCCGGTTAAAGTAGACCAGCAATACACCACGCCTTACCTGCACCACAATCCGATCGAACTGCCAGCGACGACCGCAAGCTGGGATGGGGATATCCTGACGCTGCACGACAGCACGCAATGGCTTGCCGGCGTGCGCACTTTAGTGGCGGCACTGCTCGGGATGCCGCCTGTCAATATTCAAGTACTATCACCATTCGTCGGCGGCTCGTTTGGTGCCAAGCGTGTGACCTGGCCGCATGTCTATCTCGCAGCGGTGGCCGCTAGGTTGGTTAGGCGTCCCGTACGCCTCGTAGTCACCCGCGCCCAGATGTACACCACGCTCGGCTATCGACCGCAGACGGTTCAGAAAATCACGCTAGGTGCGCAGCGCGATGGCACACTGCAAGCTTTCCGTCACATTGCCGCAACGACCACCTCGGAGTTTGACAATTTCATCGAACCTGCGAGCGCCAAGACAGGCATGATGTATGCGTGCCCGAACGGGACGTTCTCTCGCACCCTTGCCAAGGTTGATCTCGGTACGCCTACGACGATGCGCGCACCCGGTGAGTCGACTGGCTTTTTTGCGCTCGAATGCGCGATGGATGAGCTCGCCTACGCTGTGACTGTCGATCCGCTAAAGTTACGATTACTCAATTACGCGGATGTCGATCCGATGACCAATTCGCCGTGGTCGAGCAAGTCGCTGAAGGAATGCTACGCCAAGGGGGCAGCTCAATTCGACTGGAGCAAGCGGAAAGCATCACCCGGATCGATGCGCGATGGGCCGTTGTTGATTGGCATGGGAATGGCCAGCGCCGCCTATCCGGCCAATCGCTCCCCTGCTGCTGCATCTGTGACGCTGTTTGCAGACGGCCACGCGGTTGTCCAGAGCGCCACCCACGAAATGGGCGGCGGGACCTATACCGCGATGGCAGTCATCGCAGCCGACGAATTGGGCTTAGATATCGGCCAGGTTCAGGTGCAGCTCGGGGACTCAAACCTTGCCGCAGCGTCAGTGTCCGGCGGATCGCGCACCGTCAACAGCGTTGGGCCCGCGGTCGAGGCCGCCGCCATCCAGGTGATCGACAAGCTCGTGACGCTGGCAATTGCTGATCCCGAGTCCCCGCTATATCAGGCGGAAGCAAGCCAGGTCTTCGCTGCCGGCGGAAGTCTTCGGCTCAAGAACAAGCCTTCATCCGCCGACCCGATCCAGAAAATTCTCGCCCGTCACAATTTGCCATCCATGCAGATGACCGCGAGCACTGCTCCCAATGCTGCAGCGTCCAAGTATTCCCAATATGCATTTGGCGCGCATTTCGCCGAAGTGCGGGTCGATCCCAAATTCGGAGAAGTGCGTGTCTCGCGTTATGTCGGCGCCTTTGCGGCGGGCCAGATGATTAATCCACTGACGGCCCGCAGTCAGCTCGTCGGTGGTATCGTCGGCGGCATCGGCATGGCGCTTCTCGAAGAGAGCGTTGTTGATCCAAACATCGGCACATTTATCAGCCGAAATCTTGCCGATTACCGGCTCCCAGTGCATGCGGATGTTCCGGCCATCGAGATCATTCTTGTTCCCGAACAGGATACGGTGACGAGCCCGCTTGGGACCAAGGGCGTGGGCGAGCTCGGCATCGTTGGCGCTGCTGCGGCGATCGCAAATGCGGTTTTCCATGCGACCGGCAAGCGAATTCGCGATCTCCCGATCACACCGGAAAAGCTGCTGTCGCTCGATGCGTCTCACCCGCGCGCCATTCAGCGGAGGCAGCACGTCAGGAAATAAGCATGGGCTACGATCCGCCGCGCCAGAGCACGCCAAAATTGACCGGCGATCCACTCGAAGTCGAGCTAGTGTTCGGCGTGCGCCCGTGCGGCACTTGCAGCTTCTTCTGGCCGCCCGACCCTCGGAAGCAACCCTACGGCCCATATCCGGCGTTCGACTTTGATGTGAACACGCCGGAGACACATCCCCCGCAATCGGGGAGCACCTATGCGTGGATAAACGGTACCACGCGGTCCGGGTGCTTTCCGAACGCGGAGATCATGGACGGCTGCCGCAAAGCACCAATCATGACCATAGGAATAAACCCCAATCTAACTGCGTTTCTGCCCGGGACAATGGGAGCGAGCTGGTGCTATCCGAGCTTTTCGAGCGACCACAACACCGATTCGTGGACAAAATATGCATACTACTATCGCTATCGATCGATCTATCAGGAGCGCTTCGACCTTCATTTCGCCGAGCAATTCTTTAATGCGAGTGCGCGCATCGTAGCCGCAAAATCGGGAACGATCATCTCTGCCAACCGTCCGAGCGATGCCCCGGAATATACGCTGAAGGTGCGATACGATGGTGAGAATCAGGACACCACCATCGACGTTCCCAACAAACTCGCCGAGCCGCGCTATGTATTCTTGTTCGATGTCAAGCCACCGCACAATAGGTTTCAAAAGGGTGACACGATTGCAGCGCGGCTTGATGTGCCTGCGGGTCATAAGACTACAATTTACGCCGAGGCGATCGGATATTATCAGCGTATCCTGCCCGTCCTCGGGCGCTTCGAAACCTTCCTTCAAAGCAAGGGTCACCAGGACGCGCATCTGCGCGTTGGGGAAGACGTTTGCCAATTGGATATGGTTGCGTGTGCCTCGCCCCACTGGGGTCCACCCTGGCTTGGCGGGACTGGCGCGAGAGTGCAGGAAGTCATCGGCAACTGCGTCACTAAAAATGCCTGGGCGCTAAAACAGCTGCTTCAAACACGTCCGGCGGTGGTATTCTTGGTTGGGGAAGCCACCTTTAGCATGTTTCGCTACGCGTTCGGGCGTCTCATCCACACCGAAGTGGAATTGCCGGCCGATCCGGAGGATGGTGCTTTTACGCTGCTGCGAGCAACGACGGATCGCCCATGTCGATTTGAATTTGCCGACATGATTGACGGTCAGGCCTATCAGTTCTCGACGCGCCTCGTTGTGACGCCACATTTTTCATACGGAACGAACTTTCTGCCGCAATTTCGGTTGTCCGCAGAAGCGTGGGATGAACTGAAGGAAGAAATCTCTGACTGCGCAGACTTTTTACAACATGATTCGAGACTAGAGTATATTGCTCCTGGTACGGCCTCATTTGCCGCGTTTCAAATTGTTAAAGATACCTCGGGTGTACTGTCTGATATTAAGAGCAAATGGCCGACGGCCAGCGGAATACTCGATCCGGCCTATTACGATGCCGATCAGATGATGACGGCAGTTTTACAAGATGCCTACACTAACGGTGAGTTGAGCTATATAAGCCCAACACAGGGTAAAGCCGGATTTCTCGCGAGGACCGTGGGGCCGTGCGCATTTTGCATCAATGATCATTGGCAATTTCCGCTCGGCTGCCCCTACGGAAAACCAGACCAGCCGCAGTTACCCAAGGGATTGCTCGATAAAGTAGCGGCCGCAATCGTAAAATCGGGCGTGAGCATGCATCCGGAAGTGGTCGTGCGGCGCATGATAGATGACGGATTCGAAGCCGATCGCGGTGTGGACTCTCACAGCTAAAGGCGAGATTCATCATTGCCACATACATCCAAATTTCACGTAAATCATGGTAGGGCATAGCGCCGCCTGCCCTGGCGTTTTGTTTGGAGTTTGTTCGGCTAACCCAGAGATCCGGCCTCAAAAGCTCTCCGCTCCTACGAACTAGATCCGAGCTTGGATAAGTGCTCAGGCGGATCGACGCCTTTACGCGCTGCCTCCATGACGAGCGCATCTGCCTGAGTAACAACGCGGCCGAGCGGCACTGCGCGCGATTGCGCTCGGCTGGAAGGCGTGGTGGTGGGCTGTTCCCAGACCCGCGGCGGAGAGTGAGCGGCAGTTCACGCAGATCCAAGATCCAAACCGCCAAGCTCTACCGCATTATCGCATTATCATGGCTTGCCGATGTGCTCTCGCGCGGATCACCGATCACAAAATCAAAAATCTCTCGGCGAGGAAAGCAGACGGTCCCCGCCGCCTAGAGCGTGACGATTCATCTGGCGTCACGTCCGCAATTCATAATTCGAAGAGTTAGGGTCTGTGCGAGTTAGTCTTAGGGACGTCTGCGGCGCAGGACGGCCCTGGAACAGAAATGCTTGTATTCCAATCTTGCGGATCAACGTAGCTCGCGTCAGGACCGTTCTGTCCTGCGAGAATAGCCGCATTATACCCCTGAATCGCCTGGTTTGTTATGGGCGCGATAAGTTCATCAGTCTTACCTCCTCGCACCGTCCATTGATCATTGTTTTCATGCAGAGCTAATTTCGATATGCGGCTCCATCTACGAAGTAACTTCTCATAATCTAGCCACTCAGCGGTGCAGCCCTTCACAAGAGTATCCGCGATATTCTCAATGTCAGAAAAGCGGGCTGTTTCAGCAAAGAAAAATGCGAGTGTTTTTACCAAGTCGTGAATTTGGGGTAGTGTAAGATTATCGATGTTATAAGCGTTTATGATTTCAGTTTCAAAATTGGTTGCGCTAAGCGTAAGCGGGCTTGACTGATAGGTAATTTCGGTTTGACTCAAATGATGGGTTTGAATGTCAGTAACATAGAAATCAGTATCATCGATCGTTACGACAACCTTTCGAAGTGGGGCCTGTGCACATTGTGCATTTACAGTAATTTTGAAGGAGTCTGAGACGGTGCTAAGTCTTGGTCTAATTTGCTCCTCGACGAACTTTCCTAAATCAACTTCATTGTACATCGTGCCGTTTGCTCCCGAAAATTGAATGTTGCATTGCGCTTTGGCAGGAAAAACTGAAAATAAAACGAGTAGCGGCGACAAAACGATTACTCTGGTACCTCGCATGTTATCACCCTTCGCAAGTCGAACAAGCGTCAAGGTTCCGCAGACAAGAGAATAAAAATTCGTCTAATCAAACTTAATGGAAAGCCTATTAATGTCGCGCGTGGATAAGGTTACATAAGGATCGCATGTGAGCCGATCTGCAAATGTTGCGGCCAATTGTTAATAGCGGCTCGCTATCCGCTCTTCCGCGAGTTTATCACCCTAGAAGCGGGTTGGCGACTATATTTTCACCGTATAGAGGCTGAAATAGAGCAGATAGAGGCTCAAATCGAGCAGCTGCGGCGCCCAATCTGATCGAGCTAAGGAGCCACTGGTGCGTTTATCTCTCGATCACGTCATTGCCCCTTGAGATACCTCCGAATGAGCCCTCTCATGTCCTTTGGATCGGTCGATGGCGTGATCACTCCCTTTTCCCAGAGGCGGCAATGGCAGGAGATAGCGAAGCGCTTCATTCATTCCTCCCCTCTCCCTTCAGGTGGCACCCAAGAAGGTCCGTGATTCCGGGGTAGAGAAGTATCATTGTCCATACAGCGAGCTCGGTCAGGAATACTTTTTTAGTTCGTTTCGAGCATCTTGAGCGTGGCGGCTTTTCCTCGCTGAAACCTAAGATGTCGTTCCTCGAAATACTGCAGTGTCTCTACACGGCGTTATCGTCTTTTTCGCGCTGCGAGCGTGCTCGATTATCTAGTATAGAAAGGCGAATAGCCATACCAGCGCCCACAGCACGCATGCGGCCCACGCCATGAGTAGAAGGCCCGTCGAGAATTCGTATCCATCATCACAATGGGCCTTCCGGCGGTGAGAAGGCCCCTGCCACGCCGCAGAGTGGGATCGCCACCGGCAGCGATTACTGATCTGCGGCTGCTTTCTTTCGCGGCCGGTTCCGAATGTTGTCCTTTGCCGGTCCGGGGTGGTGTTTGGTGTTTTCATACTATTTGGCCCCGCCCCTCCCGCGGGGCCTTTTGTTTGTGTGCGCCACCGCTGTGCTCGCCCAGGGCTCACGGCCAGTTAAATGCTTCGTGAGTGGAGGGATTGAGCAAAAGAATAGCGGCGTCGAGCAAGCCCGGCGGGGCGCCCGGGATGAGCACGCGGAAGATGCACCGGCGACCGGTACGACACGGCCGGTAGCACGGCGGCACCATGCAAGAATGTACGGCGGGTAAGTTTCGTTCCAGTCCCTCCGCGGCCTGCAATTGGATGGGGACGGGTACGAAGAGGCTAGTCGCTTTCCTGAGATCGCAGAAGTCGCAATGTCGCCTATTGTGCTATGGCACGTTTGCATGACATCGGAAAGCTGCCCGACGCCGGCGGCGAGAAAAGAAGCGCATCAGAGTGCGTGGCCGTTGCGAAGTACCTAACTTCTGTGACAAACTCCGACACCTGAAGTTGCTAAGTCGGGACAACGTCATGTGGAAAGCAATGGCTTCAATCATGGTAGTTTTAGGCACGATGCCGGTGGCCGCTGCCCAGACGATCACAGATCCTGATGAAATCGCCTCGCGTCTTCACTTTTGGGCGCAGGAAACCGGTGACCCGGTCTACTACGGGGAAGTCAGAAACGTAGGAAACGGGCAGATATTGGGTCATTACCGGTGCTTGGCCCTTGCATTCATCAAATACGAAGGCGGCGTATTTTATTACGCTCACAAGATGTGGGGAAAATCGTCGGATGGGTCCTGCCACTATGACGACGTAACTTCACGTAAAGTCGACAACCATGGTTTTTGCGTAAAAGATACAGATGCAGGTTTTGGTAGAGCTATCGGTACGGCTCGCATGACGAAAGACAACATAGATTACATGCACAGTATTTTCAGAACGATCGATACGAATACTCGCCTCGTTGGCGAGACAGGGGCATGCATACCGCCCAAGGGTGTCGGAGCTGGTCTTTACTCGCTCAAGATTGAAAATGGCCGGTTTCAAGTCATAAGCACTTTTCCCCTGGACTACGAGGTGAACATCACCGCTCAAGATCCACACCATCCCCCGACTGATCCGGTTTTCTAAGTGTCCATCCGGGAGCAGATCGAGTAAGTTGAATCATTGTGTTCGGGTGACGCGAGCTCGTCTGCGACGCTGCCGACTGAGAACCGTGCTCGCAATAACCGCCGTTGGCTGCGCTAGCCGAGCGATTCGAGCGATGAGGAGTGGGTGCTGATCCGGGCGTGAGGCCAGCTCGACTGCGGCTCGTCGCAATCCTCGCGATTGTTACGCAAGTCAGATGGCAACTGGCGTATTGTCTGCTATATTGCTGCCGAAACGGGCAGCCGAAGGGGGCGCGATGCAGGCGCATATCGTCGGCGGTGGGTTCGGCGGACTGGCCGCGGCCGCATATCTCATCCGGAACGCGGGCGTGCCCGGCCCGGACATCACGATCTACGAGGCGGAAGCGCGGCTTGGCGGCGGCTTCTTCCTGGGCGGCAACGCGCAGAGCGGCTACAACCTCCCCGGCTCCGTGTTCGACGCCGAGTTCCGCTGCACGTTCGCCCTGCTGGCGGACATTCCCTCGACCCGCGATCCTTCGGTGTCGGTCAAGGACGAGTTCTTTACCTTCAACACCCAGAACCCGCTCAATGACCCAGCGCACATCATCGACCGCATGGGCCAGATCGTGCACGGACCGCATTACGGGCTGAGCCTGCGCGACGGGCTCGATCTCGTGAAGCTCTCGCTGACGCCGGAAGCGCTGCTAGACGGGCGCCGGATCGAGGAGTTCTTCCCCGCCGATTTCTTCCGGACCGAGTTCTGGCTGCTCTGGTCGACCATCATGGGGTCGCTGCCGCAACACGGCGCGACCGAGTTCCGGCGCTACATCAACCGCGCCCTGGGCCTGTTCCCCGACCTCGCGGACATGCGGCACATCTTGCGCACACCGATCTGCCAGTACCAGGCGTTCATCGAACCCCTGGCCTCCTGGCTGCGGGCGCGCAGCGTGAAACTGCAGACCGGCACCTTCGTCCGCGACATCGATCTGGCGCCGGCGCTGGGCCGCATCACGGTCGAGCGGCTGGAGTGCGAGCGGGATGGGGTGGTGTGTCCGGTCGCGGTCGGGCCGCAGGACGTTGTGCTGCTGACGACCGGGTCGCAGGCGGCAGACCTCTCGGCCGGGTCGATGACCGCGCCGCCGCCGAAGCGGCGCAGCAGCTCGTCCTGGGCGCTTTGGCAACGCCTGGCCGAAGCCCGGCCGGGCTTCGGCCACCCCGACGTATTCTTCGGCGACGCGGTTGTGTCCGATTCGCGCTGGGTCACCTTCACGGTCACGACCACGGGGAACGAGTTCATCGACCAGATGACGGCGCTGACGGGCAGCGAGCCCGGCCGAGGTGGACTGGTGACACTAAAGGACTCGGGCTGGGTACTGTCGCTCACGATCTTCCACCAGCCGGAGATCATCGGGCAGCCGGAAGACACGAAGGTCTGGTGGGGCTACGGCCTGTACCCCGAGCGGACCGGCGATTTCGTTCGGAAGCGCATGGACGAGTGCACCGGAGCGGAGATCCTGGAGGAGGTGCTGCGGCAGTTGCGGTTCGACCGGCAGTTCGACGCGATCATGGCGTCCTCGATCTGCGTCCCCTGCGACATGCCCTACGTAAACAATATCTGGATGCCGCGGAGGCGCACGGACCGTCCCCGCCCGGTCCCGGAGGGGTCCACCAATCTCGGCCTGATCGGCCAGTATGTCGAAGTCGGGCAGGAGGTGGCGTTCACCATCGAGTATTCGGCCCGCACGGCTTGGGAGGCGATCCACACATTGCTGAAGCTCGGCCCCCCGCCGCCGCCCGTCTACCAGGGCGAGCACGATCCGAAGTCGCTGCTCGGCGCGCTGAAGGCGTTCGTCGCGCAGTAACTCCGAGGAGGACAACGCCGTGCGTTTCGCCCGCCTCCTACTCACCGTGATCGTGGGGGTCTACCTGCTCGCGGCCGTCCTCTACGCCATACCAGTCGCGACCGGCGCGCTCGACGACAGCATGGAGGTGAAGTTCGACCGTCCCGATCCGTCGATAGTCGCTGACTACCGCAACGGCTTGTCGCAACAGCAGCGGCAGTCCTTCTACCACCTCTCACAAGGCTCGGAGATCCTGCCCTGGATCCTTCTGACCGCGGTCGACGTCGCCGATTCTGGCTCGAGCAAGCCCTTCGTCGAGAACCTCTCGCGCTACGGCCTATTGCCCGACCCCGGGCGCGACGACGGACTGCCGGTCGGCCTGACAGTGGCGACGAACCCGTTCACCTTCGGCATCGATTTCGTGGGCGTCAATTGCGCGGCGTGCCACGTGGGCGAGTTGCGCTACAACGGCAAGGCCGTGCGCGTCGACGGCGCGCCCAACATGCTCAACCTGCAGCTCTTCTACTCGCAGGCCATCGAGGCGCTGCTCGCGACGACGAGCGACCGCGGCAAGCTGTGGGATGCGCTAAAGCGCCTGGGGCGGCAGGATTGGAAGCGCTACGGGGTCGCGGCACCCTTCGTCCGCCCTGTGACCCTCGTCTATTATGGTGCGAACGTTCTCCTGCACCGCGACAGGCTCCATGCGCGGTTGGAGCTGATCGACGTCATCCGCGTCGCCAAGGAGCAGCGCGATCCTGAGCACCCAACCTCCGGCTTCGGCCGCCTCGATGCGTTCGACGGCACCCGCAACTTCTTGTTCACCCGGCTGCGCAAGGCGGACGCGAGCGCAACGTTCGAGGTCAACCGCGCGAACCTGGTCAAGCTCGACGCGGCGGTGAAGTTCCCGCCGCTCTGGTCGCGCAAAGCCATGCCGCCGGAACCGGTCGAGGCGTATCGCGACCAACCCGGGCGCTTCCCTTCCGTCTGGGGCTTCAAGGACTACGACTGGTTCGAATGGACCATCGACACCAATACGGTGATGGAGCGGAACTTCACCGAGACGCTGGGAGCGGGTGCCACGGTCGTGCTCGATCCCAAGCGGACCGGCTCGCTGTTCGACAGCTCCATCCCGATGACGAACATGCACGTGCTCGAGTGGCTGGCCTACTATATCGATCCGCCCCGCTGGCCGGAGGCGGCGTTCGGCGCGATCAAGCCCGACTTGGCCGCGGCCGGAGAGACGATCTTCCGCAGAACCTGCGCCGGGTGCCACGAGTATGGCAATGTTCAGCGCACGCCGGCCGGGCTGATCCTGCTGCGCAGTATGCGTCCGGAGGAAGTCGGCACCGACGCCACCGCCGCGCTCCGGATCTCCTGCCCGGTGCCCGATACCGGCGCACTTTTGATCCCGCCGCGGTCCTACAGCGCCGATGACTCGCGGCTGCTGAAGGATTGCGCCGGCGTGAAGGCAGGCACCGCGTTCGAGGGCGCCTCCTTCGCCCGGACGGTGCAGGCCGCCGTGGACGGGATCAAGCAAAAGGCCTACGAGGCGGCCGGGATCGACGAAGCGCAGCGGCGAATCATGGAAGATCTCGACCGGCGCAAGACCGTCACCTGGCGCGACACGCTGCTCGACACCAAGGCGCCGTACGGCCCCTACGCGTCGCGGCCGCTCTACGGGATTTGGGCGGCGGCGCCGTTCCTGCATAACGGATCGGTGCCAACCTTGTACGACCTGCTGCTGCCCCCCGAGCGTCGGCCCAAGACGTTCGCGCTCGGCGCCCGCCAGTATGACCCGGTCAAGCTCGGCTTCGCCGCCGAGACGTCCTGCAGGCAGCAGGACTGCCTCGTCGACACCATGCGGACCGGCGACGGCAACGGCGGCCACCTCTGGGGCACCGACCTGTCCGACCATGATCGCATGGTCCTTCTCGAATACCTCAAGACCTACTGAGTCGGGAGACGGGCGCGTCAAATGTCGGCCGCGACCCTGAACGTCTCGGGAAAAGTACCGTCGAATTCCGGGGCGCCTGTCGGGCGCAGACTCTTCAGCTTCAGCAAGGGCTTGAGTATCTGTGGGATTTGAATCCAGCTGATGTATCTACCGAAGCAGGCATGCAGCCCGGTGGCGAAATGCAGGTAATGGTAGTCGGGCCGATCGGACC
>Ga0306920_100001255_pt1 | contig 31385 bp, 37 predicted proteins | sample flu12Cox44000170_FD_204666 | JGI IMG/M metagenome (GOLD analysis project Ga0306920, IMG submission 204666) | Lab enrichment of tropical soil microbial communities from Luquillo Experimental Forest, Puerto Rico - flux4day.12C.oxic.44.000.170 (v2)... | ecosystem: Environmental > Terrestrial >...
CATTTCGTCGGCGCAAGCCAATCATGGCGATCCTCTCGCCTCGTGGCGGTAATCCCCTGTAGAAAGGCGGCGGAACGAGAGACGCAGCATGAGCCGCATCGATATCTTCAACCACGTCATGCCGAGTGCCTATCTCGAGGCACTCAAGCAGCATTCGCGCGATCCCGGCATTGTCCGGCGCATGACGAGCCTCCGGATGCTCTGGGACATCGAGGCGCGGGTCGAGATGCTCAAGCAGTGGCCCGACCTTAAGCAAGTGCTGACCCTGGCGGTTCCGAGCCCGGAATTGTTGGGCGGCCCCGAGCTCTCGCCCGAGCTGGCACGGCTCGCCAACGACGGCATGGCCGAGATGTGCCGCAAGTGGCCGGATAGATTTCCGACTTTCGCGGCCTCGTTGCCGATGAACAACGTCGCCGCAGCGGTGGACGAGATGGACCGCGCCATCGGCACGCTCGGCGCGCGCGGGGTGCAAATTCTCACCAGCGTCAACGGCCGCGCGCTCGACCATCCCGAATACTGGCCCATCTTCGAGCGTGCTACCAAGGCGCATGGCGTCGCCATCTGGATGCACCCGTTCCGCCCGGGTAGCCGCGCCGACTATCTTGACGAGGCGGCGTCGAAATACGAGGTTTGGCAGGTGCTCGGTTGGCCGTTCGAGAGCAGCGTCGCCATGGCACGCATGGTGTTCGCGGGATTTTTCGAGCGCCTCCCCGGCCTCCGCATCATCACGCATCATTGCGGCGGCATGATCCCGTATTTCGCCGGTCGCGCCGAGACACTCTGGGCGCAGCTGGGCAGCCGCAGCGCCGATGCGAGCGAGGCCGACGTTCTGACGCGCCTCACAAAAAAACCCGTCGAATACCTAAAGATGTTCTATGGCGACACGGTCCTGGGCGGTTCCGCTTCGGCGCTGCGCTGCGGACTCGAATTCTTCGGCGCGGATCGCATCGTGTTCGCGAGTGATTGCCCGTTCGATCCCGAGGGTGGGCCGATGTTTATCCGCGAAGGCATTCGCTCGGTCGAGGAGTTGGGCTTGAGCGAGGAGGTGAAGCGCCTGATTTATGAGGTCAACGCGGAGAGCCTGCTCACGCCGCTCAAGGATACATGAGATCGGTCGCCCGCACCTCTCGCGGAAAGATGCGCAGGGGGGTCTAAGGTCGTCCTCATCGATCGGGCCGGGTTAAGCGAGACTCCCACCGGTTGCAGCGACCCCCGCCGTCCGGGGATCACCACGGTCAGTGATGCCGAACAGCGCCGCATATAATTGCGTAAACGGCCTGGCAGCCTCTGCTCTTTGGGAAGAGTATCAGCGCGATGATCGAGACTCCGCCGGGCTAGCGCGTCTTTGACAGGCGGCGCGGTCCTGGCACAGCCTTCACGCCATGATCGACAATCCGCCACCCCGGCGGCCGCTGACCGCCGAAGATGTCGTCCGGCGCATTGCCGCCGAATGCGCCTTTATCAGGCCGCCGCCCTTGTGCGCCCGTATGGTGACCAGTTCCGAAGGGCGTTGCCGCGGCGGCGGCCGCGGACACCGAAGCCCCCCTCCCCTCTTTTGACTCTGGTTTCCAGCTAATGCAGTCTTTCCGAAATTTAAAAGAACGATTCGGGAGGGCAAATGAATGTTCAGAAAATAATCACGAAACCGATTACAACACCCCAATATCCCGATCCGGAGGAAGCTCGTCGCTTCGTTCACGACGAGTATGGTTTTTACGGCTACGATTACGTTTTCGTCGAAGATGCCACCTGGAACGCTCTTTGCCATATTGCGCGTGAACAGGGCTGCACGGTCGACGAGCTCTGCTCTTACATCGACCTGAATTTCGCCCACGGCGACGCGCCGTTTGCGCCTGCCGCCCGCGCCTATGTGTTGCACTCGATCGGCGAACACACGGCCGACCGCGGCGAGTTACCGTCTCTACTGCGTGATTATCTCGGCGCTTTCGCCGCGGGCGGGGCGCAATGACCGAAGACCCGCACAGCATCGTCCCAAGCGACTTGCCGCGGCTGGCGCCGAAACTGAAACAATATCTGCGCAGCTCGCTCCCCTCCTGGCCGGACATCGCCGATGCCGCCGACCGGCTGCGCAGCGATCTCGGCATCCCGACCGCGCTCTGGGAGGAGGCGTGCGTTGCGATGGGCCGGGAGCAGGCAGCCGCGGTCGCCGTGATCACGACGAAGGCGCCGGAAGAGCTCGCAAATCCCGGCGATTATTTCCGCGGCATGCTGGCCAGGCATAGCGCCGGGGAACTCTCCCTCGCGCGCACCGTCTGGCGCCTGCGACAGGCCATCGATCGGGAGCGGTACGCGTCCGACGGGAGTCCGCATACGGCCGGGGGGAACATCCTATGACCCCTGCCCGCTCCGCTGGTGAACCTGGCAAGCTCAAATCCACGGTCGATTTCCAGGTCGCTGCAATGAAACGCGACCTCCCGCAGTGGCTGGGCCAGAGGTGCGCCGCCAAGGACGCTACCGCGATCCGGATGGCGCTGCTGGAGGTCGCGCTCGACCGGTATCTCGCCGAACGCGCCGCCGACCCGGCCGACCTTCCGCCGGCCGCCGCCGACGCCACCGACATGATGCAGGCGGTCCTGCGGCGCGCGGTCCAGAGACGGCGCGCGGAGCTGCAGGACAACAAGTGGCCAATAGAGCCTACAGCGGCCAGCCCTGCCGATGACGAAGAATGTGCCAACTTGCTCGCCGATACCCTGAAGCTCCTCGACAGGCTCGCGGGCCACGTGCCGGATCATTTGGTGTCGCCGCAGGAACTCGAGTCGGCCAGTGAGATCCTGGCATTACTCGTCGGCTGGTTTGCCGGCGGCATCGGCGGGCCTCCATCCGCCGAGGACATGCCCCTTGCCGGTAGGCGCCCGTGAAAGTCACCAGGCTTTCGTCGATGGGCGGTACCGGCCGACAAACTGCGCAGCAGTCTCTCGGCGCTGCAAAGGACGTCGATCCTGAAAAACTCGCGGCCTGCAAGCAGCGCATGAAAGCCCGCACCGACGCGATCAAAAAACACCTCGCGGGCTTTATCGAGAAGAACGCGCACCCCGCCGACTGGACGTACGTGACAACGGCGCTGCTCGAGCTCGGCTTTGAGCGGCAGATCGACCTTCACGGCGAAGAGGATGCCAAAGACCTGATCGATCGTGCGTTCCACCGCGTCGTCAAGGAACGCCGGGGCCCGCTGCAATGATCAACGCCAACGACAACGCGATGATCGATCCGGGGGCTCAGGCCTCAAACGCCAATCATGGCATCGACCCCACGGCGCGGTGGCTGCAGCAGATGCTCGAAGCCCTGGCCGCGCGTCTGAAAGCCAAAGCCGATCCCGACGCCGAAGACACGTTCAAACGTATCGACACGCTACTATCGATTGAACTCTTTCGCCCCGTCGCCGAAGACAGCGTCGTCCAGTCGCTCGTCGCCTCTATCCGCGAAGAGGGTTGGCGGGCCTTCGCCGAAGGCGGGCTCGAAGCCATGCGCGAGCTCGCCGACCGGGCCTGCGGTGATGACGGTGTCCTGCTTACGATCCTTGACCCTCGCTGGGACGGCATCGGCACCGACAGACGCGGCCATTGGGTCTGCTAGCCGTACCATGAGGGAAATCCAGGGCGGTCTGCGATGCAACGCATCCTGAAAGAGATGGGGGCCGCCACCGGCGGCAGCGCCGATCTCGTCCGTTGCATCACCGAAATCGACACCGACTTTGGCACCTGGTGGTGCTACCAGCCGGCGGCGCACCGGCCGGCGCGGCGATCGAAGCCATGATCCACGTCGCCAAGGCCGTGGCCGATGCCGAGGCGCGCAGGAGCGGCAAGACCTATCTCGTCGGCTCGGTCACGTTCCTGGAATCCGCGCTTTATGTGTTTGCGGCCGATCATCCCGATGCGCGCAGCGCCGCGATCAATATCATGGTCCATTGCCCACCGGCCGGTGCGCCGGCGCGGCGCCGCGCGCCGCAGCGCATGCGGCACTGACGATGACGGCCAATCACCCTTTTCCCCGGCAACGCAAGGACTCACTGGCGGTGGCGTGTTCATTGCCCGAGCCGACCGACGAGCAGATCGAGGCGGCACGGCGCAACGGGCGCGGCTTGATGCGTGCAACCGGCCATGATTGGCGCGGCCAGTTCAAGATCGAGCAGGGCGGCCCCTTGCCTCCGTCAGTATGCCGAAGCTCGACGCGATATCCGGGGTGCCGGTTATGGCTGTGCGCAGTGCCCTGTAGTACTGATACTCCGCCATCTGGAAACAGGCGGCCGCCTCCATATAGTTCTGCGCAATGCCTTGGCCGCGATAATGGAGAAAGCCCCGGTTATAGAGTGCGTCCGGGTGCTTCTGGCGCGCCGCCAGCAAAAACCACTGCGCCGCCTCCGCGTCGTCCTGCTCGACGCCTCTTCCGTGGTAGCAAAGATAGCCGAAATTATTTTGCGGCCCTGCGTCTCCCGCTTCGGCCGCGATGCGAAGCCGTTCTACGGCTTCCCGATCGTTCGCCATGCCGCGCGAGCGCGCGTCGAGCGCCGCGATCCGCTCCTGGAAGTACCGATACCGGGCCTGGCGGGCGCTCTGCCGAGAGTTTTTCGCCCGCCAGGGCGCATGCCGCCTGAGCGTTTCCACGTAACGCGCATGAAAGCGCCGTATGCGCTCGCCCCGTATGCTCTGCTCCTCGAATACCGCCGCCCGCTCTTCCGGCGGAAGGCCTTGCCAATAATGATACAGCGGAATGTCGTACTGGCCGCTGGCAACAGCTTCATCACTGACGATTAAGGGTTGGAAGCCCGCGAAGATCGCGTCGTCGCTCATGGGCAGATCCCCGGATGCCGGCAGACGTACGGGATATCGTCACGGTCGATCCCAACGTCACCAAGGCCGGCGCCTTTTCTTTGCGGCGCCCTGCTTGCAGGTCACATTGCGCCTCCGTCCCCTCGCCGAAAAACGGCCGCTCATCCAGGCTTCCTCACCGGATCGAGGCCAGGCGATCACGGCGATCAACGCCGAATATTGCCGATAGCGGCCTGATAGCCGGGCCCTTCCCGACCGCCAAAAACTTCATCTGGTTTTGCAACTCGTGTTTCAGGGCGTCTCCCGACCCGGCCTGCGGCCGGGGTCGGGCCGCGTCCTAGGCGCTGTGCGCCCGGAGCCGGCTCGCTTTTCCCCCGTGCCGGCGAGCCGTCTCCGCCCTGACGGGTAACGGCCGCTTCTGTAATCGGAGCCCCGCCGTCAAGCCCCTTCGAATTTCAGTACGGACCGGTCATTTACTAAGGAGCGTTCGCGCGGCGACCATTGCCCCTTACGGTCATTCGCCTGACACCATCCCAAGCGCCCTGAAGGCGGAGCCGCCCGAGGCACGAAACCCAAACGTCCAACCGTTTTCCAAAAAGCCGTTGACTACCTCGTGTTGCTAGGCATATGACAGCTAGGTAACGTCTAGAATCGGAGCACCCGATGTCATCCGCCAGAGTTTATGTGCCGGCAGGCACGCTGACACCAGAGCAACGACGCCTAATCGTTAAGGGCATCCACGAGACGATCAACCGTGTCGAACAGCGCCCAGCCAACGCGCAGACCCATACCTATGTGGTAATCAACGAAGCCCTCCCAGAAGATTGGGGGAGCGACGGCAATGTCTACCTCCCCAAGACTTAGCCGACTCGAGCGTACCTTGGATGATCTCGCCAGCGAGGACCGGTTGTCGTCGAACAATATAACAGGATGGATCGAATGATTGGTTTGGATAGGAACCCGAAGATGCCCAGTTTTGAGACCGGATTGAGCCGGCGGGAGGTCTTGGCGGCGGCAACCGCCGGTGCCAGTGTGGTAACCATCCCGTCCGTCGCGGCGGCGGCTGCCCCGGTGTCAAGCTTCGGTGCACCGCTGGTGGAACTCCATGTTCCTGCCGGTATCCTCACCGTCGAGCAGCGCGGCGACATGATAAAGGGTATTACTGAGGTCATTGTCGAAGCCTTGGGACAGCCGCTCGACCCCGCTAAGAGGCTGTTTGTGGAAATTTTCGAAACAGCCGAAGGTGGCTACGGCGTCAACGGCCAGGCCTTGCTGCCGCGTCCCAAATAGGTCCTTCGGCGCGTCCTGCAAAGCCGATGTCCTTCGCCTAGACACCTCCTCGCTCTGAGCTTAGTGTTACGAGGTATGGAAGGCGAAATGCTCAAGGGCCACCTCGACTTGATCGTGCTCGCCGCGTTATCGGGGCGGCCCGCGCACGGTTACGCTGTGATCGAGGAAATTCGCCGCAAGAGCGGGAAGGCGTTCGATCTCCCAGAGGGGACGATTTACCCGGCTCTCCACCGGCTGGAGCAAGCCGGTCTGCTTGCTTCCCGCTGGGAGACTGCTGACTCGGGCCGGCGGCGGAGGGTCTATACGTTAACCCGCCGCGGGAGGGGCGCTCTTGCGGAGCGACGCGCGGTCTGGCAGCGATTTTCTGACGCGATTAGCGGTCTGCTGGATGCCGAACCGCTGACGAGGCTTCCGTGATCGACGCGTATGTCGACTCGCTCCTCGGTGCGCTCCGGCCTGATCGCTCACTTGCTCGCCGTTTGCGCCGCGAAGTGGAAGACCATTTGTGGGAGGCGGTGGCAGCAGATCCGTCCGAGGAAGGGCCTGAAGCGCAGCGGCGCGCGATTGCAGGTTTTGGGGATCCGCGCCTAATCGCTGCGCAATTCGCTGCCGTTTCTCTGCAGAAGCAAACCCGCCGGACGGGTGTCGCCGTCCTTCTTATTGTCGCTGGCGTGTATATCACCATGAAGGCCCGCGTCGCTTGGTACGCGCTTATGGAATGCGCGATCACCAACGACATCGCTGCGGTCGCCCAATGGGTGGGGTCCATCGACCGCTATTCATTCTGGCTTTCCGTCGTAGTCGGGGTGGGGTGCTGGGCGTATTCCAGTCGAGGCCGCTTCCAAGTCTCGCTAAGCCAGAAACATCGCGGCCTTTTTCGGCGGTTCATCTTTCTTTGCACCGCAGCTGCAATCGCCCTTGGCGTGTCGGTGATCAGTGATGCCGTGCTGACGCTGCTCAGGCTACCGAAAGTCGGCTTGTCCATCGAATTTCTGATCCCAACCCTGTCAATGCTCTGTGAGATCTTGGGAGCCGGCCTCCTTGTCTATCTAATTCGCGCCACTGTACAGCGGGCGGCAATCACAAGATCGATGCTGGAAGTCGTCTGATCATTTGAGGCTTCCGACCAACAGCCAAACTTCGAGATCAACGGAATGGCCGGTTTCGGGCGCTGCTCGGCCATTCGGGCCCGTCTCCGCGAAAGACCGGTTACCCCGACGAAGGAGGCCGACCGGTCTCTTGGCCTGGGTGCGGGTACCCGCACCCCTGCCCCTCGGCGAGAGCGGGGCGAGCTCGGTCAAGGGAGGGTCCGAGCGGCGCGGCAGCGCTGCTTGGAGGCCCTTTACCGAGACGGGGCGGAGCCCCGGCACCTAAAGCATTGGAACAGCATCGGCCCTCGCAAAGACTTTGGCCGGATCCTGCTTCTGTCCGAGGTCAACCCGTACTGGGCTGCCCCATGATGGGATCCGAGGGCCCGGTCGTCCAAGCTGACAGCACGTGATGTCCGAAGGCGTGGTATTCGGACCACAGCGGCCGTGGCGGACTTAAACCGCTCCCGGCGTCCGGCCGGTGTCTTGCGCTGCCGTTACTGGCTCTGCGCTTAGGCGAAATTTATGCCGCGTTGCTCGCTGCAGGCTGACAGCCGAACTCAAAGTTGGTGCCCGTTACCCACATCCGGTGCATGATCACCGCCAGCTTTCGAGCGACGGCGACGGTAGCGCGCTTCATCCCGCGGCGCTTAGCGACCGCGATCCCCCAGGCCCGCAGCCGTGACCATTTGCGGGTGCGGGTCATCAAAACCGATGCAGCCTCGTAGAGAAGATGCCGCATCATGCGATCGCCGCACTTGCTGATTTGTCCAGATCTGTCGACCTCACCGGACTGATAGACACGCGGCGTCAGGCCGAGATGTGCGCCAACTGCTTTCGAAAAGTCGAAGCGGCCGAAATCATCGATTGTCGCCTTGAACGCAAGACTGGTTACCGGCCCGACGCCGGGCACTGTCATAAAGCGCCGCGTCACCTCATCCCGGCGGGACTGAGCCGCGAGGGTTCGATCTTGCGCTTTGCGTTCGATCCGCATGCTTTCGCGCACGCGTATCAGTGGTTCGATCGCTGCCGACAAATCAGGCATGCCGGCCATCTCGAGCAACTCGGCGACCCGCGCCGCGAAGCGGTTGCGGTGGATTGCACCGATCTTGAGACCGTAGAGCCTCAGCAGCCCCCGAATGGTGTTCTCGATTTGCAGCTGTGCTGAGACGAGCTGCATCCGCGCGACTAGCGTTGTCCGCACCGACTGGGCTGCAGGGGATTTGACGTGCACTGGCCGGTAATGGCCGAGCCGCATCATCTCGGCGAGACCGCGGGCGTCGTTCCGATCGGTCTTCACCGGACGCGTCGAAAGAAACCGTTGGGCATGACGGGTTTCGACGCAAACCACCGGAATACCAACTTCGCGAAGTCCGCGATGCAGCCATTCTGACAACGGACAGGCTTCGATGCCAGCGAGATCGATCTTACCGGACCACTCCGCCAGGCGCGCAATCAGTGGCCCAGGTTCGCTCGTCACCTTCCCTTGCCATAACACCGCGCCGTCGCGATCGACGACGCACACCGCCGTTTTGCTGAGCGACACGTCGAGCCCGATGAACACGCCCATGATCCCCTCCTGGTGAAACCGGTTCAGCCGGCTCGACAATAAGGGTGTCAGGCCCGGCTCCGATTACCCCAGCTGACGCAAGGCGGGGACGGAGGTAGTGCCTTTTCCGGGCTGCCGGCCGTGCATGGGCGGGGTGGCCGGAAAGGGAGAGCGAGCGGGGGCTCAGGAGCGGGTGCGGGTGCGACAGGCGAGAGAAAGCTTTCGCCCGCCCGCAACGGAGAACCCCCATGCCTCGCCCGGCCCCAGCCCACAAATCCTTTGCCGACCGCAACAGCCTCTATCAGCAGATCACCGGCAAGATCATCGCCGAGCTCGAACAGGGCCGCGTCCCGTGGGTGCAGCCCTGGGGCAACGTCAAGGCGCCGCTCGGTCTGCCGAAGAACGCCACGACCTGCCGCGCCTACAGTGGCGTGAATGTGCTGATCCTCTGGATCGCCTGCATGGAGCGCGGCTTCGGCACCCAATGCTGGCTCACCTTCCGCCAGGCGCTCAAGGCCGGCGGCCATGTGCGCAAGGGCGAAAAAGGCACCACGGTCGTCTATGCCGACCGCTTCATTCCGTACCGCGAGCGCACGCGCGCCGCTGAAACCGGCGACGATCCACAGACGATCCCGTTCCTCAAGAGCTTCACCGTCTTCAACGCCGACCAGTGCGCGGGGCTTCCCGCCGATATCGTACCGCCGCCGCCATCGCTCGCTCAGCATGACGATCTCGTACTGCCGCAGGCCGAGGCGCTGATCCGCGCGACCGGCGCCGACATCCGCATTGGCGGCAACCGCGCTTTCTATGTGCCGAGCGCGGATTACATCCAGGTGCCGCCGCCTGCGTCCTATTTCGAGCCTATTAACTGGCACCGCACCGTTTGCCACGAACTGGGCCATTGGACCGGCCATGATTCCCGGCTGAACCGGGATATGTCCGTCGATTTCGGATCGACGTCGTACGCGCGCGAGGAACTGGTCGCCGAGATCGCCGGCGCCTTTGTCTGCGCCGCGCTCTCGATCGTGCCGACCGTGCGCCACAGCGATTATCTCGGCGCCTGGCTCGACGTCTTGCGCGAGGACAACCGAGCCATCGTCCGCGCCGCCAGTGCGGCGTCGAAGGCGGCCGATTACCTGCTGGCGTTCCGCGGTTCCGAACAGTCGGAGGCCGCGTAATGCCGCCCCGCTTTCAAACGCCGCGCACCGCCCTGGCCTGGGCGACGCTCGACGAATGGCTTGCCTGCGCCTGGACAATCGAGCGCCGCCGCCACAGCCGATTGAGCAACGTCCAGGCCGCGCTTCATATCCGGGCACTGCCGGTTAGCGTTGTCTATCAGTCCGCCTGCCGCACCACCCTCACCGGTTGCGACAGGCTGTTACGGTGCGGCGGCACTCGTTTTTGCCAACCGCCGCGCGGCCGGCGCCGCGATGCGCCCCAGACCGCGCTCATTGTCGCGATCGCCAATCGCCTCTCCCAGCTCGATCGCGCCGAAGACCACGCATCCATCAGTCCCGGACACAACGGCTGGAATTCACCACATACACAGACAGCAAAACCCCGTTGTCCGCACCGTCATGCTCAGGCAATGCCTGCCTATTGCCATCGCTGCGGCCGGGAAATGTGCGTCGAATGCATCACCTACGGCGTCAGGGAGTATGCCCAAGTCTGCGGCCTATGCGCCGACGAGGTGATGAGCAACAGCCAACCTCCCGATTAAAGCCGCCGCATAGCAGATGCAGTCCAAGAACCAATACAAAGAGAGGCCACCATGACAATCAAGCGTACCGACGAATTTTGCCCTGCAGACCGTTATCTCTATGATTTCCGGCTCTGCACTTACGAGAAGGGATGGTCGCAGGTCGACACTCGCCAGGATGCTTCCTATTACGGCAGTTGGACTAATCCGGAACGCCGCGAGATTTTTACTTACTGCGAAGGTGACACGACCTTTATTCAGTGCGACACCGACGACGAATACAGGCGAGCGCTCCGGGAATTAGCCGACTGGAATAAACAAGCTGGTTACTGGCTTGGCATCGACCCCGGTTTGCAACCCGAGATGAAACAGCGATTCGAACGGCTCGGCCTTGCCGATTTGCTCCACTGAAACCCAAAGGTTCCGGCCCGCGGGCGTCCCGTGAAAACGCCCGGCTACGCTCCCGGCCCTGCCACAAGAGGAAGAGGGCGCTGAGGGGATTTGTGACGGGTTTCATAGGGCGAGAGACGGCTTTCGCCTGCCCGCCGCAGGGAGTCCCCAGCCATGACCAGGAAATCCACCGCCCGCCGTGTTTCACGCCCCGCCGCCGCCTCTGAACCCACGCAGCAGCCCGCGCCGGCTCCCGCGCACGTTTGGATGCGGTTCTCTGACGGCACATACGCAGTTGTCTCGCCAGATGGTGACATCATTGCCGAGAGACTCACTAAAGATGAAGCCGAAGCGCTGGTGGTCTCGATCGAGCGCGACACGCTGAGACAAAGCAAGGTGCGCAATATCGCACTCGGCCTGCTGGTCCTCTCGCCGACGAATGTCCGCAGGACGCCGGCCACAGCGGCTGAGGATGCGGAGCTCGAAGCCAGCATCCGCGCCAAAGGAATCCTGCAGAACCTGATCGTGCATCCTGCGCCCATCGACGGCAAAGACATCTACGAGGTCGATGCCGGCGGCCGCCGCCTGAAGGTCCTGCAGAAGCTAGCCGCCGAAGGCGTCATCGAAGACTATCATCCCGTCCCCTGCCTGGTCCGGGAGCCGCAGGCCTCCGTCGAAACCTCCTTGATGGAAAACACGGTGCGTGCCGCGATGCACCCGGCCGACGAATTTGTCGCCATGGCGGCGCTGACCGACGCCGGTACGCCGGTCGAGGATGTCGCCAGGCGCTTCGGCACCTCCGAACGGCATGTCCGCCAGCGCCTGCGCCTCGGTAAGCTGGCGCCCGAACTGCTCGACGCCTACCGCGCCGGCGCCATCAGCCTAGATGTCGCCACCGCCTTCACCCTCGGCGCCGATCACAAGGCGCAGCTGGCCGTGTGGAACCAGCTCAAGGACAACAGCTACATCCAGCCCTACACCGTGAAGCGGCTCCTCACCGAAAGCGCGGTGCCGCTCGATTCCGATCTCGGCCAGTTCGTCGGCGAAAAAGCATTTAAGGCCGCCGGCGGCATCATCAATCGCGATCTTTTCAGCGGCGACGAGGACGGCTTCATGGACGACGCCGCGCTCGTCCGCCGCCTCGCGATCGAAAAACTTGAAGCCAAGGCCGAGGAGTTGCGCCCGCAATGGGCTTGGACGAAGGCCGTCCTCGAGCCCGAATACCGGATGCTGGCTCAGTACGCGCGCGTCGAACCGAAGCCGGCGAAGGTCCCGGCCGACCTCGCCGATGAAATCGAGCGCATCGAGCAGCGCCTCGGCGAGCTCGAAGAACCGGGCCCCGATGAGTTCACCGAGGATCTAACGAAAGAAGCGGCGCAGCTTGAGGACCGCCGCGCCGAAATCGACGGGATCATCGACGGCCTCGCGATCTTCACCAAGAAAGACCGCAAGCGCGCGGGCTGCATCGTCACCATCGGCGATGACGGAAGCTTCCAACTGCATCAAGGCCTGATCGAGCGTTCGGCCGCCTCCCCGGAAGACGATGCCGAAGCGTTTGACCCGGATGCCGGGGACGGCGACGACTTTGATCCGGCTATGTCATCCGACGGCGAGAACGACCGCGCGTTCCGCCCCTCCGCCGGCGCCGAGCAGGCCCTGCGCAAGGAACTCGGCTTCAGCCAAGGCCTGGTCGACGATCTCAAGGCGCACCGCCTGCAGATCACGCGCGCGCATCTGGCGGGGAATTTCGACGTCGCGTTCGATCTCGCGCTTTACACACTGTGCGTCGATCTGTTCCACGAGTCTGGCTACAAAGCGCGTCCGCTCGATATGCACGCGACCGAGGCCCACCCCCGCAGCTCACTCAACGATCTCTCCAGTACGATTGCCGATCAGCTGATCGAGGCTCACGGCGTTGCACTTGATCTGGACTGGATGAAGCTGCCGGCGGCTAAAGCCTTCGCCGCGCTCACGGCGCTGTCCTTGGAATCGAAGCAGCGTCTGTTCGCGTGGTGCATCGCCTCCTGCCTGAAGCCGCAGCTCGCCATCGAAAACCGCGCGGATCCTGTGCTCGAAAGCATCGGCGGACGACTTGACATCAGCTTCCCCGATTACTGGCGGCCGACCGCCGCCAATTACTGGGGCCGCGTGAAGAAGGCGCACGGCCTGGCGATCGGCCGGGAAATCCTTGGCGAACGCTGGGCCCGCGACCACGCGGACGATAAAAAGCCGGTACTGGCCGCGGCGCTGGAAACCGCCTTCGATCCTCAGAAAAGCAGCACCTGCATCGCGCTCGACCAGGCCAAGCGCGACAACGCCGCCGCATGGATGCCGCCCGGCATGCGATACGGCGACAGCAGCGCTTCCAATAACACCGAGCCTGACAACAGTACGCGCGGCGTCATTGGCACCGACGCCGACACCGACGCATCGGCGGATCTGCCGGCGTTTCTGACCGACGATCAGCATGCCTCCCAGGTGCCGAACGGTGCCGCCGCCGACTAAAGCGCACTTTCGGAACTAAGGCCGCGCATCCGGCGGGTGCGCGGCCTCTTTTGTTTTCAAAACGCCAATCATGACGACAAGGGAGATCGCTATGGCCAATCTCGTGCATTGCCTCGACATTCTCCGGGCGCTCGGCATCGCCGAAGTCAATTACTGCCTCAGCGGCGGCGGGGATTCCGGCACAGCCGAACTTCAGCACATCGTCGACCGCGACGGCAAAAAGCGCCCCCTCCCCGCCATCACCATCGGCTTCACCGATTCCGGCGACACCGTCCGCCTCGACGAACCACTCGACGACCTCGTCGCCAACATTCCGGACGGCGACTGGTGCAACAACGAAGGCGGTTACGGAACCGTCATCCTCCACCCCCAGGAAAGCGACCCGGACCTCCAGGTCGAGTGCACCATGACCTACGGCGACGACAGCGACGATCCGGATTTCGAGGACGAGGAAGAATTCGCCGTGCCCGACTTCGAGGATCCCGACCCCGCCGGCGATGCCCTCACCATCGACGACAGCACCCTCCAGCCCGACAAAGGAGACACGCCATGACCAGCTTCGACTGGGACACCGCGATCGCCGAAACCTCGACCCATCTCGCCGGTCTCGGCAAGCTTCCCCCGCCGGCCGCGCGACACCCGGCCCTGCAGGCCATCGCCCTTCTTTCGCTCGCGGTTGAGGCCGGAATTCAGCACGAACTGATACCGGCCAGCACCATACCGTCCCTGAGTATTGCCCGATATGCCGGCCGCCACGATCTCCCCGACAACCTGCTGCGGCACCTATCCCGGTCAGCGGCCGCACCCGCCCGTGGCGTCTTTCATGAACGCTTTTCCGTAAAGACCTGGATCACGGAACACGGGATCGACGAACTCGTCCTTCTTTCGGTCCAGCACAACGCCGACGACGATTCCGGACGCGCCGCCCTCCTCGCTCACGCCGCTTCGAAGGCGCTCGTACTCCGCGAACAACTTCTGACCCTCAAAGATCGGCATATGAGGGCGCTCCTTGCCCGCGATACGCCCGAGCTCGACGCATCCGACTGGCACGCCTTCCCATCCGACACACTCGCCTGGATTCTGGCCAGCTCGCATGACGGCGATTCAACCCGCGCAATCCGCATTCAGCGCCGCCTGCAGGCCTTGCGCCTCTACGCCAGCGGCGCCGACCGGCTGCGCGAACCCGCCATCACCGACATTATCGATAGCGGCGCCGAACTGGCCCCGGTACTGGCCCAGTGTCTCGGCCTTACGCGTCCTCAACTCAACGCGCTGCGCGAAGCGACGCCGCCTGGCGTTTTCACCGACAATGGCGACAATTTCGAACAGGCGGTGCGGCGCCTGCGGGCCCATGCGGTCCCACTGCACCAATGGCCGGGCGGCGGCCGGCCCGGCCAATACGCGGCCTGGGCAACGCTCCCCGTCGCTCGGCACCCGCGACCTGACGCTTATTCGCGCCGACTATTACGACGGCGCCGCGCCTTCAACGACGATCTGATCATTCCTCTGCTCGCCGATCTCGAATTGCCGCCGCCCAAAATCACGTGCCTGACATCCCTCGAACTGACCCTTCATTCCGCCAACCTCACCGCCGGGCAGCTCGCGGCCATCCAGAAAGCCCTTGCCTGCGTTCACCGCGCTCTCGTCGGCCAGCGTGGCCCGAACGCCTTTAAAGAGGCCGCGAAACTGTGGCACCGCCGTGCCGCCGCCGTCGCCGCCCTGCGCAATGAAAACCAGACCGAACGCCCCGGCTGGCCGCCGCTTTGCCCGCCCTGGACGTCGCCCTGCGGCCATTACCACATCGTGCCGCTCACCACGGCCAAGGAACTCGTCGCGGAAGGCCACGCCCATCACCATTGCGTCGGCACCTATTACGATTGTTGCCGCAGCGGCCGCACCCAGATCCTCTCGCTGCGCGAAGCCGGCAAGCCCGCCGTCACCGCCGAGATCCTCCTCGACGATGCCATTACCTCGATCCGTGTCGGCCAGTTCAAAGGCCTTTACGACGAGGTACCCGACGATCCGGCACTTCACCAGGCGATGCGCGATTTTCTGCGCCACCTCCGCACCGGCGCGCATCCCCTCAATCGCCAGGAATTGCGCGCCTACCGCAAGTGGGCCGACAAGCAATATTTCGGGTGGCGCCAACGGTCGCTTTCGCTCGCGCACGCCCGCCAGGCCTTCCCCCTTTACCTCGCCCTGTTGCCCCGCGGCACTCCCGCCACTTTCGACCTCTGGTGCGAGCAGACCGGGCTCAAAGAAGGGCTACGCGACGCGCTCAGCGAGCTGACACGGCTTCGCCAGGGCGACGCCTGACGGTCCTCTTTCGCTGACCAAACCCACAACCCGGAAGCTTCCACGCGCGCCCCGCCGCAGCCGCGCGAACCGTTGCTTGCGGCCTCATGCAAACGGAGACCCCACAATACACCCCTACCATCATGCCCTGGCATCGCAACGCGCATACGGCGGCGCGGTTTCCGATTACCTGCCCCTCCATAACTGGTTCGACGCCAGCAAGAGTTCGCTCGCCTTCTTCACACATCGGGCGATCCATCATCATCGCGAAGGCATCGCCGAGGCTGTCCATCTTTTCGGCGCCGCTGTCGTCAATGCCGAAGGCTGCGCGATTTCCGTCGAAGCGCTGGCGCTGCAGCATCTCGCCGAAGACATGAGCATCATCCCAACGGCGGCCGACTGGCTTCAATGCATCGAATTCCCCGTCGCCGGGATCACGCTGCCGTCGACCACCCCATCCGCTGACGAACTCTCCATCGCCAGCGGCCGGCATTTTCAGGCCCGCCCGGAAACGTTACGGCCGCTTCACAGCTGGTTCCTGGAAACCGCGAACTGGTTCGGCGATGCCCGTCATTTCGCGATGCGACACCACAGCTTCGGCATTTTCGAAGCCGAGCGCCTCTTCGGGGTGGTGCTCGGCCAGGAGGACCCCTGCCCCGTGCCGACGCGCATGCTCGCCGAATGGCACGTGCGCACCGTGCTCGGCCGCATCCCCGCGACCGCGGATTTCTTGCGGAGGATCAAGGGCCAGCCCTGGATGGCCGCCGCTCACAACGCCAGGCGCCGCGGCCTGATTCCAGCGCCCTTCCTCACCGCCGTCCAGAGTGAGAGGCCAGCCGGAGAGGAGTGAACACGGCCACGAGAGGACCGCCCGCCGGGTTCACTCCCAACCCAGCTCCCGGAGGCCTTGCCATGCGCGTCATTGTCATCAATGCCAAGGACCGGACCGTCACTGTTGCCGAGATCGACGGTTCGCTCAAATCCCTGCAGCACATTGTCGGTGGGCTGATCACGACCGTCTACGACGGGCTCGACGAAAGCCATCATTGCTACGTCAATGACGAAGGACTGCTGACCAGCCCGGAACATTTCTTCATGTTCAAGGACGGCCATCAGCCGCTCGCCGGCAATGGCGTGATCCTCTCCTCGACCGACGACGGCGACGAGGGCCCCTGCACCCTCCTGCTCGACTGGGTCCAGGAGCGCGTGACCTTCATGGATAGGCAAGCCGCGTGGGAGTGGTGCCATCGCCACGAACGCCAATCGGACTGACCCTTTCGCGTCCCTGCTAACCTTATCCAACGGAGAATCCATATGTCACGTCTTAATGATCCCGGAAACTTTGCCGGTCGCGTCGCTTATGCTGCATCAGTCATCGCAAATGGACGGCCGACGAGCCGCGCATTCGATAACTGCTTTGAAAACTATGATGGCGATGAGGTATCGGCTATTCTGGTCCGACGTGCCGCAAAAAATTCCAAATTGGCAGCCAACATTTGGCGCTATTTAAACCAAGAATTCGTAACGGAACGCATAGCGCGATTCGCGAATGTGCCAACCCGGCAAATTCCGCTCCTCGCCGCCGAAAGCCGCCGGGAGGCAGAAATTCGATTCCGTGAGCGCATCGCCGAAACAGAAAACAGGGGGACCTAATGTTACTCAAGAACAAGCTCCGCGCGGCTTACACCCGCCGCGTCCACGGCAATGTCATTGCCCTGATCGATCTCGACGGGCCGCGCAGCGTCACCAATGACGCCGAAAATGTCATTGCCGATCTGGCGGCCGATTTCGATCTCTCCAGATACCAAGTGATTTTTTGCGACACGCGCGGCATCTGGGATCAGCTGCTGGTCAACCCGGCGGGCCGCTTCGTTGGCTTCAGCAGTATCAACGAGCGCGATCTGTCCGTCGCCCTGGCCAGAGTTACGCGGCATTGACAATGGCTGCGGTCATACATTGCTTGAAAATACCCGGCTTTCTTTTAACACCTAACTCGGCTATAAAAAAAAGAGGAACAACATGGACGGCATAACGAAAAATACTGCGTTTCCCATTGTCAAAGCATGCGCCGCCGCTTCGATTTTACTCGCGGCAGTCGCTTCGTGTGTGACGGTACTGGCGAGCCTATACCTTTCATACAAGTCCGGGCACGTCACCAAAACCGCCAGCGAACTCGATTATATCGCTCTTGCAACCGCGTTCCTTGGCTGCTGCCTTCTCGCTTACAGGAGAACCGGAGCAAACCGATTTTCAGCGGTCGCGCTCGCAGCCGTATTGCTCACCATCGCTGCGTTCCACTACAAAAATGACCCCTATCACCACATTGACAGCGACACACTTGGTGCAATCACGGCCTTCACGTGCTATGACGCCGCTGGCAACTTGCTAGCCCCTCCCGATAGCAACGCACCAGCCCAAAATAACCCAACCAGTATTACGGAATGGCAACACGGGTTCAAAACCGATCGCGTTATTACCACCCGATATACAAATGTGGATATCGGCTACAACATCGGATTCACATTCCCAAAAGACCCTGACAATGCTGACCGCGCGGAAGTCGTCGCGTTCATGGAAGCGCACAAAGGGTGGGTTTTTCAGGGCGGCGGCCACCCCGGCGCCGAAGTGTTCGTCAAATTCAACGACGTCACCGATCAGCCCAGCGCCGACAGAAAGCTCAAGGAAATCCTGCCGCCACTCGATAAACTCATGGCGGAAATGGCCAAGGGCTGGCAGGCGCCGGACAACAACGGTCCTCCTCTTTAAACCCCGACATGAGAGGTAGAGGGACGCCGAAAGCGGGGTGAACCCTGCCTGAATGAGGGCGCGGGCGGGGTTCGTGCCAATCCCCGCTCCCCCGAGGTTCCCCATGGCCGATTATTTTTCCCCAACCGTCATCCAGCCGGCAATCCCAGCCGTCGACATCACGCCGCTCGAGCGCCTGCTGCTCAGCCACATTTTCTACGCCGAGCCCGACGGCGACGGATTGTATTTCTCCGCCGACCAAGGCCCTGCTGACGTGATCTGGCTCGACCGCAGTCCGCTCGAGGCGGCCCTCGCCCAATCGACGGCCGGAGCCGAAAGCACTGCTACGGCCGTCGTAAACCGGCAGCTCGCCCAAGTGCCTCCCGGCAATGTCGAGATCGAACTCGACTTCAGCGACAGGTGCTGGGAATCCATCTTTCAGGACATCCTCCGCCGCTCGAAGACACTGCGCTACGTGACGGCCGTGTCGGCTTTTACCTGCTCGAAAATGAGCCCCGACGGCTTCGGCGGTATGGCGGTCTTGATCACGCCGACTGCCGTGATGGGCAAATCGACCAGCGACATCATCGAGGACTTCCTCGCCGAAGCGCTTTCCGGCGAGCTACAGCATTAAAAAAATTCAAAACGCAAAAGGCGGCCGCAACTAACCGCCTTTCTCAACTACCAACGAACAGGGAGGAATTCGCCATGAACGAATACCGCATCGTCTACGGAGCCTTTGTCCGCATGTATGCCGATCATACGATCGAGGCCCACAATGACGAAGCCGCCCGCAAGCTGGCCATCGAGGAATTCAAGGCCAAAAGCGCGGACCTGCAATGGACCGACGCCAACTACGACAATCTGGCTTTGCCCTCGATTGTCAACCTCGTCGCCGTCGATCCGCCCGCCGACCTTCTCGAAGGGCATGATTTTTCCGTGACGCCGGCCGACGCGCGCCAGTACGCCGCCGACACCATGCTTCAAGCGCTTGAATTCGTGCGCATGACGTTCGCCGATATCGAGGCGTCGAAGCGCAAGGGCTATTTCACCGATTGCCCGAAGATTGTCGCCAGAGCCATTGCCGAGGCGACGGCCGTTTAAACACGCTCGTCCGCCATCGCTCTTTCCCTGAAGGCCCGCCCTGGCGGGCTTTTTTTTGCACACGTGTCCCGAGGCCTCGCGGCCCAGAGTGAGAGGACGGCCGGAAGGGGGTGAACCGGACTGCGCCGGAGAGCGCGCCGGGCTTTCAACCCTCGCTCCGGAGTTCCCATGCTTACGACCGCCTCCGCCTCGCCATCCGCGGCCACGCTCCCGCTTTTCCTGCCCCAGGCGCCGCCTGACAAAGTATCGGGCCTGTTTCATGCCGCAACCCTGCTTGCGCAGCTGCTGGCCCAGGGCCGGGCTATCGACCCCCGCGCCCTGCGCTCCGCCATGGAAACCTCCTTCTGCGCCACCGATGCCGACGGCGCGTGGCTGTGGAAGGACGCCTACGAGGCGTGTGAGGCGGCGCAGGTCATGTTTTTGCGCAAATTCGGTGCGGCGATGCGCACGCGCGCGGGCTCCGCCGCCGCGATGCTCGAAATGCTCACGCGGCTTGCGGCACGGCTGCCAACGCAAACGCGCCGTTCGGAGGAATCCCAGCACTTCCAGCAATTCTCGACGCCGATTGTACTCGGCTTCGTCGCCGCTGAGGCGGCCGTGATCACGCCCGCCGATCTCGTGCTGGAACCTTCCGCCGGCACCGGCCTGCTCGCCATCTTTGCCGAAGTCGCCAAAGCACGGCTGGCCTTGAATGAAATCGCCGAGACGCGCGCCAGCCTGCTCGGCCGCCTGTTCCGCGGCATTGCCGTCAGCACGTACAACGCCGAGCAGATCCACGACCGGCTCGATCCCGCGATCAGGCCGAGCGTCGTGCTGATGAACCCGCCCTTCTCGGCTTCGCCGCATATCGACGGCCGCTTTGCCGACGCCGCAATGCGCCATCTTGCATCAGCCCTCGCACGCCTGGCCGAAGGCGGCCGTCTCGTCGCCATCACCGGACACAATGTCGGTCCCGATCAGCCCGCATGGCGCGAGGCCTTCGTCCATGTGCAGGAAAAGGCGCGTGTCGTCTTTTCAGCGGCGATCGCCGGCAAGGCCTATGCCCGCCACGGGACGAACATGGAAACCCGGCTCACGGTCATTGACCGCGTGCCAGCCGAAAATCCTGCCGTCTTCCCGCCCGCGCCCTCCATGGCGGCCGACACCGCCGAGCTGCTTGGCCAGGTTCAGAGCCTGGTGCCGCCGCGCCTGCCAATCGCAGCGCCGCCTCCTCTTCCGCCCCCCACCATGTTTCCCCGCCCTGCGGCATCAGCCGTGCGGCCGAAACCGCCGCAGCTTGCGCTCGTCAAACGCCCCGCGCCGATGCCGGACGCCGTCGAGCTCGCCTATGAAACGCGGGAATGGGCTCCGGGCGAAACCCGCTTCAGCGCCGCTCTTTACGAAGCCTATGTGCTGCAGACGATCCACTTTCCGGACGCGCATCCGCATCCGACCAAGCTTGTCCAGTCGGCCGCCATGGCGGCCGTGGCCCCTCCCCGCCCCTCCTACCGGCCGCATCTGCCGCCGCGCCTGATCTCCGCCGGCATCCTGTCTGATGCTCAGTTGGAAAGCCTTGTCTATTCTGGCAAAGCGCATGCATCACATCTTGCCGGCGCTTATTCCGTCGACGAAACATACGATCTGGTCACCGCTGCGCCCGCTGATGCCGCCAATGCGGTGCGGTTCCGGCGCGGCTGGTTCCTTGGCGACGGCACCGGCGCCGGCAAGGGACGGCAGGTCGCCGGCATCATTCTCGACAACTGGCTCAAAGGCCGCCGCCGCGCGCTCTGGGTCTCCAAATCCGACAAGCTGATCGAGGATACCGAGCGGGACTGGACGGCCGTCGGCGGCTACCGCTCCGACATCGTGTCCCTGTCGCGCTTCCGGCAGGGCGCGCCAATTGCGCTCGAGGAAGGAATCCTTTTCACCACCTACGCCACGTTACGCACGCAGGCGAAGGCCGATAAGAAAAGCCGCATCCAGCAAATCATCGACTGGCTCGGGCGCGATTTCGACGGCGTCATCGTCTTCGACGAAGCGCACGCCATGGCCAATGCCGCCGGCGACAAGGGCGAGCGCGGTGAAAAGAAACCATCCCTGCAGGGCCAGGCCGGACTGCGCCTGCAGCACGCGCTGCATGACGCGCGCGTCCTCTACGTCTCTGCGACTGGCGCCACCACGGTCCAGAACCTCGCTTATGCGGCACGTCTTGGCCTCTGGGGCACCGGCGATTTTCCGTTCGCCACCCGCGCCGATTTTGTCGCGGCCATGGAAGAAGGCGGGGTTGCCGCCATGGAGGTGCTGGCGCGCGATCTCAAGGCGCTCGGCCTTTACGCCGCCCGCTCCCTATCGTTCGAGGGCATCGAATACGAAATTATTGAGCACAAGCTGACGCGCGAGCAGATCCGTATCTACGACGCTTATGCCGATGCCTTCCAGATCGTCCATCGCAATCTCAATGAAGCGCTGAAGGCCGCCAACATTACGGGCGCTCACGGCGCTACCTACAACCGGAATGCCAAAGCGGCCGCGCGCTCCGCCTTTGAATCTAACAAGCAGCGTTTCTTTAATCACCTGCTGACGGCGATGAAATGCCCGACATTGATCGAGGCGATCTCACGCGATCCGGACGCGGGCAATGCGATCGTTCTGCAGATCGTCTCGACCAATGAAGCTCTACTAGACCGTCGCCTGGCGCAAATCCCGGTTTCGGAATGGAGCGATCTCGCGATCGACATCACGCCGCGTGAGTACGTGTTATGCCGAGCTCGGCATAACACATAATATCCCAAGTGCAGGTTATGCCGAGTTGGGATGGTCAAGGGGTTGATTCGGCGCGTCATTGGCCTGCCTCCGCTTGGCATGATCCGGGTTCTCCCGCTCTCTCGACCGGAAGGACCTCATGACCACCCCTCAGCCCTCGACCTCTCTCGCGCGCGAGACGCCCGCCCCGCTTGCACCCGCTCAGCTGATCAGCCTGTTTTTGTTGCATGGCCCGCAGCCGCGATCCGCCGCCGCTATGGCGCGGGCGGGCAGCGCGGCGCGGCATCTCCTGCGATGGACGAGCGCCGGGCACATACCGATCGACACCATCGACGATGACGTCGTGCAGCGTTTTGCGCGGCATTGCTGTACCTGCCCGCGCTACAGCGCCCATCAGCTGTGCGACCCGGCCTATCTCAACCAGGTTCGCCGCTTCGTCAGCTTTCTCGAGGATCAGGGCGCGATCATCGCCGCGAACGATACAGTCGAGGTCGGAGCGCATCTCGACGCCTTCGCCGAGCATCTCGATGCGCTCGGCCACGGCCGTAGCGTCAGGCTCGGCTATTTTGCGCAAGCACGGCACTTCGCGACCTGGCTGCACCTCTCGCGTATCCGCTGGTCCGAGGTCGACGAGGGCGTAATCGAGCGCTTTGCGATTCACGATTGTCACTGCCCGATCCGGGCGAAGCGCGGCGTGCGCGTCCCCGGGACCGGACCGGCGCAACGGCGCCGGGGGGCGCGGCGGTTCACCACCTACCTGCATCAGCAGGGCGTGATCGCGCCCTATCTGGTCGCGGCCCACAGCCGGCCGCAGGATGCTCGCCTCGCCGCCTACAGCAGCTGGCTTACGCGCGAGCAAGGGGTGACGGGGGCGACGATCCAGCGATACGTCCAGGAGGCGATGCGCTGGCTGCCGACGCTCGGTCCCGATCCAGCGCTCTATACCGCGGCGGCCGTTCGATCGATCGCGATAGAGCAGGACCCGAACCGTTCACGGTCAGCGGTCCGCATGACAGTAACGGTGCTGCGCTCGTTCCTGCGCTTTGCGGCGAGTACCTGCGCGTGCTCCGTCGCGCTTGTCGAAGCGGTCCCGCCTGCCGTCCGGCGCCGGTTGGCGACATTGCCCCGCTATGCCGCGCCGACAACGATCGAGGCGATCATCGCCTCGTGTGGCGGCACGACGGCGGTCGGCGTCCGTGACCGCGCAATTATCCTGCTGCTCGCCCGCCTTGGGCTGCGCGCCGCCGATGTCTGGCGGCTACGGCTCGAAGACATCGATTGGCGCAATGGCCGCCTGCGGCTGCATGGCAAGCAGCGACGCTCGGTCGCCATGCCGCTGCCGCAGGATGCCGGTGACGCACTGCTCGCCTATGTCGAGGGAAGCCGCCCCGTAGTCGCCGACGGGCGCGTGTTCTTGCGCACCCACGCGCCGTTCACCCCGTTCCGCTCGGCATCGGAGATCGCCGGCATCGTCGCGCGCGTGCTGAGGCGGGGTGGGTTCGTGGACGTGCCGACCGGCGCGCACATGTTCCGGCACTCGCTGGCAACCGGCCTGCTGCGCGCCGGCTCGAACCTGGACGCGATCGGCGCCGTCCTCAGGCACCGCTCGCCCGACAGCACCGCGATCTACGCCAAGATCGACCTCGCCATGCTCCTGGAGGTCGCCCAGCCCTGGCCGGGAGACGCGTCATGCTGATCGCCCAGGTCGAGCGCTACGTCGCCTTGCAGCGCAGCCTTGGTCTTCGGTTCAAGGAGCAGGAGCGCCTTCTCATATCCTACGCCTGCTTCGCCTCGGCGGCCGGCGATCGCTTCGTGATGACGGAGCGCATACGCGCGTGGTCGGGCGAAGCGAATTCGCCGGGCCGCGCTCGCGTGCGCTACGACACGGCCCGGCGCTTCGCGGCATTCTCGATGGCTGAGGACAGCCGCCACGAGGTTCCGCCCGCAGGAGCATTCGGGCGAGGCAGGCGGCCCCGCCCCGCGCCCTATTTGCTGTCGCTCGATGAGATCGCGGCGGTCATGATTGCCGCGCTTGACGTCCCGCCGAAGGGGACCGTCAGCCCGCTGACCTATCACCACCTGTTCGGGCTCCTGGCCGCTACTGGCTTGCGCATTTCCGAGGCGTTGGCGCTGAAGTGCGACGATCTGACTGATGACGGCCTCATCGTGCGCAACGGCAAGTTCGGCAAGGACCGTCTTATTCCCTTGCACCCGAGCACGCGGGCCGCGCTCGACCGCTATCTCGTCGCCCGCAACCGCCTCGGCGCAGCGGGGGACGACCTGTTCGTCGTGAAGCATGGCCGCGCACCAAGCAAGGTGCGCGTGTATTGCGTCTTCGTGCATCTCGCCCGTGCGCTCGGCATTCGAGGTGCGCCCGGCACTCGAGGGCCGCGGCTGCACGATCTCAGGCATTCCTTCGCGGTCAGGTCCCTCGCAGCCTGTCCACCCGACCGCACGGCCGTAACGCGGCACATGCTGGCGCTGAGCACCTACATGGGCCACGCCGACGTGGCGGCGACCTATTGGTATCTCCAGGCGACACCGGTTCTGCTGAGCGGCATCGCCGCCGCAGCCGAGCGCGCGTTCGCAGGAGGCGTCGCGTGACCCCGCTTGCGCCTCACCTCACGGCCTTCCTCAGGGATCACCTGCCACGGGAGCGCGGCGCAAGCCAGCATACGATCTCGTCGTATGCCGACAGCTTCGCCTTGCTCCTGCGCTTCGCGGCCGACCGACTGAAGTGCGATCCGAGCGACCTTCGGGTCGAGGATCTCGACGTGACGCTCGTGCGCACCTTCCTTGACCACCTGGAGAGCGATCGCAGCAACGGCAGCCGCTCTCGCAACGCCCGCTTTTCAGCCATCCGGAGCTTCTTCCGCTACATCGAGTACCGCGTTCCGGCCTGCCTCGAGCAGGCAATGAGCATCCGTGCGCTGCCGATCAAGCGAACCGACACGAGGCTGATCGACTATCTCAGCCGCGACGAGATGAAGGCGCTGCTCAACGCGCCCAATCCGCGCACCGTCGGCGGCTTGCGCGATCGCGCGATGCTGCATCTGGCCTACGCGGGAGGCTTGCGAGTGTCCGAGCTTTTATCGCTGCGCCTCGAGGACTTCCCCGATCGCACGCTCGCGACGGTGCGCATCCTTGGCAAGGGCCGCCGCGAACGCGTACTGCCCCTGTGGCGCGAGACGCAGGCCGCGCTGCGCGCCTGGCTCGCGGTGCGGCCGGTCGGGCGTGGGCCCGAGCTGTTCCTCAACCGGGATGGCGAGCCGATGACGCGGGACGGCTTCGCGTACCGGCTGGCCGGGCATGTCGCGACGGCGACGCGCAGGGCGCCCTCGCTCGCTGCCAAGCGAGTCACGCCTCATGTGCTGCGCCACAGCTGCGCCATGCACACGCTCGCGGCGACCGGCGACATCCGCAAGGTCGCGCTGTGGCTCGGTCACGCCAGTATTGTAAGCACCGAGCATTACTTGCGCGCCGACCCGACCGAGAAGCTCGCGGTTCTGGCCGCGCACGATCCGCCCGCCATCAAGCCTGGCCGCTTCCGGCCGCCCTCCGACAAGCTGATGGCGGTACTCGCGGCCGCACGCAATCCGGATGTGCGGAGGCACCGGTCAGAGGGTGGTGCGCACCCGCCTCGGTGAGCGCACCCAGGGAGAGGTCGAGGGCTGAGGGGTGGTCATGAGGTCCTTCCGGTCGAGAGAGCGGGAGAACCCGGATCATGCCAAGCGGAGGCAGGCCAATGACGCGCCGAATCAACCCCTTGACCATCCCAACTCGGCATAACCTGCACTTGGGATATTACGTCCTCGATTATCTGGGCCATTCATTCCCGACCCAGCTGTTCGAACTCTACAGCGACGCCGAGGGCAACGTGCTGTCGCGGCCGGCGGTTGACGAAGACGGTAATCCGGTGATCTCTCGGGAAGCCGTCGAGCGCCGCGACCGGATGATCGAGCATCTGGCCTCCCTGCCGCCGGTACAGGGCGCACTCGACCAGCTCCTCCACCGCTTCGGCACCGACCTGGTTGCCGAAGTCACCGGACGCTCCAAACGCATCATCCGCCGCGGCGACCGCCTCTGCGTCGAAAACCGCCCGGCTTCGGCCAATTACGCCGAAACCGCCGCCTTCATGGATGACGACAAGCGCATTCTTGTCTTCTCCGATGCCGGCGGCACCGGCCGCAGCTATCACGCCGATCTCGCCTGCCGCAATCAGCGCCAGCGCGTGCATTACCTCCTCGAGCCCGGCTGGCGCGCCGATGCCGCCATTCAGGGACTGGGACGCTCCAACCGCACCAACCAGAAACAGCCGCCGGTGTTCCGCCCCGTCGCCACCGACGTCAAAGGCGAGAAGCGGTTCCTGTCGACGATCGCGCGGCGGCTCGACACTTTAGGCGCGATCACGCGCGGCCAGCGGCAGACCGGCGGCCAGGGACTGTTCCGCGCCGACGACAATCTCGAAAGCCTCTACGCCAAGGCCGCCCTGCGCAATTTCTACCAGCTGCTGCATGCCGGCAAGATCGAGGGCTGCTCCCTCACGGCGCTTCAAGATGCCACCGGCCTCGATCTCACGGACGAGGACGGTTCGCTGCGTGAGGAGTTGCCGCCGATCACGCAGTTCCTCAACCGCGTGCTGGCGCTGCGCATCGATCTGCAAAACACGCTGTTCGCGGCCTTCGAACAACTGCTCGAAACCCGCATTGAAGGCGCCATTGCCGCCGGCACTTTCGATGTCGGCGTCGAGACCCTGATCGCCGAAGGTTTTACGGTCACCGAGCGCCGCACCGTCTGCAATTATGCCGCCACTGGCGCCGAAACCCGCTGCTACCGGGTCCTGCAGAAGAACCGCAACCGGCCATTGTCGCTGGCGGAAGCGCTCGCTCTGCGCACGCCCGGACGCCTGCTGATCAATGACCAGTCGCATCGCGCCGCGGTCCAGATTCATGCTTCCAGCCTGATGCATGACGACGGGCGTGTCGAGGCGCGCACGCGCCTCATCCGCCCCATGCTGCGCGAGACAATCACCGTCGAACAGTTCGAGCATTCCCACTGGCGCCAGGCCGCCGTCGACGAATTTACGCCGCTCTGGGAAGCCGAATGCGCCCGCGTGCCGGAATTCTCCGAAAGCAGCTTTCACATCATCACTGGATTGCTGCTGCCGATCTGGGACCGGCTGCCGGCGCATGACATGCGCGTCTATCGCTTCGAGACCGACGACGGCGAACGTGTGATCGGCCGACTGATCAGTCCCGAAGCGCTTAGCGCCCTCTATCAGACGCTCGGCACCGGCGCCTCGACCGGTCTCTCGCCCGATGAGTCCTGGAGAGCCGTTCTCGACCGCGGCGCCACGCTCGATCTCGCCGGCGGTTTGCAGATCCGCCGCTCGCTCGTCATGCACGCCTACCGCGTCGAGCTCACCGGTTATACCGACGGCGCCGTGCCGCAATTGAAGGCGCTCGGCCTCACCTCGGAAATCATCGCCTGGCGTTTACGGCTCTTCATTCCCACGGCCGGGGACCGAGGGCCGGCGATCCTTGCCGCACTGCTCGAACGCCATCCCTTACTGCGCGCCAATGCCCGTGCTGCCGCCTGATCGGGAGATGAACCATGATCAGCGCAGCCGCCGAGCTGGCGCGCCGCCTCGCGCATAATGCGGAGGCCGTGTGCCGCCACTACCTCTCCAAAGGCCGCCGTTCGGGCCGCTACTGGATCATTGGCGATGTCCAGAACACACCCGGCCGCAGCCTTTATGTCCGCCTGCAAGGCCCCGATTACGGCCCCGGCGCAGCCGGCAAATGGACCGACGCCGCCACCGGCGAGCACGGCGATCTGCTCGACCTGATCGCCCACAACCGATCACTGCGCCAGTTTGGCGACGTGCTGGATGAAGCGCGTTCGTTTCTCGCCCTGCCGCGCGCCCCGGCCAGCTCTCTTACAACCAAGCGCGCCGAAGCCGGAACGCCGGAGGCCGCCCGCCGTCTCTTCCATGCCGGTCACCCGATACCCGGCACTCCCGCCGAAGCCTTTTTGCGTGCACGCGGCATCACCGGTCATATTGACTGGCCTTCATTGCGCTTTCATCCGTCGGTCTACTACCGCACCGACGAAGACGCAGCCCTCGAACTGTGGCCAGCACTGCTCGCCGCCGTCACCGATCTTGATGGCACGATTACCGGCATTCTCCGCACCTGGCTTGACCAAAATCGTCCAGCGAAAGCGCCGCTTGCCGATCCGCGCCGCGCCATGGGCCATCTCCTCGGCAACGCCGTCCGTTTCGGCCGGGCCGTGGACATCCTCGCCGCCGGCGAAGGTGTCGAGACGATGCTCGCGCTCAAATCCGCACTCCCGCGCTTGCCCATGGCCGCTGGCCTATCTGCGAACCACCTCGCGGCCCTCGAACTACCCCCTGCCCTGCGCCGGCTTTATGTCGCCCGCGACAATGACGCGGCCGGCCGCCATGCGGCGGAACGCCTGCGCGAACGCGCATCGGGCATCGACGTCCGCGAGTTGATCCCGGTGCATGCCGACTTCAACCTCGATCTCTGCCGCCTGGGCGCCGACGGCGTGCGGTCATTCCTGGCCCGGCAGCTCGCTCCGTCCGATCGCGGGCGGTTTCTCGCCGATGATCGCACCACCGATCCGCAGCGGTGACCAATGTCACTGAAATTCCTACGGGGTCGCGCCGGAAAGAAAAACGGTGCTTTTGCGCGTGGGTGGCGCAGTGCCCCATGCCGGGGGTGGGCCGCGCGGCAGCCTTCACGCGGGGCAATCTGCCAGAGGCGCCGGGCGGCGGCTGGTTTTTTTTAAAACTTTAAGGAGCCGCCGCCCTGAGCCGGTTTGGAATGGCGCCGGGCAACTATTTTCCGCCGCCGCCCCAGAGTTTTTGTTTATCGCGCTGCGCGCGATGATTGGCTGCGGAGGGGCGGCTTTGCATCGCGAAGCAAAATAGTTGCCCTCTGCCATCCTCCGCTTCGCTCCGGCCCTGCGGGTCCGAAACCGTCTCCGCCTCTGGCCAAGGGATCGCCGTGAAGGCCGCGATGAGCGCGGCCGATCCCTCCGGCACGAAAGGCACCAGCCATGTCACGCACCGAAAGCACCTTCCTTACCTTCTCCGACAACGACGCCGATCCGGAATTCCACGCCGCCTCACCCACCGCGCACCTGCTGGACGAATTGGCCCTCTGCGGCCATCGCCCCGGCCGGGACGAGCCCGATCCGCGCCCGCTGCCGGAGCCGGACGCCGTCTGCGGCCAGCTCGGCGCCATGGTCGAAGCCTTCAGCGCGATGCTGACCGGGACACGGCTCGAAGAGGATCTCGCCGATCTGCTGTGGTCGTTCGTCAATCTCTTTCACCGCAAGGCCGACCGCATCGAGCGCGAGCTCGATCTCAACGAACAGGCCCAGCGCAAGGGGCAGGCCGAGCAAGACGGCTCCGAGGTCAAGTCAATCGAGCTCGAACGGCTGATCGCCCAGGGTCTCAGCCTCATCGAGCGCCGCAACGCGTTCGAATTCGTGCGCGGAGCATGCCGCCGAATTGTTCGAGATCGAAACCGGCTCCGCCTGGCGGCCGCGCAGCGGCTCCATGGTCAATCACCGCGCGCTCACCGCTTCCGTGATCGACAGCCGCGAATTTATCGCCGCCCGCCGCCGCGCCGACACCGAAGTACTGGCTCCTGCAGGCGCCCGTATCGCATTCACCGGCGGCACCGACTGCAACGATGTCGAAGCCATCTGGGCCGCGCTCGACAAGGCCCGCGAGAAGCACCCCGACATGGTGCTGCTCCATGGCGGCAGCCCGCGCGGCGCCGAGCGCATCGCCGCCTGCTGGGCCGATAATCGCAAAGTTGCGCAGATCGTCTTCAAGCCCGACTGGGCCCGCGAAGGCCGCGCTGCACCCTTCAAGCGCAACGATCGTCTGCTGGATACGCTGCCGATCGGCGTGGTGGTATTTCCCGGCTCCGGCATCTCCGCCAATCTCGCCGACAAGGCCAAAAAGCTCGGCATCCCGGTGTGGCGCTTCACCGACCCCGCCCCGGCACACGACAGAGGCGGCGCCTGAGGGGTCGCCGTCACCGATGCACCCGCTCTCGGCGCTAGACTCGCCGTGATGAACATCTGGAACAGCGGGAGTGATAATTTTGGCCACAACGCCACTCTCCTTTGATTAATCTGTGATCAGTAAGCCCTAAATCGACAGCCGCAGAATTTGGTTACGGTCTTCCAGTGAAGCCGGCTAAATTGTCGCGTGCGCCGTGGAGGTGGTGGAGGCGCGACCGTCGGGCTTTTGTCGCGGGGACTCCACCATGATCATCATCGGCGTCATCCTTAGCGCCGTCGGCATCGGGCTTTCCTGCTGGCTGCTGTTCACGCTCGCGGTCTACGCGGTTCCCTTTGCCGCGAGCCTCACGGCGGGCCTCGCCGCTTTCCACAGCGGTGCCGGCGTGATCGGCGCACTCGTCGTCGGGATCGTCGCCGGCACGATTACACTCGGCGCCGGACAGGTCGCCTTTGCTGTGGCCAGATCGCCACTCATCCGCACTGCGGTCGCGCTGCTGTTTGCCACTCCGGCGGCGGTCGCCGGATATCATGCGACGCTTGCGCTAGCGCGCGTCGGCGTGTCGTCACAAGGATGGCGCCAGGCGTTCGCAATCATCGGCGCGATCCTGGTCGGCGGCACGGCCTGGGGGCGGATGACGTTCCTGACGGGCGCGCTCGGAAGCGGTAAGCCCGCCACCCGGGTTCGGCACAGCCGCTGCTGACGGCCGCGAGCACAGCCGATTAAGCTGACCCAACTCGGCCTGGCTGTTTGAACGGCCTTCAGATCAACTGGCCAAGAAGCATGATTGGTCACGGCCCCGGAGATTGAACCGTGTTGCATCCGGGCCGAAATCTGTCGGCTAGACTGACGACTCGTCGATGCTGGCGTAGCACGGGTTGACCCTAGCGGAGGCGGACGCCTTCTCTTACTCCATAGTTTCTTTCTCTTCGCCTGCCACGCTGCGCCGCTTGTGAAGGACATCCGAAGTCCGCCACGTCTTCTCCCGAGGATGCTGTTCGGTCGCGCGAGCCACACGGCCTCTCTCCGGCTCGATCTGGCCAAAGGGCGGCTGCGCCTCGATCGCCTGAGCCGCAACGGCGCCGGATCGACTTTCTTCCCCTGGGCTGCGCCCATTCCTCGCGAGGCA
>Ga0306920_100001256_pt1 | contig 31372 bp, 35 predicted proteins | sample flu12Cox44000170_FD_204666 | JGI IMG/M metagenome (GOLD analysis project Ga0306920, IMG submission 204666) | Lab enrichment of tropical soil microbial communities from Luquillo Experimental Forest, Puerto Rico - flux4day.12C.oxic.44.000.170 (v2)... | ecosystem: Environmental > Terrestrial >...
CTCACCGTTCCTTCTGACAGCATAGTGTGGCGGCCTCGGCGCCGACCACGGACAGAAGCGTGAGCTCGGCGGCGTGACGATCACTCGGGGAGACTTGACATCACCGGGGCCCATTACAGAAGGCCGTATACTCATAAATGGTGATTGTAGCCAATCGCGGTGGGTGGCCGTTTATCCGGCGGCAGGACCAGGCCGCCATTCGGGCCGCGCGCAAAACAATCGATGGCGCGCTCGATATCGGCGCCGGTCGCGATAGGACTGGGCACAAGTTCAACCGCGATCCTGCCAGGCAAAGTGCCGATGACCACGTCGTCGTGGCATCAAGCGATTCATCGCATCAAAAATGGCGCCTTTAGTCGATCATCCAGTACGGCGAACGATAGCGACGGACACCCTTGTAGTCCAAAACAGCCAGCGGCGCGTAATCTCTTTTCTCAGTATCTCGCACCAGCAGATTGGTCAAATTGTCGAGAATGAGCCACTCTCCGTTATAAAAGACCACGGCGACCATATGGTCAAAATTGTGGCGTCGATCGTGTATGGTCACGAGCCTAACGTGGTCTGCGGAGAATCCTGCCGCTCGAGCCGCCCCATACTTAGCGATGGAATGAGACTTGCAATCGCCATTTCTCACCGTGATCACTTCGAGCGGACCGGTCAAGTAGCCAGGCGCGGCGTTGATCAGAAGATTAATCGATCTGTTGAGGTGCCCCAGCAGAGCTTTGCCCTGATTTTGGCGAGCCTCCTCGACGATTTTCATGAGCGTGGATACTGCCGCACAATCGGTGTCGTTAGATTGGTTGTTAGATTCAATGCAAGAGTGAAAGTGGGCCCGGTCGAGCAGCACTTGGTCTCTAAGGGATTCCCACATTTCAACGAGAGGAGTTTCTTTATTTAGCTCAATCGTGTCATTTCCGAATGGATCACTCGGGCGATCATTCGCACAGGTCGGCGCCGCGAAACCAACCACAATTGCGACAACCGTTACAAATATTGCCACATGCATATTCAGCACGCCCCAGTCAGCACACCGAGTCCGCTGCAAACAGGCCGGCAGATTGTTCAGAGAGCTGAGCCATGTGTATTCTCCATTCATTTGGGCGAAACTCACCATGGAGACTTACGCGACTTCAGCAAAGAGCGCTGGCAAGAGTCTTGGGACGTCTTTGCACCAATCTCCTATAGGCCAAATAGCAGAGATAGTCGATCGCCGAATGATGTTTCCGTGCATCCGATCTGCGCGTCTTAATGAGTACACGCTCTAGTCTAGCCCCCATGACGACGGGTGTCGTGCGGCGCGGCGCCGCCTCGATATCCGCGAAGCACGTCGTACTGGGCAATTTGTTCCGGCGTCAGCAGTGCGTGCTGAGCTATGTGGGCCTCCAAGTGAACGGCCCGAAGCTCGCCCTGCAGGGTCGCGATCGCATGGACTTGAGACCGAAGCGTCGCCGGCTCGATTGCGCCATTCGCAAAGGCGCGATCGAGGGTCCGCTCTGCCTCGACGATCTGCCGGCCAATGGATAGAGCCTGTTGCCGCATGTTTGCATAAAGCGAATCGGTTCCCTTGCGCTGCGCGTCGGACAGTCCAAGCTCGTTGGCGAGCTGCAGCACGTGCAGCGGTCCCGGGTAGGAGTTGAGCTCCGCGGCTTTGGCCAAGCCCATGCCGCGCGCCTCCAGCAGGTCTCTGATCTCTTCGTCCGAAAGCGCTTTGATGGCACGCTGTTCCTGGCCGGCATAGGGTGACGTGGTTTGAGCGATTCCTGTCGCTGTCGTCGCCACGATGGCGAGCAACGCGAAGAGGGCCATGCGAATCATAGTCGCCTCCAGCAGTTGAAGGCGCGATTATGCGCTCGGGACCGGTGCCTGAATATGATTACGATCATATCCCGAGCTTGGGGTATCGTCGCTCGAGCACAGAAGATTCACGAACTGCCCGCTTGACCTCGGAGGTACCTCCAAGAGGTAGCGTCTGCTATCGTGCTGCCATCGGCGACCGTTCAGCCGCGGCAGAGCCAATATAGATGGGACCAAGGAGATGGCCGCTACTCGAAAGATCGAAGTGTTCAGCGCCGGATGCCCGGCCTGCCATGAAGCAATCGAGCTCATCAGGCGCGCTGCCTGCCCCTCGTGCGAGGTGATCGTTCACGACATGCGAGACGTCGAGGTGGCCGAGCGTGCCAAACGGCTCGGCATCCGTTCGGTTCCCGCGGTGGTCATCGAGGGCAAGCTCGCCGCATGTTGTGCCGGTCGCGGCGTCGATGAGGCCACCCTGCGGGCCGCCGGACTGGGACGCCCGGCGTAGCCGCAAGCATGGGCGCACCCGCTTGCCCGGGCTTGACCTTGGTCTTACCTCCAAGGTTCAAGCTGACCGTGGAGGCGTCCCATGCTCACCATCGGCAAGCTCGCTGCCGCCGCGGGCGTCCGGAGCGACACGCTGCGTTATTACGAGCGCGAGGGTTTGATCGCGCCTGCCGGCAAGAGCCCGGCCGGGTACCGGCTTTACGACCAGGATTCCGCGCGGCGGCTGCGCTTCATCAGACAGGCCCAGCAGTGCGGCTTTACGCTCGCGGAGATCCGCGAGCTCCTCGTCTTGCGCGGTCGCGATGCCGCCCGTTGCGGGGACGTCCGCAAACGCGCGATCGAGAAGAAGCGGCAGCTCGAAGGCAAGATCCGCTCGATGCGCGCGATGTGCAAAGCGCTCGATCGCCTCATCGCCGGCTGCGTCGATGAAACACGGCCGGTCGAGGCATGCGCGATCCTCGCCGCCTTCGAGCGACCCGGGACAACCGCGCGGACGAACTGACCATTGGACCAGAATACCAAGCTCATGTGGACGGGTGCCGCGGGCGCAGCGCTGTCGATGCTGTGCTGCGTAACACCGGTGCTTGCAGTCTTGCTCGGCGCGCTCGGCTTGACCGCCTTCGTTGCGAAGCTCGATTACGTGCTTATCCCCGTGTTCGTAGCGTCCGTCGCGCTTGTGATCTTTGCGCTTGTGCGCCGGCGGCGGAGCTGCGCCGCCAAGACCCCGGAGCCAACTTAGCTGATCACCGATTCGACCATCACCTGCCCCCAGTGCGGGCATCAGGCGACCGAACGAATGCCGCAGGACGCCTGCCTGTTCTTTTACGACTGCAAAGGTTGCGGACAACGACTCAAGCCGCGGCCAGGGGATTGCTGCGTGTTTTGTTCATACGGCTCGGTGCCGTGCCCGCCCGTCCAAGCGGGGCAATGCGGGCAGCAATTCGACCGGCCGAGGTGAGGCCGAGTGGAAAACGCCACCGCAGGTTAGCGGATTACGAGCCCCGCGGAGTTCACAACGACACGCGCCGCAACCGGAGCGAATTTCCCACCACGCTGACCGACGAGAGCGCCATCGCCGCCGCGGCGATGATTGGCGAGAGCAGGATGCCGAACAACGGATAGAGCACCCCGGCGGCGATCGGCACCCCGGCCGCGTTGTAGACGAAGGCGAAGAACAAGTTCTGGCGGATGTTGCGCATCGTCGCCTGGGAGAGCCGGCGCGCGCGCACGATTCCGGTCAGGTCGCCCTTGAGCAAGGTGACGCCTGCGCTTTCGATGGCGACATCGGTCCCGGTGCCCATGGCGATGCCGACTTCGGCCGCCGCCAGCGCCGGCGCGTCGTTGACGCCGTCGCCGGCCATGGCGACCGCGCGCCCCTCCTTTTGCAGCTTCGCAACGACGGCGCTCTTCTGGTCCGGCAGCACCTCGGCTTCCACCTCGGTGATGCCGAGACGCCGCGCGACGGCGTCCGCCGTGGTCTTGTTGTCGCCGGTGAGCATCACCACCCGGACGCCTTCTTGCGACAGCGCGTTGAGCGCATCGGGGGTGGTGCGCTTCACGGGATCGGCGATGGCAATCACCGCGGCAACCTTGCCATCGACGGCGAGGAAGATCGCCGTCGCCCCCTCGTGTCGAAGCCGTTCGGCGTCTTGCTCCAGCGCGTTGGTTTGAACACCGAGTTCGCGCAGGAACCTGGCATTGCCGAGCGCGAGCCGCCGCCCCTCGACGACGCCGACCACACCTTTGCCGGTCGGCGAATCGAATTCGGCGACGGCCGAGAGGTCGAGCTTGCGCTCCTGCGCGGCGGCGACGATCGCAAGCGCGAGCGGATGCTCGCTCGCCGTTTCCACGCTCGCAGCCCATCGCAGCGCGTCGTTTTCAGCAAACCCGTTGGCCGCGACGATGGCCACCACCTTCGGCTTGCCTTCGGTGAGCGTTCCGGTCTTGTCGACGACGATGGTGTCGATCTTCTCCATCCGTTCCAGCGCTTCGGCGTTCTTGATCAACACGCCGACCTGGGCGCCGCGCCCGACGCCCACCATGATCGACATCGGCGTCGCCAAACCGAGCGCGCAGGGGCACGCGATGATCAAGACCGTGACCGCGGCGACCAGCCCGAACGCGAAACGCGGCTCCGGCCCGTAGATGCTCCACGCAGCGAATGCCACCAGTGCGACCACGATCACCGTGGGCACGAACCAGCCCGACACCTGGTCGGCCAATCGCTGGATCGGCGCCCGCGAGCGCTGGGCCGCCGCGACCATTTGTACGATGCGGGACAGCATGGTGTCGCGGCCGACCTTTTCCGCCCGCATGATGAAGCTGCCGGTGGTGTTGAGCGTGCCGGCGATGACCTTGGCGCTTACCTCCTTGGTCACCGGCATGGATTCTCCCGTCACCATCGACTCGTCGACCGCCGAGCGTCCTTCGATCAGCTCGCCATCGACGGGAACCTTCTCCCCCGGACGAACGCGCAGCCGATCCCCCACCACGATGGCGTCGAGGGACACCTCCGCCTCGCCTCCGTCCGCGTTCAGGCGCCGCGCGGTCTTGGGGGCGAGATCGAGCAGGGCTCGGATCGCGCCCGACGTTTGTTCGCGCGCGCGCAGCTCGAGCACCTGGCCGAGCAGCACAAGCACGGTGATGACGGCGGCGGCTTCGAAATAGACCGCGACCGCGCCGTCCGGGCTGCGAAACGCCGGCGGGAACAGGCCGGGCAGCAGGATCGCGACCACGCTGTAGAGCCAGGCCACGCCGATGCCCATGGCGATCAGCGTGAACATGTTGAGATTGCGGGTGACGAGGGATTGCCAGCCGCGTACGAAGAACGGCCAGCCTCCCCACAGCACCACCGGAGTGGCGAGCACGAATTGCAGCCAGTCCGACCAGGTCTGGCCGAGCAGGACGTGGAGGTTGGTGAGGTGGCCGCCCATCTCGAGTGCGAGAACGGGAAGCGTGAGCACGAGGCCGATCCAAAACCGGCGCGTCATGTCCGCCAGCTCGGGGTTCGGCGCCGCTTCGGCGCTGACCACCTCCGCCTCCAGCGCCATGCCGCAGATCGGGCAGAAACCGGGGCCGACCTGCCGGATCTGCGGATGCATGGGGCAGGTATAGATCGTGCCGTCGGGCGCGGACGGCGACTTCCCCGGCGATCGCGCGGCGCCAGCGTGATGGGAATGGTCGTGCATCAAGGCATCGTCCGCCGCCGCAGCCGGATGGTCGGTGGCCGAGCAGCAGCCAGTTTGCGTCGAGCCGCTCGCGCGCGCCATGACCCTTTCCTCAGGGGTTGCAACTGATACCCTATAGGGGTATATAGCGCGCATGCGCAAAGACATCAAGGCGTCCTGCGCCAAGCGCTTGAGCCGGATCGAGGGCCAGGTGCGCGGCATCGCGCGCATGGTCGACGAGGATCGCTATTGCATCGACATCGTGACGCAGGTTGCGGCGGTGCGCGCCGCGCTCAGACGCCTGGAGGAGGAAATCCTGCGCGACCACGTCGCCCATTGCGTGGAGCATGCGATTGTCTCCGGCAACAAGGCCGATCAGCGCCGAAAGATCGAAGAGCTGATGGCGGTCGTGAGCCGCGCCGAGCGCTAAGGTGCAGGCCCACTTCAAGTAACGCCATTCCCGTCGCTTGAGGGAGCGAGCTTACAAAGCTCCCGGATTGAGTTCGCCGGGGCGTGCGCCACGTCAATGCCGTTGGTTGCGTGGGGGATGCTGTTTGACGTGACCACGCGGGCGCCGGCGCGCGCGAGAATCTGGTCGGCATGGTCGGCGAACGAGCCGTGGACGTCAGCCCGCTGCCCGAAGGCACACCGTACACTTTGATTTAGATCATGTTGCCCGGCACGTGATCGAAAATAATTGACCTTGAGGGGCCGTAGCGAGGGAGTTGACCTCATGGCCGCAGGCCGAGCGACCGACACCGCAGCCGCGATTTCATCGAAGCCAGCACCCGACAATGTACGCGGGCCTGCAGGAACGGTCTTGCGGCCCTTTCCCGCAGCCGCCGAGGTGCCTGCCGATCGTATTCCGTCGGCGCAGGAGAGTCCCGCAAGCCAGATCGATGCCCGCGACTCCTTTGCCGTAACCGCGCTCGCCGACATCATCGACCGCTCGCTGCACGCCGCGGGGGCGCGTTTTACCGCCGGATTGTCCCCGGCGGCGCTCGCCCACGCCTATTTGGATTGGGTTACCCATCTCACCTACGCGCCGGGCAAGCGAGTACAGCTCGTGGATAAGGCGACGAGGAAGGCGGTTCGATTCGCGAATTACGCATCCCGCTGCGCCGTGGCAGGTCACGAGGCACCGTGCTGCATCGAACCGCTGCCGCAAGACAAGCGCTTCGCCGGGGAAGGCTGGCACAAATGGCCATACAATCTCGTCCACCAAGCCTTCCTGCTCCATCAACAATGGTGGCACAATGCGACCACCGGCATTCGCGGAGTCACCAAGCAGCACGAGAGCATGGTCGAGTTCACATCGCGGCAAATACTCGACACGTTCTCGCCATCGAACTTCATCCTGACCAATCCGGAAGTTCTGCAGCACACTTTCAAAAACGGCGGCATGAATCTGGTGCGCGGCCTCCAGAATCTGGTCGAAGACTGGGAGCGCAGTGTCAGCGGGAAAAAGCCGGTCGGTACCGAGAATTTCGTGGTCGGCCGCGACTTAGCGGTCACTCCCGGAAAGGTGATCTATCGCAATCGGCTGATCGAGCTGATCCAATACGCGCCCGCCACTGACAGGGTGCGGCCGGAGCCGGTGCTGATCGTGCCAGCCTGGATCATGAAGTATTACATCCTCGATCTCTCGCCGCAGAACTCGCTGGTGAAGTACCTCACCCAGCAGGGTTTTACCGTGTTCATGATCTCCTGGAAGAATCCGGGCCCGGAGGATCGCGATCTCGGCATGAACGACTATCGGACGCTCGGCCCGATGGCCGCGCTCGACGCCTTGGGGGCCGTGGTCCCGGATCGAAAAGTTCATGCCGTCGGCTACTGTCTCGGTGGCACACTGCTGGCGATCGCGGCGGCAGCGATGGCGCGCGACGGCGACGACAGGCTCAAGTCATTGACGATGTTTGCCGCCCAGACGGACTTCACGGAAGCAGGCGAGCTGATGCTCTTCATCAACGAAGGCCAGCTCGCCTTCCTGGAAGACATGATGTGGGAGCAGGGATTCCTCGACAGCCGGCAAATGGCCGGTGCGTTTCAGATGCTGCGCTCGAACGATCTCGTCTGGTCGCGGATTGTGCGCGAATACCTGATGGGCGAACGGCAGCCGATGACCGACCTGATGGCGTGGAATGCCGATGCCACGCGCATGCCCTACCGGATGCATTCTGAGTACCTACGCCATCTCTTTCTCGACAATGATCTCGCCGAAGGACGCTTCGAGGCCGGCGACAAGCCGGTGGCGCTGACCGACATCCGCGTGCCGATTTTCGCCGTGGGCACGGAGCGGGATCACGTCGCGCCGTGGCGCTCGACTTACAAGATCCACCTCCTAACCGACACCGAAGTGACATATCTGCTCACGACCGGCGGCCACAATGTCGGCATCGTGTCCGAGCCGAACGGTCGCGCTCGCAGCTTCCGAGTGATGACCAAGAACGCCAGCGACCGCTATGTCGATCCGGCGACCTGGTTGGTCCAGGCAGCGCAGAAGCAGGGCTCGTGGTGGCCGGAGTGGACCGCATGGCTCAATGCGCGCTCCGGCGAGCCCATCGTTCCACCCAATATCGGTGGAGTCGTCGTGCCCCTGGGCGAAGCACCGGGAAGCTACGTGCTTCAGGAGTGAGTGACTCGCGAGTCACAAAGTTCATGAGGCCGAACGGCGTCCGATTTGGACCGCGGACGAGCAGGCGTTTGTGTCACTGCGGCGACAAGGTCTTCCAGGTGAAGTGATCGTAGACACCTGACCAGTACGCGCCACGGTCGCCCGGCGCGTGGATCTCCAAATAGCGCGTGTCGAGCTCGACGTGCTCGCGAAATCCTACGGACTCACCCAAGCCAGCCGCTTCATCAACATTTTCGACGGTGGCTACGCCGATAAGCTGGAAAAGCGACCCGACGAACGCTTTCTCATGCGCGGCTTCGATATCCGATTACAAATCCCTATATTCGATTTCGGCGAGGTCCGCGTGCGCCAGGCCGAAGCCACGTATATGCAGGCCGTCAATCGTCTCCTCGCACTAGCGGTCGATGCGCGCTCCGAGGCGCGCGACGCCTACCGCGTCTACCGCTCCACGTACGACATCGCGGGCCATTACCAGCGCGAGGTCCTGCCGCTGCGCAAGATCATCTCTGACGAAACGCTACTTCGCTACAACGCGATGCTGATCGACGTGTTTTCGCTGCTTGCAGAGGCGCGCCAGCGCATTGCGGCGACGATCACGGCGATCGAAGCGAAGCGCGACTTCTGGCTGGCAACGGTCGACCTCAAGGCGGCGATCGCCGGTGGTGGCAGAGCGGGCAACAAACACGAACGAGCAAATCCCATGGCGGTATCCGCCGGCGACGCCGGCGCACGTTGAACAAGGAGGATACCCATGATTTCGCGCAGAGGCTTTCTCGGCACCGCCGCGGTGCTGGCAAGCGCAACCGCGGTCAGCGGGCGCGTGCAGGCGGCAAGCATCCCCGAAGCCCCGAGCACCAAGACGACCACCATGCAGCCGCCGATCTTTCCGGTGAGCGGCCCCGATTATCAGCCGGTCGTCACGCTCAATGGCTGGACTTTGCCGTGGCGCATGAACGGCGACTGGAAGGAGTTCCACCTCGTCGCCGAGCCGGTGGTGCGCGAATTCGCCCCGGGCATGAAGGTGAACTTGTGGGGCTACAACGGTCAGGCGCCGGGACCGACGATCGAGGCGGTCGAAGGCGACAAGGTCCGCATCTTCGTCACCAACAAGCTGCCCGAGCACACCACGGTCCACTGGCACGGCATGCTGCTGCCGAACGGAATGGACGGGGTCGGCGGCGTGACGCAGCCGCATATCGAGCCGGGACAGACCTTCGTCTACGAGTTCGAGCTCAGGAAGAGCGGGACGTTCATGTACCACCCGCACTCGGACGAGATGGTGCAGATGGGGATGGGCATGATGGGCATGTTCGTCGTGCACCCGCGCGAGGCGAAATTTCGCCGCGTCGATCGCGACTTCGTGTTCATCATGAGCGCCTACCTGATCGACCCCGGTACTTCTCTGCCGAAGGTCGCGGAGATGACCGACTTCAACATGTGGACCTGGAACAGCCGCGTGTTTCCCGGCATCGATCCCATGCCGGTGCGGCTCGGCGACCGCGTGCGCGTGCGCATGGGTAATCTCACCATGACCAACCATCCCATTCATGTGCATGGCCACCGTTGCTCGGTGAGCTGCACGGACGGCGGATGGGTGCCCGAGAGCGCGCAATGGCCGGAGAGCACCATCGACGTCCCGGTCGGCACGATCCGGGCCTTCGACATGCTCGCCGATAACCCGGGTGACTGGGCGTTCCACTGTCACAAGACGCACCACGCCATGAACGCGATGGGGCACGACATCAAGAACTTCATCGGCGTCGACAAGCGCGATCTGGCGCGCCAGGTCCGCAAGCTCGTCCCCGACTACATGCCCATGGGAAGCGCGGGCATGGCCGATATGGGCGCAATGGAAATGCCGCTGCCCGAGAACACGCTGCCGATGATGACGGGCTTCGGCCAATTCGGGCCGATCGAGATGGGCGGCATGTTCACGCTGATGAAGATCCGCGAAGGCCTTGCGGCCAACGATTACAAGGATCCAGGCGACTACAAGCACCCGCAAGGCACGGTCGCATACGAGGTCGCGAACGCATCCGCGCCGGCGCTGCAACGAAACGGCCCTACCAGTCAGCCGAAGGTGGGCCCCAGGACGATCACGCCCGGGAATAACCACAAGGGCCACTAAAGGAGCCGGTCAGCATGCCGAAGCATACGAGCCTGATTTCCGCGGTCGGCCTGTTCGTAACGTCGAGCGCCGCAGTCCTCGCGACGGGTGTCGCGATGACAACGCCGGCGTCCGCCCACGAGGATCACGGACGCTTCTCCGCCGGCGAGCCCGGCGACCCGACGAAGCCGGCGCGCATCGTCGAGGTCAGGATGTTCGAGGGCAGCGGAAAAATGGGCTTCGAGCCCGCGCGCATCGAGGTGCGCAGAGGAGAACAAGTCCGTTTCGTTCTGCGCAACGATGGCGAGGAGGATCACGAATTCATCCTCGCGACGGTTACCGAAAATCGCAAGCACGCGGAGGTCATGAAAAAGCATCCCGAGATGGAGCATGACGACCCGAACGGAAGGCGGTTGCTGCCCTACGGGAACGGCGAGCTCGTTTGGAAGTTCACCAAGCGCGGTGAATTCGAATTCGCCTGCCTCATCCCCGGCCACTACGAAAAGGGCATGTTCGGCAAGATCATCGTGAAGTGAGGCGCACCAGCAGAACCAAAAGGAGACAACCCATGCGCAGGATAACTCTCGTTGCGGCAGGCATTCTCGTTCTCTCGGGCGGGGTGCTGCCGAGGGTGGCCGCGGCGCAGTCTGCGATGGTCAACGGCCTAGTGACCAAGATCGACGAGTCCGCGGCAAAATCACCCTCAAGCACGGGCCGATCAAGAAGCTCGACATGAACGAAGGGATGACCATGGTCTTTCGCGTTCAGGATCCGACGATGCTCAAGCAGGTGAAGGTCGGCGACAAGGTCAGGTTCGACGCCGACCGCGTCAACGGGCAGATCACCGTCACGAAGATCGAAAAGACCAAGTGAAAGGCCAGGTGACTGGAACCGTGCGCTCGCTGCGCCCGTTAGATCATCGTCAGCACGATCGCGGGGATGAGCGCGCAGGCGGTGACGATGGCCGCGTAGGGCAGCGCTTTGTCGCTTTGCACCTTCATCAGCATGGGCAACCCGACCCACAGCAGGTAGAACCCATAAAGACCGAGGATCAACAGGAAGTTCAGACCGGGGATGAGCAGAAAAATGCCGGCGAGCCAGAGCGGCGTGTGGGAATAGGCCGAGAGCTTCACGGCGTTGGGAAAATTCTTCTCGGCGCCGAATCGCGGCGCGAGCAGATCGATCACCCCGGCGATGATGTAGACCATGGCGAAGGCCACGAGGTAGACGACGACCGCGCGCACGAGACTCGGAACGATCGGCGCGTAGCCGCCGATGAGCGACTGGCCGATGAAGTGGGCGATCTCCGGGATGGCGGCGAGGATCGCGACGTAGCTGATCAACAGATCGAAGAGCGTGTCCTGCTCCCGCTCGATCACCTTCCATTCCGCCTGCGGCGTCAGCAGGATGGCCTTCACCCGATTGACGAGCTTCATCAGGTAATTTGCCCACATGTGGTCCTCCAAGCGGCGCCTACGCGCGTCTTTGCGGATCATGCCTTGTGCGCGATCGTCATCGTCGGTGCTTTGGGGGTTACGGGACGATCTGGGCTTGCGATGATCGTCGCCCGTGCGTTTTCCCGGCGGCCGGTAGCACAACTTCGGTTGGGCGCGGCTCCCCGAAAGCGGCGCGCGTCCTCCCATGACGCCGCCCGGAGCTTTACCTTCGGGACCGCCGAGCGGCGACCCGCCCGGGAGGGCCATTATACCATCTTCAGAAAATCTCCAGAAAATCTTCAAGCAGATTCAGCATCAAATTCAGCTCCGCCTCAAGCCTCTCGTCGCGTCTGCGGCTAAGCATCCTCCAAATGCTCCGGGCCCCTTGCCGGCAGCTTGATGGAGGTTCCTATGCAGAACGTCACTCGTATCATCACCGCGGCGCTGGCCGCGGTCACCTTGAGCCTGCTGGCGGCGATGCCGCTGGTCGCTGCCTGGCGCACACAAGCCGAGCAACCCGCGGCGTCGGTGTCGATCAACCCGTTCGAACTGATGCAGCAGGCCACCGATCTGCCCGGCCAGCAGATCCAGGACCTTATGACGGTCTACTGAGGCCGCGGCGACGCAAGGCTGCATCGGCGCAAGCATGAGCAACGTGATGACCCCCGAACAGAAGCGACTCGTGAGGGACACCTGGAAACAGGTGGCTCCCATCGCCGATGCGGCGGCCGACATGTTCTACCGTCGGCTGTTCGAAATCGACCCCACCACGCTCGCGCTATTCCACGCGACCGATATGGCCGCGCAACGCAAGAAGCTGTTGCAGACGTTGGCCTTCGCCATCGGTGGCCTGGACAATCTCGGCGCGCTGGTATCGAAGGTCGAGGATCTCGGCCGCCGTCACGCCGGCTATGGCGTCACCGACGCGCACTACGATTCGGTGGGCGCCGCGCTGTTGTGGACCTTGGAACAGGGTCTCGGCCGCGCGTGGACACCCGCGGTGGCGGCGGCGTGGACCGAAGTCTATCGCCTGCTGTCCGGCATCATGCGCGACGCCGCCGCGCGCGCCGAGCACCTGCAAAGCGTGTGGCCCGCGCCGTTGGGTGACGCCGCTTGAGCGTCAAAGCATTTGCTGCGTTTTCCGCAAACGGGGCGCCGTCGGGTCAAGCCCATCGACGCGCCAGCCTGCGGCCGCTCACGCGCGGCGGTCTTCGCGGATCATCGCGGCGCCCTTCTCCGCGATCATCATGGTCGGCGCGTTGGTGTTGCCCGACGTGAGCGTCGGCATGATCGAGGCGTCGACCACGCGCAGCCGCTCGAGCCCGATCACGCGCAGGCGCTCGTCGACGACCGCCATGGGGTCGCTCGCACGCCCCATCTTGGCGGTGCCGACGGGGTGAAAGATGGTGGTGCCGATGTCGCCGGCCGCCTTGATCAGCGCCGCGTCGTCGTCGCCGACGGAACTCCCCGGAAGATGCTCGACCGGCTGGTACGGAGCGAGCGCGGGCTGCGCCACGATCCTGCGCGTGACGCGGATGGAATCGACCGCCACGCGGCGATCTTCGTCGGTCGAGAGATAGTTCGGCTTGATCACCGGCTTGTCGGCGGCATCCGCCGAGCGCAGCCGCACGAAGCCGCGGCTCGTCGGCTGCAGGTTGCACACGCTCGCGGTCAGCGCGGGGAATTCGTGCAGCGGGTCGCCGAATTTGTCGAGCGACAGCGGCTGCACGTGGAACTGGAGATTGGCGCGCTCGCGCGCGGGATCCGAGCGCGTGAACAGCCCGAGCTGCGAGGGCGCCATGGTGAGCGGCCCGCGGCGAAAGAGCGCATAGTCGAGCCCCATGCGCGCGCGGCCGATGAGCGAGCGATAGGTCTCGTTGAGGGTCTTGGCGCCCACGACCTTGTAGATAAGCCGAAGCTGGAGGTGATCCTGCAGGTTGTCGCCGACGCCGGGCTTGTCTAGCACGACCGCAATGCCGAGGCGCTGCAACTCGTCGGCGCCGCCGACGCCGGAGAGCTTGAGAATCTGGATCGAGCCGATCGAGCCGGCCGCGAGGATCACCTCGCCGCGAGCGCGCGCCGATCGAGCCGCGCCGTTCTGCCGCCAGCGCACGCCCGAAGCGCGCGGGCCGTCGAACGCGATCCTTTCCACCAGGCAGTGGGTCTCGAGCCGCAGATTGGCGCGGTTGAGCACCGGCTTGAGAAAGCCGCGCGCCGCCGACCAGCGCCGCCCGCGCTTCTGGTTGACGTGGAAGACGCAACTGCCCTCGTTGTCGCCGGTGTTGAAATCGCCGATGCGCTTGATGCCGGCCTGTTCCGCCGCCGCGCAGAACGCATCGAGGATGTCCCAGCGCACGCGCGGCGCCTCGATGCGCAATTCGCCGCCGACCGCGTGCGCCTCGCTGGGCCCAAGAAAATGATCCTCGTGCCGGCGGAAGAACGGCAGCACGTCGTCGGAGCCCCAGCCGGTGAGCCCGAGCTGGCGCCAGTGATCGTAATCGGCGGCCTGGCCGCGCATGTAGATCATGGCGTTGATGGATGAGGAGCCGCCGATCACCTTGCCACGCGGATAGTTGAGGCTGCGGCCGTTGAGCCCCTCCTCCGGCTCGGTCTTGAACATCCAGTCCGCGCGCGGATTGCCAATGGCGAAGAGGTAGCCGACCGGGATGTGGAACCAGATCCAGTTGTCGTTGCCGCCGGCTTCGAGCAGCAGCACGCGCGTTGCCGCATCGGCGGAGAGCCGGTTCGCCAGCACGCAGCCGGCCGAGCCCGCGCCGACGATGATGTAGTCGTACTCGCCTTCGAGGGGCGCTGCCTCGGCCATCGAAGAGCTAGTCGATCCGGACATCTTTTTTCATCTCTAAAGTGCACTCCAACCTAGCCGGCTGTGGGCAAACTCCGAGCGGGCCCGAGTCGCGGCAAGCGCACAAAACTCCTCCGCTCATTCCCGCGCAAGCGGGAATCCAGGGCCAAAAGCTGGGTCCCCGCAACGGGGTCCCCGCGACGCGAGCGTCGCGGGGTGCCCCTCGCGGGGACGAGCGGACAGTGGCGGGGGGACCGCGGGATAATCGACGCACGCCTTTGCCTTCGAATACGATCCTGCTACTCTTCCGCCGCGACCCATGGCGCGCCGTAAGCGCGCCGCTGCCCCGGAACGGCGCTTCCGGGTTGGTCGCTTCCTGACAAACCTGTGGCCGGACCACGTGTCGGAGCGCGGCGCGGTATCGCGCCGGCGCGCCGGCAGCTGCAAGGAGCGCCAGAATGCGCAATCGCACCCTCATGTTTCTCGCCGCCCTCACGCTCGGCCTGGGGCTCGCGAGCCCGCCGACCCCTGTGCTTGCGCTGGACAAAACCATCACGGTCTTTGCCGCCGCCTCGATGAAGAACGCGCTCGACGACATCGATGCCGCCTTCACCAAGAGCACAGGCATCAAGGTGGTGGCGAGCTATGCGGCAAGTTCCGCGCTGATCAAGCAGATCGAGAACGGCGCGCCCGCCGACGTGTTCGCATCCGCCGACCTCGACTGGATGGACTACGGCGCGCAACACAAGCTCATCAAGGACGACACCCGCGTCAATCTTCTCGGCAACCGGCTGGTGCTGATCGCACCCAAGGACTCCAAGATCGGTAACGTCACCATCGCTCCCGGCTTCGACCTGGCGAAGCTCGTCGGCGACGGCCGCATCGTCACCGCCGACGTGCGCGCCGTGCCGGTCGGCAAATACGCCAAGGCCGCGCTGGAGAAGCTCGGCGCGTGGGCCGCGGCCGAACCGAAATTCGCCATGACCGAGAACGTGCGCGCGGCGCTCACGCTGGTCGCGCGTGGCGAAGCGCCGCTCGGGATCGTCTACGAGACCGACGCCAAGGTCGAGCCGAACGTGCAGATCGTCGGCGCTTTTCCCGCCGACTCGCATCCGCCGATCGTCTACCCCGTCGCATCAACCGTGAACGCCAAGCCCGAGGCCGCGCGATACCTCGCCTTCCTGCGCTCGCCCGCGGCCAAAGCGGTGTTCGAGACTTACGGTTTTACGGTTCTGGTGAGGCCGACGTCGTGAGGAGCTTGGCGCAGCCGAGCGAGATCACGGACCGCCAAAGGTAGCGATGCTCGACCTCTCCCCCGACGAATGGGTCGCGATTCGCCTGTCGCTCAAGATCGCGCTGGTGGCGACGGTGGTGGCGCTGCCGTTCGGCATCGCCATTGCCTGGCTGCTGGCGCGCAAGAATTTCTGGGGCAAGGCGCTGCTCGACGGCCTGGTGCATATGCCGCTGGTGCTGCCGCCGGTCGTCACCGGCTATCTGCTCTTGATCTCCTTCGGCCGCCGCGGACCGATCGGCGCATTTCTCGCCGATCATTTCGGCATCGTGTTCTCGTTCCGCTGGACCGGCGCGGCGCTCTCCTGCGGCGTCATGGGATTTCCATTGCTGGTGCGTCCGATCAGGCTCGCGATCGAAGCGATCGACCGCAAGCTCGAAGATGCCGCCGCGACGCTCGGCGCCGACCGTCTCTGGATATTCCTCACCGTCACCTTGCCGCTGGCGATGCCGGGGCTGATCGCGGGCATGGTGCTGTGCTTCGCCAAGGCGCTGGGCGAGTTCGGCGCGACCATCACCTTCGTGTCCAACATTCCGGGCGAGACCCAGACGATTTCGGCGGCGATCTATACCTTCACGCAGATCCCCGGCGGCGACGCGGCGGCGGGCCGGCTCGTTTTGGTCGCGATCGCGATCTCGCTGGCGGCGCTGGTGGTGGCCGAATGGCTCGCGCGCCGCGCCGGCACGCGCTTCCACGGGGAATGAGCATGCTGGCGGTCGACGTGGAGAAACGGCTGGGCGATTTCGCGCTCGCGGCGCGCTTCGAAACCGAAGGCGGCGTCACCGCGCTGTTCGGCGCGTCGGGCGCGGGCAAGACCACGCTCGTCAACATGATCGCCGGGCTCATCACGCCGGACCGGGGACGTATCCGGCTCGACGACACCGTTCTCTTCGATTCCGCTGCGCGCATCGACGTGTCCGCGCACCGCCGTCGCATTGGTTACGTCTTTCAGGAAGGCCGCTTGTTCCCGCATCTGAGCGTTGCGAAAAACCTCGACTACGGCCGCCGCATGCACGGGCTCGCGCGCGACGGTGCCGAAATGGCGCGGATCGTGAATTTGCTCGACATCGGCCACCTGCTCGACCGCCGGCCGGGCAAGCTCTCGGGTGGCGAGCGCCAGCGCGTGGCCTTCGGCCGCGCGCTGCTGATGCGCCCCCGGCTCCTTCTCCTCGACGAGCCGCTCGCCTCGCTCGACGCCGCCAGGAAGCGCGAGATTTTGCCCTATCTGCAGAAGCTGCGCGACGAGGCCCACGTGCCCATGGTCTACGTCAGTCACCACGCGCCGGAGCTCAAGCGCATCGCGACCGCAGTGGTGCTGCTCGACGGCGGGCGCGTGGCCGCCGCCGGCGGCCTCGAGGTGCTCGACGCGGCAACGGCGGAACTGATGGCATAATCCACCTGCGCGGCCAGCGGCTCGCGTCAGTTCGGGGCCATGCCCTTGTCCTTGAGCTCCTTGATCGCGCTCTTATTCTTCGACAGGTGGGTGAGCCCCATCCCGCGCAGCACGTTCGGCGCCTTGGTGAACTGGATGTTGTCGTAGCCGACGATCTCTATCCGGTTGCCCCAGGGGTCGAGGAAGTCGAGGAAGCGGCCGGGCAGCGGCTTGATGCCCGCCGCCGCCAGCGCGCGGCGGACCGCGTCCTTGTCGTCGACCACGAGTCCGAAATGACGGCCGTCGTCGGCGGCCTGGGTGCGGCCCTTCTGCAGCGCGAGGAACTGATCGCCCAAGTCGATGAAGGCCGAGGTCTTGCTCTTGCCGCGCAGCTTGAAGTCGAACAGGCGGCCGTAAAATGCGAGCGCCTCCTCGATATCGCCGACCTCGAGGGCGACATGGTTGAAACCGACGGCGCGCGCTTTTCTTGGCTCCGGCATGGGGGCTCTCCGACAATCAAGGCAGTCATCATGTGGTGATATGACCGGCCTAAGCCAATATGGCCCGGCGCCTTGCCGACGCGATCCGAGAGGTGCACGCTCGCGGCAAACCGGACATCGGCGAATGCGGCGCGACCGCCGCAACGAACTTTGGGAGGATCATGTGTCGGCACGTCCCATTCGTGGCCTCGCCGCCATTGCGCTTTGGGCGCTTGCAACCCCCGCCGGCGCGCAAAGCCCTTCGACGCCCGCGCCCGAGGTGCTGCGGGTGACCCGCACCGCCGATGACGGCGGCGAAGGTTCGCTGCGCTGGGCGATCGAGCGCAACAACGCGGCGCCCGGGCGCTTGCGCATCGAGGTCGATCCGGCCGGCCAGGCGCCGTACGTGATCAAGCTCGCTTCGCCGCTGCCGGCGATCAAGGGACCGGTAACGATCGAGGGCGCGCCGTGGAAACGCAGCGGCGAATTCGTCGCCCTCGACGGTTCCGGCTACATCGAGGACAAGGGCCCGCAAACCTGCCCGGGCGCCGTCGCCGGCCAATACGGCGCCAACGTGCGCACGACCACCAATCCCGGTCTCGCTTTGGTCGACACCCAAGGCGTCGAGATCAGCGGCTTGGAAATTCGCAACTTCTGCATCGGCGTGCTGATCCACCGCGCGAGCGGCAACTCGATTCACGACAACCGCATCGTCGGCAATCGCGGCGGCGCCGGCGTGATGCTCACGGGCGACGACGGCAACGGCAATCCCACCGCCACCACCACGGTGCACAACAAGGTGCAGCGTAACGAATTCGTCGACAACGGCGACGGTCTCGAGCTCACGCGCGGCGCCGCCTTCAACCTGGTGGCCGACAACGTCTTCCGCTCGACCGGCGCCAACCCGGAGCCGTCGCAGGGCATCGAAATCCTGCTCGGCAACGACAACGTCGTGGTGAGCAACCGCTTCGAAGGATATTCCGACGGCCTGCAAATCAACTGGGGGCACCGCAACTACATCGCCGCCAACATCTTCACCAACAATACATTCGGCCTGAGCCTGTCCGGCGCCGGCAATATCATCGACGGCAACGTCATCTCCGGCAACGCCGTGGGCATCGCGGTGCGGCCGGCGCCCGACATGACGATGGCGTGGATTTCCCGCAACGCCATCTACGGCAATGGCCAAAAGATCGAGCGCTGCTTCGCCGGCGGCAGTTGCGACCCCGACATCCGCAAGGGCGGCATCGTGTTCGGCCTGCCGAGCGGCGAGCACGAACGCTACGTCGGCAAGCGCGGCACCGGCGTCGCTCCGGCGTCGGGAAGCCTCGCCAAGATTTGCCCGGATGGCGCGCCCAACTGCCAAGCGCCGCCCAACGGCGGTCTCGCCGCCCCCACGCTCGAGCGCGTGCGCAAGCATGCGGGCGAGCTCATCGTGCAAGGCGAGCTGCGGGGCAAGCCGCGCTCGCGTTTCACCGTGGAAGTCTTCGGCAATCGGGCGGCGGGCAGCCGCGAAGGCGAAATATTTCTCGGCGATGTCGCGGCCACGTCCGACGCCGAGGGGCTGGGCAAATTTTCGCTGACGGTCGACGCCGCCAAGCTCGCGGCGATGCCGGCCTCGTTCACGGCCACGCTCACGTCGGCGGACGGCGCCACCTCGGAGTTCAGTCAGCCCGTCACGCTGTCGGAGTGAGCGGCGGATGTTTCCGCCCGAGCGCATCGTCTGCCTCACCGAGGAGACCGTGGAGACGCTCTATCTCCTCGGCGAGGAGCGGCGCATCGTCGGCGTGTCGGGCTACGCGGTGCGGCCGGCGCGGGTGCGCCGGGAGAAGCCGCGGGTGTCGGCGTTCATCTCCGCCGACTTTCAAAAAATCCTCGCGCTCGAGCCCGACCTCGTTCTCACCTTCTCCGACTTGCAGGCCGACATCGCCGCCGAGCTGATCCGCCGCAACGTCGCGGTCCATGCCTTCAACCAGCGCGACATCGCCGGCATTTTCGACATGATCCGCGCGCTCGGCGCGCTGGTCGGTGCGGCCGGCAAGGCCGACGCGCTGGTGGCGACGCTGGAGCGGCGGCTGGCGCAGGCGCGCAGCCGCGCGGCCGCGCTCGAACGCCATCCACGGGTCTATTTCGAGGAATGGGATGAGCCGATGATCTCCGGCATCCGCTGGACCGCCGAGCTCATCGAGATTGCCGGCGGCGTCGATGTGTTTCCCGCGCTGTCCCGGCGCAAGAACGCCAAGGACCGCATCGTATCGGGGGAGGAATTGATCGCCGCCAAGCCCGACATCATCGTCGGCTCCTGGTGCGGCAAGAAATTCGTGCGGGCCAAGGTCGCGGCGCGGCCGGGGTTCGCCGACGTTCCCGCCGTGCGCGACGGCTTCTTGCGCGAGATCAAGTCGCCGCTCATCCTGCAGGCGGGGCCGGCGGCATTGACCGACGGGCTCGACGCGCTCGCCGGCATCATCGAGGAATGGGCCGCGGCACGGCCGGCGCACGGCTAACGCGTGCGGAACTCCACGCGAGGAGGATGCGACAATGAGCGCAAGCCGTTGCAATCGCCTCACCCGACGCGCGATCGGAATTTTTCTGGCAGCGATCTTGCTCGCGGTCGCTGCGGCCGGCGATCGGGCGCGCGCGCAAAGCGCAACCGTTCGCCTCGTCGTCGACTACGGCGATGGCGTGACCAAGACCATCACCGGCCTTCCCTGGGCCAAGGGCAACACGGTCCTCGACGTGATGAACGCCGCCAAGGACCGCCCGCATGGAATAGCCTTCAGTTACACCGGCAGCGGCGCCTCTGCGTTCCTCACGCGCATCGACGACGTTGCCAATGAGGTCGGCAGCGGGGCGAAGAAAAATTGGCAGTTGTGGGTCAATACCAACTATGCTGACAGGGGCTTCGGTGCATACGAGGTGCAGCCGTTGGACGTGGTGTTCTGGCGCTTCACGACGCAGGAAAGGAAATGACTCGATGGCTCTGATCGCAAGACTCCGCCGCGCGACGTGCATTCACGGGCTAGCGCCGGGTGAACTTTCGCTGGCGCTGAGCCTCGTGGGGCTCGACATCGTGGCGCGCTTGGCACCGCATGCTCCGAATGTCACGCCCATCGCCGCCAGCGCGCTGTTTGCCGGCATGGTGTTGCAAAGCCGGGCTCTGGCCTTGGCCGTGCCGCTCGCGGCGCTGCTGGTGAGCGATCTCGTCGTCGGCGCTTACGATTGGCGCATCATGGGCGTCGTCTATGCCGCGCTTGCGCTCCCCGCGCTTTTGGGCAGGTGGGGACGCGCGTGGCAGCCCGTGGTCGTGCTCCCCCCGCTGGTCCTCTCTTCATCGTTGTTCTTCTTCGCCACCACGAATTTTGCGGTGTGGGCGTCGAGCGGCATGTATGCGCACGACCTGCAGGGTCTCATGCATTGTTACGTCGCGGCGCTGCCGTTTCTCTCCAATACCGTGATTGGCGACGTGCTCTGGACCACGCTGTTGTTCGGCACCTGGTGGAGCGCAAAATTCCTGTTCGCCCCGAAGATGAAATTCAGTATGGGCGGCAAATTCGGTCTGCTCCCTCTCCCATAGTTCTCGGACCGGTGATTTCTCGAGATGGAAGTTGATTGCCTGTCGTTCGCGATGTCTTCAGCCATGGCGCAGAAACTCATCGAGCGTCTGAGCAGATGGCAGCGCAAAGCCTGACCGCGGGATGCGGCTCGCGACCGATACGCCGAGGCGCTTCAGCTTGACCGCCATTTCTGCGGCTTTGATCACCACCGTGACTCCGTTGACGATCGGAGCACCATCCACATTAACGTCCGGTTCTTTGCCGAACAACATCATCGGAATGCCCCCGGTCGGCACGATGACATCAGCGCCGGCATCGATGAGGCGACGTGCCTCGCGTTCGAAGACGGCCTGCAGTTCCAACTTTTTCGCAGGCGATGTGAAAGCTTCCATGTAATCGCTGATATTGGCTTCCATCGCGCGGATTCCAGCGATCCGTTGTTGCAGCCCATAGCGACAAACCTGCTCGTTATGGGTCGGTATAAAGGCGGGATTGATCGCTATCAGGCCGAGCTTGCGGCCCATGATGCAGGCATGGAGCAAGGTCGCTTCACCCAGGCCAAGCACTGGTATTTTCACCGCCGCTCTCGCCTCGTACAGGCCGACGTCCTGAAAGTGGTTCATGAAAAAAACGTCATAGTCCTCCCGCTCGGCCGCAATGGCGCCGCGTATCACCGCGCGTGAGAAGCGGAATTCCGATAACGCGTGCACCGTCGTCACCGAAGGTGTCATGGTCTTGAAATCGAGATCGAAGTCGGGATCCGTACAGGCCTTCATGTGCGGCAACAGCTGCGTCAGGTAGTTGCGGTGGCCAGCCTGATCAGTGGCGCCCTGCGCCCAGATGCGGTATCTCTTCGTTGCGTCCAATTTGCCCTCCTTTGGAATTTTCAACGGGCGGTCCCGACGGACGGCGGCCATGCGATGGACCGATTCGCTCTTCGGTCTAAAACGTTTGCAATGTCGCAAAGGCGTTGAGGACCGGAAACCAGGAGCGGTCTGGGACGATCAGATACCCGGAAGCGGCTTCGCTATTTCAGGCGCTTGGCTGCATCGTCTAAAACGGTCAGGTCAGAATACTTTTTCACATCAGTATCGGCGCTGACCAGTCCGAGTTCTTTGATGAGTGCGACGTTGCGCTGTAGCGCGTCGAGGTCCGGACGCATTCCCGGCACGTGATAGTAATCCTGCTTGGTGAAGACCCAGCCGAGACGCTCGGGGGGCTGCTTGGTCAGGCGCGAAGCAATCGCCACGACTTCGGCGTGGTTCGCCGGATCGAGAAACCAGTAGGTGATGCGCAGCGTGTCTTCCATGAAATCCACCATCGCGGCGCGGTTCTTATCGATGAAGGACTGCCGCGCGCACCAGAACAGGAGCTGCGTCAGACCCATAACATCGCGGTTGTAGAAGAGAGGCTTGGCAATGCGGCGCAGCTCTGGATCGAACGAGAATGGCACAACAAGGGGAACCAGATCGGCTTTCTTCTCGGCGAGCATGGCACGCATCGTCGGCAATGGCGCCTCGATCATGACATAGTCGCGCTTCTGCTCGAGCCCTACCTTGAGCAGCATCTTGCGCATCGCGACATCGACGGCCGAGCCGCCGGCATTGGTCGCAATCACGCGCCCCTTCATGTCTTCAAGGCGCTTCACCGGCCCGTCGGCGAGCACCATATATTCTTGCGAGTAGTAGTCCTGCACGCCGTCCTGGAATTCATCGGCGATGACCCGCAGGTCGGAGAGGCCCGCGTTGTGAATCGCTATTGGCAATGTCGCGAAGGCGAGGTTTGCAATTTCAAGCTCGTTGTTCGCGAGCGCTGTGATCATTTGTGGCGTTCCGGCGTAGCGGGCAGGCTCGAGTATGTAGGTCCGCCCCATGTGCCGGGCGATCTCCTTTTTCTCCATGAGCAACGACGCCCAGTTCGAAAGCGGCGCGATCCAGGATACGCGGATCTTGACCGGCTCAGCCTTCGATGCGCCCTGCGCCAGAAGTGAAATTGCTGCGACGAGTGCAATCAACCAAGACCGTACCAGCCACATATGTCCCTCCCACGCGGGGCCTGCCGGAAACTTACGATAGTGTAGCCTAAATGACGAGAGTGCCCACGCTCGCTCCACCGCAGACATACAGCGTCTGGCCAGTCACGAAGCCATTGGCCCGGTCGCAGAAGAATATCACGGCCCGCGCGACATCGTCGCTGCGCCCCAGCCGCTTCACCGGAATGGCCGCCGCAAGCGCCTTCTCGCGCTCGCTGTCCTTCGCAACAACGCCGCGGAACATCTCGGTGTCCGCGATCGGCCCGGGCGCAACCACGTTCACGGTGATGCCGTCGGGCGCGAGTTCCAGCGCCCAGGTGCGTGCCATCCCGATCATTCCAGCCTTGGTCGCCGAATAGGCGGAGCGCGTCTCCAGTCCGAGCGCGCCGCGCGACGACATCAGGACGATACGACCGAAGCGATTTCGCTTCATCGCCGGCAACGCGGCCTGCACGAGCGTGAGCGCGGCGCCGAGATGCAATTGCATGAGCGCCTGCAAATCCTCCTGTTCGACATCGGGCAACAGCGCCGGCCGGATTATCCCGGCGTTGTGCACGATGTGCGAAATCGGAAAGCGTTGAGCGATATCGGCGGCGGCGCGCTCGGTCGCCGAGCGATCCATGAGATCGACCTCTAGCGCATGCAGCCTGGCATGCGATCGAGCGGGCTTGCGCCGAGCAAGCGAGATGACCTCGTAGCCCCCCTCCAGCATCTGCCGGCAAATTTCCGCACCGATGCCGGTCGATCCGCCCGTGACCACGGCAACATCTCTTGCCGTCACACGTCCCCTCCCGCCACCAGCGCCAGAACGCGCAATGGGCTGCCGGACCCTTGCTTGATCTTCAGCGGCGCCGCGATGATGACGGCGCCCTTGGGCGGCAGCAAATCCAAATTCGTGAGGCACTGCAGCCCAAAGCGGCCTTTGCCGTGCATGTAGAAATGGGCGGGATATGGCGGATTGAAGTGCTGCCCCTGACCGAAATCGGTGCCGATCGTCTCGGTGCCGAATCCATGCACATCGCGCTGTTCGACGAACCACTTCACGACCGCGGGCTCCGGGCCCGGAGTGTGAGCGCCATCGTCGCGCAATCCGGCATAGTCGGTATAGGCCTGCTTCGACCAGTCGGTGCGCAGCAAGACCCAACTTCGCGGCTCGATCTTGCCGTGGCGCGCCTCCCATTGCTCGACAAAGGGAATCGTCAACGCGAAGTCGGGATCGGCTGCGCACTCCTTCGAGCAATCGATCACGACAGCCGGCGCGATGAACTGCGCGACGTTGATCGTATCGACCGCGTTGTTCGGCAAATCCTTGCCGGAAATCCAGTGGATCGGCGCGTCGAAGTGCGTCCCGGTATGCTCGCCGAGACTAATGTTGTTCCAGTACCAGGCCGGTCCGCGCTCGTCGTAGCGCGACACCTCTTCGATGCGGAACGGCGCGCATTGTCCCAACTCGGGCGGCAGCACGATGGTCGGGAATTCCTGCGACAGGGTCTGCGTGAGGTCGATGACGCGGATGCCGCCGTTGGCCACCGCGCGCGCGAACGCCATGAGATCGACTGTCATTGGGACACCGTTCAGTTTGCCATTTCGCGCTCGAGCGCCTTTGGGTTGACCGCAAGGCGTTGCCGGATGTCCTCGGCGACGTCGCCCACAAACACGTCCTCGAGCCCGCGCTGGAGCGCGCGAACCACGGCATTGGCGAGCGCCGCCGGCGCCACCTTCGGCGGCGGCACGGTTTGGAACCATTCCGTCTCGAGCGGGCCGAAGAATACATTCACCACCTTGACCCCGCCTGGGCGCAGTTCCGCGCGCATGCATTGCGCCGCCGACAGACAGGCCGCCTCGGTCGCGGAATAGCTCCCGTATGCGGGCCAGTTCATCAGCGCATGCACCGACAAAAGATTGACGAAGGCGGCGGCCGAATTGACGCCGTCGGCGCCGCGAGAACGAAGGATCGGGCCGAACGCCTGTGCAAGCCGCAGCAGGCCGAGATAGCGAACATCGATCTCCTCGCGCGCGATCGTCAGCCCGTGACGATCCACGACGCCGCCGGCGCGAATGTGTTCCGCGGTGTTGACCACAATGTCGATGCGGGCACCGTTCTGTTCGGCGAGCTCGGTGACCGATTCACTATCCGTCACGTCAAGCGGCACGATTTCAACGCGCTCGATCTTGCGGAGGCCAGCCATCCCGGGAAACGGCTTCCAGGGATCCGCAAGTCCGACAAAAACGATCGCCGCTCCGGCATCGGAAAACGCTTTGGCCATAGCCTGCCCGACGCTGGTGCGGCCATCCGTGATCAGGACACGGCGGAACTTCGGATCGCACGTCATCTCGCGCAGATGCGGATCATCAGCCATGTTCTCGGTGTCCTTTTCCGGCAGCGCCATGACCACCGCCGAGTCGCTTTTGTCGAGCTTGAGCTCGAGCCGCACACGCCCGCCCTCCACCGCATCGCCATGAAGATGCGCAACGACGACCGGGCCGACATCGAGTTTCACAGTCCCCACCCGCCAAGGCGTGCGCTCGCGAAAATAGGGATCGGTCGTCGTCCGCACCGTCGTTTCGGCGATGAGCGTGCCGCCGCGAGCCACATCGCGGAATGGAAGACGCGCCGACAAGCATGACGGACAGGCGTCGCGCGGCGGATAAATGACGGTGTTGCAGTCCAGACAAACCTGCAATGCGAAGCGCCCCTCCGCCGCCGCGGCGGTGAGCCCATGCGCGGTGCGGCTGCGCACGCCTTGCGGGCGCAGCGGCAGCCGCGTCCGCTTGAGCGGATTCTTGCGTCTTGGGCGAACAAGCGGCTCGGTCACGCGGCCCTCGCAAGCACGGCAGTGCAGGATGACAGGCCGCGATCGTAATTGATCATGCCGAATCCGGAAACTAGGCAGGCATTGGCATTGGGCACCTGCGAGCCAAGCGGCTGCGAGGTGAGCTGGCGGATGGCCTCGACCAGTCCGAGAAAGCCCCCGGCCGCGCCCGCCTGTCCGACCGAGAGCTGGCCACCCGACGTGTTGTGCGGAAACGTGCCGTCGTTCGTCAACGTATGCGACCGTACGAAGTCCGGTCCCTCGCCCTTGGGGCAGAAGCCGAGATCTTCAAACTGCATCATCGATATGACTGGATAATCGTCATACGTCTGGACGAAATCGACATCTTTCGGCGTGAGCGCGGCCATCGACCACAGTTCATCGACATCGAGTTCCCAGCCGCCGCGTATCTGCATTGGATCGTTCGGAAAGGCGTTGTGCCGCTCGATCGTCGACAGGATGCGAACGCTCGGCAGATTGAGGGACTTGGCGACGTCTTCGCGGCACACGACAAAGGCCTCGGCGCCCGCGCATGGCATCACGCAATCGAATAGATGTATCGGATCGGCAATCGGTCGCGCCGACATGTATTCATCCAGCGTCAGCTTCTTCTTCATCAGCGCGTGCGGAATCGACAGGGCATTGTCGCGCTGCGCGATGCATATCTTGGCAAAATCTTCCCGCTTGGCGCCGTAGCTGTTCATGTAGTGCTTCGTGATCAGCGCAAACGATGCGTTGGCACCGCCCGACCCGTACGGGTAAACCGCGTCCTGCGCAAAGCGGGAAAAGGTTGAAAGCATCTTGCGGAACGAATCGACATGGTTGGTATCGCCGGCGACGCAAGCCACGATTTCCGCATCCCCAGCCTGCACCGCCCGCGCCGCTCGGCGCAACGCTACGATACCGCTGGCGCCGCCGAAAGGAACGTGATCGAGCCATCGCGGCGAAAGCCCGAAATGCTGCGTGAGCCCGACCGCGGTATCCGGCCCCACGGTAAAACTCGATACCGCAAATCCATCGATATCCTTCAACCGCAGTCGCGCACGCTTGACGAGCTCATGCAGCGCGCGGCCCAGCCACCATTGCGCGCTGTTCGTGGAATATCGCCGATAAGGAATCGTGACTGGGAGGCAGGCAACCGCGCCTTCATAGGACTTCCGCTGCATCGTCCCGGTCACATGAAAAGCTGGATGTTTCCGAACGCCGCGTCGCAATTGACGAGATCGACGCGCTTGAGTTTGATCCTCAGCTTGCTGTCAACGACGGCCAATGTGTGGGTCGCCCAGGCGGCGTAAAGCTGCTGGTCGTCGTACCTGGTTTCCACGTAGTGCATCGCAGTCCAGGTCACGAATTCGTTGTTGGCTTCATCTCGCTTGTCGACCTGCGGCGTCTGCAAGACGTGGTGGCACCGGCTCTTGGGCTTCTGCGAATACGTCCGCTTGCCCTTGAGCCGCTCGATCCGGATGGTCAGCAGCAGTTTGTCTTCGTACATCAGCGAGGTCGTCAGCTTTGGATCGGTCTGGCCCCACTCCAGCGGCATCCAATAGACGCCGTCGTCGGTGAACAAGTCGAGCCATTCGTCCAGTCGATGCTGGTCGATCAGCCGCGCCTCGTGGATGACAAAATCGATAAGTTGCTGATCAGTAGGTGCCTCCATGGAAGCCCCCTTCACATCGACAACGTCATGAATTTCGACCATGCGCGAAATTGGTTACGCATCTGCCATTCAGTGGTGCCGTTCGCCTCCGCCGTGGCGTCATGCCGTTCGGATGGATCGTAGAGTCGCTGCACGTTGACCCATTGATTGGCATCGACGCGCAGGCCTTCCTGCGCACGCTCGTACATTTCGAGATCATCGTGACCGACGACCGACGTCGGCGCGTTGATCAGCCGGTTGTACATCAACGTGCGCTCGAGCAGCATGTCCGGCGCGTCGACGAGACGGAATGTCCAGGATTCAACCAGCGTCTTGTCGGCGGCGATCGGCTTGAATAACCGCAGCAGCTGAATCGGACCCTTGACCATCAAGTTGGGGAAATAAATCGTGTTGTGGCGGTTCTCGTCCAGGATGACCTTCGCACGTTCTTCGCCGTAGGCCGCCGCCATGCTTTCGAAATAGCCCGGCACGGCCGAGTAATCGGAATGAATGGAGTGATGCACGCCGGTGTGGCCATGACCATTCGGCCAGACGCGAATGCCCATGTTCTCGAAAAATTCGTATGGCGCCATAAAAGGCGCGTAGATTTCGACCGCCATCGGCTTTTTGGCTCCGGGTGGCGCCTTCTTCCAGACCTCGATCGCGGTGCCAGCCGAGGATTCATGGGCGACCATCGGGTGGGTCGTGTCGGTCTGGTTCTCCACCAGCATCTTCCAATTGCAATTGTGCATGTAGCGCAGCACGCCTCCGGCAACTTCGAGCCTCCCGGCCGGCGACCGGTCGACCATGTTGTCGATGCTGCTGAGGCTTTCGCCGAAAAAATCTTCGAAATCAGGACCTGTATCGTTGAGCTTTGCAAAGACGAAGCCGCGATAATTCCGTACGTGGCGGACGGGGCTGATCCCCTCGCTCGCATGGCTCGTCTCGAGTCCGGTGTTGTCGTATCCCTTCCGCAGTGGGATAAAGAACAGTGAGCCGTCCGTTCTGAAGGTCCACGCGTGATAGGGGCAGCGAAAGAATTTCCCCGTATTGCCGCACGTGTCAGTCGTTATGCGCGTTCCCTTGTGCGGACAACGGTTGTGCAACACCTTCACGCTATTGTCGGTGTGTCTCACCATCAAAACCGGCTGTGCCCCGATCGTGGTACCAAAATAATCGCCCGCTTTTGCCACTTGGCTGTCATGGCCGACATAGATCCAGGTGTTTGCGAACAAGTGCTCCATTTCGAGCGCGAAGACTTCATCGTCGATGTAGACGTCGCGATGAACCTCCGTCTCCCGAACCAGATTTCGGACGGCCTCGACATTTCCGCGGTACCTGGTCATCGGCACCTCCTCAGCATCAGCAAAGGGTCGAGCACAAGCGGGCGGCGTATTCGATCACAAAGAACGTGCGCCCGCAGACCTTCTCCTTACAGCCCCTTGGGATGGGTCAGGAACTCTTCCAGGATCTCGATCGGCGGCTGGACGTAGTCGGAGACGCGGCTTACGCCGAGGCCCGCGAGCCGCCGTAGTTTCACGGCCGTTTCCGCCATCTTGACGACGATTGGAATGCCGTTGATGACCGGCGCCCCATCGACGGCATGTCCGCGGATGGCGGAGAACAACAGCATCGGAATCCCTCCGCCCGGGATCAACACGTCGACTCCGGAGGCCACGAGTGGCCTCGCCTGTTCTGCAAATAAGCGCGCGACTTCGTCAGCCAGATCTTGCGATTCGTAGGCTTTAAGAATTTGTCCCGGCTCGAACTGCATCGCATGCACGCCCGTCACCCGCCGTTCGAGTCCGTACTTCGTGATCTGATGGTGAAACCATGGGATGTAGCGCGTATTGATCGTGACGATGCCGCTGCGTTGGCCGAGCTGGCAGCTGTACAGCATAGAGGCCTCTCCGAGCGCCACGACCGGAATGTCGACCGCCGAGCGAGCCTCGTAAAGCCCCGCGTCCTGAAAATGTCCGATCACGAATGCGTCGTAGCCCTCCCGCTCGGCGCGCACCGCGTTGCAGATCACTTCACGGGCACACCGCATCTCGACCAAGGCGTGAGCATAAGAATCGTGCGGCGTAATGCCCTTGATATCGACGGTCGTGCCGGGATCGACCAACGCCTCGAGGTGCTTGCGTAGGCGGTCCCAGTAGGTCTTGCCGTTTTCGTAGTCTACGTAGCTCTGGTACCAAATGCGCACGTTCAACTCCTTACAAAGATCCGCGATCGGGCCACGTGCGAAGCGAACACGACCTGCAGCTCGCAAGACCAACCGACCGAAGGCGCTTGCCTACCTACGCAGAAGCTTTAAAGTTAACGCAATTGCGATGAACGTCTAGGGCAGTGTGCGGAGGTCGATCATGATTTTGCGGCTTGTCGCTATCGTTGCAGCCCTGGCAGCGCTGTCTGTCAGCACGAGCTTTGGTGCCGACATCACCGTCGGTTTCGTCACCTCGCTGAGCGGACCTGGCGCCTCGATCGGAATTCCGTATGAAAAGGGAATTCTCGCCTCACATGCGTATGCCGAGAAAATCGGCGACCACAAGATCAAGCTGATCCGGCTCGACGACGCCTCGGACCCTTCGGCGGCGACTCGCAACGCCCGCAAGCTCGTCGAAGAAGAGAAGGTCGACGTGCTGATGGGCACATCGGGCGTTCCAGGCACGACCGCGATGATGGTGGTCGCGGTCGAGACCAAGACGCCGATCATTTCACTCACCCCGACCACTCAGCCGCAAAACCCAAACGGTCAGTGGCTCATTTCCATTCCCCAGCCGCCGCCACTGATGGTTGCCGCCGTGGTCGAACGCATGAAAAAGGACAACGTCAAGAAAGCTGCTTACATCGGATTCAGCGACTCCTGGGGCGATCTTGTCTATGACGCCCTAATGAAGAACGTCGGTGGAACCTCGATCGAGGTCGTCACGAACGAACGCTATGCCCGCGCGGACACGTCCGTCGCCGGCCAAACGCTCAAGATCGTCGCGGCTCGTCCTGACGCGGTCATCACCGGCGGCTCCGGCACGCCAGGCGCGCTGCCCTACCTTGCTCTGGCGGACCGCGGCTACAAGGGCGGGCTCTACGGCACGCACGCCTTGATCAATCCGGATTTCGTCCGCGTCGGCGGGCGCGCTGTCGAAGGCGTGATCGCTCCGACAGGTCCCGTGATCGTTGCGGAGCAGCTGCCGGACAGCAATCCGACGAAGAAGGTGTCGCTGGCCTATCGCGAGGTCTATCAAAAAGTGAACAACGCCCCGACCACGGACGCCTTTTCTGCATACTCGTTCGACGCCTGGCTGGTATTCCTCGATGCGGCCAAGCGCGCGTTGGCGAAGGCAGAACCGGGCACGCCGCAATTCCGGGAGGCGTTTCGCGACGCCATGCTATCAGTCAAGGAAATCGTTGGCACGCACGGGATCTACAACTTCAATGCCGGCAGTTCCTTCGGCGTCGACGACCGGGCTCGCGTGCTGGTCCAGCTGCAAAAAGGAGCATGGACGCTGATGCCTTGAGCGGGCAGAGCGATCACTGACGCCAGTCCAAATGTGCTCGCGAGCGACACGTGATCGAGGGCCAGCCGGCAGCCCGCGAACGGATATGGCTGCCTCCGACTTGTTCGCGCCTCCATAATGACCTGGGAGATCGCCCTCCTTCTGGCTCAGGATGGGATTTCCACCGGGGCGATCTATGTGCTCGTCGCCCTTGGTATCGTTCTCATCTTCCTGGTGACGCGCGTCATC
>Ga0306920_100001260_pt1 | contig 31352 bp, 27 predicted proteins | sample flu12Cox44000170_FD_204666 | JGI IMG/M metagenome (GOLD analysis project Ga0306920, IMG submission 204666) | Lab enrichment of tropical soil microbial communities from Luquillo Experimental Forest, Puerto Rico - flux4day.12C.oxic.44.000.170 (v2)... | ecosystem: Environmental > Terrestrial >...
TATCGACCACTTCGTAACTCACTACAATGCTTCCAGCAGACCTTTCATCTGGACCGCCACTGCCGATTCAATCCTCAACAAGCTTCAACGCCTTTGTAAAGTTATTAATGGGACACCATACTAGTTGGACAGATGGGTTTTGAAGAAACTCACCATTTTCGGCCATAGGTCGAAGGCAGCTTTTTCGCGATAGCGGTCGGGCCGCACATCAGCGAAAAACGCGTGTCCCGCATTGGCAAACGTTTCCATGGTGACGAGGCTCAGCTTGCCCTCGCGTTCGAGACGCGCGCGCAATTCGGCCGCGTGGGGCTGGGACGGATTTTCATCGTCGGCGCCGAATACGGCATAAACCGGTTGCTTCAGATTCTTGACGAGGTCGACCACCGCTACCGGGTGCTGTGGAGTGATCGGCGAGTCGGAACTGATTCCGCCGCCCCAGCAGTCGATCGTCGCATCAACCTTATCACTGCTGCTCGCGAGCAGCAGGGCAGAGCGGCCGCCCATACAAAAGCCTACGGTGCCAATTTTGCCGCTGCTGTAGGGCAGGCCGCGCAGCAACGCGGCCGCGCCTTCGAGGTCACGCACCGTCAGACGATCATCGAGTAGCGCGGCGCGTGGACGCACATCTTCGAGAGTTTCGCCGGTGCCGAGGTCGATGCGTGCGAAACAATCCGGTACCAGCGCCACGAAACCTACATTGGCCAGGCGCCGGGCTACGTCGCGGGCATGGTCACTGACCCCGAAGATATCGTGGATAAGAATGACTCCAGGATAGCGTCCGCGCTCGCGCGGTCGAGCCAGATAAGCGGGTATCTTGGTACCCTCACTGCGAAAACTTACCTCCTGAGTTGCGAGAAGTTCAGGACGTTCGACTTGACCTGCTACTGCCATGGGATTCCTCCTGCCGTAACAACAACCCAAACAAATTCGGACTGACGATTAGAAGATAGCCAGCGGATTCACCGGCGACGCGGTTCCTCGCTTGAGCACCAACGGGCCCATGACAAACTGGAATTCGTAACGGCCGAGACGTTCAGCCGTGACTGCAAGCGCATCGAGGTCCGCGTTATCGATGAGATGGATTCCCATCACGGGTAATGTGCCGACATGGATCGGGCGGCTCAGTCCCTCGTACCCGCTGGGAACCACGTCGCTGGCGCTATCGGAGCCCAGCACCGCGATTTTCCGATCGTGAAGCCATTGGAGACAAGAAGCGTCAAGCCCCGGCATTGCCTGCATCGTAACCCACGGACCTACTGTTTTGCGCCGCCGCGCGCGGCCGTTACGGATTAACAGGATGTCACCTTCCTCGGCTTGCACGCGATGGTCTCTTTCGGCAGCGTCCAGATCTTCGGGGAAGATGCGCTCGCCCGGCTCGAGCCATTGCACATTTTTAACTTTCGGAATATCGAGCAGAACGCCACGGCCGACGATGCCATCGCCGGCGACGTCGATAGCGCATTTGCGGGCACCGTGCGACCCGACTTCGGTAGCGTCGAAGCCGTTGTACATCTTGCCCCGCCAGAAGACGTGGCAAAGTGCGTCGAGATGCGTCACCGCGTGTCCATGAGGCGAGATGGCGAAATAATCGGCTGTGTAAGGCATCAGCCTCACCTCGCTCGCGTCATAGCCGGTTTGATGCATCAGGTGGGTGACCGGCGTCGGATTGTCGGGCGCGGGTTCGGTTGCCAATGGCAGGGCCAGTGAAACGACGGTGCCGCTCCGTACCAGGCGAGCAGCCGCGATGCGCTTCTGCTCGGTTATATAGTTGAGTGCCCCGCGCTCGTCCTCTTTGCCCCAGCGCCCCCAATTCGAAAGTTTTTCGAAAAGACCGAGCACTTCATCACGCCCAAGTCTTGTCGCCATGATCGTCTAGCCTCCGGCACTACTCAGTGTCCCCCCTGACCACAGACGTTAGTTGCACATGCGCACCTCGCGTGCCGTGCGAGTAACGCGGCAGGCGGGGCGCATGCCGCTTGCATCGCATAGTCCAACGACCGTAAGCAGTACAGCTATTTTGCTGCTCTGACGAAGTTCGGCCTGCGCTTTTCCTTCAATGCTGTGAGTGCTTCCTGATGATCTTTGGCCATAAGACTCACTGCTTCGTAAGCAAGTCCCGCGTCCATGATCAGGTTGGCCTGCTGCTTGAGCCATTTGTTGACCGCGAGTTTGCTCCATCGAATTGCCCACGTCGGGCCATCGGCCAGCCGTTGTGCCAGCTCTTTTGCTTTCGGCAACACCTGTGCCGCCGGAACCGCATAATTGACCAGGCCGATTCGAGCCGCATCCGCACCGGTGATAGTGTCGCCGAGCATCAGGAATTCTTTGGCGCGATTGGGACCGATCAGAAGCGGCCAAATTACCGCGCCGCCATCGCCAGCCACCGCGCCCAGCGCAACATGAGTGTCGGCCAGCTTGGCAGTTTCAGAAACGACGGTGATATCGCACAGTAAGGCGACGTTAGCAGCAAAGCCGAGCGCATCACCGTTGATCGCCGCGACGATCGGCTGCTCGACGTCGAGCAGATTTTCGATGACCCGGCGCCCATCGGACATGAAAATCCGCCGGCCGCCGCGTCCTTTTGGCTTGGTCGGGCGCACCCTGCTGAGCACATCGCCGCCGGCGGAGAATGTATCGCCCGCGCCGGTCACCAGGATCACGTTCACGTCCTGGTCTTCGGCCAAGTCGACCCAAATCTGTTCAATTTCGTGATGCATCGCGGAAATCACCGCGTTGCGCGCATCGGGACGATTAAGCGTGACAGTGGCGACCCGCTGTGAAATCTCCACCTTCAGAAATTCGTATGCGCTGTAGTCCATGGCCATTTTGCTCGAGACCTCCTTGCTGTCGCTGCTAACTCGGACATTAGCTTAGCGATCACTGGTTGGGGTAAAGCGCCCACGTCCGCCCCTCGACAACGCATAACGACGAGGAGCGTTCAGCAGCGGCGAAGCTTCGGCGGGCTGATGCTGTAGGCCCGGAAGAAGCCGACCGCCGCAGGTAGAGGAAGCGAATAGGGCGGCTCAAGAGCCGCCCCTAAGAGTAGGCGCCTAAGCCGAATGCCGCTCAGGCGGTGCGTTGCAGCACGTACTGGCCGATGCGGTCAATTGCCTGTTGACCTTCCGGCAATAACTTCGCGAATACGTGCCACACGTGGATCATCTCATCCCATACTTCGAGATCGACCTTTACTCCCGCCGCCTTTGCTTTTTCGGCGACCCGGGTGGAATCGTCGAGCAGGGTCTCGGTCCCGCCGACCTGGATGAGCAGCGGCGGCAGTCCCCGGTAATCGGCGTGGAGCGGTGATGCCAGCGGATTTTTTGGATCTGCGCTGCCAACGTAAGCCTTCGCCATGTTGAACAAGCCGCCGTTACTGCCGGACGGAGCGACCATTGGATCCTTGCTGGCATTGGTCTTCATCGAAGCGCCAGTGCCTTCCATATCAGTCCATGGTGAGATCGGTACCGCGCAGGCAGGTAGTGCTACCTTCGCGTCTCTGAGTGCGACCAGCGCGGCCAGCACCAATCCACCGCCCGCGGAATCGCCGGAGACGACAATTTTATTTGGCTGGTAACCTTGCGCGAGCAGCCATCGATACGCGGCTGTGGCATCGTCGACCGCGGCTGGAAATGGATGTTCCGGCGCCAGGCGGTAGTCCAGGGCCAACGCCCGAGCCTGCGATGCCCGCGCAATCCGCGCCACCATTGCGCGATGGGTATTGATGGAGCCCATCACGTAGCCGCCCCCATGGAGATACAGAATCACCCGATCGGCCGCAGCATTCGGCGGCAGGATCCATTCGGCTTTGACGCCGCCGGCATCGATCGGTTGACAATTCACATCACCGGCAACGCGCTCGGCCACTTTCTCCATTCCGGCCCGCATTTTCTCGACTGTCGGCTTGCCGCCGCCACCCCCGCCCACTGGCTGCGACTTGATAATTTCGAGTACTTTCTTGAGTTGTTCGCTGGCCATGATTCCTCCCGCTCCAATTATCTAGGTTCCGTGAATGGGACAAGGCCTCTCGGTTGTGATGAGGACGAACAAGCTCGTGTTGCTTACTCGTCTTCCGAACACCGGAACTCTTTCCGCAAAATACGTCTGCGCGCCTTGCCCAAGCATATGAGTCGCTATCACGCTCCTGCGTGACCGTGGCGCAGCAGCTTGCCCGGAGTTGCGCCGGTGCATCGGCCTTCGGCGAACGTCTCCACACCGTTGACGATAATCGAGCGGTAACCCTTGGCGTGCTGCACCCGGCGCCATTCGCCGCCCGGGAAATCGTGGACGATCTCGCCTACCCAATCGGGCTCGACATCCAGGCTATTCAGGTCATATACCACCACATCGGCAGCCAAGCCCTCGCGCAGCATTCCACGGTCGCGGAACCCGGCCGCGTGAGCCGGCAGCGCTGACATCCGATAGTGCGCTTCTTCGAGCGTGATCCGCTGTTCCTCGCGCACCAGCCACCGCAGGAAGTCGGTCGTGAATGCGCCGCCGGTGAAGAACTTGGTATGTGCTCCACCGTCCGACACGCCCGGAAAGGTGTAGGGCGACGCGTTGAAGATCTCGGCCATAAACTCGGCATTGAACCCCTTGTTGGGGCCCAGGAACTCGGCTTTCAGATTGGTGGCGACTGACAGGTCGAGCATCACGTCGATCGGATGCTTGTTCTCCTCCATTCCGATCTGGCCGAGCGACTTCCCGACATACTTCTCCAGTTCCTCGTGGTTCTCGACCCACTGCACGATCAGATTTTTCGGATTACCGCCGACTCCGGCCTGAAGTGCCCGAATTCTCGCGTCAGCTTCATCCGTCTCCCGGATAACTGCCTTGCGCATCTCCGGATCCTTCATCTTGGCCAACTTTTCCTCGACCGTCCCGGTGGTCAACGCGCGCCAGGCCGGGCTCATGTCGTAGAGGTTCCAGTTCTCCAGGGTGAAGGCGAATCCACTGCGAACTGATGCCCCCTGGCCAAAAATTGGCAGACCCTCGCGACGGCAGCCGTCGATCCAGCGCAGCAGGCGACGATGGATTTCGGCGTTTTTGCGGGTAGGCGCGACCGCCTGGAACAGGATCGGCCGCATCGCGACACCCGCGAGCCGTTTCACAAAGGCCAGGTCGGCGCTGTTATCCGCCGGATCGGTTGCTTGCGTGATCTCCATGAAGCCTTCGTCGCGGTCGCACAGAACACGGGCGAGGTTGAAGATGTCTTCGTCGCACATCGTATCGGTCACCATCGGCGACCCGTCATAATCTGCCTGCACCGAATCAGGCCCCAATCGTTGAATCGAGAAACCGCATAAGCCTGCGTCCATGCCTTCATGGAGCAGTCGCGCCATTTCTGCACGCTCGCGATCATTCGCCGGGCGCGTCTTCGCCGCTTCGAGACCCATCACGTAGATCATCAACGACGCGGTCGGCATGTACTGAATACAGTTGACACCTTTCGGCGTGCGATCCAGGGAATCGAGATATTGCGGAATCGTTTCCCAATCCCAGGTCATCCCTGCTTTCATCGCAGCGTAGGGGATTGCTTCGGTGCGTGTCATCGTCAGCATCGAACGTTCGCGGAAATCAGGCTTGACCGGGGCAAAACCGAATCCACAATTACCAAGCACCAGCGAAGTAACACCATGCCAACCGGAAATCGTGCAATAGGGGTCCCACCTAATCTGGGCGTCGTAATGAGTGTGCAAATCGACGAAGCCTGGCGCTACGATCAGGCCGTCGGCATCGATGGTCTTTTTGGCGAAGCCGTGGGCGCGACCGCCGATCTGAGCAACTTTGCCATCCTTGATCCACAAATCGGCGCGATATCTTGGCACCCGGGTGCCGTCGACGACCGTACCGCCTTTAATAAGGATATCCATGTCCGCCATTTCGTTACCTCCAATTGAAGTCGGCGCAGGTCGGACTGTCTTCACACGCGCCGAAGATTAAGCCGCCGGAGGCTCAAAAACCACAAAACCGCCGGCCACGTTAACACTGCCTCGTCAGCCCTCTGGTCCGTCGCCCCAAATGCTGGTTGATTATCTCACTCCGGATTCAAATTCAAACGCGCATGAAGGCCGACCCGTGAATCATCATTGACCATATGGCACAGGTCGCGTCACCATTTATAGATGCCGAGCATGACATGCGCCAGCTTAGAAACACGCGGCGGCTGAACCTTGACCCCGATCCTCGATTTTCGCTGGGCTGCTGGCGAGTGCCAAATCCGATCGTGAGCTTTTAGGAGACGTCATGGATCCCGACACGTTTGATCGAAAAAAGGCGGCAGCTCTGGCCCGGCAGGTCGGGGTTGATTTTGGAGCGGCGTTGACTGCAGCTTTAGCTTATATCGGCGATCGGCTGGGAATCTTCAAGGCCATGGCCGCCGGCGGCGCGTTCACGACCCCCCAACTTGCGCAGCGGACCGGCCTCAATGAACGTTACCTGCGTGAATGGGCCGCCACCATGGCTGCCGCCGGTTACGTCGACTACTCGCCCGGGGATGCAACTTTCAGAATGAGTCCGGAGCAGGCCGCGGTATTGACGAATGAGGACAATACCTATTTCACTGCCGGCGCCTTCCAATATGCGGTTGCCTGCTATCGGCAGATTCCGAAGTTGATTGATGCGTTCAAAAATGGCGGGGGCGTTCCTTTCGGGGATTTCGGCCCTGAGATTGTCGAGGCCATCGAGCGGCTGTTTCATGTTGGTTACGAAACCTGGGTCGCGCGCGAATGGATCCCGGCAGTGCCGGACATTCATGAGCGGCTGCTTGCAGGCGCCGACGCTGCCGAGGTGGGCTGCGGGGCGGGACAGTGTCTAATCCCGGTGGCCGCAGCCTTTCCAAACTCGCGCTTCTTTGGTTACGACGTGGACCATACTTCGGTCGAACGGGCGCAGAGCAAAGCGGCCAGCGCCAGCTTAACCGGCCGAATCGTATTTGAGCAGATCGCCGCTGAGCGCGTCCCGCTGGCCGAGCGCTTCGATCTGGTGATGGCTTTCAATTGCATTCACGACATGGCGCAACCGAGGGCAGCCCTGAAGGCGATTCACCGTCTGCTGAAGCCCGGCGGCGCATTTCTATGGTCGGAGGCTGAGGTCGGCGAACGGCTTGAAGATAATCTGAATCCGGTCGGGCGCACTCTGTTCGGTGCGAGCACGATGCATTGCATGACGGTGTCACTGGCTCAGGGCGGAGAAGGCTTAGGCTCCGCAATCAGTGAGGGGCTGGCAAGGAATCTGGCGGCGGAAGCTGGTTTCGTCAGTTTGGAGCGGCTTCCGATCAAGAACCCTTTCCACCGGATTTTCCTCGGCCGCAGGGCGGACCTGACCCGCCGCCCGCTCTAAACTGCGAGAGTCGCGAAGCGGGATCACTCGGCGCGCGTAAATAGTTTCATCAAGGACTCTGGTGCCGGCGGATGCTTTAGGGCCGCTAGATTGTGGGTCACATGTGTGGCGGAACTCATGCCAACCAAGGCTACGCTAATGCCGGGTGTTGAGCGGACGAATTGAATAGCACGTTGCGCGTCAGATTCCATTTCCGGGAAAATGGATTGCAATAGCTCGGGTAGCCGGCTGGTCAATTGGCCTTGCAACAATGACGCGCTGGCACACACCCTGACTCCCATTGCATCGGCGGCAGCGAGCAGACTCACCTGGCTGTCCCCTGGCAAAGTCTGGTTACGCAATGTCAGCGCTTCGGTCATGGCAAGATTGTACGGGAGTTGAATCACTCTGAAGTGATGGTCGGCTCCGCCGACATCGGTCGCGGCGCTGACCAGCTCCGCCAGTGAGATATAGCCACGTTCATGGGGCTTCAGGCGAAACCCGTTCCACGTCGCGGTTCCATAATTAACGATTTTCCCTGTCTCGACCGCGCTTTCGAGGAACTCAAATGCTCTCCGAATGCGCACCAGAAACTCCTTGTGGTCCACCGCGCTGAGCTGTGTTTCCGGGTTGTGGAGATAATAAATGTCAATGGTTTCCAGTCCGAGATTCGAGCGGCTGACATCGAGCATGGCTTCCAGATATCGCGGCGTCATGCAGTGCGACCCCTGGACGAGTTCGTTCGGCTTTACAATTCCAGGCCGCAGGAAATTTTCCTCGAACCAGCCCCGCGGATCGGCGGGGACCTCCCCATCGAAGGCGATATAGCCGCCCTTGCTCGCAATCAGGATTTGTTCGCGCCTGAGTTGGCCGCTGGCGGCCAATTCGGCAATAACCTTGCCGATTACGCGCTCGCTGCGCTGGCAACGATAGTTAACTGCAGTATCGACCAGATTTATTCCACCAACTAAGGCTGCTCGGATTGCTTGGGCGTAGCCTGCGTCGGTGGCGCCATCTTCGCCGCCCAGATAGGTTCCGATTCCCACTGAAGAGACCGACATGCCGAGCATGGGCCGGTAATTGCCTGCGTGACCTGTGAAACGGCTCGCATAGGAAGCCGTGCCGTCCGGCGTGGCATGATCTTTTAACATCGTGTGAGACGCTCCGCCTGCGCAACGCCAGGCGCTGAAAGTGGTTTCTGTACGGCCTCAATCGAGCGGGCCGCAAGGCCGCTGAGCCTAATCCTCGGCCTTCTCGCCCCCGTGAATGTTAAGCGGACTTATTGACGGCTCATAGAGTACCTGGATCACATTGCCGTCGGGGTCGCGAAGGTAATACGAAACCGAGCCGTCGCGATGGTGTCGCAGCGGGCGCGCGATATCAAGTTGGTTTTCGTGCGCCCATCGGTGGCCCGCTTCCAGCTCCTCGATCGTCGATACGATGAAGCCGAGATGGTCCAGCGATTGCGCTGAGTGATCGCCCACCGCTCCGCGATGAAGTGCCAGGTTGTCGCAGCCGGAGCTCAGGTACGCGTTATCCGCGTCCGGCTGCCAGACGATCGTCATCCCGAACACCCGCCGATAAAAGTCGACTGAATCCGCGACGTCTTTGACATTGAGCGCCAGGTGTCTGAGTCCGCGGTGTTTTATCATTTAAATAAGTGACACGTGCGCTGCGCCTTGCTCCCGCGTGGATTATGCTTCGACCCGGCCCTGACTATAACGCTTTCTTATAGCCGACCACCGCCCATATCGGGTCAGATGGGACGCCGGCGCGCCGGCTGTGGTCGATTACTTCGATCTTCTCAAATGTTCCGGCTTGAGCAAAGTAACTTCTGACGATTTCCGGCCGCTGCTGCTCGCTTGCCATCTGCCAAAGCGCGATTGCCTTGGTCGGAAACATACGATTCGAGAAAGTCACAATGAAAGGGCCGCCGCGCCTAAGCACCCTTGCGACATCTGCAAACACCTCAATAGGACGGGTGAGGTACTGAACAGAGACCGTCATCACGGCACCATCAAAGGAGGCATCGTCGAAGGGTAGCCGAGGCTCCCGGTTGACGTTGTGGATCACGATCTCGGTCAACGCCGGATTATCCGCCATCTCGGCACGGTTTAGCCCCAAGCCAACAACCCGTTTCGCTTCCAGTGTCTGCGGCAGATGAGAGCGCCAACTGCTCATGAGGTCGAGAATCTCGCCCGTCGTCGGCAGCAGACGGTGGTAGATCTCGACGACATCGGTGATCGCGCCCTCGTCGATGTGCGCAACGAAGCGGGGATATTCGTAGAAAAGCTCGTCGTCGGATTCATCCATCCGGCGGCGGAAGTCTGACGGTAAGTCGCTTGCCAAGGGTTTGCTCCGGGTTGTTCATTCCACTCCGCGCGGTTCCGCGTACGGCACGGAGCCTCCTCAGAGCGGCGTTGACATGATTCGCTTGCGAGGTCTAAATTAAAACACCTTTCCAGAATCGCCGAGGGAGGCCCTCTAAAGCCATGCGGCCTTCAGAAAATTAAGCGCGATGATGCGGCGGGACAAGACAAACTATGTTATTCAGTCCGTAGCTCATTCGCTCGACGTTCTCGAACAGTTTTTTGGAGAAGCCGACGAACTCGGCGTCACCGAACTTTCCAAACGACTTAAACTTCATAAAAACAACGTCTTTCGCCTTCTCGCGACCCTCGAAGCACGAGGTTACATCGAACAAAACCGGGCGAGCGAGAATTACCGGCTGGGAATCAAATGCCTGCACTTGGGCCGCCGCTATATCGAGCACATGGGTTTGGTGCGGCAGGCTCGTCCCATTCTTGCTGACATCGCCCGCAAAGCCCGCGAGAGCGCCTTTGTCGCGATCGCACGCCGCGACGGCGTGGTTCCACTGGAAGCCGCCGAACCCGACGATCGCGCTGTCCGCATAACTCCGCCGATCGGCCAGACGCTGCCGCTTCATTGTACGGCGATTGGCAAGGCTCACCTCGCGTTCGATCCCGAGGAACAACTTCAGGCCTCTCTCCCGGAACACCTTGAACGCTTCACCTCGCGAACCATAATCGAGCGCACGAGCCTGCTTGAACAGCTTCATTGCGTCGCGCGGGACGGCTATTCGGTCGACGCCGGCGAGTACTTTGAGGACGTGGCCTCAGTTGCGGTGCCAATCCGCGATTACACCCGTTCCGTGGTCGGCTCGCTGGCGATTGCTGGTCCGTGCTATCGAATCCCCGCCGATCGCATCACGCATGAGCTCGCGCCATTGGTAGTCGAGGCCGGGCGAGAGCTTTCCTATCGCCTCGGATACAATGAATAATAGACAAAGTCGAGCGTAAGAGAATCGACGCATCCCATAGGGGCCGCGGCCCGAGCACCGTTGGTCGGGTTCATCATGCGCGCTTCGCCGCCTCTACTTGTGAAACGCCGGGAGTGAGATCGAGATGAAAATCCTGGTTCCCGTTAAACGCGTTCCCGATCCGGCGACCACCATCCGTGTCCTGCCAGACGGATCCGGAATCGCGACCGATAACATCAAATGGGTCATCAATCCTTTCGATGAAATTGCACTCGAAGAAGCGCTTCGAATTAAGGAGAAACAAGGGTCGGGCGAAGTGGTCCTGTTATCCGTCGGCCAGCAGCCATGGCAAGAGCAGTTGAGAACGGGGCTGGCAATGGGAGCGGATCGCGCCATCCTGGTGCGGTCAGACAATCCGCTTGATACCTTTGCAATCGCGCGGATCATCTCGAAGATAGTTGCAAATGAGAAGCCCGAACTCGTAATTATCGGTAAGCAGGCGATTGACGACGATTCCAACCAGGTCGGCCAGATGTTGGCCGAGCTGCTCGGTTGGCCGCAGGCCACGTTTGCGTCAAAAGTGGAGATTGGCGGGGACCGCTGCACTGTGGTGCGTGAGGCCGACGGTGGGCTGGAAACGGTGGCTTTTCCGCTGCCGGCAGTTATTACCACCGACTTGCGGCTCAATGAACCCCGCTATGCTTCCCTGCCTGGCATCATGAAGGCGCGCAAAAAGCCGCTGACTGAGGTTCCGGTCGACAGCCTCGGCATCGACCTCGCTCCAAAGGTCAAAATCAGGGTCATGATGGCCCCCGAAAAGCGGCAAGCCGGTCGAAAACTGGGTTCTGTGCAGGAGTTGGTGCAGGCGCTGCATACTGACGCCAAGGTGATTTGAACCTGTGCCGGCTCATCGGCACTCAGTGGTCAGCGTTCTGCTTTATGCGTCGCGAGCTGACTGCTCTCTTGGTGAAATAAATGGGTGATGTACTGGTTATTGCCGAACACCGGAATGGGCATTTTCCCAAAACCACTTTGGTCGGAATCAACGCCGGTCTTGAGATGGCGCGGAAACGCGGCGGCAACTGCATCGCCGTTGCTATCGGCGATAAGGTCGACGCTGTGGCCGGCGAGCTGGCCAAATATGGTGTGAGCAAAGTTATTGGGCTTGAAGACCCGCGCCTGATTACCACCTTGGCGGACGCGGCGGCACAGGCGGTTGCTGCCCTGGTAAAAAAGCTCGGCGCCGAAACCGTGATGGCGACCGCTACGGCCATGAGTAAAGACCTGATGCCGCGTGTTGCCGCGCGTCTCGACGCGCCGATGGCGTCAGAGATCGTTGCGATTAATGACGACAGCAGCATGATGCGTCCGATGTACGCTGGCAACGTGCTGGCGACGATCGAGTTGGAGGGGGCGGTGCGCGTGGTAACGATACGCAGTACCGCATTTGACGCGGCGGGGTTGAGCGGCGAAACCGCGCCGGTTGAGAAAATGCGGGCCGAACTCGATCCGGCGACCCTCAAGATGGAATTCGTCGGCTTTAGTGAAATCAAGAGCGACAGGCCCCAGCTCACTGAAGCGAAAATCGTCGTTTCAGGCGGACGAGGGCTTCGTTCCGGGGAGAACTTCAAGACTGTGCTCGAGCCTCTGGTCGACGAACTCGGAGCCGCGATGGGCGCCAGCCGTGCCGCGGTGGACGCCGGGTTCGTTCCTAATGATCTTCAAGTGGGCCAGACCGGTAAGGTCGTTGCGCCGGAGCTATACGTGGCGGTGGGGATTTCCGGTGCGATTCAGCACCTGGCCGGCATGAAGGATTCCAAAACGATCGTTGCAATCAACAAGGACGAAGAGGCGCCGATTTTCAGCGTCGCGGATTTCGGCCTGGTCGCCGATCTTTTCAAAGCAGTGCCGGAGATGACCGAAGAGCTGAAGAAAATGAAGCACTAGCCTGGTCCAGCTCGTGTGGAGGGCCCGCGATGCTCTTGCAGGAGCGACTCTGGAGGCGCCGCTTGAAGGCCGCCGCGTCGAGGCTCGTCGCTGGGCGTCGCCTGGGCAGGCGGCGCATTCGAGCAGGTTTTCAGCGTTGAGGTGCGCCTGTCTGCGTCTGGGTGCGTCGGCGGTTGTTCGTTGTGCTCCCCGCCTGATCCCTCCGAATGAGGCGCGCGGGCAGGGGCGCCAGGGTTAGTGGATTCCTCGTCATGCTTGGAATCTGGTGCGAAAGGATCGATGCCGAGCAAAGTGTTGCGGATGGCGTTATAAGCTTCTTCTGAGAGACCGCCACCACCTTCATCCTGCTCGCCCGTCGCGCGCTGCTGCTGCTCGCGAAGCGACTTCAATTCCTCAGCCCGTCGTTGCCGTGCGATACTTGCACGGGTGAGATCGGCCACGATGCGTGTGAGCCGTGCTAAATCACGGATAGCGAGCGCTCTGCCGCCGCCGTGAGAATGTGGTGCGCTGACCGGGGCGGCTGTGCCGCCTGGTTCCTCGCCGCGCTCAGGCTCTTCGAGCAAAATTGAAAACACGCGCTGATGGATTAGCTGCGTCGTGACGTCAACTGCGGCGTAGGTGCCCTCACTGGTAGCCGCGGCAATCGCTTTGGCGTCCTCGGCGAACCGTTTCATCGCCTCGATTTTCTGCTTCAGCCACGTGCCATGCCGTCGCACGCCGTCATGGGCGATCTGATAACCCTGCTGCCGGAGCCAATCAGCCAGGTCCTCATAGCCACTGAAGGCGCGCTCCACCATGCGGCGTTCCAATTCAGCCCGCACACTTTCCGGTAGCATCGCCACTTTAGATCGCCTGCCTATTAGCGTTGACCTCCCCTGGAATGGCACAGGCTTTCCCCCCGCCTGTGACTCTGGGGAGAAAGAAGCCCCACAGGCCGGAAGCCTGTACCAGCGAGAAATCCCGGGGCGCGTGCGGCCCTGGCACGCAACCTCACAACCTCAAAGTAGCCCGCGGCTGCGAGCGAATAAAACGGGTGTCATTGTCACCTCGATATCGAGGAGCTTCTCAGTCGCTCGATCACTTCGAGCTCGACGGGCCGCGCCTGGATGAACAAGAACCGCCTGGTCGGCCTGACGGAGTTGCCCGTCACAGCCTTCCCCCGCTGAAAGCCCATACGAAGGCGATCCAGGCCCTGTCCGGAGCGGACGCCCGATGGTATTTTCTGCCTGTGGTCGAACTGCCAGCCATTTTGACTCCGGGCGAAGACGGCTACATCGTCGCCGAGTGCCCTGGCCGGATTTCTCGGGTTTCCCTATTTACTTGGTAACCATGATGGAGGTCCGAAGATGACGGGGATTCTCTTCACTCTTTGCATTTTGGCTGCCGTGGGCGTTTTTTTCTACCAGCTCTGGCGCCGCTTTCAGCTACTGCGGAGCGCGGTCCCCGTGTCCCGCTTCGATCGCATTCCCGAACGCGTTCGCGCCGTGATGGTCTACGCTTTTGGCCAGAAGAAATTCGTGCGCAGGAATCCGGGAGCCGAGCGGTCTGCCGGATGGATGCACTTCTTCATCTTTTGGGGCTTTTTCATCCTCGGGATCCAGATCCTCACGATGTTCGGCCGTGCCTACTCCGCCTCGTTCGTCTTTCCAGGCTTTAGCTTGCATCTCCTGGGCGCGCCCTACCTGTTGCTCCGCGACTTCATGGAGGTGGCCGTCCTGATTGCGGTTGGGGTGGGGTTGGTCCGATGGCGGGTCACACACGCGCCTCGACTTTACGGCTTTCTTCCGCCCGAGAGTCGCCAGCGCGCTAAATCCCACTGGGAGGCCTATGTGATCCTGCTTTTCATCGGGATCATCATGGTGGCAGGCCTCGTGTATGACGGTGGGCGAATCGTTTCTCACCCAAACAACATGCAGATCGTTCGGGGGGCGCGGTGGGAGCCTCTCTCAACCTTGGTGGGTCTCGGCCTGGCGGGAGTCTTTGGCACGAGCTTCGCCTGGCAGGCGAGCAACGTAGCCTGGTGGGTGCACAACCTCGTCGTGCTCGTCTTTTTGGACTTACTGCCGCCCTCGAAACACTTCCACATTATCACTGCAATCCCGAACATCTTTTTCTCGAGACTCGAGCCCAAGGGGCAGCTCTCGAAGCAGGACCTCGAAAATGATTCCCGCTTCGGCACCTCGCACATCGATCATTTCACGTGGAAGCAGGTGCTCGACATGTTCAGTTGCACAGAATGTGGCCGCTGCTCCTCGAATTGCCCTGCCACCGCAACCAAGAAGCCCCTGGCGCCACGTCAATTGCTACTCGATTTGCGGGACTACCTCTACCGGCATCAGGACGAGATCATTGAAAAGAGGAGCCGCACAGCCAAAGGGGATGGCACGGAACCCGCGGAGGTCGGAGAAAACATTGTCGGTTCCGTCATCCACGACGACACACTGTGGGCTTGTACCACCTGCCGAGCCTGCGAGGAGGCCTGTCCCCCGATGATCGAGTACGTCGACAAGATCGTCGACATGCGCCGTCATCTGGTGCAAGAGGAGGCCCGTTTCCCCAAGGAGCTTACCCGCACCTTCAAGAACATGGAGACGCAATCCAATCCGTGGGGGCTCGATTCCGAGCAGCGGTTCGAATGGGCCGAACGGATGAACGTCCCGACCCTCGCCGACAAGCCCGACGCCGAGTTTCTCTACTACGTCGGCTGCGCCGGCTCCTATGATGATCGCAACAAGAAGACGACGCAGGCCTTCGTCCGCGTATTGCAGAAAGCAGGCGTAGACTTTGCCTGCCTCGCGCGCGAGGAACTTTGCAACGGCGAAACGGCCCGTCGGCTCGGAAACGAGTACCTCTACCAGTCGATGGCCCAAATGCTGATCGAAACCCTCAGCACATACAAAGTTCGTAAGATCATCGTGAACTGTCCCCACTGTTTCAACACGATCAAGAACGAGTTTCCGCAATTCGGTGGTTCGTACGAGGTCATTCATGCCTCTGACCTCGTGCGTCAATTGATCACTTCGGGGCGTCTCAAGATCTCTGCGGAATTCGGAAAGCGGACCGTATACCACGACTCTTGCTACTACGGCCGTTACAACGACATATATGACGAGCCACGGATGTTGCTCAGCCGCGCAGGGGCTCAAGTTCACGAAATGGAACGCCACCATAAATTCGGCATGTGCTGCGGTGCTGGCGGAGGGCGAATGTGGATAGAGGAAGAACCGGATAAACGGGTGAATCTGCTCCGCACCGAGCAGGCGCTTCAGACTGACCCTGAGGTCATCGCGGTCTCCTGCCCTTACTGTATGACGATGCTCGGCGACGGCATCAAGGCCAAAGAGCTAGAGGAGAAAGTCCAGACCCTCGACGTGATGGAAATCGTCGACGAGGTCACCCGGAGCCGTAATGCAGAGTCCTGAGAGACCTTCTTCCCGGTTCGTTGGAAGGAATCGATGTGTGTCCGCGACCTCGCGGCACTGATTGCGGGATCAACCGAGGCGGCTGCGCAATAGCTTCCGACTAGTGTGCCGTCCAGTAAATAAGTTTGCTTTGTGTACTTCGCAACCCGGGCACGCGCGCTCTGTCATTCCCGCGCGCGTTGGCTGCCGCGCGCGAGGAATCCCGGTCTGCGCCGTTTCGATCAGGCAACGGGTTTCACGCAATGTCATCCCCCGGCTTAAGACCGGCAAAATAATGTTCCATTGGGGGATAGTGTACTGGTTACATCAGTGGTGAGGTCGAGGATGGTTCATAATGGCCATGATGCGTCGAGAGCCGGTCATAGCGCTCGGCCCACAGCTCTTCTCCGGTGGTTGCATCGGCCAATTGTGCCGTGATGCGTAGTTGGTCGCCGGCCTTGCGCACGCTGCCCTGCAGTACATACTTTACTCCCAGTTCCTTACTCACCTCCTGCAGTGGCGCCGCCTTGCTCTTGTATTTGAACGTCGAGTTGCGGGCGATGACGAAGAGACCCGGAAGGCGGGAGAGGCCGGTGATCAGGTCATCGGTGATGCCGTCGCTGAAATATTCCTGCTCGTGGTCGCCGCTCATGTTGGTGAACGGCAACACGGCAATTGAAGGTTTGTCGGGTAAGGCCAACGCAGGAGCCGGTGGAGGCGGAATCGAGGCGTGAGTGTGCGGCGGCTTGAGTGATAGGTGCTGAACAAGCACGACGGTCGCCGCGACGATCACCAGACTCATCAGCGACAGCGCACCGCCGCGCCAATAGCTAAGCGGAATGCGCCGCTTCTTTTGTAACGTCGGGTCAGTCCCATTCGGCAGTACACGGAAGACCCGTACAGGCTTGGCGATATTCTTTACATATTGTTCGCCCAGGTCCTCGTAGCCCAGCGCCAGCTTGTTCCCGATTTGCTCATGGATGCTCGCGGAGATATAGATGCTGCCAGGTTCGGCGAGACTCTCCAGGCGCGCCGCGACGTTGACCCCATCGCCGTAGATCTGCTCGCCCTCCACCACTACATCGCCAAGATTGACGCCAATGCGAAACTCCATCCGGCGGCCGGGAGGAACCTCCGCGTTTTCCGCCTTGAGCGCGGTCTGGATCTCGACTGCGCATTCAACCGCATTCACCGCGCTGGCGAATTCCGCCAACACGCTGTCCCCGGCAGAATTCACGAAACGCCCATGGTGCTGCTCGATCAGCTCGTCAATTACCCTGCGATGCGCTGACAGGTTACGGATCGTCGCTTCTTCGTCCTCCCCCATCAGGCGGCTATAGCCATGAACGTCGGCACACAGGATGGCGGTGAGCTTACGCTCCAATACTCACCTCTTGATGACGGTGATGCTCAAATCTGGAGCCACGCATAGTAATCGCGGTGGTAAAGATCTGAGGAAGAGTTTTAATCGAAGCCATCGAATTCTAGTGTACTGAACCGTCTACCGGGCTGAAGGCGGTGGCATCGCTGTTCCGCCTTCTTAATGAGCGGGAGCGTGGGCGCCGCTGATTGGGCCGCGCAAAATCAGGAACGACGGAATCATCAGAACAGTTACCACCGCGAGAAGACGGTAAATATCATTAAATGCCAACATTGCCGCCTGCGCTTGTACCACGCCGTAGACCATCCCGAGTCCCTGCTTCTGCCCCAGGATGATTTGCGGCAGGTAATGAAATGTCGGGGAGCCCGGCAGATAGGCGCCGAGCTTGCTTAGTCTCCATGCGTCGAAGATCGAAAAATGCTCGACCAGACGAGCCTGATGGATCTGTTGATTGCGCACCAGCACATTAGTCATATAGGCGATGCCGATCGCGCGTCCCTGCTGCTGCAGCATGTTGAACAGGCTCGTCGCGTAGCCCATGCGTTCGCGCTCGACCGTTGACAGCGCCGCCGCCGATAGAATCGGGAAGCTCATCCCGAAGCCCAGCCCCATTACGACGTTGGTCCAGATCATTTGCCACATGCTCACTTCCAGGTTCCAGCGCGACATCAGCCACAACCCGAGACCCACCAGCGTGAAACTTACGCCGATCAGCCGCTTGTTATCGTACCCGGCGCGCGCAACCTGTCCGACCAGGATCATCGACGTGATGCCGCCGACAGACCGCGGAAACATCACGAGCCCGGCCTTCCATGCGCTATAACCCATGAATTCCTGGAGGAAGATGGGCGTCAGCAACCCGGTACCAAACAGCAGAAAGCTGTGGACGATCGTCAGGCTAACGGCTATCGAAAACAGCGGTTTTTTCAGGATGCGGAGGTCCAGAATTGGTGTCTTGAACCGCAGCTCACGCAAGATCAGTACGATCATTGAAACTCCGGAGATTATGCTCGACCAGACCACCCATGGTGCCGCAAACCAGTCGGAGCGCTGTCCCCGATCAGCCACGATTTGCATCAGTCCGAGCCACACGATCAGCAAGACCAGTCCCAAGTAATCGACTCGGCCGCCCTGGCGCCGTTGCAGATACTGAGGATCATGCACGAAGCTCGACACCATTAAGAAGGCCAGTGTTCCGAGCGGCAAGTTGATGTAGAAATTCCAGCGCCAGTTCCAATTGTCGGTAATCCAGCCGCCCATTGTGGGACCGAGGATCGGCATGAACAGCATCCCCACCCCCCAGGTCGCCATCGCCATCTGCTGTTCCGATGCCGGAAAAGTTTCCATCAGGATGGCCTGAGACGACGGAATCATCGCGGCGCCCGAGAGACCTTGCAACAGCCGGAACGTCACAATCTCACCGAGAGTTCGCGCTGCGCCGCAGAGAGCCGACGCCGCGACAAAAGTACAGACCGAGGTAAGGAAATAACGCTTGCGCCCGACCCGCGCTGAGATCCAGCCCGTCATCGGGATCATGATGCTGTTGGCAACGATGTAGCTGGTCAGCACCCAGGCGATTTCGTCCAGGCTGGCCGAAAAACTGCCCTGCATGTGGGGCAGGGAAACGTTGACAATCGAACTGTCAATGACTTCAATCGCGCAGCCCACCATTACCGCGATCGCGACTAGCCATTTGTGTGATGCGCTTGCCTGCGTCAGCGCGTTCGCCGTAGTCGCCTCAGCTGCTTCCATCGGGTCTCGCGCGTATCTTAATGGAACCCGGTAGCAGATGGTAACTTCGCAAGCGCGCTTGCCGAGAGGCCGGCAGTCTACGGCAATACGCCACGAGCAGGCGCCAGCGGTATCTACATATTTTTGGTGAGGCCTGCTGGAGCGTCGGCCTCGACCAACCGCGCGGAAATCAGGTGACGGCAATCTCCCGGGAGCAAACCACTGTGGGGCTTCGGGAGGAGCCGGGATGGGTCAAGCCTTGCAACGCAGCACTTGGAGTGCTATCGGGAGTCACTGGCCGCACGCTGGGGGACCAAACCTTCCCAAGCTCGGGGGATCGATATCGGGACGGATGACAGCGGCGGCACAGTGCTCCCCCTACTCTGTCTAATTGATTGTCGGTCGGCGAAACACTGGCATTTTTTATACTGGTATAAGAAATGCCACGAAGACGCCGCGCGTCTGCCGGCGAGCAATAACGCTGGTATGCTAATTCAGACGCGAGACCTGCTCGGTCAGACGGATTACCGCCTCACGGACCGTTTCGGCGGCAGGATGCTCGGGTGCCTGGCTGAGAAAACTCTGAAAATCGTCCAGCGCAGCACTGAAGCATTCCATTCGCTCATAGAGCACACCCCGTTCGAGCATCTCTTCGAGCGAGCGCGGGTCCAGCATCAGAATACGGTCGAGAGCGGAGAGCACACGCTGCCAATCCGCACCGCGCGCGTAGATATTTTTGAGGTTACGCAGCATCCGCGCCAGGATCTGCCGTGCGCCTACCGGCTTCAGCATTTCGGGATGAACGTCCACCGGCTGGCGGTAAATCTGCTGCAGCCGCGCACGGATTTCATCGAGGTCGAGGATCGCCCCTTCGTTGAATGGGTCGATGATAATTTCACCGCGATCGTCGACCGCCTTGACCAGAAAATGAGTCGGGAAAGAGACGCCGTAAAGCTTCAGGCCCAGCCGCCGCCCCACCTCGAGATAGAGCACCGAGAGGGAAATCGGTATTCCCAGGCGGCGTTCCAGCACCTCATTAAGGAAGGAATTACGCGGGTCGCCGTACTGATCGCGATTTCCCTCGAAGCCTTTACGGGTGAAAAGAAATTCCGACAAGCTCTGGATTTTTTCGACGGTGTTCTCAGCAGCGCGCACCGCCGGTTCGGCCTCTCGCGCCAGCGCCGCTAATTGATCGATATATTTTTCCGGGTCAAGCTCCGGATATTCATCTTTGGCAATCAGCAACGCGCCCCGCGCCAAGGGAATCGGCTCGCGTGCCGCCAGCATCGCAAATTCACGCCGCACATCGTCGTTCATACGGCTACCTCTTTAATGATCTGGGAACGCCTCCTCGCAAAACAGTTATTCCATTTGAGACCCACCGCTCAAGCCTCACTTGCCGACTTCGAGCCATGCTTCAACGGTCGGTCGGGTCTTTCACCAGGCCGTGCCAAAAACAACCTTGAGAGGCATTCTTCTTCATTCGTGCTATGCATTGTCGCTGGTTCAACAGCACCCAAGGAACAGAGCATCTTCTATTTCAGCTCTGACGAGTGCCTCAGGCTCCCGCGCTCTTGCTGCATCCAGCGCCCTGCGGGCGTCAATGTCATTGAAACGGCCGAGCGCCCACGCCGCATGCGCCCGTACGAGCGTCTCAGGTTCATTTTTGAGCGTATGGGCGAGGATCGGCACCGCGGCGGAATTGCCACTGTTGCCAAGCGCGATGGCTGCGTTTCGAAGCAGGCCGCGCCGTTTTGTTCGTTTGATGGCGGTCTTACCGTAGCGCCGTCGAAAGCCGAGATCATCGAGCGCCATCACGTCAGCGAGCAATGGCGCCAGCTCGACGTTGACGTCGGCAGCCCGCGTCGCATCGCCATTCCAGGGGCATACCTCTTGGCAAATGTCGCAGCCGAAAATCCAATTACCGAGCCTGGAGCGAAGCTCCCGTGGAATCGGACCGCGATGTTCGATGGTCAGATAAGAAATGCACAAGCGGGGGTCAAGCTTAAACCCCTCCTGCAGCGCCTGCGTCGGGCATAGATCGAGGCATTGACGGCAAGTGCCGCAATGATCGCGATAGGGTTCCGATGGACCGTCGAATTCGACGCTGGTGAAGATCTCGGCCAGAAAAAAATATGAGCCGAGATAGCGATTAATCACATTGGTGTTGCGCCCGAACCATCCGAGCCGAGCTTCGGCCGCCCACTCGCGTTCAAGCACGGGGCCTGTATCCACATACACCCGGGTAATAGTTTCGGGGCATTCAGCTTTGAGGGCATCGGCGACAAGGCCGGCCTTATTTAGAACGACGTCGTGGTAATCAGGTCCTAACGAGTAGGCGGCGATGCGTCCTCGCAATTCCGCACGCCAATCGAGCATCGGCGGCCTTGGTGCGGGATAGGGGTACGCGAGACTAACGACGCCGCGCAGCTGCCGATCGAGGGTGCGCGGATCCAACCGGCGCTCCGGTTCGCGTCCAAGCCATGCCATTTCGCCGGCCCTTCCTTCCGCGAGCCATTGGCGGAAAAACCTGTCACGTCCGGCGAGTTTGTTGACTCGCGCGAAGCCAACCAAGGCAAATCCCGCCTGCAAAGCGGAATCTGTTACTTTCTCTTCCAGCCGAATCATCGAACATCTATCTTAACATCCGCCGTCCCGGATGGCACGGTCCACGATGCGATGCAAAGCAGCGGCGATAGGGTTATATTTGAGCTATAAGCTTGCCGGATGAAGGCTCGCCACGGTGAATTCACCCGGCAAAGATAAGATCAATCGCGAGATCATGTTTGCGTACTTCCGAAGCTCGCATTTGAAGGAGGCTTTCAATGTCTGAGGAACTCCACGAGGGGACCTCGCATGGCAATCGTGCGGAAGCCGCTCCGCCCGGCGTGACTCTAACGCCGCGGGCAGTCGCGGCCGTGCGTAAAATGCATCAGAAAGAAGGACTCAGCGCGGACCACGGCTTACGGATCGCGGTCGTCGGCGGTGGATGCTCGGGGTTTCAGTACTCGATGAACTTCGACGTCAGGAAAGACGGTGACCTGGTGACAGCATTGGATGGCGTGAACGTGTTTGTCGATGAAATTTCACTGCCCTATATTGCCGGCACCACTCTCGATTATGTCGAGGGATTGCACAACGCCGGTTTTCGCTTCGACAATCCGCGCGCCACACGTACTTGCGGTTGTGGCTCGTCATTCAGCGCATAAGGGTGAGGTTCGCCTTCACCGGGCGGAACGCAGTGGGAGCTAATGAGCCGACGCCAGGTGATGCTGGCCGACGCCTTGGGTATAGCCGAAGGGTAAGGCGACGTGCGCATTTCGGGGGACCTTGCGGGTAAAGGCGTCATTATCACCGGCGCAACCCGCGGGATCGGACGTGCAATTGCCCTCGAGGTGGCCGCCCGCGGCGCGAACGTTGCCTTCAATTATCTCAAAAGCGAACAACAGGCGCGGGAGGTTTGTGACCAAATCGAAGCTCTCGGGGTGCGCGCGCTCTCTTTTAAGCTCGATGTGAGCGACCTCACGGGCGTACGGGAAATGGTCAATACGGTCAAAAAAGACTTCGGCGCCATCGATGGATTGGTCAACAATGCCGGCCTGACGCGGGACAAGCTACTGATGGCGATGAGCGAAGACGACTGGTCCGAGGTAATCCGCACCAACCTGACCGGCGCATTCAATTTCGCGCGCGCCGCAATTTTCATCATGATGAAAGCGAAGCGTGGCGCCATCCTTAACATCACGTCGGTAAGCGGGATTGCCGGTATGGCGGGGCAGGTGAACTACTCAGCGGCGAAGGCTGGCTTAATCGGGCTGACGAAGGCGATGGCCAAGGAAGTGGGTCGGATGGGGGTTCGGGTCAACGCTCTTGCCCTTGGCTTTATCGAGACCGACATGACCGCATCATTGGCGGCGGACCATCGCGCCGCTGCTCTTAATATGATTCCGCTCGCGCGCTTCGGCACTGCGCAGGAAGTCGCGCCGATAGCTGCCTTCCTGCTTTCGGATGCGGCTTCGTACATCACCGGTGCGGTTATCCAAGTCGATGGTGGGCTGGCGATGTAACCTATGTGACTATTGGCGAGAAGATGTAACCTAAGTGACTATTCGAAAGAAAATATCTTGTGGGTCGGGTTCCGGCGCGGAACAATGGGATCATGCGAAGCGAAGCGGAGTTGCGACAGCACTTGAGCTGCCGTACCGTCTATCTTAGAAGGGAACGTGTGTCGAACCGAATGAGTGCGACGCACGCTTTAAGTTTGTAGGTGTTGAGCGGTGGCTGAAAGCGAGTCGATATTTTATGAAACCGAGACGCCGCAAGCCTCACGCGAGTTAGCCGAACTGCGAACGTCTCTGGATTACGTCCCGCCTTTCGAGATTGTCCGCCGGCGCGTAATCGACGATTGGCTGGAAGGCCGCATGACAATCGACGCAACGGTCGTCATTCGGGTCGGCAATATCGAGGAAACCGAGGCCGCACGTGGCATCGGAGTGGTGAATGCGCTTGATACGGCACTGCGCAAAGCCTTGATGAAATATTTTCCGTTCCTTGACTCGGTGCGGGTTACCGAGACCTATATGCATGCGAGCGGAGAATCGACCGAGGCTGAGGTCATGTCGATCAAGAAGTTCTCGGACGGCCACATGGTTTGGGCGACCCTGGCGAAATCGACCAACTCGGTCGAGGCCGGATGGAAATCGCTGGTCGACGGCTACGAATGGCGCATTATCCACGAAGCGGCGCGGCGCCGGCGTCAAAGCGATAATCCAAAGCTCTCGAGACGTTAAAAAGCCTGCAAAACGAGAAGACGGTCATAAGGTTCCTCCTCGCCGGCGCGCACCACTGGCCTGAGCAAACCGTCGCCGAGCAATACGAGCCCGCGAGATGCATTCTGAAGAGGAGACGCGCGCCGGGCGAAGTCCTTGGTTGTGCGGAGTAGCGCTTGCACGGTAGTTTTACTGCAGGCTGTCGTGAAACCCTTCTATATCTTCAACACCCTAAGCCGCACTGTCGAGGAGTTCCGGCCCCACCGGCCGCCTGAAATCACCTATTATTCCTGCGGACCGACCGTGTATCTGCCGCAGCACTTGGGCAATATGCGGGCCTATCTATTCGTCGACACGCTCAAGCGCGCGCTGCGCTTCAACGGCTTCACGGTCCACCACGTAATGAATATCACCGACGTTGGTCACATGACGTCGGATGAAGACAGCGGCGAGGACAAGATCGAAAAAACCGCCCGTGCCGAGCACAAATCCCCCCGGGAAGTCGCCGACTTTTATATCGCGCAATTCAAGCGCGATTGCGCACGGCTCAATATCGAGCTTCCGCAGCCGCCGTTGATGTGCCGCGCGACCGATCATATCGGCGACATGATTGCGTTGATTGAACGGATTCTCCGCAATGGGTTCGCGTATGTGACTCAGTCGGGGGTCTACTTCGATGTCGAAAAGTGGCGCGGGCCGAGCCGGCTGGGACGGTTATCACGCCAGAGTTTGGATGAGCAACACGCGGGCCAACGTCTCGAACATTCACCAGACAAGAGAAGCCCCCACGATTTCGCGTTGTGGGTGCTCAACCAGCCTACCCACCTGATGCAATGGCAGTCACCCTGGGGCCGTGGCTATCCCGGCTGGCATATCGAGTGTTCGGCGATGTCGATGAAATACCTGGGCGAGACCCTCGATATTCACTCGGGCGGCCTCGACCATATTCCGGTGCATCACGAGAACGAACTTGCGCAGTCGGAAGCCGCGACTGGGCGCCCCTTCGTACGCTACTTTGTTCATAACGCGTTTTTAGTGGGGATGGAGGGGGCGAAGATCAGCAAGAGCGCAGGCAGATTTCCGGTGCTGGACGACCTGCAAAATGCGGGATTAAATCCACTGGCCTTCAGGCTACTCTGCTTCGGCGCAAAGTATCGCTCCGAGCTGGCGTTCAGTCTTGAGGCGGTGCACGCCGCCGAGCGCAACCTCGACTACCTGCTCGAATTTGTCAGGAACTTGCCTGAGGGGGCGGCAGACACCGGCGAAGACAGCGGTTGGGCTTTCGGGTACGCAGAGCGGTTTCACGAGGCGATCAACAGCGATCTCAACACTGCTCAGGCTCTGGCCAGCACGCTTGAGATGGTTGCCGAGAGTTACCGGCGCCGCGATCATCGCATTTGGAACACGCTGAAGCGCTTTGACCTCGTACTGGGACTGAAGCTGGAGGAAAGCTGGCAAGCGCGTCGCGAGGTCAAGTTTCCCACCGAAATCTTGCAACTGTGCGACGAGCGCGAGCAAGCACGCAAAGCCCGCGATTTCGGACGCGCCGACGAGTTGCGCCGCGAACTCGAGGTGCGCGGTTACCAGATCCGCGACAGCAAAACCGGGCCGGTCCTCATGCCCAAGCGCCCGGCTCCTTGATGATCGAGCACTGCCTCTCCTAGAATCGACCCACGCTCAGGACGGTTTGATACCAGACGGACGTAACATGCCTATTGAACTCAAAACTTTCGACACTCGCCTCCAGGGGAGCCGCGAAGGGGCGGAAGTGCGCCATCTCGATCCCCATCACGCGCCCTATTACCTGCCGATCGGCGACGAAATCGCCATTTTCGAAGCAGCCTACAAAGCCCGTCTGCCGGTGCTGCTCAAAGGACCGACCGGGTGCGGCAAAACACGCTTTGTGGAGCACATGGCGCACCACTTGTCATCGCTGGCCGACGGGCCGAATGAGCTGATTACCGTCGCCTGCCACGAGGACCTGACTGGCAGCGACCTGGTAGGGCGCTTCCTGATTACCGCCGACGAGACCATCTGGGTCGATGGTCCATTGACCCAGGCGGTGCGGCGCGGCGCGATTTGTTACCTTGACGAAATTGTCGAGGCGCGCAAAGACACCACCGTGCTGATCCATCCGCTCTCGGACCATCGGCGGATTCTGCCGATCGAAAAGCGCGGCGAAACGCTCGACGCGCATGTCGGTTTCCTGCTGGTGATTTCCTACAATCCCGGCTACCAGAGCATCCAAAAAAACCTCAAGCATTCCACTCGCCAGCGTTTTGTCACTATCGAATTCAATTATCCGCCCGCAGAAAAAGAGGTGGAGATCATCGCGCACGAGTCCGGCGTCGACCACGACATGGCCTACCAGTTGGCCTTGCTCGGCGAAAAGGTGCGCAACCTGAAAGCCTCGGGATTGGAAGAGGGAGTATCTACCCGCCTGCTGATTTATGCCGGCGAATTGATTCGCCAGGGTATCGCGCCGCGGCGCGCGGCAACTGTCGCGGTCACTTGGTCATTGACTGACGAACTCGACAGCAAACGCGCGATCGATGAAGTGGTAAAGGCTATCATGCCCGAGTGAAGGCACGCGGTGCGGTATGGGGCAAAGGCGGCCAGTGAGCACATCGAAAACTATCGACCTGCGGAGCGATACGGTTACCCTGCCGACTGACGAGATGCGCGAGGCGATCGCGCGCGCCGAGCTCGGGGATGACGTCTATGGCGAAGATCCCACTGTCAACCGGCTCGAACGGATCGCGGCCTCGATGATGGGCAAGGAAGCGGCGATGCTGGTGCCGAGCGGTACGATGGGCAATCTTGCTGCGATCCTCACTCATTGTGCCCGCGGCAGCAAGGCTTTCCTCGGCGCGCAGGCGCATTCCTACGTTTACGAAGCCGGCGGCGCCGCCGCGCTCGGCGGCGTGGTGATGACGCCGATTCAGAACCACCCCGGCGGCGAACTCGATCTCGACCAATTGCGCGACGAACTCGAACGTCCGCCTGATGCGCATTTCGCCCCGCCCGCGCTGGTAGCACTTGAAAATACGCATAACCTGTGCGCCGGCTCGGCAGTCGATTTGCCCCATGCCGCGGTGGTTTCCGAACTGGCGCACGGCCATTCCCTGCCCGTGCATCTCGACGGTGCGCGGATCTTCAACGCCGCGCTCGCGCTCGAGACCACCCCTGAGAAGATTACATCGTTTGCCGACTCGGTCTCGTTCTGCCTGTCGAAAGGGCTCGCCTGCCCGGTCGGGTCGCTGTTGTGCGGCAGTTCGGAATTCATCGAGAAGGCGCGGCGGATGCGCAAGGTTCTCGGCGGCGGAATGCGCCAGGCTGGAGTTATCGCTGCGGCCGGAATTGTCGCGCTTGACACGATGATCGACCGTCTGGCGGAGGATCATCTGAACGCGCGGGCACTGGCCGAGGGTCTTTCGCTGATAGCAGGAGTTGAGGTGCGTCCGGTGAAGCGCCGCACCAATATGGTCGTGTTCGAGATCGCCGGCAATGCTCAAGCTGCGGCGGCATTCGCCGCTAGTCTCAAGGAACGCGGGGTACTTATTGGCGCGCGCGGTCCGACTGCGTTTCGCGCGGTGACGCACTATGGGATCAGCCGCGGCGACGTCGATCGAGCGGTGGCGGCAGCCTCCGAAGCAGTGGCCGAAGCTTTCGCTGATTAAGCAGGGCCGCTCCCAGCCGGCTCCGGCGTATGGAAATTCGCCGCCGATGAGATGGACGCGCTGAAGGAACTTTTCTCATTAAAGGGTCATGTCGGACTCGTCACCGGCGCCTCGTCGGGACTGGGTGTCGAATGCGCGCACGCGCTCGCCCTCGCCGGGGCCGACGTCGCGATTGCGGCGCGCCGGGGAGAACGGCTCGAGCGATTCGCCACGGAGCTTACTGAGAGTTATGGAGTCAAAAGCGTTGGCGTGCAGACTGATATAATGCTGGACGCCGACCTTGAGCGGCTGATCGAAACTGTGCAGGAGCGGCTCGGGCTTGTCGATATCCTGGTTAACAATGCGGGGGTATCACCGACAGGACGAGCAGAGGCATTCCCACGCGCGGCCTGGGATGCGGCGCTTGCCACGAATCTGACGGCTCCGATGATGCTGGCGCAGCGGGTCGCACGGCGGCTGATCGAGGCGCGCATGCCCGGACGCATTATCAACATGAGCTCGATATACGGATTGGTCGCCAGCTCGATTTATCGGCTTTCGGCGTATACGGCCACCAAAGCCGGCCTCGCCAACCTGACGCGACAACTCGCAATCGAATGGGCGCCTTACGGAATCCTGGTTAATGCAATCGCCCCCGGGTGGATTCCGACGGAAGCGACCGAAGCCGGAATGGCGAAGTCACAGAACCGCGAACGCATGGAAAAAGCGACACCGCTCGGCCGTCTCGGCAACCCCCAGGAGATTCGCGGCGCCGTGATCTATCTGGCCAGTGCGGCTTCCAGCTATGTGACCGGCACGGTCTTGTCGATCGACGGCGGCTACGTAGCCTGGTAAAGCCGAACGCCATCTAAATACTACAGACGATCTCAACCGCTGCCTTTCCGAGGCACCGTCGTCATTGGCGTTGCCTTGCTGTCAGCGAAGGTTCGTTTCCGTCATCCCGACCGGAGGCTGCCGTCGTGGAGGGAACGCGCCCCGTCTTCGGCAGGTTTGCGTCACCAAGCCAGCCTCATCCGCCATTGCCCTGTTTCCTAGCTGGCTTGAAGCCCGGGAGTTATGCGATTCTCCCCTGACGCGACTATGGTAAGGCGCGGCTGCAATCATGGCTAAAGAAATTGACCTCAACGCTCTCGATCTCGCCGCTATCGTTCGCGACGGCGATCATATTGTATGGGGCAGCGGTACCGGTGAACCCGTCCGGCTGATCGAGAAATTTCTCGAGCAGCGTCATCGGATTGGCCGGACCAGCGTTTTTCTTGGCGGCATTTCATACACTGGTACCCTCAAGCCGGAGCACGCCGACGTCGTAACCTTCAGCGGCTTCGGCGCGATGGCGCGCTTGCGCGGATTTTGCCGCGCGGGCGCCCTGCGGGTGATTCCGTGCCATTTGTCGGCGCTATGTGGTTACCTAGAGAATGGGATAATCGGCAGCGATGTCGTATTTGTTAAACTCAGCGCACCCGACGAATCCGGGCAGTGTAGCTTCTCGCTTGAAAATGATTATCTGCAGGCCGCGATGGCGCGCGCGCGGGTGGTTGTCGCCGAAATCAACGACCGATTGCCTTGGACATATTTCGACGGTAATCTCCATGCCTCACGCATCGACTATGCGGTGCACACCTCAGAGCCACCTATCGAAGTTGAACCGGCAACCTTTGGCCCGACCGAGAGAAAGATCGCCGAGCATATTAGTAAGTACATCGAAGATGGCTCGACGGTAGAGATCGGCATCGGGGCGATACCCGACGCGGTGCTCGCCGGCGTCGGCGATAGGCGTGACCTCGGGATTCATTCGGGGCTGATTGGTGACCGTGTCGCAGAATTGATGGAAAGCGGGGTGATCACCAATACGCGCAAGCCAATCGACACCGGCTTGACCGTGTGCGGTTCGTTGCGCGGCACGCAGCGGCTGTACAAATTCGCGCATCGCAATCGCGCCATTCGGTTGTTCACCTTTATGCACACCCATCGCGCCGAAATCCTGAGTCAGCTCGACAATTTCGTCGCGATCAACTCGGCGATTGAGGTCGATCTGACCGGACAAATCAATGCCGAGATTGCTTCGGGTGTGCAGGTTGGAGGAGTCGGCGGCCAGGGCGACTTCCTGCGCGGTGCCAACCTCGCGGCACGAGGCCATGCGATCGTCGCGATGCCATCGACGGCCCTCGACGGCAAAGCTAGCCGCATCATCCCGCGGTTGAGTGGCGTCGTGACCACTGCGCGCAGTGATGCCGACGTGATCATCACCGAGTTCGGCGCAGCGGAGTTGCGCGGCCAGCCGCTCGACGAGCGAGCACGCCGCATGACTGCGATTGCGCATCCTGATTTCAGGGAATCACTGGAACGCGAAAGCCGCGACATCCGGAAACGTGGTATCTGAACCGAAGGCGGTTCGATGGCTTCACTCTCGGGTTATCGAGGAGTGGCTAGTGTCATATCTCAAAAATGTCAGTAACACACTCGGCGACGGGGTTGCGGCATGATTTGTCATCTCGACCAAGCGAGCAAGGCCCCAGCCGACGCGAGCGGGTGGAGAGATCAACGCGAAGCGCTGAGAAATAAAGGCTAAATCGCTCCGCGTAGATCCCTGACGCGGCCTTGCGTCGCGCGGCCGGCTCGGGATGACAGACAGAGAGCTCGGCTCGGTGTTACCGTGTTTTTTAGACTGGACACTAGAATGAAGGGAGTGTCATGCGATGATCAGTGCCGAAGAAATCTCCACAGAATTAGAGGCTTTCTACCAATCTTACATCGCGGCCTTCAATCGCGAAGATATCGACGCCTTTACCGAGTCGTTCGCCTACCCCTACGCGTGGATTACCGGGCGCCACGGGCTTACCCAATGCGCCACGGAAAGCGATCATCAGCGCAGCTTCGGCAAGATCATGGCTGATCTCAAGGAACGGGGATGGGTGCGCTCGGCTATCGACCAGTTCAAGGCCTGGGCACTGGCCGAAGACCTCGCGATGATTCTCGCGGACGCCACCCGTTATAAAGCTGATGGCTCAATCCTGGAACGGGTGCGAGCCTGCTACATCGTTCGGCGGGGCGCGAAAGGTTGGAAGATCGTCGCGCTCTCCGAAGTGAAGCCGCCGTTTCTGGGTCCCGGTAATCTCGAGCGCTAACCAGGGCCAACCACAGCCCCGTTGAGGCAGCGCAATTTTAGTCACAAACCGATACTCTTCGGCATCTGTACGCCCGCAGGAATATGAGGTCGTTCCTGACCAGATTCGTGAATTTGCGCGGCAGTGTATTTACGATCAGGGGCTCAGACGTCATTCGCGTGCGGAGATCTATGAGCTCAGCAATGCCGACACATCGGCGCTGGCCACTTATCTCGGCGATCGGCCATACTTCACATGGCTTGCGCCTGCCATACGCCTGACCCCAAAGAGGCCAAGCGACTGCTCGATGAGCTGACCGCGTAATCGTTCATTGGGGAATGTGCACGTTCGCAAATGTGGAACCGAAGCGCTGGCGAATGGTTCTGCGCGGAACGCGGCGGTCCGCTGACGAAGAGCAAACAGGGAATCCAGTTGAAACGCCACCAACGCATCCAAATTTCGATCATACTCGGACTGTTGATGATGGCCACGACCGGCGCGAAATCGGCCGAGATCGAACAGGACCATGCCGTCCCCGAGGCGCAAATACCGAGCTACATTAAAGAGGCTGTCAACTCACCTGACCGGCCCGCCGCCGACCGCCAGCTCGACTCCTCACGCAAGCCTGAACAGTTAATCGCTTTTCTGGGGATCAAGCCCGGCATGAAAGTCGCCGATTTGTGGGCAGGTGGGGGTTATACCACCGAACTTCTGGCACGTACCGTCGGTCCCAACGGCAAGG